>Ga0265780_10006838_pt1 | contig 14095 bp, 6 predicted proteins | sample P1T30metagenome_FD_192432 | JGI IMG/M metagenome (GOLD analysis project Ga0265780, IMG submission 192432) | Plant litter microbial communities from East Loma Ridge, Irvine, California - P1 T30 | ecosystem: Environmental > Terrestrial > Plant litter > Unclassified | place: USA: California... | reverse complement strand
CAGCAGCAGCACAATTTTCGCGTCAGCTACAACCAGGCGTACCGCTCGCCCACGCAGCAGGGCCAATACCTGTTTTTGGACCTGGGCCGCGCCTTGCTGCTCGGCAACATCAGCAACGGCTTCCAGGGCTATTCTACGGCGGCGGCCGCGCAGCTCGGCCGCATCCTCACCAGCGCCAACCCCGCCGCTGCGCTCGATGCCTACGCCGTGAACTACGAGCGCCTCAAACCCGAGCGCGTGGCTACCATCGAAGGCGGCTACAAGGGCCTGCTGTTTGAGAAGCTGGGCGTGGACGTAAACTACTACTACAGCCAGTACAACGACTTTATCGGCTCGGTGCGCCTGCTCGGCAACCGCGACGGCTCGCGGCCCACTTTGGCCCAAATCGGGGCTGAGGCCATTGCGGCGCAGCCTTTCCAGGACCGCAGCCGCGCTACCCGCGTGCTGCAAGTGCAGGCCAATGCCGCGCAGCAAGTACGCACGATGGGCGGCCTGGTGGCCCTCACCTACGCCGTGGCCCCGGCCCTAAACCTGACCGGCAACTACAGCCTGAACGTGCTTGACACCAGCAATTTGCCCGATAATTTCCAGACTTACTACAACACGCTCAAGCACAAATACAACCTCGGCGCGGCCGGCCAGGCGTGGAAGGGCCTGAATTACAGCGTCAATTACCGCTGGGCGCAGGGCCACTTATTTGAGTCGCCTTTTGCCGCCGGCGAGCTCGGCAGCTACTCCACCCTCGACGCGCAGGTGGGCTACGCCCTGCCCAAGCTGTCTTCGGCCATTCAGCTGGGCGCCTCCAACCTAGCCAATGCCCGCAACATTCAGCTCTACGGCGGGCCGCAGATTGGCCGCCTGCTGTGGGCCGGCCTCACCGTGGACGTGAATTAACACGGACCGCATGAAACAGAAAAAGCCCCGTTTCCGAGTTCGGAAACGGGGCTTTTTGTAGAGAGCTCTGATGGCCCGCGCTTTTTTGGCGGCAACCTAATGCTAGCCAAGCACTACATAGGACAGCATTGGTGACATAACCGGCTGAATAAAATTGGCTTCACCCGCTCTTTCCACCAGGCCGGGCACACTAAGCTGGGCGAACTTTCCAAAGCGGCCAAAACTGGCCGTAGAGGGTGTTCTACTACTCGACTAGGTCTGGGCAAATAAAATTGTGGCAGGTGGGCAAGCAGTTCTAGGCGCCAGCGTGTAGCCTACGCAAGCTGGCATGCCGGAGCCCCCACTGGGTCGATATAAAACAGCCTATCTTTGTGTTACACATAATCTTACTCTTATTCTTTAACGATGTTAAAAAACTTATTTTTGTTTGGATTTTGCCTGCTGGCGGTGCCCTTACTACCCCAGCCAGCCGCCGCGCAGGCCCTCGACCCCACCTTCGCACCGCCCGCCAGTCTGTACTCATCGGGGGTAATTTATTCGATGGGTGCGCAGCAAGCCAATGGTAAGCGCGTGGTGGCTGGTTACTTCACACGCATCAACAACGTGGCCGTCGGCAACCTGGCGCAGCTGGACGCCACTGGGGCGCTCGATGCCACTTTTGCCCAAAACGTAGGCGTGGCCCGCAATACCTTCCGGGTAAAGACGCTGCCCAACGGGCAGTACCTCGTGAGCGGGTTTTTCAACGATGCCGTCACGGCGGGGGGCCTCACGCGGACGGCCCTGCTGCGCCTCAATGCCAGCGGCACGGCCGATGCCAGCTTCAACGCCGGCACTGGCGCGGCTGGTAACGCGTTTCAGATAAGCACCTTTGTGGGGCAGCCCGATGGCAAAGTATTGGTGGGTGGCGGCTTCGATTCGTTTAGCGGCCAAAGCACTAAAAACCTGGTGCGCCTCAACGCCGACGGCAGCCTCGACGCGGCTTTTAACACTAACCTCGGCGCGGGCTTTAGCGGCGGGGGCGTTAACACCCTGGCCCTGCAACCCGATGGTAAGGTGCTGGTAGCCGGCCCCTTCACAAACCTCAATGGCCTGCCCGTGGCCCCGCTGGTACGCCTCAATGCCGACGGCACCCGTGATGCGTCCTTTACCGTGCCCATCGGCCAAGGTTCTTACGTGGGCGCGGTGCTGGTGCAGCCCGACGGCAAGGTAGTTGTGACGGGTGTTCTGAACATCAGCGGCGCTAATACCACCAGCATCGTGCGCCTCACGGCCACCGGCGCGCTTGATACCAGCTTCACGGCCCCGGGTTCTACCCTTACGTACAGCGGCAGCTACTTCGACTCCAACGTGGTGCTCCAGCCCGATGGCAAGCTGCTTCTCACTGGCTCCTTCTTCGTGGGTGGTACTGCCAACGTCGTCCGCCTCAACGCCAACGGCTCGCAGGATAACACGTTTACCGTTACCAATGGGCCGTCGCAATATCCCTTTACGATAGGGCTGCAAAGCGACGGGAGTGTACTGGTCGGTGGTTCCTTCGCCAAGTTCAACGGCCGCGAAACGCCCCTGGGGCGCCTCACGGCCACCGGGGCCGCCGATGCCAGCTTTGTGCCAAAGGTGCAGGCCCCGGGCAGCGTAAAGGCGGTGGTGCGGCAGGCCGATGGGCAACTGGTGCTCGGCGGCGAATTTACCGAGTATAATGGGGTGAGTGTGCACCGCCTGGCGCGGGTATCGGCCACCGGCCTTCTCGATGCCGCCTTTTCGGTGGCTACGGCAGCCCTGTCCCTGGAGGGGCGGGTTACTTCCCTGGCCGTGCAGCCCGATGGCAAGCTGCTGCTGGGCGCTACCAGCGGGTTGCAGCGGCTGCTGACAACGGGTAGCCCCGACGCGAGCTTCAGCACGTTTGCGGCTACCACCAACATTGAGGCGCTGGTCGAGCAGCCCGACGGCAAGGTGGTAGTGGCCGGCTACTTCAATAATATCCCGGGCAGCAGCTCTACTCAATCGTTGGCGCGGCTGACCACCACCGGCGATTTAGATACGTCTTTCAACCCCAGCACGACCAATGCCCCCGGCGAGACCTTTTACCTGACGGCCCTGGCCTTGCAGCCCGATGGCAAAGTGCTGGTCGGCGGCAGCTTCCTTTCTAGCAGCGGCCCCGTGCTGCGGGTGCTACGCTACCAGAGCACTGGGGTAGTAGATGCCTCTTTCAGCAGCAGCACCCCGTTTGAGGTTCCGGTTAACCCTACCGGCGCCATTGTTCGCTTCAATGCCCTCGCGGTGCAACCCGACGGCAACGTGCTGGTGGGCGGCTATTTCGCTACCGTAAGCGGCGTGGCCCGCAAGAACCTGGCCCGCCTGAGTACCACGGGCCAACTCGATGCCACGTTTACGCCGCCGGCCACCCTTACCGGCGCAGTAACTGCCGTGGCCTTGCAATCCAACGGCCGCGTGCTGGTGGGCAGCGGCACCGGTAATGATGATTCTGCCACTACCACCCCTTTGGTAAGACTACTTGCTACCGGAGCCAACGACCCCAGCTTTGGTACCACCGCTAACCCCGACAATTCCGTGGCCGCCTTGCTGGTGCAGCCCAACGGGGCCCTTGTAGTGGCGGGCAGCTTCACCACTATCGGTGGGCAGTCAGCGGCAGGTTTAGCCCGCCTCACCGATTCTGGTGTGCTAGCCGTGTCCGCACCTACGGCCGCAAATACGCTCAGCGTGTGGCCGGTGCCAGCGCACGGGCTATTACACGCCATTGCCGACGCCAACGCGCAGGGCGCCGAGCTACTGGATGGGCTGGGCCGGGTTGTACGGCAGCAGGCCTTGCGCGGGGCGGGCGAGTTTACGGTGGCTACTGAAAGCCTACCGGCGGGCGTGTATGTGCTGCGGGTGCAAGCTGCGAGCGGCATTATCGCACGGCGTGTAGTAATAGAGTAACCTCAGAGACAATAGACTTGTTCCCTACTTAAAAGTCTAATATGTACGCTTCCCCAAGCCGGAAGGCAGTTGTAAGTAGAGAAAAGCGTATTTTCACTACCTGACGACTGACAAATGAAAAAGGAACGATTCAGCGAGGCCCAAATTGTGGCTATTCTGCAATAGCAAGCCACCGGGCAGACTGCAAAGCCAAGCTAATAGAGCAGGCTAGCGGTGGCTCTGCCCTATTGGAGAATCACGCGAATGAATGGCAGTTGCCGGAGTGGGGAGTATGAGCCGGCGGCCATGAACCCAGCCGCCAGCCGGCCTATTGTTTCGGCTGTAAGGCCGGGTGCAGTTCATGCTCGTAGTAGCAGTCCCAGTGTTCGTTGTCGAGGCGGTACACGGGCACCTCGTAGGGCTGCCGGCCGGTGATGCTGGGCACCAGTTGCTTGCCGCGCCAGATAACGCGCTGCATCGGGGTGCCCGGCGCCAGTTGCACGAAGCTGCCGATGACGTACTGAAAGAAGGGACGCGGACGCATAGGGCAAAGAAAAGCCCCGCTGCTGTGTGCTAGCGAGACTTTGCACCTTTAGTAACCCAAACTATTTTCAAGTACTGTCCCCCAAACCGTCCTCCCGAAACACAAAAAAGCCCCTAGCGCAATGCCAGGGGCTTTTTTTTGCAGAGAAGGAGGGATTCGAACCCCCGGACCTGTTACAGTCAGCGGTTTTCAAGACCGCCGCAATCGACCACTCTGCCACTTCTCTAAAATGGCGGCTCAGCAACGCGGGAGAGCCAACGTAGGCGCCCCCGAACTACTTCGGCTGGCCAAAGATAAGGCAAAGCGGCTTTTACCGCCAAATAGACCAGCCCAATTCTACTCGTTTTGCCACCTTTACTGCCCTCCCCTTCTTTTTTCTTTTTGATGTAAAGCCCTGCTGATTTTCAACTTAACCCCTGCCATTTTAGCCTGCTATTCTATTCTTGCTTCCGCGAAATACTGCGTCAATAAAGCCATGACCTCATTTAGCAGCCGGGGCAGTCAGGTAATTATACATGCTCAGGCGCAGCCGAAACTCGGCGCGGGCGCTTACGAGCTGGCTGGCGGCCTGCTGCGCCGACGCCTGGGCATCGAGCAGGTCGGAGAGGTTGTTGAGGCCGGCGCGGTAGCTGTCGCGGTTCACCTTCAGGTTTTCGGTGGCCTGGGCGAGCGTTTGGGTGGCCAAGCCGGTTTGCTGGTAGGCTTCACGCAAGCTGTAGTAGGCCTGCTGAATGCCCACTTGTAGCTGGTTGGTGCCGTTTTGCAGGTTGTTTTCGGCAATGGTTTCGTTGAGGCGCTGCTGGCGCACTTGGTTGCGCGACGAGCCCCAGAGGTTGGAAATAGGCAGGTTGACAATGGCCAAGCCCGTGGGCGTGAAGGTGCTACCCAGGCCCCGGTTGATAATCCCCGCCGAGGCCCCGCTTACTCCCACCGCCAGCGTAGGCAAGGTGCTTGCCCGCTTGAGGCGCGTTTGCAGGCGGCGCGCCTCCACGGCGTTGGTGAGTAGCTGGTAGGTGCGGGTGTTTTTGGCGGCCTCGCTGGGCGGCACGTACACACTGGCCGGGTTGAATACGGTGGCCAGCGTATCGGTGAGCACGGTAATCGAGTCGGTGGGTAAGCCGGTGTAGAAGCCTAGGTCGAGCAGGGCGAGCTGGCGGCCGTTGCGGACTTTGCTCTCATTGAGCAGCACTTGGCCCCGCTGCACCTGCACCTTCAGCAGGTCGTTGCGGGCGATGAGGCCAGCTTTAAGGTTGTCGCGCAGTTCTTTGAGCAATTGATTGAGGTAGCGCTCGCTGGCTTGCAGCGTCCGGAGCTGCTCCTGGGCCTGCACAACCTGCCAGTACTTCTGCTCAGTTTCCATGTTCACCGAGTCGCGCACGTCGGCGTAGCGCACCTCACTCACCGAGCTTTGCAGGTGGGCCAAGCGGTTATTAAGGCCTACCTGGCCCCCGGCGTAGATGTTCTCGGTGGCCGTTAGGCCCGCCAGGTAAAAGTTGTTGACGCCGCGCGGCAGAATATCGGGGATAGGGTCAACGAAGTTCTTGAACCCGTAAATGCCCACGCCGAAGGCGCTGACCGTGGGAAAGTAGGCCCAGCGCGCGGCCCGCACACTTTCCAGCGCCGAGCTACGCCCGATGTCGCGGTTTTTGATGGCCACGTTGTTATTCAGGGCCGCGGCCTGGGTTTGGGCTAGCGTGAGGGTTTGCACCGATTGCTGGGCGCAAACTGAGTTAGCCAGCAACAGCAGTCCGGCCAACAGCGCCCTGCTAACTTCGGATAATTTCGCGCTCAAAGTCATGCTATTCATCGGATTAAGCCTACTAAGCCGCCTGTGCCACTGCCGCCCCCTTTTGCTCCTGCGGCTTCTCCTGGTCTTCCTTGCGGAAAAACAGCCAGTAGAGCACCGGCAGGGCAAATAGCGTCAGCACCATGGAGAAGAGTAGGCCAAAACAGATAACCGACCCGAGCGGCCCCCACAGGTCGGAGCCGCTGAGTATCATCGGGATGACGCCCACAGCGGCGGCGGCTGAGGTGAGGAAGATGGGCCGCATCCGGCGCTCGCCGGCGTGGATGGCCGCGTCGCGCACGCTCATGCCTTCGTGGGTGCGCATCTCGCCCGCAAAGTCGGTGAGGATAATGCCGTTGCGCACCACGATGCCGCACAAGCTCAGCAGGCCTAGAAACGACGTAAACCCAAACGGATAGCCTAGCACCAGCAAGCCTAACGAGGCGCCGAAGATGCTCAGTGGCAGGGTCATCAGACTCAGTAGCGCGTGCTTGATGCTTTGGAAGTGGAAGAGTAGAATGAAGAATAGGATGATGACACTCAGCAGCAGCGATAGGCCCATAGGCGTGAGGTTTTCCTGCTGGGCTTCCAGCTCGCCGCCATAAGTGATGGCCACGCCGGGCGGCAGCTTGAGTTTGGCAATGTCAGGTTGCAGCTTGGCTAAAATATTGTTGGCCAGCCCTCCTAATACAATATCGAGACGCACGGTGAGCGTGCGCACGCCGTTGCGGCGGCCGATTTCGCCAAACTCCCAGGTTGGGTGCACGTCGGCCACCTGGCGCAGCGGCACCACGGCGCGGGTGGTGGGCGAGGCTACTGACAGGTCGCGCAGCTGGCGCACGCCGCGGCGGTCGGCCAGGGGCGTGCGCACCTTCACCTCAACGGGGTAGTCTTCCTCCCAAAGCTGAGTAGCGGGCACGCCTTGCAGGTTCATGGCCACGGCGTTGTTGAGGTCTTGGCGGCTGAGGCCCAGACGGCCCGCCTCGTTGGAAAGCAGGCGCAGGGCGGCGGTGGGGTGCCGCTCGTCGAAGTCGGTGCGTACCCAGGTTACGCCCTGCGTGTTGCGGGCCAGGGCTTGCACGCGCGCGGCCACCGATTCGAGGTCGGCCAGGCTGTCGCCCGAAATCCGGACTTCAATGGGAATATTCGGGCCCATGCTCAGCTGCTTCATGCGCACGTGGGCATCGGGGAAGGCGACGCTGTATTTCTTGTCGTACTCGCCCAGCACCTCCACGGTGGTTTCTTCGGTGGTGGTGTTCACCAGTATCTGGGCGTAGTTGGGCGAGGGCGTGTTGGGGGCATAGAGGGTGTGGAAGCGCGGCGAGCTGCTGCCAATAAAGCTGGTGTACTGCGCTATGCGCTGGTCGCGGGCCAGGATGCGCTCCATCGCCTTTACCACCGAGTCGGTGCGGGTCAGGTTGTAGCCGCTGGGCAAGTATATTTCAATGGCCAGCTGGTTGCGCTCCACCGTTGGGAAGAGCTGCTGGGGTAGGCGGCCCATCATGAACAAGCCCAGCAGCACGGCCACTACCGTCAGGCCCAGCGTCAGCCAGGTATGGTCGAAGGCCTTGCCCAGCAGCCAGTTGTAGCCGTTCTGCACCCGGTCGAGCATCGTTTTCTTCTCGGGTTGGCCTTCCTTGCGCTGTGCGTCGCCTTCCTGCTGACGCAGGCCCTTCTTGATAAAAAGAGTGTTGAAAGCCGGCACCAGCAGCATCGAGATGATGAGCGATAAGCTCAACGCCAGCACGATAGTTACCGGAAAGTCGCCCAGGAAGTCGCGGGCCGTGCCTTGCATAAACAAAACCAACGGGGCAAATACCGCCGAAATAGCCAGCGTGGCGGTGAATACCGATGGGAACAGCTCGCGGGCGCTTTCGCGGGCGGCATCCCACACGCTCAGGCCATGGTCGAGCTTCTCCACGTGGTTGTCAATCACCACGATGGGGTCATCTACCACGATGCCCAGCACGATAATAAGCGCCGCCAGCGTCACCGTATTCAGCTCGATGCCCAGCACGTACATGATGGCCAGCGTGCAGGAGATAGTAATGGGGATGGTAGCCCCGGCCACCGCCGCAATGCGGAAGGGTAGCAGCAGCAACGTCACAATCACCACCGCCACCAGGGCAATGCCAAACTCACGCATGAAGTGCGAGATAGATTCGTCTACCACCGCGGGCTGGTCAGCCAGCTTCACCAATTTAATGTCGGGCGGAAAAGTGCGCTCCAGGGCCGCCAAGCGCGCATCTACTTGCCGGCCAAACTGCACGATGTTGTGGCCGGGCTGCATTTCCAGGCTCACAATGAAGCTTTTAACACCGCCCGAAGTCACGTAGCTGGCGGGGTCGGGGTCGTACTCGCGGCGCACGGTGGCCACGTCGCGCAGGTGCACTACGCCGCCCTGCTGGTCGGTGCGCACGATTTGCTCGGCCAGCTCGGTTTCGCTGCGGTAAAAGGTGCTCAGGTGCACCGGCACGTCGAGGGTGTTGGTTTTGAGGTCGCCGGTGGCGCGCACGCTACCTTGCTGCTGCAGGGTTTGCACCAACTGGCCCACGCCGAGGCCATATTGGGCCAACTTGTTGTTATCGACGTAGATGCTCACCTGCTCGGGTAGCCCGCCCGAATCGCTGATTTTGGACAACCCCTCCAGCTGGCGCAGGTTGTTTTCGATGCCCGTTACGTAGTGGCGCAGGTCCTTGTAGGGCCGGGTTTTTGACTCCACGGCCAGCAGCACGGCCGACGTACTGCCAAATTCGCTGTTGACGATGAGGCCCTGCACATCGGGGGGTAGGGACGTGCGCTGAAAGATGAGCACGCCATTTTTTAGCTTGTTCCAGAATTCGGCCGTGCCGTTGCGGTCCACCTGCTTGTTGACCTCCACGTAGATGTAGGCGATACCATCGCGCGAGTAGGAGTGGGTTTTGGTTTTGTCAACTTCTTCGAAGCCAAATAAATACTGCTCAACCTTGCTGGTCAGCTGCTCCTCCACCTGCCGGGCCGACGCCCCGGGGTACACTCCAATCACCAGCCCCTGCCGAATAGTGAAGTTGGGAAACTCGTTGCGGGGCATGTTGAGCAGCCCGTACACCCCGAAGGCCATCAGGGCAAATACAACGGCCATCACCACGGTTTTGTGCCGCATGGCCGACTCGATGAGCGTCGGCTTGGTCGGTTTGTCGTCTTGCGGGTTCGCCATAGAGAGCTGGCTTAGTACTTACTACAATATGTTTTTCGCTCGCCTGTTGTAGCTAACCTTACTCCCTACCCCCCCACCCCTACCCTCTCCCGGAGGGGGTAGGGGTGGGGGCTACTGTTAGTTGATTACCTTGATGGGCGCCTGGTCATAGAGCTTCTGGTAGCCATCGACCACGACCTGGTCTTGGGGGCTGAGGCCGCTGGTTACGGCTAGGCCGTCGCCCACTAGCTCGCCGGTTTGCACCTCGTGCCAGCGCACGGCGTTGCCGCGCACCAAGTACACGAAGTGGCGGTTGCGCTCGTCTACCTGCACGGCGCGCAGGGGTAGCACCAAGGCCGTGGGGCCGGTAGCCGCCTGCCGGGTAGCCGCTTGGGTAAAAGCAACTTGGGCCGTCATGCGGGGCTTGAGGCGCAGGCCGGGGTTGTCAACCAACACATTAACCGTAAAAGCATGGGTCTGCTCATTGGCCACGGGGCTGATGTCGTCGATGCGGCCGGTGAGGGGGGCATCAGTGGCGGCGCCTACGCGCACGGTGGCCCGGTCGCCGGGGCGCAGGCGGTTGATTTCGGCTTCGGGCACGGCCACATTTACCTTCACTTGGCGCAGCTGCACCAGCGTGGCGATGGGCGCGCCGGGACTAGCCACGGCCCCCAGGTCGGCCTGCTTAGTGCCGATGTAGCCATCGAAGGGGGCCGATAGGCGGGCGTGGGCTACTTGCTGGTAAGCAGCGCGGGCGCTGGCGCGGGCCTGCTCGGCCTGCTGGCGGGCCTGCACCAGCTTAGTTTCGGCGATGCTGCCCTGCTGGTACACCTCATTTACACGGCGGTAGGTATCCTCGGCCAGCTGGGCCTGGGCCAGTTGGGCCGCGTACTGCGCCCGGTACGTGGTAGGGTCGACAGCCGCAATGAGCTGCCCCCGGCGCACCCGCTGCCCTTCTTCAATGGGCAGCTGCGTGATGGTGCCGCCCACCTGAAACGAAAGCGTAGCGCCGCTACCCTCGGCCACGGTGCCGCTGTATTGGGGCGCGGCCGCGGCCCCGCCAGTGCCGGCCGAACTGGTGCCACCTACCTGCTGCACCCGCACTGGCACGGCCACGCGGGCGGGCGGTACTTGCTCGTCAGTAGGTTTCTTACTGCCGCAGCTGGCGGCCAGCAGCGCCCCAGCCAGTAGGAATACAGAGGAGTTTTGTTGCATCGACAGCAAAAATTAGCCAGCAGATTACGCATCGATTTACGATAAGTCTCTGATTCTGTTGAATGAGCAGGCTGAATCCACCCTATTAAGCGCTGGGTATACCCAGGTAAGCATTAGGGCGCATGGGGCGTGGCTGCCACGCGGCTAGGCCAGCTCACGGTTGTGGCTGGGCAGCCGCTAGACTTACCAGTAAAAAATAACTACGTGTCAAAAAGCCGGCTTTTTGGCCCCCTACTCGTCGCCTCTGAGCGTAGTTCTGAATAAGTCCAGCGCTTTTGGGCGCAACTTGCCGCGGCTTACATTTCCCGCTTACCCATGCGCCCTGCCGATACGCGCCACCGTGGCCCCCACCCCAACGATGACCGGCTATTCGCGCCCGCGTGGGTGCCGGTGCTGCGCCGCGCCACCGCCGAGCTGTCGTGGCTGCTCACGCGCGGCTACCCGCCGGCTGGCAGCCTCAAGCTGGTGGGCGACCGCTATGCCCTCACCGAGCGCCAGCGCTGGGCCGCGGGCCGCGCCGCCTGCCCCGACGAGCAGCGTGCCCGCCGCGCCGCTACCCTGCTGCCGCCCAGCGACCTCGGCGGCCGGCCCGTCTCCATTGACGGTTTCAATCTGCTCATTACCCTCGAAACCGCCCTGAGCGGCGGCGTGGTGCTACGCGGCCGCGATGGTGCCCTGCGCGATTTGTCGAGCATCCACGGCACCTACCGGGCGGTGCAGGAAACCGACCGGGCCATCCGGCTGGCGGGCGCCGTGCTGCTGGCCCTGGCGCCCGGCCCCGTACGCTGGCTGCTCGACCAGCCCGTGTCGAACAGCGGCCGGCTGGCCGCCCGCCTGCGCGAGCTGGGCCCCACCCTAGGCCTACCCTGGACGGCCGAAGTCGTCATGAACCCCGACCACGTGCTCGCCGAAACCACCGATGTGGTCGTCACGTCCGACTCGGTCGTGCTCGACCGCGCCGGGGCTTGGCTCAACCTCGCGGGCCTGGCCCTGGCGGCCGAGCCGCCGCACTGGCTGCTCGACCTAAGCGAGAACTGCTAATCTACGCTCGTAAGCCGCTGGCTGCATTGCTGGTGGCCACTGGGCTTTTCCTTTTCCCCACCCAACTTCTTTTTTTAATGCTCCCAAAGCTCTTTCTTAGTCTATTTGCCAGCGCCTTAGCCGTGGGCCAAGCCCAGGCGCAGACGTTGCGCCCACCCGCCTATCCGCTCATCACGCACACTCCGTACTTCAGCGTGTGGGCGTTTCAGGATACGGTGGCCGCCGCCCCCACCCGCCACTGGACCGGCGAGCCGCAGGCCCTGGAAGGCGTGGTGCGCGTGGATGGCCAGGCGTACCAGTTTTTGGGCCGGGGTGCCCCCGAATACCGCGCCCTCATCCCCACCACCGAGGAGCAGCCCTACACGGCCAGCTACACCTTTACAGCCCCCGGCGATGGCTGGGAAAAAACCGGCTTCGCGGCGGCCCAAACCTGGAAAACCGGCCCCGCGCCCTTCACTGATAACAAGGCGCTGCACGGCACCACCTGGACCGGCGGCAACGTGTGGGTGCGACGCACCGTGGCCGTAAAAGGGCCGCTGCCCAAAGGCCGGCTGGCGCTGCTGCTTTGGCACGACGACGATGCGGAAGTGTACCTCAACGGCCGGCTGCTGCTGCGCAAGCGCGACTACAACAGCCGCTACGAGTACTTCGTGCTCTCCGATTCGGTGCGCCAGGTACTGCACCAGGGCAACAATGTACTGGCCATGCACTGCGCCAGTCCGCGTGGCGGCGCCCACCTCGATGCCGGCCTTTATGAGGAACTGATTTCTAAGCCATTGCCGGCGGCCCGCCAAACGGGCGTCACCGTCACGGCCACCCAAACCACGTACACCTTCGCCGCCGGCCCGGTGCAACTGAAGGTCAATTTCTTGTCGCCGCTGCTGCTCGATGAGCTCGAAACCGTGGCCCGGCCCGTGAGCTACGTCACGTGCACCGCTACCGCCACCGATGGCAAAACGCACCCCACCCAAGTGCTGCTCACCGAAGCCGGCACGCTGGCCAGCGACACGCCCTACCAGCCCGTGGCCACGCGCGCCGGCCAGGCCAGCGGCCTGCGCTGGCAAGCCGTGGGCACCACCACCCAGCGCGTGCTGGCCAAAGCTGGCGACAACGTGCGCATCGATTGGGGCTATGCCTACCTAGCCGCGCCGGGCGCCGCGCTGCTGAGCACCGGCGCGCCCACGGCCCTAAAGGCGGCTTTTGCCCAAAAAGGAACCGTGCCCGCCGCTGCCAAGCCCCTGAGCGGCCAAGCCCAACGCGTGGCCCAGGCCGCCGTGCTCGACCTCGGCGCGGTGGCCGCCCGGCCCAGCGAGCGGCACCTGCTGCTGGGCTACGACGAGCAGCAGGCCGTGCAGTACTTTGGCCAGAACCTGCGGCCCTGGTGGCGGCGCGAGGCCAGCATGACCATGGCAAAAGCCCTGCAAGCGGCCGAAGCTGACTATGCCCGCCTGCGCCAAAAAGCCGGCATTTTCGACCAAAAGCTCTACGCCGACGCCCAGGCGGCAGGCGGCCCGAAATACGCCGACCTGTGCCAACTAGCTTACCGCCAGGCCATTGCGGCGCACACTATTGTGGCCGGGCCGAAGGGCGAGCTATTCTTTTTCTCGAAGGAAAACTTCTCCAACGGCTCCATCGGCACGGTGGACATTACGTATCCTTCGGGGCCGCTTTTTTTGCTTTATAACAATGAGTTGGCCAAGGGAATGCTGCGCTTCATTTTCGACTATTCGGAGTCGGGGCGCTGGAAAAAGGACTTCCCGGCCCACGATGTGGGCACCTACCCGCTGGCCAACGGCCAAACCTACGGCGAAGATATGCCAGTAGAGGAAGCCGGCAATATGCTGATTATGACCGCTGCCGCCGTAAAAATGGATGGTAAGGCCGACTTTGCCCGCCAGCACTGGCCCACGCTCACCAAGTGGGTCGGCTTTTTGCAGCGCGATGGCTTCGACCCCGCCACCCAGCTCAGCACCGACGATTTTGCCGGCCACCTAGCCCGCAATACCAACCTCTCGGTGAAGGCCATTATGGGCATTGCCTGCTACGGCCAGCTGGCCCGCCAGCTCGGCGACGCCAAAACCGCCGACCAGTACCAGACGCTGGCCCGTGACCTGGCCAAAAAGTGGGTACAAATGGCCCAAGACGGCGACCACTACGCCCTGACTTTCAACAAAACCGCCGGCTCGTGGAGCCAGAAATACAACCTCGTCTGGGACAAGGTACTTGACCTGAACGTCTTCCCGCCCGAGGTAGCGCAGCAGGAACTAGCCTTTTACCTGCGGCACCAGCAGCAATACGGCCTGCCCCTCGATAGCCGCAAAACCTACACCAAGTCGGACTGGATAATCTGGACCGCCACGCTCGCCAGCCGCCAGGCCGACTTCGAGGCCCTGGTGACACCCGTGTGGCAGTTTGCCAACGACACGCCCAGCCGCGTGCCCCTCACCGACTGGCACGAGACCACCGATGCCCGCCAGCAGGGCTTTCAGGCCCGCTCGGTGGTGGGCGGCTATTTCATGAAAAT
>Ga0265780_10006837_pt1 | contig 14097 bp, 13 predicted proteins | sample P1T30metagenome_FD_192432 | JGI IMG/M metagenome (GOLD analysis project Ga0265780, IMG submission 192432) | Plant litter microbial communities from East Loma Ridge, Irvine, California - P1 T30 | ecosystem: Environmental > Terrestrial > Plant litter > Unclassified | place: USA: California... | reverse complement strand
AATTGTAATCCAACGGGGCGCCGGCATCGAGCCAGCGGTTCCCGGCCTCGGTCCACCCTTCGTCGCCCTCGGCCACGACGTGCGGCACGCGCGGGTGGAAGCCACCACAGGTGTTGATCGCCAGCACGACGGCTTCCGCGATCCCGGTGACCTTCTCGTCCGACCGTTCGCAGTTGGGATCGATCTGGAAGACCGGCTGGCCGTCCGCGTCCTCGATGTCGCCGTCGCCGGCATCGCGCAGCGGCAGGCGGACCTGATTGATCGCCAGCTTCGTGACGAACCAGCCGGGGCCGGTGTCTTGGCCCTCGCCCATTGAGCCGCGCTCGGCGAGCATCAGCAGCTGGGTGATGTCCATCGCGTCGCCGGTCTGACGGGCGTAGCGGTCGATGTTCGCGCGAACGCGGGCGAACAGCGTCAAATGGTCGGGGTTGGCCATTGAATGACTCCTCCCCACTGGCTGACATTCGCGTCGACGACGCTGATCGCATGAGCCTTATTCCATGCGAGCGGAGCGGCGCCGAACGCCTCGCGCTCGATCAGTGCGTCAAAGGCTGGGAGCGCGAACTCCATGGCCGTGATCGCCTGAATGTGCGGCATGTGATGAAGGTAGCGATCGGCCATGTGACCGAGGAAGACGTTCGCCGCGACGATCGTCTCGCTGTTGAGCGGAACGGTAGCCGCCCGCGTTTGTGCCGGCCTGATATCGGAACCATACCAGCCCGGCGCTTGATCGTATGGTTGGCAGAACCCGCCGGCGGGTGCTGCCAACAGTCCGATCGCTTTGCGGGCGTCGTCGATCGGCACTCGCTTGGCGTCGGGATATCGCCGCTTCGCAGTAGCGGAGTCGACGTAAGTCAGCACTAGATCGGTGTCGCGCAGCGGCTGCGCCTGCCGCCCCCGGTTCTCGGCTTCCACGACCCTGTCACAGCCATAGTGCTGCGCGAAGCGTGACGCGTGATACGTCTTCCCGGTGGCCATCGGCCCGAAGATGACGACGGCCATCAGAACCGCGATCCCATGTCAGCGCCGACGATCGCGCCGATCAGAAGCGTTGCGATGACGGCCGTGACTTGCAGCCAGCCGTACCCGGCGGCCGCGCGATCCGGCATCGGCTGAAGGGTAGCGGGCGGGGTAACGCCGTTCGTGCGCCAGCGGGCGACGTGCGCGCTGATATCGCCGGTCGGGCGGGGATTGTCCGATACGGACATGGGGAACCGATTTGGCATTTATGCCTCCACCACTGCGGAATGCAGCTGTTAGGGCATATGTGCCCAGCGAGGGCATAAATATCAATCCCTAAATGTGCCCTTTGTGGGCATACCTCTTTTGTTCTATTTTTCGGTAGCGGTCAGCGGGGTTTTGCGACATCCTAGATGACACGATTGTTAGGTGCCCGATCGGGGCGAAATCAAAGTCAGGAGGCTGGGTGGAGTCGGGACGGTTTTTTGCGGCACTGGACGCAGCGCTTAGTGATCGTATCGTAGATTTATCTGACGAGCCACCGAGCGAGCCACCTGCGGATCGCGTGCGGCGATTGGCTCGTCTTTCCAGTTCTCGACACTACGCAGAATGCGTTCGGATAGATCGCCGAGCATTTCGGGATCGATAGCGGCGCCCGTCACGCCGCGATAATGCTCTGCCACCATCTCCCGTAGCGCCTCGATCGTCGGCACAGGCAAGCCGTCGTCGGGCTTTGTGCCGTCTTCAATCTCGGCGACGATGTCATTCATGCTGACGTTCAGCGCCGTGGCGATGCGTCGCAGCCAATCCATGTTTAGCCGCCGATCGCCGCGTTCCAGCTTTCCGTAGAAGTTCAGCGTCGTGCCGATCATCTCCGCGAGGGCGGTTTGCGATAGGCCACGCTGCGTCCGCAGCTGCTTAAGATTGGTACGGCTCGGCATCGCGCATGTTGTGCCCCGACTCCTGCCCGGATTGTAGTGGACAACTTGGGCACAATCCCCCTTGCGGCATATGCCCCATTTGGGCATATCAAGCGCATGAGACTGCTCGATCATCTAAAAGAGACCGGCGAAACCGTCGATGCCTTCTCCGCGCGGATTGGCGTGCCATACGAAACGATCCGCAAGATTGTGTACGGCCAGCGCCAGCCGTCGCTGCCTCTGGCCGTGAAGATCGAGCGGGCCACTGACAAGGTCGTCGCGCCTGCCGACCTGATGTTGCAGGACGCCGTCGAGGCGGTGGCATGATGGCGGTCGCGTTTCATTCCCGCCGGATTGCCTCAGGCTTCGGTGCCTCGTCACCCGGAAACGGAACCTATGTTTCCGGAGGCGTGGCATGACCCCGGAAAAGCGGGCGCTGAAACGCGCCACGATGGAGACGCTGCGCGGGGTTGGTGGCGTCGAAGCTGCGGCGGCATTCTGCCGGCCCGGCAAGTCGCAGCTATCTGACTATGGCAACGAGAACCGCCCGGACAGCTTCATGCCTCTGGACGTGATCGCTGATCTGGAACCGCTCGCGCGTGACCGTGAAGGCTCACCCCATATTTTGCATCTGCTCTGCCAGATGATGGGCGGGGTCTACGTGCCGTTACCGGACACGCCCGTCACGACCGGTCGTCTGCTGGAAGCCATGGGACGCCTGTCTACCGAGTTCAACGACGTGACGCAGGAGGTCTGCACCGCTCTGGCGGACGGCGATTTCTGCGCAGCCGACGCGAAGCGGATCGAGAGTCAGCTGGACGACGTGATCCGCGTCGCCGCTGGAATGCGGGCGCTGGCCCGCTCCATCAAGGGCGGGGAACAATGAGACTGCATCTGGCGGCCAAGGTGCCGAACGAAGGCGCTCGCCTGACCGGCCGTTGGGTATCGGGGTTGCGCGGGGGGCTGGAAGCTGCCGCGAAGAAACTGAAAACCGAACCTGCGTTCGTCCAGCGTCTGATCGAGGAAGGCATGGCGCCTGTTGACGACGTAATCGGGCGTAAGCTGGGCCGCCTCGCTGGTGTGCATCACGATGATTTCGAGCGGCCGGCGCGTGGCTGGTGGTTCGATCAGACGCCGCGGAACCTTGCATGATGGCGACACTGCCCGCCGTCACCGTGATTGATGAAGCGCCTGGCGTAATCGCTACGGCCGCGCAGGTCGACGCTTGGATCGAGACGGCCAAGCCCGGCGCCGTGTTCGTCTATGTATCGGGAACCTCGATCCCGATCCGGGCCAGCGGCGCCAAGCGGATGCGCGAGTTAGCGGCCATGGGCCTTGTCTACCTGACCCAGAAGCGGCTCGAACCGGGATCACCGATCGTCAACTATCGGGCGATGCGGAGTGAAAAGCCGTCTGCGCTGACGAAGCCAGAGCGGCCGACGTTGTCGCTGGCGCCGAGTCCAGTTGTCGAAGACGAAACGGCGATCGTTGACGCGCTGTTGCCGATCCTCAGCCAGTTCGCCCGGCATGGTCGCCCCTGCCCTACAGACAAGCAACTGGCGACGCGCGCGGACCTGACGGAAGACGCTGTAAAGGCGGGCCTTGCCGCCATGTCGGCTACGCACCTGATCCGGGTGACCGGCTGCGCGGCTCCAACATATCGCCGCGTTCTGATCCTCGCGACCGGCGCTATGACGGGGTTCGCAAAGTGACTGGCCGCGAAGTTAACGATGCTATCCGCGCGTATCTTCGCCGCGTCCGTTGCACACAAAAGTCTTTCGCGGCCGCCTGCGACGTGGCGTCTTCCACCATCGACGGATGGCGCACGAAAGACCCGAACAACGAAGCGCCTGTTCTTCGGGCGCTGGCTTTCATCGCAAAGCATCCGAACGGTTTCGAGGGGGCGCAGCGCGCAAGGGGCCTGCGCGACGATAGTGGAGGCGGCGCTGCTGCGGTGGCGCTGGCGCGGAGGCGCAGCTTGGCTCCCGCCCGGCCGTGCGCCCGCTCAATCGCCGTGGCTGCGCGCGAGGATGCATGGTCACCGCAGCGCCGGGCACGGGCGCGCGGCAGGTCGATGGTGACGTAGCCGGCGGGGGTTTGCCCCCTACCCCCGCTTGCAGGCCGGGACAGTCGCCTGCTCCACCATTCCGGGGGTTTGATCCGTGGTACAGAATACACCGCTGTCGCCGATGGGGCAGGCAGCGCTCCTATATGCGCGTCGTGGCTGGGCCGTGTTCCCATGTCGCGAACGCGAAGAAACGCTGGAAACCGGCAATGCCGGGCCGCGCACGTTCAAGGCTAAAGCCCCCTATACTGGCAAAGGCTTGAAGGATGCGACGCGCGACGAACAGCGCATCACGTCATGGTGGCGGGATCATCCCGACGCGCTGATCGGCGTTCCGACCGGTATCAACGGCCTATTCGTGCTGGACTTCGATCCCGAAATCGATCCGGAGACCGGCGAGGCGTTCACGCTCGATAGCCTGAAGGCCGATCTGGAAGCGCAGATGGGTGTTCCGTTGCCGCGATCGGTGACGGCCCTAACTCAATCGGACGGCGTGCATGTCTGGCTGAAACAGCCGGCGGAAGGCGAGCCGATCCGGAACCGTGGAAACCTGCCCAGGCACGTCGATGTGCGCGGCCTCGGTGGCTACGTGATCGCCCCGCCGTCCGTGATGGCCGAGACTGGCACGAAGTATCGCTGGCTGCACGATCGAGGCGACTGGCGCGATGACGACGCCTATGCGGACGCCCCGGCCGAGTTGATCGCGATCCTGCGGGCACCGAAGGTGCGCGCCACGAACAAAGCCGATGGCGACCAGCCATCGTCCGCCTCGTCTTCATCCCGTCCAGTGCAATCGGAGGGGACCGTCGCCGATGCGGCCGTCCGCAAATATGCGCTGGCGGCGTTATCGGGGGAGGAAGCCACCCTGCGGGCTGCTCAGTCCGGGTCACGGAACACCCAGACCAACGCCAGCGCCTTTGCGGTCGGGCAGCTGGTCGGCGCTGGCGCGATCGGCGAGGCCACCGCGCGGGCCGTTCTGCAATCGGCCGTGTCAGGCTTCAATGATGTGCCGCTGGCGCATCGCACGATCGAGAATGGGCTGACCGCCGGCATGGCGCAGCCGCGCGACCTGTCGTCGATCGCTGACGCGGCCGCGCGACGCGGCTCCTGGAACCTTTCCGGCTCACGGCCCCCGGCCCCCGATGAAGGGGGAGGATTGCAATCCTTCCGGTCGGAAGGGTCACCGCCTTCGACCGATCATGGGGGTCAGGGGGGAGAGGATGACGAGGAGGCGGTCGCGGCGCGGCACCTGCGCTGCATCCACCGGCCGCATACCGATCTGGGCAACGCCGAACGGTTCAAGGAGCGGTATGGCGACGATTTCCGCTGGTCGCCGGCACTCGGCTGGCTCGGCTGGGACGGCCGGCGCTGGGTGCCGTTGGCGCAGGAAGAAAAGCAACTGCCGCCGGAAGTGGTCGACGCGGTGTTCAAGACGGTGCGCGCGATCCAAGACGAGGCGGCCGTGATCGAGGCAAGCGGCGGGCAGCGACCAGACTGGCTCGATGAATGGGAAGCATTGCCAGAGAAAGAACAGTGGAAGCTGTCGCCGATACAGTCGCGGGAAGTGTCGATGTACCGGTTGAATGAGTTTCACGACGAAGACGCGCTCGACACCGTCGTTGATTATAAGAAGGGCCACGTCGTCACCCGTGCCGATATGCATCGCAAATGGGGGCGCACGTCCGAAGCGAATGGTAAGATCGGGTGCATCGCTCGGCTGGCGCAGCCGTGGCTGGCGGTCCGCGACGACGCCTTCGACGCCGATCCGCTGACCGTCAACTGCCTGAACGGGACGCTACGGTTCCGGCGCGTCCGGGTCGGCGATGTCTGGGCGGCGCAATACAAGCTATCGCCGCATGATCGCGCGGACCTGATTTCGAAGCTGGCACCGGTCGAGTTCGATCGGGAGGCGCAATGCCCGCTGTACGATCGCACGATGGGCTGGGCGCAGGAAAAGCAAACGATGCGCCGCTACCTCCACCAGTGGGGCGGCCTGTCGATGACCGGCCACATGGGCGAACAAAAGCTACACTTTTGGTATGGCCTCGGCGGCAACGGCAAGTCGACCATCATGGATGCGTGGTGTTCCGTCCTGGGGGATTACACGACGACCGTCCCGATCGAGACGTTCCTCGATCAGGGCGTGAAGCGGCGCGGCGATCAGGCGACGCCCGAACTGGCGAGGCTGGGCGGCGTCCGGCTGCTGCGCACGTCCGAGCCGGAGCGCGGGGCGAAGCTGGCGGCCGCACTTATCAAGCTGGTGACGGGCGGCGAACCGATGTCCGTCCGCTTCCTCAATCGCGGGTTCTTTGATCTGCGGCCGATCTTCAAAATGACGATACAGGGCAACTTCCGGCCCCAGATCGCGGACACTGACGAAGGCATCTGGCGACGGGTGAAGCTGATCCCATGGCCGCAGAATATCGACAAGCCGCCGGCCGGCGCAACCGACTGGCCGACCAAAGACCCGGAATTGAGCGGCAAGCTGCGGGTCGAGGCGAGCGGGATCATGAACCGGCTGGTCGACGGCGTGCTGGATTGGCTCGAAAACGGGCTGGTGGAGCCGAAGGAAGTCACGGCCGCCACGGCGGACTACCGCACCGAAAGCGACCCGCTGGCGCGCTTCCTGAAGCTATGCACTCGGCCGGAGCCGGATGGGCGCGTCCAGTCGTCCAAGCTGCACGAATTGTTCACGGCATGGTGCAAGGCGGCCGGCGAACGCGAGTGGACGCAAAAGGGGTTTAGTCAGGCGATGCTCGATAAGGGCTTCGAAAAGAAGGCCTCTGACGGAATGCAGTGGCTTGGCATGACGATGACGCGCTATGTCTCGGAATTCGTCGACGAACACGGCAAGCCTATATCATTCACGATCGAGGATGCCGCCCCCACACCCCCGGTGCGGGACGGGCCATCGCCTCCGGGCCGTGCATGGCCGGACGATGACGACGTGATCTGATCCTTCCAGATCGGAAGGCATTCGGAAGGGTGGCGGAAGGCAAAACCCTAGGATTTCTGCGCCACTGGAAGGGTTGGAAGGGTTTCTGCGTCTTTCCCACATGCATGGGTGCGGGTGCGGGCGCACATACGAGAGTAATCTCATATACCCTTCCAACCCTTCCAACCCTTCCAGATCAAATAGCTAAGTAATTGATAAAGGGTGATAATGATGTCCCACGACCCGGAAGCATTGGACCAAAACTCGGAAGGGAGCCGGAAGGGTGCGGCATTGCTGACCTTCACCGGGTTAGAAGACCGCCTCGTCGAGGCTCTGTGCATCTGCTGGCGGGATGCCGATCGGGCGCGCGGGTGGCAGCACGTCAAATCGGCGTGGCCGGAGATCATGCGGGAAGCCCACCTCGGCGACTATGTCGAGCCTAGCAGCGACGCCGCGATCCGCCCGGCGGCCCTGACCAGGCAGGACGTGGCGGAGATGGAGGAAGCATTTGGCTGGCTCAACGCAGTCGACCCGGCAGACCGGAAGCTGATTGGCCTTGCCATCAACCAGCTGGCGCGGGGCAAGCGCGAGATATCATGGATCGCCATGTTGCCGGTGATGGGCCTGCCACGGGGTGCGGAAGGGCTGCGGATGCGGTACGGGCGGGCGATGACGGCGATCTGCAACGCCGTTAATGGCGGAAATCCTAGTCCCGACGTGTCAACCCGATAAATCTGCGACCATGATTATTTTCCCTGTTCGTTTATGAGCTGAAATCGGCCTATTTATTGACACACTGGGTCGGGCCTTTGGATGCGACCTAGTTGTTCTCTCCCCCCTGAACCTCAACGATGGGCGGCGCGGCTTCGGTCACGCCGCCCATCGTCGTTTTGGCGGGGTCCATGCGGAACGGGAGGCACCCCCCCCACCCCCAACGGGTCCTTCCGGGGGGTGGCCGGCTTCGGCGGTGTGGCTGAGCGCGGCCCCGCGCTGTTCAAGAGCGATTTTGCATTATGAACTTCGTGAACTGAACCGGTTCACGGGCCATGAACGAGGTGATCCGATGACGCTGATGACCAAGGGCGACTTCGCCCGGCATCGCGGCGTCGGCAAATCGGCCGTGTCGAACTGGGCCAAGAAAGGTCTGCTGGTCATGGGCGAGTGCCCGGCGACCGGTGCCATTCAGGTCGATGTCGAGCGGACCGAGGCGCGCATCAACACGCGGGTCGATCCGATGCGGGGGCGGCCGAGTGCCGCCACCCCGATCGCGGCGCCCGCCCAAGTAGAGGAAGGGGGTGATCTTTTCAGCGGCCGGCGCAACGCCGCGCAGGTCCGCGTCGATCTGGCGGAGGAAAACCTTGTCGGCCAGCGGCTCAAGAACGCCCAGGCGGCCGGGGAACTCGCCCCGGCGATCGAACTCAAGCGGCGTAGTGCCGAGCTAGGCCGGGTCTGCCGGGAGCGGATGCATTCGATGTTCCGGTCGATATCCGAACGGCTCGCGGTCGAACGTGACGCCCGCACAATCATGGCGATCGGTGGCGCGGAGATAGACCGGGTGTTCGGCGAACTCGCTGACGAAGTGGACGCCGGGCTACTGACGGCAGGTGATGACGCGCCGGACGAAGCGGCGATCGAAAACGAGGTGGCGGCAGCCGAACAAGCGGAGGCGTGATGGCATTCGACTATGGTCGCTTCGGCGGCACAGCCGGTGACACGCTCCGGGCGAATGTTGATGGTCTCGACAAGGCGATGGCTTCCGGCCTGCGCCCGCCTCCCCAGATGAAGGTGTCCGAATGGGCGAGCCGGTTCCGCCGGTTCTCTGACGACGATCCTATCCCCGGTCCGTGGCGGCATTCGACCGCGCCGGAACTGGTCGAGATCATGGACGCCCTCTCGCCGCACGATCCGTGCGAAGAAGTGGCGATCCCGAAGTGCGCCCAGTCGGGCGGGTCGGCGTCGGCGGAAAACTGGATCGGTTTTATCTCCGATCTGGCGCCGGGGCCGATGCTGTTCGTGCAGGCCACCCTGACCGCCGCCCTTGCATGGGCGTCGGAGAAGTTCTGGCCGATGGTCGAGAATACGCCCCGGCTCAATCCGGAGCGGGGCGGCACGATCCGGGCGCAGGGCACGCCGGACGGCAACGGATCGACCAAGAGCAAGGTGCGCTTCTCGCGGTCCAACGGCTTCGTGCTGCTGGCCGGCGCGAACTCGGCCGCCTCGCTGCGACAGCGCACCGTCCGCTACGCGGTGGAAGACGATCTCGACCAGTTCCCTGACGATCTGGACGGGCAAGGCTCGCCGGAAGTCATGGTCGACCAGCGCCTGAAGGTATGGCGTCGGCAGGGTCTATCGAAGCGGGTCAAGATTTCGACCCCGACGATCAAGGGCGTCAGCAAGATCGGGCGCGCCTATGCCGTCTCGGATCGTCGGCGCTATCACCTGAAGTGCCCGGAATGCGGCAGCCGGTTCGTGCCCGAATGGGAAGACATTCGGTGGCCGGACGGCAAGCACGATCAGGCGCATTTAATCCCGCCATGCTGCGGCTTCGATCATATCGAGCATTGGCAGAAGGCGACGATGAAGCTGCCCGATGGATGGCTGTCGGACGAGATCGACGGCGTGAAGACGCCGCGCGTCCTGTCCGAAGAAGAATTCCAAGCTGCCCGTGGGCGGATGCCGGCCAGTGTGAAGCGAGGCTTCCATCTGACCGGCATCATTTCATCGTTCCAGACATGGGCCGACATGGCCGTGTCGTTCCGCGATGCGCAGGGCGATCTGAACAAGCTGAAGACATGGACCAATCTGGTGCATGGCTTCGAGTTCGAACTGAAGGGCGGCACGCCCGACTATGAGAAGTTGCGGGACCTCCGCGAACAGGGCTGGGGCGCGGCGCAGATGGTGGCCGTGCCGGTCGGCCCGGTGGTGACGACGCTAGGCGTCGACGTGCAGGGTGACGGAGTCTACGTCGAGAAGGTCGGGTGGAGCGAGAACGCGGAAAGCTGGACGCTCGACGCCCGGTTCATCCCCGGCGCAACCGACGTGAAAGGCGAAGGCGCATGGGCCGATCTGGACGCCTATGCTCGGCGCAAGATGGTGTTTCCGGGCGGCCGGGAGTTCGGCCTCGATCAGATATGCGTCGATGCCGGCTACAACACGGAAGCGGCGGAGGCATTCTGCCGGGCACATCCGAACCGCCTGGCTGTATTTGGTCGCGCCGGCTGGCACCTGCCGATCCTCGGGCGGGGTGAAAACCTGCGGTACGAACAGCAGGGTAGCAAAGCCGGGCAGGCATCGCGCAAGGCGGAGGACAAGGCGTTCATCGTCGGCACGTTTGGCGTCAAGTTAAGCTGGTACGGCTTCCTTCGCTCAACGCTGGCATCGGCTGCGGCCGAGGCGGCGGGCGAGGTTTCTGCGGCGCGCGGCCGGGCGCACTTCAACGTCGATCTGCCGGACGAGTATTTCGAGCAGGTCACGTCGGAGACGATCGTGACCGAGACGAAGGCCGGGCAATCGCGACGGGTGTGGAAGCCGCTCGCCGGCCGCGCCAACCACTGGCTTGATTGCCGGGTCTACAACACGGCGGCTTATGAGAAACTGATGCTCGACACCCTGACCGCCAGCGACTGGGCGGCGCTGCGGGCGGATCGTCATGCGCCGAAGAAGGACTCGCAGCGGGGGCTATTTGACGGACCGATGCCCGTCACCGCGCCGCAGGCTTCGGCCGTCGCGGCACCTCCACCGGCGCCGTCATTCGACGATGCCTATATCGAACATTCCGAAGGATGGCTCTGATGCCTGCACCCGATTACGCTGCCGAGATCGCGACGCTGGAAGCCGGCCTCGGCTCCGGGGAAGCCCGGATTGAAAGCGATGGCGAAAGCGTCACCTATCGCGGCGTGACCGACATCATGATCGCGCTGCAATATTTCCGCACGCGGGCAGCGCCGGTCATGGCGACCGGCGGGATCGTGCGCCCGGCTTCCACCGTCGCCGTCTTCGATCCGCGCTGATCGTATGGCGTTCTCGGACCTGATCGACGGCGCTATCGCGCCGTTCGCCCCGCGCTGGGCGGCGCAGCGGGTGGCTGCCCGCGCGAACCTCGATGCCGCCCAGTCGGCACGCGACGGCATCCGGCAATATGATGCCGCTGCCCGTGATCGCCGCACGCAAGGGTGGAGCCGCGCGGCCAGTTCCGCCGATGGCGAAACCGCACAAGCCCGGCAGGTGCTGGCCGGGGCGGGTCACGACCTCGTGCGGAACAACAAATACGCGGCTGCGGGCGTGCGTCAGCTGGTCGCCTCTATCTGGGGCGATGGTATCGCCGTCCAGATCACGCACCCGGTCAAGCGGGTTCAGCAGCGCGCGCAGGCGGAGTGGAACCGCTTCGCCGAAAGCAAGGTCGACGGGTTCGGCGACTGGTACGGGCACGGGAAGCTGGCTGTCCGTGAAATGATCGTCGGAGGCGAAGGCCTGACGCTCTGGCTTGCCGATCGGACCGGCCCCAACGGGATGCTGATCGGGCTGGAAGGCGCGCAGCTGGACGCCAACCGCAACGTGATGCTCCGGGGCGGCGGTAAGATCGTGCAGGGCGTCCAGTTCGACATGCATGGCCTGCGCACCGGCTACTGGCTTTTCGCTGAGCATCCGAACGATCCAGTGCGGGGGTCGGGCGGGTCGCAGAGTTTCTTCGTGCCCGTCGACCATGTCGACCATCTGTTCGAACGCCTTCGTTTCCGTCAGACGCGCGGCGTCTCATGGCTTGGCGCCGTCGCCATGACGCTTCGCGATATCGGCGATATCGAGGACGCCAAGCGGCTTCAGGAGAAGGTGCAGGCCTGTCTGGCGCTGATCGTCCAGCCGGGCGAGGCGCAAGGCACGTCGCCACTTGGTCAGCAGCAACCCGGCGCCAACGATGCGCCGGGTCGGCCGCTGGAAGAGACGATGCGGCCGGGGATGATCGCGCGGCTGCGGGCGGGGGAGACGGCATCAACCGTCAACCCGACGCCCTCTGCCAATACGGTCGATTTCATCCGCCAGCAGATGGCGGCGGTGTCGGCCAACATGGTGCCGTATCACCTGATGACCGGCGATGTCAGTCAGGCGAACTACAGCGGCCTTCGGGCGGCGATGAACGGGTCATACGGGCTGGTCGACGACTGGCAGCAAAACGAGGTGATCCCGTTGCATTGCAGGCCGGCGGTGATGCGGCGGATGCAGCGGCTGGTGTTGGAGACGGGCGACCCCCGGTTCCTACAGATCGGGATGCGCTTCGCGCTTCCCGTCCGGCGCATGGTCGATCCCGTGAAGGACCTCATGGGCGAGATCATGGAAATCCGCGCCGGGCTGAAGCTGCTCGACACCGGGTTGGCCGAACGCGGCATCAATGCCGACGAACACATGGTCGCAATTAAGGCCATGAACGACACCATCGACAAGCTCGGCCTCGCGCTCGACATCGATCCACGCCGGGTGACCGACAGCGGCGTCCTGCAAGCAGCGTCCGGCTTTCTGGCGCCAAAGGAGTAATCATGACTTATCCCGTGACGAACGCCGCTCCTGCGGCGATTGCGGCCGTGTGTCTGGCAGGGATGCCGGACGGGGCGCGTAGCTTCCCCGCCACGATGCAAGGCCATAGCCTGCCTAGTGGCGCCCGACTGGCCGCCACTCCCGGCTATGATGCCAGTACGCGCACGGTGGAACTCATCACGGCGACCGAGACGCCGGTTCGAATGCCCGGCTTTTTGGTCGGGCTCGATTGCGAGTTTTACTATGAAGTCCTCGACTGCTCCCCCGGCGCCGTCGACCTGACGCAGCTAAACGCTGGTAACGTGCCGTTACTCGACACGCACGACCGCTTTCGACTGCCGGCGCGGCTTGGCGTTGCCCGTGAAGCGCAGGTTACGCTGTCGCAGGTCATCACCCGCTGCGCTTTCGGTCAGTCGGCTCATGCCCGTGAGATCGAAGCGGAGTTCGCTGGGGGGACGCCCCCCAAGGTCAGCGTCGGCTACCGCCGCAACCAGATGTTGCTCGACCGCATGGACGGCGAGGTTCCCGTTTACCGCGTTTCCAGCTGGACCCTCACAGAGGTTTCGCTGGTGTCGATCGCTGCCGATCCCAACGCAGGGGCACGGTCGGCGCACCTTCCTACCGGCCCCTGCCTCACCACGGAGAATGAAATGCGTCACCTGTCCTCGGGCCTGCCGCTGGCGGCGGCTGCCTCGTCCCTTGCCATGGCTGGGGCCGAAGGCGCCCGATCGCTCGGCGACGGGATCGCCACTCGCGGCCCGGCTCCCCAGCCGCTGCCGAACAGCGCCCCGCTGACGGCATCCCCTGCCCCCAGCCCGGCGCCTGCGCCTGCGCCGGCACCCGCTCCCGCCCCGGCGCCGGCACCGGCTCCCGCCCCGGCGGCTCCGGGCACCGAAGCCGGTCGCGGCGCACAGGCGGACCGTTTCACCGGGACGGCCGCCCTCGCCCTGATCGAGCAGGCGCGCGGCTTCGGCGATACCGTCGTCACCCGTGCGCAGGAACTGATCCAGCAGAACGAGCGCGGCGAGATCACCACCGATGGCGCCCGTGCCGCGCTGCTGACGGCCGCTGCCGACGCCCAGCGGACGGCGACCGGCGGTATTTCGACCGGTGGCCGTGCGGTGGAGGTGACCAGCGACGAACGCGACCGGTTTCGAACCGGCGCGATCAACAGCATCATCCAGCGCGCGGGCTTGGGTCAGCTGATCGCGGACGGCGCGCGTGCGCGTGGTGAACAGGTGCCCGACCTCAACCCCGGCGAGTTCCGCGGCATCCACAATGCCGAACTGGCGCGCATGTCGCTGGAACGCGTCGGCCAGCGGGTCGATAGCTGGGATCGTGACCTCGTCGTCGGTCAGGCGATGGCGCTCCGCATGGGGCCGTATCAGTCGACCAGCGATTTCCCGGTCATTCTGGAAGAAGTCGTCAACCGCGTGTTGCAGGCGGCCTACGCTACCACGCCCGACACGTGGCGCCAGTTCGCGGGCGTCGGCTCGGTCAGCGACTTCAAGGCAACCTCCCAGCTCCTGCTGGGTGCGTTCGGCGCGCTCGATCGCGTGTTGGAGAACGGCGAGGTCAAGAATAAGGCAATCCCCGACGGCGCCAAGGCGACCATTCAGGCGTCGACCCGTGGCAACATCATCGGCCTCACCCGTCAGGCGATCGTGAACGATGACCTGGGGGCCTTCAAC
>Ga0265780_10006836_pt1 | contig 14098 bp, 27 predicted proteins | sample P1T30metagenome_FD_192432 | JGI IMG/M metagenome (GOLD analysis project Ga0265780, IMG submission 192432) | Plant litter microbial communities from East Loma Ridge, Irvine, California - P1 T30 | ecosystem: Environmental > Terrestrial > Plant litter > Unclassified | place: USA: California... | reverse complement strand
ATCGCTCAGCCACAGGTCCGCCCGCCGGTATGACTTGGCTGCCGCCGATGACGGCGATGCGCAATACGATACCCTCAGGCTAAGTGAGACCACCGCTGACGATGGTGGGCGCTACGCGGTGCGCGAGACGCTGTCTGACCACCGCAAGCCTCGATTTCGGCGGAGCGCATTGGGCACGATGCTGACGCTCCGCCTTGATGGAGAGGAGGAGAGCCCGGCCTTCAGTGTCGGGGGCGGTGGCGTGGCTGCAGTTGTCTGGCAGGCGGTTCCCAAGTCGTAAGCGCCGCTCAGGCGCTCGGTTCTGAGCCTTCGACCAGATCCATGAAGTTGCGCGCCGCCTCACGGTCGGCGGGATCCTCGAACGCGACGTCCAGCGCCGGGGCCGCGCCCAGCATGAACATCAGGGACCATAGCGCGAACCGGCGAGCGCGATCCGTCTCGAGGCCGAACTCGACATGCATTCGCTCCACCCCTGCCTCCAGGGCAGCGGGCGATAGCTGTTCAAGGTCTGCAGTGCCGAAGTACCGCACCATCTGATCGTCGAGTTGCACGGTCGTCAGCCCTCAATCGCGGGGCGGCTTGGGGCGATTGCCCGGACCTTTCGGGCCATCGGGCCGTCGCGGCTTCGGGCCATCGGGGCGGCGGGGCCGGTCACGAACCGGCGGGCGTCCCTCGGCAACACGCTGGACAGGCGCAGGACGTACCGCGCTCGCCAGGCCGACCGAATAGCCTTCCTTCAGCAACTTCGTGAATGCGCCGCGAACGTTAGTGGTGATCGCATCCTTCACTTCCTTTGGCAGGTCCGCGAACGTCGTGTTGCGATGAATGCCGTTCAGTTCGCGCACCAGCAGGTTGGGCAGCCCGTTCGATCCCGCCTTCAATGCATCGACTGAGTCGAGAAAGGCGGAGAACAGGATTTCCTGCATCAGTTCGGTGGCTGTCTTCGGCATGCTGGGTCCAACGCGTTGAGGGTGCCGATGGTCGCATTGGGAATGCAAGCGAAGGCGGACGCCGCCGACTAGTTCGCCAGAATGCGCAGTCAAGCGGCGCGTCCGCTCGCCGCCTTTGTAGGGCGTCATATCCTATGTAATTTCCTTGTAATAGCAAAGGGCTAAGACTGAACTCCACACCGCGGAGAAGTCGAAATGGCGAAGCGATTGTCGGCACAAGACATGGACGACTCCGCGCAGCGCACGAAAAGCCTCGCCGATGCGCAGGATCTGTCGTTGCGGGCCAGCAAGCTGCACCGCACCCGATCGAATCAGCAGCCATCGCTGCTTCCGTTTCCGCTATTCCGCAACTGAGCAACGCCGCGCGGGGCGTCATCTTGAGCACTGGGTCAATCACGACCACGGCAGTGCTGATGGCGGAGAGGGTGGCCGTGTTATTCATCGTCTAAGACCCCTGAACGACGTTACTTTTTGAAGGCGGTGCGGGTGGATGTCCCCATAAATGCCCCTCCCCAGGGGCAAGGGCGGGCGAATCAGTTGTGCAATGTTGGAGCCGAACTGACCGGTTTCTGCGCCTTGAAGGCTTCGATATCGCTCTCCCACCAAGCTACGCGACGGCGGCTGAGTTGGACGGGCTGGGGGAACTCGTTCCGCGCCATCATCTTGTAGATCGTCGCTCGGTGAACGGGCACCTCGCGTAGAACCTGCTTCATCGAGAGGAGACGGCCGGAGTGGCTTTCGGGCGCGCGGAAGGATGTATGGTCGGTCATCTTGCTGTCACTCGGTGGGGGTGGGTCGTAGAAGGGCTTGGCAATCTCGCTGGAGATCATGTCGGGGCGCTTGCTTCGATCACCGCTCTCCAGTGCTGGCGCACCGCGACGTCCTGGGCGGCGTGGTGGCCTTTCCAGGGAATCTCTGAGGACCAGCCGCAAGGGCAGATCGCGAGCGAGCTGCCGCCGGCGCCGGTCTGCATCGCGACGACGTGCTGGCGAACGGGCGCGCACGCCGCGCAGGTCGTGCTGCCCGGGCTGCCGCTCGGCGCGATCTCCGAGGATCCGCAGATGTAGCACTTCGGGTTTTCTGAAGGCGTGCTCACTGTTCGCCCCGCTGCCCATCGGATGAGGGCGCCGGGAGCATGGGCAGGAGGTCGGGCATCGTGCCGATGCGGTATGCTTCCGCGATCTGCGGCCGCATCCAGGCGCCTGCCGTCTCGCCGCCCGGCAGCATGATGTTCGCGAGGAATTCGTCCTCGAATTCGCTGATGCCGCTTTCGACGGCCTCTAGCTTCGCCTTGATCACGAGGTTCAGTGCACGCCAGCGCTGGCGGACGGCCTGCTCCCATTCCTTGAGCGCCGCCTCGGGCGCGCGGGGGCCGCGGCTGTGATGCGTGAAACGCTCCTCGTCCCTAGCCGGCATGGCGAGGACGAAGCGAATGTGGCGCCCTTGCATGCGGAAGCCGACGACCGCCGCGTCGTCCTGCCAACCGTAGAGGAACTGGTCTGCGCCATAGCGCTGAAGCGTCCGCTCGATCTCTTCGCGCGAGCGCGCGCTGCTGACGCCAGTCTTTTCCGCGAAGCGCGTCATGATCGGCCTGCTTTCCAGATGGCCCACGCTTCCGCGTGCCCAGAACAGAGATCCTTGTCGGGTGCTGGCGCCGTGGTGCATCGCGCGCAGATCGGCGCGTCGCAGGTCCCGGCTTTCTTCGTTGGCACCTTCCAGTCGCAGAGCAGCGTTGCGGGTCGACCGCAGGCGCAGCGCTGGCGGCGTCGCGAGGAGCAGACGATCGCAGACCCTCCGCCGGGCATGGGGAAGCGTTCGCACGCCATCATTCGCCCCGAGCCGCCCACAGGACGGCGAGGAACAGGATCAAAGCCCCGGCGCCAATCATGGCGACGAACACGCGGAAGGCGCGCTGGCGATCGCGGTGCACCTGGTCGAGGAGCTCGCGGGGAGTGAGCTGATCGCTCACCGTGCAGCCCTCCCAATCAGATCAGCGGCGTGCTTCGCGGCGTCGGCCTCTAACTCGCTCGCGTAGGCGACCAGCTGCGCCGCGAGCTGTCGCGCTTCGTCTGGCGAAGGCGTGCTCGCGTACGCCTGCCCCAGCGCGCCGCAGCCGCAGGTGCAGCCGTTCCGACCGGCGGCAAGGATGATGCGCTTTCCGCCAGCGTTGTCCTCACGGACCCCGATGATCGCGAAATGTGCCTGCTGGAGCAGGACGCTCCCGTGCGTACCAAAGTCGGCGATCGTCGAAGGCAGGGCTTCCTGCGGATCGCTGACGATGCTCCTTTCCATGGTCGTTTTGGCGCGCTGAAAAGGCATCACTCTGCTGCCTCCTGCTCGAGCTTCATTCGGCCGGCTGGAAAGGCGATCAGCGGGTGGACCCAACGGCCAGCCTGGTCGCCCATCCCGTCGAGGAGCGCGCCCGAAGCGCGGGTGAAGATCTTCGCCACACGCTCCGACAGATCGGGCGAGGTGCGCTTGCTGAAGGCGAGGAGATCCTCGCGCGACACGTACGGACGCGCGAGCTCGAGGCGGTGGTCCTTGGAGAAGAGCGACAGCAGGCGCGGCGATGGCGTGAAGGCGCCGGTCTCGCGCAGCTGCTCGGCGCCGCTCAGCCCCGTTTCCTGCGCGACGACGTCGTGAACCGGGATGCGGTACCCGTCGGCATTGAGGGAGCGTTCCAGCGCCAGGCTGCAGAGGCAAACCATCGCGTCGCCCTTCGCCACTTCGCCCAGGGCGCGGTAGGCGCGGAAGGCGGCGGCGAGATCCTGCTCGGTAAAGCACGACCAGCTGGCGACCTCTGCCAGATCCTGCTGGAAGTCCTGGCCGACGCTTTCACCAATCAGCGCGCGCGCCTCCTCGTCGTCGCGATCGGGGGAGGCCAACGGCTTCAAGCCGACATGCGCGCTCTTCGCGCTGGTGAGCTGCATGCGGAGCTCCCCCCAGACGAAGTAGTCGCGCGCCAGGTCGCCGCCGGCGTTCGCATCTTCCATAAGCAGCTGCCGCAGCGAGGCGCGGCGAAGCGCGCGCAGGCGCTGGACGCCGTCGGCGGTCAGCCCGGTCTCATTCTTCGCGCGCTGGTCGGCGATCGCGCGGCCGCGGAAAGGTTCGCCGATCGGCGCGGCGATCGCGTCGCCATCCCTCAGGGCGCTGCTTTCGTCGGCTGATCGCCTCGGCTTCGGCTGCGTTGATGGCTTACCCGCTGCGGCCTGCGCTTTGTGGCTGGCCCACCAATAGCGGATGTCCGCCTTGCCATCGTCGTTCAGGTCGATCGTCGCGAACACGTCGCCGGACGGAAGCTGGATGGGGCGCTTGTCCTCGATGGCGGCGATCGCCGCCTCCACCATCTGGTCTCGCTCCTCGAACTTCGCGATCGCAGCTTCGTTGCCGGGGAACGGCTGGCCGTCGCTGCTCACCAGTTCGCTCGCGATCTCGACGATGCTGTCTTCTTCGACGCGGAGCTCCTGGAGGCGCTTCTCGTCCTCCGGATCGAGCGCCATCACCGGCGGGTGGATCTGCAGCGAGCGGTCGGCCTGGTCGAAGTCGTTCTTGGGTGGCGTCACGCCGAAGCGCAGGTCGCGCCCGGCCCGGGTGCGGATCCGCGTGCGCAGCTGGTCGAACTTCGCGGCCGCGAGGTCGCGCAGCAGCCCTTCATGCGAGACGATGCCGCGATGCTCGTCATCTTCCGCGAACAGGTCGAGCTCGAATGCGCCTCCCTCGTCTCTGTACCGCTTCTCGCCGACGAAGCGCAGCAGCCGCGTGAGCTCGCGATCGCCAACCTTCAGCAGCTCGCGCACGAGGGACGCCTTTTGCTCGTGCTTGGCGCGCTGCATGAAGATCTGGAACACGTGCAGCTGGAGCGTTTTGTCTTCGGTCGCGGCGAACGCCCTGGCGATTTCGAGGCTGATCTCCTCGTCCGAGAAGGCCCTGAAGATCGCCGGCGCGAGCATACCGAGCCGTACGCTCTTCTTCACCCATTCCACCGGCTGGCCGATCGTCTCGGCGATGTCCTCGAGTGTCGAGCCGCGGTCCCGCGAGCGCGCGACGGCCGCGAATACCTCGTACGCATAGAGATCGCGGCGAACGAGGTTCTCAGCGGTGGAAATGTCGATCAAATCGGCTTCGGTCATGCCGTCGCGCACGACCGCCTCGATCGGTGTGGTCGCGGGCAGGTCGCCGCTTTCGATCAGCGCCTTCAGCGCGCGGTACCGGCGACCGCCGGCGATCGCGCCGAATTTCGCCGGATCATCTGAGAGAGGGTGGACGACCAGCGGCATGAGGACGCCGCGCTTGAGGATCGACTGCTTCAGGGCCTCGATCGAGCCGATCGTGCGGCCGTCGGTGCGGACGTTATACGGCGAGACGCATAGCTCGCCGATCGTGAATGCTCTAATCGTCACGGGCGTTCTCCTGCTGGATTCGGCTGTTGGACGTGGCGCGCCGGACGTGGTGGCAAGCCGCCGGCGCGCCTTCTTCCGGATCGGAAGGACGTTGCTCGTCGCGGACGAGCCAATCTTCTGGAGCCATGTCGAACAGCGAGCGGCCCATGCGGGCGTCGGCGAACGGGTCGAGGCGAAAGCCGCGAGGCGTCTTCACTGGATCACCTCGTACTCAGCAATGTCATAGGGGCTGCCGGTGCGGGTCCAGCGGCAGCCGGTTCTGCCGTCCGCCGCCCAACCTGGCGGGCTCATCGGATTCGGGTCGGCCTTGCCAATGCCGCCGTGCTCCAGGCGCACGATCACCCGCTTGCCGATCGCCTCGGGGGGAAGGTGGCCGGGGTTCGGCGTCACTGGACGGATCGCGCCGGCTTCGCGCGGGCGCGATCGCGCCCCATGATCCGCGTGCGGTCGTAAAGCTGCTGTGCCTCTGGGTCGGACACGATCGATACTTCTGCGCGGCCGGCGATGAAGCCCGCGAGCAGAATGCTGAGTGCGGCGCCTTCGTGCGCATTCAAACCCAGACGCGCGATCACGCGCTGCATCGTGTCGGAGTGCTCCTGGTCGATCCCTTCGGCGATGCCGAGCAGCTGCCTACTGTTCACGCGCGAGCTCCTCGAGCTGCGCGTCGATCGACTGCAAGGAGGCGATCAGTTCGCCGATGGTCGCACGGTCCACGAGCGTGGCGATGCGATCAGCACCGTTTGCCCCTAGGGTGAGGATGGTACCGCCGAGCTCCGGGGCCGGGGCCCAGTCTAGCATCAGCCCGGCGCCGAGCGGCACCAGGCCGGCAGCGCCGATGCCGATTGGCAGCGCGACCTGCCCGGCCTCAGTGACGATCACGGGCGCCGGCATGGGAGGCGGGTAACGCACCGGCGCGAGTATCTCGGCCTCACGCATGCGCGTGCTCGTGATGGGGGCGGAGATACCAAGAGAGGAACTGGCCCTCGTATCGGCGCCAGCCATGCTCCGCCATGAGCTGCGCGAGCAGCGCGAGATCTTCCTCGGTACGTTCGAGGCTGAAGTGATGAAGGATCACCAGTTCCGAGAACGACGCGACGTGCTCATCCAGCTGAGCGAGGTGCGCTGCGGGGTCTGTAAGCGCAGCCTCTCGACGATGCTGTCGTTCCCTGCGCATGAGATCGGCGCGCTCGCGCGCCTGGCGAAGGTTGGTCAGCGCGAGGCCCAACTTGCCGAGCAGCTCGGTCGCGTGCGCCTCGTCCAGGTCGACGTCGAGGAAGGGGCGGAACATGCGCGCCGGCCCGCCATCGGTGCTGAGCATCACTTGAACGACGACCGTCTCGCCGTTCTTCGCCAGCTCGACTTCGGTGGACCAGGGTGTCTGCATGATCAGATCCCCAGCGCTTGTTTGTACGTTTCGAGGAGCATGTCCGCTTCGTCGCGGTGGTGCTTCTCCATGCGGCGGAGGCGGATGATGTTGCGCATCGTCTTCACGTCGAAGCCGGTGGACTTGGCCTCGCCGTAGACATCCTTGATGTCGTCGCTGAGGCCTTTCTTCTCTTCCTCAAGCCGCTCGATGCGCTCGATCAGCAGGCGCAGCTGCTCGGCGGAAATGCTGTCGCTCATGAGAAGTGCTTCCCGAACAAGAGGAGGACGAGGCCGACTGGCCCGGCCGTGACGACCAGGACGGTCGCGGCGGTGTTTCCGAGGCTGCCCAGGCTGGGGACGGCAAAGGCGATGGCGGCGCCGGCGAGGATTGCTGCGGCCTGGAGATTGCACCCCCAGGCACGCCGCGGCTCCGCCGGCGTATCGTGGTTGCATGCGGGGCAAGGGCACCAAGTGGGGTGCATCTTCTCGGCCCGGTTCGGGTCGAAGACTGGGACGGAGCGGCGGGGCGCCTGCGGAGTGTAGCGCGGCTTGTTAAGCCGGCGGGCGTGTTCGACGCTCATGCCGCAGCCCTTTCGGGAGGCGGGACGAGCGCGGCGGTGCCGGCGATCGGCGCGCAGCTGCTGCACAGGTCGACGTCCACCCAGGCGCAACCGCCCACGCAGGCGTCGTGCTGGCTGCAGGCGCAAACCCGGCAGATGCGCGGCGCCGCCAGGGACGGCTTCATGCGGATATCGCCGAGGCGTTGCAGGACGCTCGCGTCGAACGCGAAGGCGTAGCGCAACGCGGCGATGACGTTGATGCCGATCGGCGCCTGGTCGGCCTCGATCTGGCGCAGCCATTCGGCGCGGCCGAGCGCATCCATATGCGGCTCAGTCGGCAGCATGAGGGCGACGTCCGCAAGCTCCAGGCCAGCGGCCTCGCGGCGTTTGCGGAGGTAGGTGCCAGGGGTCATCACCATGGCGCTCACCGAGCCTGCAGCGTGTGTTCGCTGCCGCTCCGGTCGATGGCCACGACGACATCGCCGCGAAACTCGATCAGCTTGACCGCGATGGCGACGGCGCTGCCGTCAAGGAAGTTGGTGCCGCGCAGCCGCATTGCGGCTCCGGACCGGCTCGCACTCCATTTGGTAATGTGCATCTAGTGGCTCCTGTTTGCGGGCAGTAGAAAGCCGCCCCCGGAAGCGCATGCTTCGGGCTCGGCAGGTCGGGTGGGTCAGGTCAGTTGCGCAGCCGGCGCGGCTTAGGGCGGCGCCTCCGAGCCGTCGCGCAGCTCAGGGATCAGTCGGCCGAGCACAGCGTCCAGTTCGACCGCTTCCTTCAGCGCCGCGCGCCGCGCGTCTGCGCTGGCGCCGGGGAGGCTGGCGGCGATGAGGGCGGAGCCTGCCTCGCCGGACTCGCGAACGAGGTCGACGGCGACGCGCGCCAGTTCGAAGTTCTTGCCGAAGCGCTCTGCGCGGCCGCTCTGGCGGTCGATCTCCAGAACGTGGCTGATTGGATACCCTTGACCGCCGTGCTCCTCGTAGAGCAGCTCGAGTGGGACGATCACGTCGGCGGGCATACGCTCGCGCTTGTCTGGGTCTCCCCAGGCGCGCACCAGGCTGGGGCTGCACTCACCGCATACCAATGCCATGGTCACGTAGCTGCCGGGCACCTGGTTGGCGATGCGGACGAGCGCATCCTCGATCGTCGCTGGGTCGCGCAGCTTCGTCATGCGGCCGCGCTCCAGCTGCGGAAACGGCGCCGGCCATCTAGGGAAGACCGGCGCCGCCGCGGCCCGAGGTGCAGCGCGTCGCCCAAGGGATGAACGCGCGCAGCTTCAACGGTTCGTGCTGCAAAACTGACCGCCGATTGAGAGGGACAAGAAATCGGCGGGCGGTTATTCAGCACTGGCAGGCTGTAGTCGCATGCCGCGCTCTTCACCGGGAAGATGGAAAAGCGCGGTTCCTTGTCCGCCTGCCAGGGACGGGGATCTGAGGATGAAGAGGGACCTTTGGGAGCGCGTGCCTGACTGCGCGCGCTCCCTCCGGCCGGAACCGACGGGGACAAATTCAGAGAGAAACCGTCGGCTCGGAAGAGGGCGGGGCTGGCGGCGATCATGCGTCAGCCCCGACAAACAGCTCGGGTTCCCGGCCGCGGTCGGTAGCCAGGGAATCGCGTTGATAGAGATCGGGACGCAGGTCGAACCGAGACACGCCCGTCGAGGCTTCGACCTTCAGAACGCACTCGGCGGGACAGTGCTGCCCCTTGGCCAGGCGCTTCGAGATCGCAGCCTGACCGATGCCGATCTTACGGGAAAGCGCTGACTGCGATCCGGCAGCCTTCACCGCACGGCGAAATGCCTCAGCTGCAATCTGGTCAGAGCGAATCTCGTCCATGCGACTCAGGTATTCCCAAACGAATATCATCGCAAGCCCAAAAGATAGTCTCATGGGAATAGATCGTCAGCTAGGCTTCTTCACGTGAGCGCAACGAGCGACAGACTTGCTGAGGCGATGGAAAAACGAGGAGTCGATCAATCGGCCCTCGCCCGCGATCTTGGCGTTGCGCAGGGCACCATCAGCAAAATAATTGTGGGTCGCACCGCAAATTCTCGACTCCTTCCCCGAATCGCTAGCAGGCTCGGTGTGTCGGTGACTTGGCTGCTTGGGGAGACCGATGATCCGGAAGCGGATGCGGCGTCTCAGCCGCAGTTGAGCTACGATCAGTTAGAATTAATCGATTGCTACGATCGCCTGGACAATGCCGAGAAGGCTGCCCTTCTTCAGATGGCAAGGGTGATGGCGGGGAAGGCATCGCCAGCTAAGCCCGATCGACTGCATTCGCCGCCCGTCGGGTTTCGGCCCGGACCGGCTAGGAGCACGAACAAAAACTGATGTGACCGTGACCGAAGTTCGTCGGTTATCGAGGGGGGCGAAAGTGAAGATCTGGGGAATTATACTGTTGCTGGCCGGCGTCGGGCTCGCACTGATCTCATACATTTTGCCGGTATCGGTCAGCACCTCGAGCGATCCCTATCTCTCAACAGGAAGCGTCATCAACATCGGCAAGCTGCAGACGCAGATGCTGGTCTTCCATTCGGGCGTGGCGCTGTTTCTGGCAGGCGCGATCTTTACCGCAGCGGGAGAGCTGGCCGAGCGGATCGGCGCAATGGCGACCCAGTTTCCCGCGTCGAGCGGTGTGGACGAGCGGACCGCATCGTCGATGGTATTCGGAGGGGAAGCCGCAGCATCTGCGTCGCACGAAGACCCGGTAGAACCCACGGCTGAAGAGCTAGCTCAGCAGGTCGAGCACCGCGCCAGGGAGAACAAGGCTGACTTGATCATGTTCTTCCTCTTCGGCGGCGTGATGCTGGTGGTCCTGGTGTTGGCGATACGCGGTTCTGGCATCGGATCCTGATGCAGTCGATCGGCGCGTAGCAACGGCTAAACTGGCATTTGGCGGGATTCTCGCTATGTTCCGTCACGGAAGGGTTAGCCGCCGTGATCCACGACCTTCAGCTTACGCCCGAGATGAACAGCCGGAAGCTGCAGGTCCTCGGGTTCATCAAACGGTACTATCTGGCGAACGGGGCAAGCCCCACCCAAGGGGAGATCGCGTTGGGGCTGGATGTCAGCAAGACGCGCATCCAGGCGCTGATCCGGCAACTGGATCGTGAGAAGCTGATCAAGCGGGTGCGTGGCCGGAAGCGGGGCATCATGCTCGCAGATGGCGCAAAGCAGGTAAGCGCCATCGACGCGCTGTTGATGCTCAAGCTGGAGGGCTGGTCGGTGAACCCGGGCAGGCTAGAGCTCGTGCCTCCCCCGTTGTCATTTCCGAGTCTGCCCTTGCCTCCGCAGCTGGACCATATCCCTGATGTCGAGTTCGGGGTGGGGAATGATGGTAGTTCGGAGCGCCAGTCCGGCGCATGACGATTTTGCGCGCGCCGAGAGCGAGCGCTTCAAGCATCTGGTTCTTGGACACGACCGCCCGCCGGCACGCAGCGCCGGACGGGGGCGATCGAAGCGCAAAATTCCTGTGGAGCTATCCGACGGCGTCGAGCGCGAGGTCGCGTCCCGCGAGCGGTGGAGCCACAAGCAAGGCACGCCGCAGACGCTGGAGCATGCCAGTCGCACGCAGCAAGGCGCACTGGCCCGGTTGCACCTTTCCGGCGCGATCGACGCAGAGCAGCTCGCATCGGCCGCGATGATCGCCAGCGTTGCCGAGCGGATCGCCGGCGACGTGACGGTCCGAACTGCCAGCCTGGACAGCCGCGTCGACACGACCAGGATGGGGGATGGCTTCTGGGAGGCGCTTGGCGCCGTTCGGCTGGAGGTAGCTTATACCCGGTGGCGCGCGCAGCTGCGCGGATCCGCCGCCGTCGTCCTGGACATGATCGTCGAAGACATCGGCCTGACGATCGCGGCCAAGCGCCACCGAATCCACAACCGGCGGGCGCGGCAGCTGCTGATCGACGCGCTGGACGCGTGGCCGAAGTACCTGGGCGAGGCGCGCAAAGAGGTCGATCCGGCTACGATTGCCGCGGCGCATGCGGGGATCCTTTAGGCGCACAGGTCAGGCGAGAGCGCTGTTTATTGCGTCACCTTCCTGGGTTTTTGGCTCCATTCCGGGCTTTTCAGTCGGGTATGCGTCGTTCCGTGAGGGACGCTTGGCTCTTTGTTGACGCGGAACCCAAAAATTATTCGCTGGTGTCCACCGAGCCGCGTCTGAAAGGCTATTGCCCCCCTAAAAATTGGTGACGCCTCGATGTCAGTTTCTGACACATGGACCTTTAGAAGGACGGTCTCGCCCTCCGACCTGGTCATCTTCTGGAAATCTGGTGGACCAGTAATTACGAGCATCTCGTCGAACTGGGTGCTTTTCTGCCATACAAAGCTGCACGCCGTTACGAGCGCGGCACTGCGCCCGAGGTTGTAAGAGACCAACTCAAAGGAAACTGTGTCGAGGAAGTATTCGAAGTTCGCGAGGTCGAGGATTATGGCTCCGTCCTCAACCTCATTGAACGCTCGGAGGCTTCCCTTCGAAGCTTCTGCCGCGTGCTTTGCGTAGCGAGCGGCGAGCCAAGCAGCAATCAAGGTTGCGAGCCCAACAAGTGAACCGATGACGCTTAGCCAGAACGTCCGTTCAGCCCATTCCGCAGAAGCTGATGCGGCATCTGCCGCTTGCCATTGAGCGCACAGGTCCGATCGGCGATCAGGCTCATGTGGCTCGCAAGGGCTCTCCAGGACATTGGGTTCACTTGCAGCCTTCAAAGAAGCGTCGATGTTGCCCAGTGCGTTAGCGATATCCTGCTGAGCTTCTATAGCTACATCATCCTTTGGACGGTTTTGGGGCGCAGCTCCTACCGTCAGCCATCCAGAGGTGACTAAAAGCACGCAATGTATGCTCTTCTTCATCGTTTCGACGACTTCCCGATTATCCCTCCTCTTCTTGGCCCTACGCCGCGGCTGATGTCCATCGATGTGAGGCTGGGGGGTTGCCGAAAACGAGTCTGCCAAACGGCCACGTAAGCGGCCAAATCGACCCCGCGCTAATTGCGTCCGGAGCCCGCCTGGTACCCCCTGCCAGGTGGGCTTCTTTCGTTCTGGAGCTTCCCCCATGGCCCAGCCGCAGCCCATTGCCGACGCGCTTGAGCGCGCCAGCGCCGATCTCGACACGATCATCCAGGAGCTGCGGCTGGGCCGCCGAACCGTCGCGCAGCTGCACGACCTTGAGGAGCGAGCCCAGGCGCTCGCCGGGGACGTCGTCGGAGCCTTCCGCGGCGAGGCAGCCGCCACCCGAACGAAGCTAGGCCGCAGCGGCGGCATCTGGGCCTTCTGAGCCAAGGATCCTCTCCCATGTTGAATCTCGACGTCGTGCGCCAGTTGGCGAACGGCCCCGCGCCGCATCCTTCGATCGACGGTCGCATAGTATCGCCAAGCGTGCTCCTGCAGCTTGTCGACGCGATCGAGGAAGGGCGCGCGGCGCAGGCTGAGCTTGCGCACGTTCAGGCAACGCGGCCTCCCGAGGTTCGGATCGAAGCAGGCGCCATCCGGATCACCGACCTCTGCGGTGCTATCGTCCATATTGGCGCGCCCCGCGGCCCGCGATCGGGAGGATTCGGTTGACCAAGCCAAAGTCTCCTAAGTCGCTTGAGGAAGCGACCCCGCTGCTCGAGCGCTATGCTCATTTGGGCGGCGCGGTGGCGCTGATCGAGGCGACGCGCAGCGATGCGCTCGCCTGGGCCAATGCCGCGGCCGACAAAGATGCAGCGCCGCTGCTCGCCGAGCAGGCGACGATCGCCGCGCAGCTGGAGCCCTGGTGGAAGAAGGCGGCGCCGACGCTGACCAAAGGCAACCGCAAGTCGATGGCGATCGGCGGCTGCAAGATCGGCACGAAGCAGGGCAACGTCTCGCTCGAGCTCGCCGGCGGCGACTGGGATTCGGCCGCGCTGGCGATGAAGGGCCTGCGTTGGGCCAAGAACTATTTCCGGGTGAAGCCCGCGGTCGAGAAGGCCGCAACGCTGAAGGCCCTGGACGAGAAGCCCCACGGCGAGAAGCTGGCAGCGCTCGGCTTCAGCAAGAAGCCCGGCGCCGAGTCCTTCTTCGTCGAGCCCGTCGCCCAGGCCGGCACCGTCACAGAGGCGGCGAAGGGCTGATGAGCAACGCCGCCGCCATAGCCCATGCGCGGCTCAAGCGCGCCCTGGTCAGCTCGGCCGAGCAGCAGGGCCTGGTCATCACCATGCCCGACGATTACTCGACGCCTTGGTCGTCCAACACCTTCGATGGTGGCCGCCACGTGCTGCAGCTGCAGGGCAAGAGCGGTCGGCCGCTGCTCGACTGGATCACCGCCCTGGACGAGGACAGCGTGAGCCTGCCCGGGTTCACGATCGCCGGGCTCGAGGTGGACTGCATCGTCTGCCAGAGCGGCACCACTACCGCCTATGTCAAAGCGATCACGGTCCAGGACGGCTGATGCCGGTCCAACCACCGGCGTTCGGGCAGCGGAAGCAGCCCCGCAAGGCTTGGCAGCCAGCACCTGGTCGCGTCGACACGCGGAAGCGCGGCCGAGCGGGCCAGCGTGAGCGCCAGCAGGTCCTGGACGAGGAGCCGCTCTGCCGGCTCTGCCTAGACCGCAACCGCACCAGCCCGACTGAGGTCGTCGACCACATCAAGCCGCTGGCTTGGGGCGGCAGCGACGACCGAGCCAACAAGCAGGGCCTCTGCATCCGTTGCCACGACGCCAAGTCGGTCGCCGAGCGGGCGCTCGACGCGAAGGACCGCCGCCGGTTCTGACCTCGTCCGGGCGACCCGCCCGACCCCCGCCGGCGCCGCCGGGGTGGGGGGGAGGGTCGATCTCTGGGGTGGCCAGGGCCGGACACCGCGTA
>Ga0265780_10006834_pt1 | contig 14101 bp, 11 predicted proteins | sample P1T30metagenome_FD_192432 | JGI IMG/M metagenome (GOLD analysis project Ga0265780, IMG submission 192432) | Plant litter microbial communities from East Loma Ridge, Irvine, California - P1 T30 | ecosystem: Environmental > Terrestrial > Plant litter > Unclassified | place: USA: California... | reverse complement strand
AAAGTCGGACGTGACATGAGTGAGATATGTATGTGACTTTACTATTCGCAAGTACAGCACAGTACAGTCCAGTGTCTCAACACAATCCTCATTTTCCTAACGCCAGCGAAACGCCTTCTCCATCTGCTCCATTCATCCGTCCCCCTCCTCTGACAACATACCCAATCCCTCTCCTCAACACCACACCCTAACCGTCCCATCCGCCCCCGCACTAACACACCACGGCTCCCTAGCATGCCACTCCACGCCCATAACCCCCAAGCGACTCCTAACCCGATGCCCCCTCAACACCTTCAACGGCACAATCGCCGCATTCTCCATCAAATCATCCACGACCTTGCCATGAAAAATCTGCAAACTGCCATCATCACTCGCGTCCGCGAAGAGCGGAAGCCCACCCTGATGGAATTTTACGGCGCGAATAGCTTCTTTGTGGAACCGCAGCGTTTTATACGGCTTGGTGGAAAGATCGAGGTCGTGCCAGAGGAGGCGCTTGTCGTATGTGCCTACGATGAGATTATCACCCCCGGGATGTATATCAATGCTTGATATCCATTTCGCGCCGGGTTGGAGTATCTTGACGAGTTCTTGTTTCGCAAGGTCGTAGGCGCGGATGGTGTTGCGCGTTGCGACGAAGAAGAGGGCTTTGGAAGGGTGGAATTGCGCGGTTTGCGCGATGCCTTTGAGGCGGCGGAAGGGGAGTTGGGTGAGGTGTTTGGAGATGGTGTGGATTGCGACCGAGGAGGATTGGCCGCGGGGGGAGACCGTGCAGAAGTAGTCGCCGCGGCGGTGCCAGTGGAGGGTTTTGATGGCGGAGCGGACTTCGATGGTGATGAGGAGGCCTTTGGATTCGGGCTTTGTGCCTGGGCGCGTCCATTTGCCGGGGAGGGGTTTGGGGGGCTCAGAGGTGGTGGAAGTGGATGGTTTGGAGGTCGCGTAGCCCCAGCCTGCGTCTAGGACGTCGCGGGAGGATTGCTCGATGTCGGGGGATAGCAGGGTGAAGGGCACGATGAGGAAGACGTGTTCGCCGGCTGCAGCGGCGAGTATGCATGCGTCTTTTGTGGGGCGCCATTGGAGGGCGTCGACGGCTTCTTCGGAAGAGAGGCGCGCGTTCCAGACCTGGCGGCCCGTCAGGAGTTCCCAGATCCGTACGAACCCGTCGTCGCCGCCGGACGCGACGAAGATGCCCTGCGGGTCGATGGAGACGCAGCGCATGCGGCCCTCGGGGCCTCGGAAGATGGCGGCCGTGGTGGTGGGGAAGGGTTTGAGGTCTTCTGGGTCCGGGAGCTTGGGGAGCAGAGACTCCGGGTCGATGTTCAGGCGGTTGCGGCGTATGCGCGGCGCGAGGTAGAGATCCAGACTGCGCTCGAAGCGCTCTTTCACGAAGGTCTCGTAGCCGGGGACTTTGCGCAGGGCGGCGAAGTCCTTGGGGAGGAAGTCTTTCTCGCGGTCTTCGGCGTCGGTCTGCAGCCAGGCTTCGCGTTCGGCTGCGTCTGGGAGGTACTCGGCGGGCGGGTGGTAGCTGGCCTCGTAGCCTGGGGGTGGCAGCTTTGGGGCGGGAATGTGCATGGAGTGTTCGGGGCGGGGCTTCTCGTCGGCCCAGACGTCGTAGTGGATCTCCTCCTCTTCCTCCTGCTCTTCTGGCGGCTTGTAGGGCTGGATGCGGCCTTCCCTGATGGCCTTGACGATCTTCATGACACGCTTCGCTTCGTGCTTGGAAGGTACAAAGCGACGCTTGGGCTCTGGTGCGGCGCTGAGTGGCATGATCTCTTCCCTCCCAGAGAAGTAGGCTACCATCTCGGGGTACGGGTCGTAGCCATCTTCGACCACCTCGTTCCTGGTGAGCCGCTTCAGCACGTCCAGCTCCTCGTCGGACAGGTTCAGCGGCTTTCCTGTCTCGGGGTCTGTCAGGCCGGTCCAGCCCTTGGGTATGTCTATGCTGTCCAACAGCGCATCGAGAGCCTCGCCCTTGGCCGGGCGCATGATCTTCTTGCCGTTGATGTCATAGCCGATGTGTGGGTACTCGTCGTAGTATGTGAGGGGGATGTTGCCAATCGTGTTGGCGGCTTCGGCGTCGGAGTCGTCCGACTCGTAGACGGGGTCGATTTCCTTGTACAGGTAGCGGACCTGCCCGTGCGCGTCGGTGGAGACGGTGTAGTTGGGCTTGAGGCTCTCGTCCTGTTCGTCCAGGTCATCTGCGCCGTTGTGGAGGTCCATATGTCCAAGTTTCTGCCGTAACGATCTGTCTGAGGCATTGAGGGCTCGCAGTTGCTGGCGAATCTCGTCGGCCTCGTCACCTGACTCCTCCTCGTCATCCTGATCCTCATCTGACAGCCCCTCAATCACACTGCTGGCGTCGGTGTCGGCATCCTCCGCTTGTATTTCATCTTCAGACTCGTCCTCCGAATGCGACAGGATTCCTTCGAGCAGGCCGTCTCCCAGTTCGTCGTCCGACTCGCTCTCGACGGGGGCAGGCCTCGTGACCACCTTTCTCTTACGTGGATTGGCTGACATCTTGGTGAAGTGTGTGAAGTTGCAAGTTCTACAACACTTCACCGTCGAGTCTGCGCGTCTAGAAATTTCTCCAAGGATTGCACGTGCCTCGCACTAGAGACGCACGCTAGTGGACCCGTCCTGGAGCTGCAACTCAACTCCTCGACGCTCACCTTCCTCGCCTCCAACTCCAACCACGCGACAACACTCCACTCGATCCGACGCCACCACCGCCTGCACTGATCACAGACAGTAACGCACACCGAGTCGACATGGCGTCGCGCCACGCTGATAGTTCAAGGTACGCCCGCGACCGTGGACGATACTCGCCGCCCCGCCGCCAGCGCTCGAGGTCGCCAGCACCGCGCCACGACCGCTCGCGCGACCGCCATGGAGACCGCTATGCTGGCGGGCGAGGGCGTGACGACCGCGAGCGCGTGAGGGACCGCGATGGCAGGCGAGACGACCGCCGCGACGACCGCCCGCGAGACCGCGACACATATCGCCGCCGCTCACGTTCACCAGCCCGCCGTGATCGCGACAGGTCACGGGACCGCCACGGAGACCGCTACCGCCGAGGAGACCGCGACGACGACCGGGACAGGGACCGCCGGCGTCGCTCGACCTCTCGCCGCCCGGGCTCGTCGCACTCGTCTGCACATGCCCCGCGCGAGGAGAAGGTCGACCCCGAGAAGCAGAAGGAGGACAAGAAGGCCGAGCGCGCTGCGAAGCTGGCCGAGTGGAAGAAGCGGCTCGCAAAGGAGCGCCCTGACACGCCCGGCTCAGGTGCATCTCCAGCAGCCACCACGCCCTCGAGCCCTGCTGTCGCTGCCACCCCACCTCCTAGTGACTCCAAGACTGACACTCCGACCAAGGCAAAGGTTCCCGCCAAGTTGGCTGTCGAAAAGGCCAAGCAGAAGCTGCCGGAGAAGTCCAGCTTCAAGCTCGATGAGTCTGCCGCCGCCCGTCCGCTGATGGCCAAGCCCGCGGGCAAGCCTGTCAGCGCAGCAGTCGCCAGTGAGCACCTCAACACATATTATTACCCAATACACATGCTGATGAATCTAGACCGCAATGCTGCTCAGGCGGCCAAGGCTGGCGGCAACATCGGCTCGTTCGGTCTCAAGGCCAAGTCTGCCGCGGACGAGGAGACTTCGCGCAAGGCTCTGCTCGACGACGACGTCGACACGGGCAAGCGCACGTTCCAAGCCCTGCCCGTCTTCGGCGAGAACGACGCGCCCTCACCGGCGGCTGATGCTGACGAGGACGCTGCCATGAGCGACATCGGCAGTGACGACGAGGAGACGAATGCCCAGCTCCAAGCCCAGCTCGAGAAGCGTCGTGCAGACATCGCGGCCGCTGAAGCTGCCGACGAAAACACCAACATGGAAGAAGTCCCTGCTGCAGACGACGCTGCAGACAAGATGGACGTTGACGAGACCGCAGGCGCCGAGGAAGACGACGTCGACCCTCTCGACGCCTTCATGGCCGATCTCTCAGAGGCCCCGCCGCGCCTCGTCCCAGGCCAAGCCATGTTCAACGACGAGCTGGAGCCCGAGCAGACCGCCGTCGAGGGCGAAGACCTCCTCGCCATGCATGCCGCCCGCAAGAAGAAGAAGGAGGTGCCTGTCATCAATCACGAGAAAGTTGAGTACGAGCCATTTCGCAAAAACTTCTACACTGAGCCCGCCGAGATCACCAACATGACAGACGAAGAGGTCGCAGATCTCCGCCACGAGCTCGACGGCATCAAAGTCAAGCCTGACGATGTGCCCCGTCCCGTCACCAAGTGGGCTCAGATGGGCTTGCTCCAAGCCACCATGGACGTCTTCAGCCGCGTGGGCTACTCCAAGCCTACTTCAATTCAGTCGCAGGCTATCCCCATTGCCGAATCTGGTCGTGACCTCATCGGTGTAGCCAAGACTGGTTCCGGCAAGACACTTGCCTTTGGCATTCCCATGATCCGCCATGTCTTAGACCAGCGCCCACTCAAGCCGTCTGATGGACCCATCGGTCTCATTCTGGCCCCGACTCGTGAACTGTCGCTGCAAATTGTCGCTGAGTTGAAGCCCTTCCTCAATGCGTCGGGCATCACCATCAAGTGCGCCTATGGCGGTCAGCCCATTTCTGATCAGATCGCGATGATCAAGCGAGGCGGCATCCACATTCTGTGCGCCACTGCTGGTCGTTTGATCGATCTCCTGCAGAGCAACTCAGGTCGAGTGCTCAACTTCAAGCGCATCACGTATGTCGTCCTCGACGAAGCTGACCGTATGTTCGACATGGGCTTTGAGCCTCAAGTCATGAAGATTCTTGCCAATGCTCGCCCTGATCGTCAGACCATCCTGTTCTCAGCTACTTTTCCCAAGAACATGGCTGCTCTCGCTAGAAAGGCGCTTCAGAGTCCAGCAGAAGTGATTATTGGCGGTCGTAGCAAGGTCGCTGCCGAGATTCAGCAAACCATCTCTATTGTGCCGCCCTCGTACGAGAAGAAGATCTCTAGGCTTCTGCTGCATCTCGGTCAGCTCTTCTCAGAGGACGAGAACTCGCAAGTCCTCATCTTCACTGAGAGACAGGAGACGGCCGAAGATCTTCTCTCCAAGCTATTCAAGGCTAAGTATTTCGGAACCAACACCATCCACGGAGCCAAGGATCAGACTGATCGAAACGAGGCCATCAATGAATTTAGGCAAGGTGTGCTCACCATTCTGATCGCTACGTCTGTCGCAGCTCGTGGTCTTGATGTGCCTGGCTTGGCCATGGTGTACAACTTCGATTGCCCGACCCATCTGGAAGATTACGTGCATCGATGTGGTCGTACTGGCCGTGCCGGCAACTCGGGTCGTGCAGTCACTCTGATTGAGAACCCCGGCCAGGAGCGCTTCGCTGTTCATCTTGTCAAGGCGCTCAAGGAGAGCGGCGCCGAAGTATCTGCTGACCTTCAAGCCATGGCTGACACTTTCCACGAGAAGATCAAGTCTGGTGCTGAGAAGCACTACGGTGGTTTCGGAGGCCGCGGCGTTGAGCGTCTCGATGCCGCGCGTGCCCTAGAGAAGAAGCGCGAGAAGCGTGCTCTGAAGATCGAGGGTGAAGACAACGAGGAAGAAGAGGAGGATGTTGAACTCCCTGCTCTCAAGAAGCCCGAAGTTGTTTCGAAGGAGGCTACCGCTGCTGCCGAGCAAGCCGAAGAGGAGAAGCCCAGCTGGATGAAGTTGCTCGAGCGCGGCATCATCGTCAACAAGACGGAGCGCCCCGAGGCCGCCGCAACCGGCAAGCCCATGTCCGCCAAAGAGCGCGCCATGGCAGCCGCAAAGAAGATCGACGGCAACCTCAGCAAGAAGGGCACCATCCACGCCGGCCAGCCCATCGACAACAAGGGTCCCGACGCTGGTCTTTACCATTCCACCATCGAGATCAACGACTTCCCGCAGAAGGCTCGCTGGGGCGTCACCAACCGCACCAACGTCGCAAAGATCCTGGACGCCACTGGCGTGTCGATTACCACCAAAGGCAATTTCTACCCTCCCGGCAAAGAACCTGGAGGTACGTCCAACATTCGAAATCCACTTTGCAAAGAGCACGCTAAAACTATTGCAGAAAACGAATTGCCGAAGCTGTACATCCTCGTCGAGGGCGACACCGAGAACGTCGTTACCCAGGCGATGCAGGAACTCACTCGCCATCTGCGCGAGGGTACCCTGGCAGCGGACGATGCGGCTTCCACTGCGAGGCCCACGGGTCGTTACAGTGTGGTCTGAGGATCTGAAATGTAGGTCACAAGATCGACCGGTACGGTGGTCGCTCCATCGTACTGGTTGCTTCTTCTTCCTCCTTCCCTCCCTCCCTTTCCCCCTTCTGCCGTGAATATTTTGATCGACGACTACTTTCGACGACACACGACACTTGTATATTACTATACGGCGACTAGTGACTGGCACGAGGTGCCCTTTCGATGTAAGCTGCCTTCCTAGAATCCAATTTGAATTCGCTGATCGCCGTTACGTTTGTGCAGGTACAAAATTTTCACGAACGATTCTTCCCTTCGACGCGGCCGATGATGCGAGTGGTGGAGACTGATTGGGCTGTGATTGGGGATGCTTAGGCGCTTGGAAGGAATGAGAGAGAACTTTATGGCGGGATGAAGAGCGCGTTAGCTCTGCAAATGGAATGCGAATGAAAAATTGTGCGAAGAAACTTTCATGCATATGTGCTGATGCTTTTGTGTATGAAGCGAAGGTAGCTAGTAACAGTTTCTTATTGTAGAGTTGTGGTTGAGGGGGGAGGAAAGGGGAAGGAGAGGGAAGCGAAGAGATGGTCGATGGAGGAGTAGTGCTACGTTACTTGCGAATAGAAGTGTTACATATCTTCTGTCATGTCATTTTAGACTTGCAACCGCCAGAACAATTCGAAGAAGGCTGGGCACGTTACGTACGTATATGTATATTGACTTTTCGCCTCCTTGTCCCCATATAAAAATAAACAGACAACGCAATCGCATTCATAACTTTCCCACAGCGCTAGTACTTCTAATTACCAAAAGTCAAATCCCCTCCCTATGCACGCAGGTATCACATTCCTTCCCATTCTATATCCTTCATCCAACATCACTCATCTCAGACAACATGCTTCATCCACTCAATAAATCCTTAACACTCATGCCCCGCGCCCCACTCCAGCTCCGGCGATCGGTGTTTAGCATGAGTAAAGCCTCGGTAGCTTCATGGTCCTCCCTATCAGCCTGCGGTAACAGCGCGGGTGAATTTAAAGAGAAAGATGCAACGGGGTGGAATGGGTTGCTGAAGTGCGGCGTGCCTGCTATTGCGCTGAATGCGGGCGAGGCTTGAATCGAGGGCGAACGCGCGGAGCATGCGGAGTTCAAGGAATAATGGTGTGGATCCGAGGGTCGGAGTGCGGGCGATGGGCCGGCTGAGTATGTGCCGCGGTCCCTCGGGAGCATGGCTGGACTTGTGGTTGTGGAGTGGGTGTATATGCTTCGATCGGAGGGTTCAATGGGGGGTTGGAATGTTGATTTCGGGACTGCGGGGGGTTCGATGTATGTTGGTGATGCGGGCTCGGCGTCGGGCATGTCTTCGTCTTCGTCATCGTGTTCTTCGTCGTCGTCGTGGACTTGGCGGAATGGAGGGGGTGGTGGTGCTTGTTCGGAGAGGATGGAGTCGCGGGATTTTAGGTCCGCGATGCATTGTTCCAGGTAGCGCATGTATTCGATTGATGCCTTGTGTGAACGTTAGTATGGTGGGGAACAGAGGGTGGAAGGAGGGGAGATTTACTTGGAGTATAGCCAGCTTGTGCATTTCCTGGCCGTTGCAGGCTGGGATCATATCTTTTAGGACACCGAACTCTTCATTCATTTTTGATCTGCGCCGGCGCTCGATCAGGCTGTGTGCTGTCTTTCTTGCGATCTTGCGCCCAGCGGCACTTGTGTTGCTTGTTTGTTTCCTCTTGGTGCCGGTTGGAGTGCTTGTAGCAGCCGTTGTTTTGGCGTTTTGTGCCTGTGGTTGCGAGTTGGATGTGTCCTGGCTATCCTTGGGCTTCATCTGGATGATCTTGCGCGATCGTGTAGGTGGCGGAGGCAGCGAGTAGTCATCCTTAGTAACCACACTCTTCTGGGTAGTGCTGGACCGTTTCCGCGCATGGGCAGGCTTCGAGGACGCGCTCGGTGACGTTGGAGAGATGGGTTCGCGGTAGGAACTATCCGAGGCATGTTCGGACGGTTCAGACGAGCTGGCTACACTGCCTCTACCGCCGTTCAAGGCCGCTGGTGGTAACGTGAAGCCGTTCTCCAACTGAGGGGCATTGGCGGCATGCTTGCCCGTGATATCGAGCGAGGCCGAGGGCGTGGGAGGGAAGTTTGGCTTAGGCATGATCGGACGGGCAGCGGTCACATTCATGGATCGATTCAGCCTTCGTCCAGGTTGTGCTCACCGAAAAGGTATGCAGCGGAGGGGTTGAAGAAGCCAAAGAGGCGCTGTTTCGGCATCATTATCATTGTTGGGGGTGTCGCGTGGGCTCTTGTGTCGCAAGACCGAGAAGCAGCGCCAGGTGAACACGCAGTAGAATCTCGGCTTCTGATTGGTCGGTATGCCTCCGCAGCAGGACTATCCGAACATAGCGCCTCGAATGAAATCATTTCTCGAGAAGGCGTGGGCGTTCATTGCGCCTGGATCGAGCACGCCGTGGGTGCCCGCAGTTCATGTATGAACAGGTGGGCCGAGTTACGCGGGTGAAGTGGCAAGCCGCAGTCGCTGGTAAGGAGCACGTGCTGCGTTCTACACACGTTTCGCGGCGTGACTACTCACAAATTCTGGTCTTGTTATATATCCTATTTACCCGTTCGCATGTGATGTCGGCATCTCAATTTGCAACTGTCGCAAGTTGTTAGCCTAGAGAATGAAGGCAACTGAAAATACTCAACAAGTCTTTGCGAACGACAGTGTTAACTAAATCCGCGGATCAGTCGCTTTGCATTTCCGCTAACAGCCGGCATTGCATATACCGCAGTTTCTACTTTTGTAGTGTAAGACGTGATGGTGAGTGCAACGAGGAGAATGTGAGATACAAGGCCTATCATGACTTGTGATTACTCTTCGAATTTTGGGGTCCTCGAACATGCGCATCTACATGTCCAAAAGTGACCATGTAGCTGGCGCGTGTTGACTTGAGAGATCTTATTGAGTACGTACTTTGCAGTGCACTTGAAGAACATCGATGATGCTTGGCCTGTGTATCCTCGAACTTAGTTGTAGGTGCGTGGCTTCACATATGTGCAGGCGGTGGTGGTAAACATAGCCCTTGATACTTAGTTACGACATGTACCGAGAGGAGAGCCGGCGACCAAGGACCGGTACCGCGTACATAGACTTCTTCCATCGCACACACCACTAGATTCATCCTCAACTACTCGGTCTGCTTACTTACACTAATTCTGCCTGTGCTCGCGTCAGCATCAGCATGCCAGCTAAAATAGAACATGTCCACCCATGTACCCTATCGCGCCGAACGGTGGCACTTTCCTCGCAAACTTAAAATCGACTTCACTTCTTTCACTCTTTGTGGGATTTGATGGGATTGAATACTTGAGGGCTTGATGTATGTGGTAGAATGACTGCGACGGAGAAAGAGATGAAGATGGAGATGGAGATGGCGGATCCGAGACTTCACGCGCGATAGGAAAAGCTACGGATGTACCTATTTCGTATGATATGGGACTGTTGCGAGAAGACTGACAGACGCGATCTTTTCGTATTCCGTCCTTCGGATACACTGTAAGAGCTTGGGAAACTTGGTCGAGAACCGTACGAGGTACGAGGTACGCGGGCAACGGTGATGGTCGACGGTCGCATCCTCCAAAGCATCGGACGATGCACCGAACTCACCCAATCTCCCCGACGTGGAGAACGCGTGCGACAAACACCGCTCAAAACACCATCACTTGATCACGTTTACCCGCTCGGAAAATCTCGCGAAGATCTCGCGAAAAGAATGTCAGCTCGTTATGAGTCGCCTTATCACCTTTCCCACAAGCCGAGGCAGGATTCCAATCAAGCATCGCCAAGGACATCCTTTTCCGTGCTTTCCTGCACAATTTGTTCCAGAAAAGGGTCCGCGAAGGCAGACACGATCAAGTTCAGAGCGTGAATCATGAGCAACGGCATCTCGCGTCTTCGCTAATGCCGTGCACCGAGCTGTCACGCGCTGAGAACGGCCTAGTTGACAGCGGAGATGAGACTAGTGAGACGGAGATAATGGCCAGGCCTGGGTGCTTGATGCCGAGTTCAGAGTGCGGATGAACCTAAACGCCGACGACAAATCACTTTAATGTTTTCTTGTCCGTGTGCTGTTTGCTGTCGTTTAAAGCACAGCTCGTTGACAACGCTGGAGCTTTGCACAACGTAGGCATTCACGTCAACCCAGCGACTTGAGAGTACGGTTGTAGTACATGCCAGCGAACGCCACAATGACGACAGACTACGAGAAAGACCGGCGCTCGAGAAGCAGTTCGGAGACACACGTTCCTGATCTCGAAAAGGGCGAGGTAAAGCCCGAGAGAGAAGAGGAGGACATGGAGCAAGACAAGGTGCGCCTCCAACAACCACAAATCCCCAACTTCCTTCATAACTCACGTGTTACAGGAAGCACACCCAGCCGAAGAAGAAATCGGCACAGATCTCGAAAAACACCTCTCAAGAAAGAGCACGAAAAAAGACCAACTCCCGCCCGAGAAGTACCCCCTCTCCGATCTCGACAACAACCTCGTCGGCTGGGAAACACAAGACGATCCCGCGAATCCACGCAACTTTTCAAACCGCAGGAAAGGCTGTATCCTCGGCATGGTCGCAGCCATAACCTTCCTCAGCCCCCTCGCCTCATCCATCTTCGCGCCAGGCATCCCCTTCGTCAACGCAGACTTTAACAACACCTCTGCACTCCTGGGTTCATTCTCCGTCTCCGCGTATCTCCTCGGCTTCGCAGTCGGTCCACTGTTCCTGAGTCCGCTGTCGGAGATATACGGCCGGTGTATAGTGCTGAATGTATCCAATGCGTTTTTCTGCGCGTTTACGCTGGGCTGTGCGCTTGCGCCCGACTTGGGGGGTCTGATTGCCATGCGTTTCCTGGCTGGTGTCGGAGGCTCGGCGTGCCTTACTATTGGCACTGGGGTCATTGCGGATATGTACATTGCGCAGCAGCGCGGTAAAGCCATCGCCATGTACTCCGTCGGAATCCTGTTCGGACCCATCCTAGGCCCCATTATCGGCGGCTTCGTTGCCCAGCGCGCGGGCTGGCGGTGGGATATGTGGATCGTGCTCATTGCAGGATGTCTCTTGACCGCCGCGCTCATCGTCTTCAACACCGAAACATACCACCCTGTCCTCCTTTCGCGCAAGGTCGCTAAACTGCGCGTTGAACTCAACCGCCCGGATCTCCAGAACGTCATGACCTTCAACAAAGACGCGGCCGCGAAATCTCAATTCCAGATCCTAAAGCACGGCATCGTACGTCCAATGCGCATGCTCACGACCTCGCTCGTCGTGCTCTGCTGCTCCCTATACGTCTCTTTCCTCTTCGGACTCCTGATCCTCCTATTCACGACCATTACGCCCGTGTTCATACAGACATACGGCTGGAGCCCCGAGCTCACGGGCCTGGCGTACCTGGGCATCGGACTGGGAAACTTCCTGGGCATAGCGATTGTGGCGAAGACGAGTGATGCGACGATTATTCGGCTTGCGAAGAAGAATAGGGGTGTGTATGAGCCGGAGATGAGGTTGCCGCTTTGTGTGTTTTTTGGCATGTTGATTCCGGTTTCGCTGTTCATGTGAGTTTGACAATTCAGGTGCGATGGATTTGGGAATGCGGTGCTAATAATACATACAGCTACGGTTGGACAACACACTACCACGTCCATTGGATCGTACCAATCATCGCGCTCATCCCCTTCGGTCTCGGCCTAATGGGCATTTTCGCACCGCTTCAAACGTACATGATCGATTGCTTCCCTCAATACGCCGCCTCCGCCATCGCAGGCATGACCGTACTACGCTGTCTGTTCGGCGGTCTACTCCCGCTCGCCGGTCCGTCAATGTACCAGACGCTCGGTCTCGGGTGGGGCAATAGTTTATTGGGATTCATAGCAGTGGCCTTTGTACCTGTGCCCGCGCTGCTTTTTAGATACGGCAAGGTCATAAGAGAGAGGTGGCCGGTTAGCGTGTGAACACTGCATAAAGAGATCTTGTAGAAATGGTTTGTATTTGTATATTCATCCATATAGTTACCCATCTTTTCCCTTGCATCCAAAAATATCTAATAGAAAGATTCGTGCCTCAACTCCCCCTACTCCTCCTCCAAGCAAGAAACGTCTCCCACTCGCTCTCCCTTCTTCCCCCAAAATTCGCATGTCGAACACAACCATCGCACTCGTGCGTTTCTTCAATGATCTCTCTGATACCGGCGGTTGCGAAAACGGGACATTCTATCGTCATGCCTGAGGGGCCGAGGATGGCGAGGCCTTTGCCGCAGTTTATAGCGCTGGTGGAGATGGTGGTGTGGCAGGTTGTGCAGCGGAGGATGGTGTAGTTGCACATTGTGTGTATGGGAGTGGGGAGAGGGTGGATAGAGGATGCTGGGTAAGGAAGAGGAAGATGATTTAGATGGCTATTGTTGTTGTGCTGGCGCTGTTGGTGTGAAGTGTCGTAGCTTGTCACATGGGTTCTCGTTCTACGGAAATGATATGCCAGCGCAGTTAATGACGATGAGAACTTGAAGGGAGGTGGACAACATTATTGTTTTTGCGTTTAGTGATTCACGCACTGGTCGTTTCTCGTCGCAACAAAGATCTCGTGTTCAAGTAGACTCGGGCTTTGTCACATTATGCGTACTACGTTCTCGCTGGATGGACATGACAGTACTTGCATGCGCCTCTTGTATCTGGTAAATTGATAGTGTTCGAAAGAAAAGATATGAGGGCATGCTCATGGCATACCAACATTGAATTCTCTCTATACTTTTGCAACATCCGTGTCTTCAAGACTGATGTCAAAGTACAGTGCCAAATTCGTATGTATATTCACCTCCATGCGCATGTGTTCTCATCCAAAAATCAGAAGAACGACTGGTAAAGTGCCCACCACGCACCTCACATCCCCTTCTTCCCCCCGCCCTCCAAATCCCTCAACACCGCTTTAACAGGCCACACAAACCCCTCCTCAACCCTCCCCATCTTCCCCTCCTCAAGCGTAACCAAATACTCCACAAGCGCCATACCCGTATACGCCCCCACCGCCGTACCCAAGTGCCACCACCCATGCAACTCGAACAGAAAACCCCACGGAAGCCCGATGGCGCGCTTGAACGCAGTCACGTGGCTGCATAGGTGGTAGTCGATGTTCCAGAGAAAATAACCAAAGAGACCGGACGCTGGGAAGTAAGTTAGAAACACGTAGAGTGGAGGTGCAGATAGGTCAAGGAAAGGGGGAAAAGGAACATACATATCCCAAACGTCGCCATGGCACCTAAGCGCCTCCGACTCTCACTGCTCTGCACTTTCCGTTTAATCAGCGCTCTCGTGCGCCTACTCACCATAAACACCATGATTGCAAACACAATCTATGCATCCCACACGAACCCGTTAGTCACCTCGACTCTCTATTCCAACATACTGCAATCAACTCACCTCATGTACATAAATCTCATCCGCAACAACGTGATACACCGACACGGGTACCAGCGCCCCTAAAATCAGCGCCGTGTACTTGCGTCGCTGCGCCACCGTTGCTTCGTGGCAGAGTAATTGGTGCAGGAGGGATCCGACGGCGAGAAACATGGATAAATCGTCTGAGCGAATTAGTCCGTGCCTATCTGCATCACTGCGCATAGATCTACGTACCGCCCATTTGACTGTGGTATTTGAGGGTTGCGTGGAACCAGGCGGACAAGATGCCAACGCCGATTAGACCCCAGTAGGGGAATGCGTGTGTCGATAGGAGGCCGCCATCTTTGCGCGGTTGAATGCGTACGAGGCCGATGGCGCCGTATATGACTGGGAGCATGTGAGTTGCTGGAAGTAAAGGGAAGGGGGAGAATGGGAAGGACC
>Ga0265780_10006833_pt1 | contig 14102 bp, 14 predicted proteins | sample P1T30metagenome_FD_192432 | JGI IMG/M metagenome (GOLD analysis project Ga0265780, IMG submission 192432) | Plant litter microbial communities from East Loma Ridge, Irvine, California - P1 T30 | ecosystem: Environmental > Terrestrial > Plant litter > Unclassified | place: USA: California... | reverse complement strand
TTCGTAGAGCGCCGCGCCATGCGGGTCGCTGAGCGCGATGCACACGTCGGGGTCGTGCGCCTTGAGGCCCAAGCCGACGCCCGCGAAGGTGCCGCCGGTGCCGACCGCGCAGGTGAACCCGTCGATTCGCCCGTCCATCTGCGTCCAGATCTCCTCGGCAGTGCCGACGATATGCGCGCGCCGGTTGGCGATATTGTCGAACTGATTGGCCCAGATCGCGCCCGGCGTCTCCTCCGCGATCCGCCGCGAGGTATGGACGAAATGCGCCGACGACGCATAAGGCGCGGCGGGCACCGTCACCAGCTCCGCGCCGAGCGCGCGCAGCGTGTCCATCTTCTCCTTGGATTGGGTGTCGGGCATCACGATGATCGTGCGATAGCCCTTGGCGTTGGCGACCAGCGCCAGCCCGATCCCGGTATTGCCCGCCGTCCCCTCGACGATCGTCCCGCCGGGCGCCAGCACGCCGCGCTCCTCGGCATCGTTGACGATGAACAGCGCGGCGCGGTCCTTCACGCTCGCGCCCGGATTGGCGAACTCGCACTTGCCGAAGATGTCGCAGCCGGTGGCCTCGCTCGGTCCCTTCAGGCGGACGAGCGGCGTATTGCCGATCAGGGCCAGCGTATCGGTGGTGGTATGCATGGCGGCGTAGATGCGGGCGCGTCCGCCGATGCGCAAGCGATTGAAACTATCCGTACCCCACTCCCGCCTTCATCGCGCTCGCCAAGTCGCGGCAAAGCTGCCATGTTCCTGTTTCGTTTTCGCAGCCGAGTCGCCCCCGAGCCGCCCATGCCCGACCTGCCGCCCCGCCCGCTGCGCTGGCTGTTCCTCGACCTGAACAGCTATTTCGCGAGCGTCGAGCAACAATTGCAGCCCAGCCTGCGCGGGCGGCCGGTGATCGTCGCGCCGGTCGGCGCCGACACGACGGTCGCGATCGCCGCCTCGGTCGAGGCGAAGCGCTACGGCATCTCGACCGGAACGCCGGTGTGGGAAGCGAAGCAGCGTTGCCGCGAACTGGTCGTCACCCCGGCGCGGCACGAACGCTATGTCGAATTCCACCATGCGATCGTCGCCGAGATCGAGCGACATATTCCGGTCACCAGGGTCTGCTCGATCGACGAGGTCGCGTGCCGGCTGCTCGATAACGAGAACGACCGCGCGCACGCCGAGGCGCTGGCGGTGCGGATCAAGCGCGGCATCCGCGAAAAGGTCGGCGCGTGCCTGACCTCATCGGTCGGGATCGCGCCCAACCGGCTGCTCGCCAAGCTCGCCTCCGACCTGCAGAAGCCCGACGGGCTGGTGGTGTTCGAGGCCGCCGATCTGCCGCATGCACTCTACCGCCTGTCGCTGCGCGACATCAGCGGGATCGGCGCGAAGATGGAGCGGCGGCTGGCGCGCGACGGCGTCAACGACATCGAGCAATTGCTCGCGCGCCGCCCGCGCGACGCCGGTCATGCCTGGGGCGGCACCAACGGCGACCGGCTCTGGTATCTGCTCCACGGCGTCGATCTCGCCGAGAAGGCGACACAGAGCCGCACGATCGGGCACAGCCACGTCCTGTCGCCGGGCAAGCGCGGCTATGGCGCGGTGCGGCTGACCGCGCGGCGGCTGGCCCTCAAGGCGGCGAACCGGCTGCGCCGGAAGGCGTATCGCGCGCGGTTGCTGGTGCTCCATGCCCGCTTCGAGGATGACAAGAGCGTGTGGCGCACCTCCGCGAAGCTGCCCGCGACGCAGGACAGTTTCGCGGTGCTGGCGGCGCTCGACACATTGCTGCCGCGGTTGCGCGCGCAGGAAGTGGTGCATCGCAGCGGTTGCCGGATGATCGGGGTGACGCTGGCCGAGATCGAGCCGGTCACCGCCGAGCAGCATTCGCTGTTCGCGCATCTGCCCGCCGACGATCCGCTGGCGCGCGAGACGCGCGGGCTGGCGCTGAGCCGCGCGATGGATCGCATCAACGAACGATTCGGACGTCATGCGGTGTCGGTCGGCGCGATGCATGGCGGTCGGCTCGACCGGGTCGGCACGAAGATTGCGTTCGGGCGTATTCCGGACATGGACGAATTTCACGAATGACCCAGATTCTGATGCACCGCAACAAACCGTGACTTGACGGACTAAAAAGCATCGGCGAAGCGGCACATATTATGCAGAAGCTCCTCCCCCTCTCGCTGGCCGCCGCTCTGCTGGCGCTGTCGGCCTGCAACTCCGAACCGTCCTCGCCGCAGGTGCTGGACAGCAACCCCGATCCGATGGCCTCGACGCTCGCCAATGCCGCGCCGATCGAGCTGCCGCCCGCGATCAAGGCCGACAAGACCATGCGCTGCAAGGACCAGAGCCTCGCCTATGTCACCTTCTTCGACGGTGACAAGCAGGCCGTGGTCCGCACCGAAAAGGGCGGCACCGCCACCACGCTGAAGGCCGAAAAGGCCGGCGATCCGCTGACCGCCGAGGGCGGCTGGAAGCTGACCGGCAACACCAGCGAAGTGAAGCTGACGCGTCCGGGCAAGCCCGAGCTGGTCTGCCACTCGTAAGGTTCCGATCGGCAGGCTGCGATCGGCCTGCCGTTTTTCTGCCGTCCCGGACTTGATCCGGGACCAAGCTTCTTCCCCGCCGCTTCTAAAGCGGGGTCCCGGATCAAGTCCGGGATGACCGGTATCATCCGATCGGCGTTACGGTCGCCGGGCGACCCGTGTGACCGCCTTTCGCCACCTGACCCGCGATGGCGCGGGACACGCACCAATCTACATCATCTTCCTTGCCCTGCGTCCGGCCGGACCGTAGCGTCGCGCGCATGACGACGGTGGCGATCTACAGCGTGAAGGGCGGTGTCGGTAAAACGACGCTGGCGATCAATCTCGCCTGGTGCGCGGCGACGCTCTCCGCGCGCCGCACGTTGCTGTGGGACCTCGACCCGCAGGGCTCCGCGACCTGGGCGCTCGGCGACGGGCGCGCGCACGACCGCGCCGGGGCGCTGTTCGGCAAGGGCGTCGCCCCCGCCAAGCTGATCTCCAGGACCGCCTTCGACCGGCTCGACCTGCTCCCCGCCGACGCCTCGCTGCGCGACCTCAACCATCAACTGCGCGAACTCGACAAGAAGCGCCGGCTGCGCAAACTGGTTGCCGAGCTGGGCGATCACGACACGGTGGTGCTCGACTGCCCGCCGGGGCTGACCGAGACCGCCGATCAGGTGGTGCGCGCCGCCGACCTGCTGGTGGTGCCGGTCGTCCCCTCGGCCTTTTCGCAACAGGCATTCGCGACGCTCGACCGCGAGTTCGGCGGACAGGTGCCGATGCTGCCGGTGCATGTCATGGTCGACCGCCGCCGCGCGCTCCATGCCGAGGCGCTTGCGCGCCACCCCGACTGGCCGGTGATCCCGATGGCAAGTGCGGTCGAGAATGCCTCCGCCCAACGGCTGCCGACCGGCGTCGCCGCGCCACGCAGCGCCGCCGCTACCGCCTTCGCGCATTTGTGGCGGACGATCGAGCAGCGGCGGGCTTGAGCGGCACCGGGACACTCGATCCGGGGCTGTTGCTCGGCGCCTATTCGGTCGGGGTGTTCCCGATGGCGGACAGCCGCGACGCGACCAGCATTTATTGGGTGGAGCCGCGCCGCCGCGCGATCCTGCCGCTCGACGGCTTCCATCTGTCGCGCTCGCTGCGCCGCGTGATCGCCGCCGACCACTTCCGGGTGACGGTCGACCGGGCGTTCGAGCGGATCATCGCGCTCTGCGCCGAATCGGCGGCGGACCGCCCCGACACATGGATCAACGCGATGATCGAAGAGGCGTTCGTGCGCCTCCACGCGCTGGGACATGCGCATTCGGTGGAATGCTGGGACGGCGAGCGGCTGGTCGGCGGACTGTACGGGCTGGCGGTCGGCCGCGCCTTCTTCGGCGAGAGCATGGTCAGCCGCGCACCGAACGCCTCGAAGGTCGCGATCGCGTCGCTGGTCGCGCGGCTGCGCGCCGGCGGGTTCTCGCTGCTCGACTGCCAGTTCATGACCACGCATCTTTCCTCGCTCGGCGCGCAGGAGATCGACCGCGCCGATTACATGGAGTTGCTGGGCGCGGCGCTTTCCTCGACCGGCTCGTCCGCGGCTCCCTCCTCCGCCGCGCCGGACGCCGCGGCCACGGCGGCCGGTGACTTCCTCGCGCTCGATGGCGCAGCAGGCGCGGATGGCGCCGTGCCGGGGAAGGTGGTGGTGCAGCTCCTCGGCCAGACGTCATAAACCGGGTGGAGGACGACATTGAGCGCGGGGCGCTCCTTGTAGAGCCATCCCGAAAAGGCGCGCCGCCAGTGTCCGTCGACCCCACGCACGTCGAGCTGGACGAAGGCGCCGGTCAGCTGCTCCGGCTCCCAGGGGGCGGTCTTCTCGCAGGCGCGCAGCCGCACGATCACGTCGCCGACCCGCCCCGCCTGCCCGGGGCGGAGCGTCAGTTCGCGGCTGACGCCGTTGCGCTTGTTGAGCAGCCCCAGCACCGCGACGCGCTGCGCCATCGGCGTGGTGCCCGCATCGACGGGCGCCTCCTGCGCGTCGTCACGCACCTCGTCGGCGGCGGGCGTCGCGGCGACATCGGGCAGCGTGTCGGGGACCGCCTTGCTCACGATCGGCGCCTCGGGCGACGGCGTGCGCGGGCCGGAGCGCAGGTTCAGCCCCGCCCAGGTCGCCCCCGCTGCCACCACCACCACCAGCCCGCCGATCGCGAGCGGACGCTTCACGCGTCGGGGCTCCACGCCTCGTAATCGCCGGTCGCGGCGGCGCGGTGACCGCCCTTCTCCAGCGCACCCTGCGGGCGATAGGCAAAGGCGGTGCCGGTCATGTTCGGCACCGCAGGCTTTTCCCATGCGCGCGGCGGGGGCAGCACCTCGGTCGGAACGCCGTCCACCTGACGGTGGAGCCAGCTGAACCATTCCGGCGGCACGCGACTGACGTCGTTGGCGCCCGAATAGATCACCCAGCGGCGCGGTTCGCCCGCGGTGTCGCGGCCGCCCTCCCAATAAGTGTTGCCGAGATAATCCTCGCCCACCTGACGCTTGCCGCGCAGGCCATAGAGGATGGTGCCCCAGCTTGCGCCGTTCCACCAGGTGAAGGGGTTGAGATTGATGCCCATCGTGGCGCCTCGCTTACCCGCCGTCGCGCGCCCGTTCAATGCCCCGCGTCACCGACGGGTCATTCGGCCGGCGCGACGCCGACCGCGAGCGGCCCCTTGCGCCCCTGCACCACCCGCGCGCGCAGCCGCTGTTCGGGCTCGACCTCGGCAAGGCCCGCCCGGCGCAGCGTCTCCATATGCACAAAGATGTCGCCGGGCCGCGCCAGCGCGACCAGAAACCCGTAGCCCTTGATCCGGTTGAACCATTTGACGCTGACGTCTTCCCATTGCGCCTGCGCCGCGGCGTCGTCGGGCGCGACCTCGGGCGACAGGCGTTCGCGGTCGCGATCGCGCACCGTCTCGGTCGCGGCGGTAAGATCGAGCGCGGAAATCTCGACCGCCTGCCAGCCGCGCGGCCCCTGCGCGGCGAAGCCCTGCAACCGCGCTCCTTCCGGCAGGGTGCGGCGACCATAAGCCTGCAGCACGCTGAAATGGAGCAGCACGTCGCCCATCGCCGAATCGTCGGGGACGATGAAGCCGAACCCGCGCGTGGCGTCGAACCATTTGAGCACGCCCGACAGCGCGACCGACGGCGGCAGGCCCTCGGTTGTCCCGGCGCGAAGTTCCGCGCCCCCGGTCGGTGTGCCAGGCCCGTCGTGCACGTCGTCCTGTCCCAGTTTCATCCCCGGTTAACATCGGTGCACTGCACCATGAGCGAAAGCAAGAAGGGATATGTCAGTCTAATACGGGAATCTCGCCCGGCGCGCTGTCCACGACCTGCCGGGCGATCGTCATTGCATGTCCGCCGCGCAGCATCGCAGCCAGATGCCGCTCGCGCGTGCGCGGATCGGCGCGCGCGGCGGCGAACGGCCCGATCCGCTTGCGCTGCGCGAGCCGCAGCGCGCTGTCGAGCGCGGCGGCGCGTGCCTCCTCGACGACCGGCGTACGATCCGCCTCCTCCAGCCCGGCGGCGCGCAGCGTATCCGCGACGCGCCGCGCGCCATAGCCGCGCCGCGCCAGCGCGGCGCCTTTCTGCGCGGCGAAGCTGCGATCGTCGACATAGCCGGCGTCGGCCATCCGCTGCGCCACGGCGCGCGGATCGACCGGAGGGCCGTCCCAGCCGCGCTCGCGGATCTTGCGCGCCAGATAGTCGGCCAGCTTGCCGCGCGAGGTCGCGAAGCGCTCGACATAACGCAGCGCCAGCCGGTCGAGCGCGGCGGCGTCGAGCGGCGGTGGCGCACGACGCGGCGCGCGCGCGGAGGATTGTGTCAGGGCCACGCCTTGATTGTGCCACACTGACCGTGGATTCTAACGCTCAAAATTTTAACACATCCGGCAAGCCGCCATTTTTGCCGGTCAACCATTGCGCACGCGTGACAGGTGCGACAGGAACACAGGATGACGATCGACCCCGCCACGATGACCGCTCCCGCGACGGTTGCGCCGACGGCCACCCCGACCGAGGACCGGCTGCCGCGCCGCTTCTCGGACTTCACGACGCTGGGCGAGGCACTCGATTATGCCGCGTCGGGCGTGCGCGGGCTCAACTTCCATGATGCGCGCGGCACGCTGGTGCGCAGCTATCCGTTCGCGCAGCTCCGCGCGGATGCGCATGATGCGGCATTGCGGCTGATCGCCGCCGGAGTCGCGCCGGGCGATCGCGTCGCGCTGGTCGCCGAGACGAGCGCGGAGTTCGGCGCGTTGTTCTTCGGGGCGGTGCTCGCCGGCGCATGGCCGGTGCCGCTGCCGCTGCCGACCTCGTTCGGCGGGCGCGAGTCCTACATCGACCAGCTCCGTGTCCAGCTTGCGAGCTGCGACCCGACGCTGCTGATCTATCCGGCCGAGCTGGCGCAACTGGCCGGCGCCGCGGCCGAAGCATCGGGCGTGACCGGCGTCGACTGGGCCGCGTTCGCGACCCGCCCCGCCCCCGCCGCTTCGCTGCCCGCGGCCAGCGCCGACGACGTCTGCTACCTGCAATATTCCAGCGGCTCGACGCGCTTTCCGCACGGCGTGGCGGTGACGCACCGCGCGTTGCTCAGCAACCTCGCCGCGCACGCGCACGGGATGCAGATCGCCGAAACCGATCGCTGCATCTCGTGGCTGCCCTGGTATCACGACATGGGTCTGGTCGGCTGCTTCCTGTCGCCGCTCGCCAACCAGGTGTCGACCGATTACCTGAAGACCGAGGATTTCGCGCGTCGCCCGCTGTCGTGGCTCGACCTCATCAGCCGGAACAAGGGCACCTCGCTCAGCTATTCGCCGACCTTCGGCTATGACATTTGCGCGCGCCGCATCTCGTCGCAGACCAAGGCATCGGATCGCTTCGACCTGTCGCGCTGGCGCGTGGCGGGCAATGGCGCGGACATGATCCGTCCCGACGTGATGCAGGCGTTCGTCGACGCCTTTGCCGATGCCGGCTTTCAGGCGACCGCCTTCCTGCCCAGCTACGGGCTGGCCGAGGCGACGCTTGCCGTCTCGCTGATGCCGGTCGGCGAGGGCATCCGCGTCGAGCTGGTCGAGGAGACCGAGCTGTCGGGGATGCATCACGGCGAGGATCGCCCGCAACGCTACCGCGCGATCGTGAACTGCGGCAAGGCGGTGCGCGACATGGAGATCCAGATCCGCGAGGAGGATGGCACGCCGCTGCCGGACGGCGCGATCGGCAAGGTGTGGTGTCGCGGCCCCAGCGTGATGGTCGGCTATTTCCGCGATCAGGCGTCGACCGATGCGTGCCTGGTCGATGGCTGGCTCGACACCGGCGACATGGGCTATATGTCGGACGGTTATATCTTCATCGTCGGCCGCGCCAAGGACATGATTATCATCAACGGCCGCAATCACTGGCCGCAGGATATCGAATGGGCGGTCGAGCAGCTGCCGGGCTTCAAGGCCGGCGATATCGCCGCTTTCGCGATTACCGCCCCCGGCGGGGAAGAGACGCCCGCGGTGCTGGTGCAATGCCGCAGCTCGGACGAGGCCGAGCGCGTCCGGCTGCGCGACGAGATCCGCGATCGTGTCCGCTCGGTGACCGGCATGAACTGCGTCGTCGAGCTGATCCCGCCGCGCACGCTGCCGCGCACCAGCTCGGGCAAGCTGAGCCGCGCCAAGGCGCGCAACCTCTATCTGGCCGGCGAGATCAAGCCCTACGATCTCGCTGCCTGAGCGGGCGGACCGGCCGATCCGGGGATCGGCCGCCTCCGGATCGTCGCCCGGGGGTGGGCCGCATGGTCCCGCTTGCCGGCGACCGCCAATGTGAGCCGGATATTCTTTGATCGTCCAGCTCATTCGCCACGTCGGCGTGATATAAGTATAAAAGGACGCGAAGTCGGGCTGTTAGCAGCGGGTGTCGCCGCGCGCATTGCGTGGCGATCGACCCTGCGCACCCACCTTTACCATTGAAGTTGCAGCGCAATTTCCGCTGCACCGCATGATTGCGGACGGCTGCGGGCGACGCGAGACGCCGCACCGCGGGCAACGCTTCGTCAACCAGACCATGCGTAAGACGGACAGGTGACCACCTTCTCCGCCTCGCCGCTCGTGCATCAACCGCCGCTGCCCGCGCTGCTCGGGCTGAGCGACGGTGACGATCCCGACCTGTGGGGCCGAATTCGCGCGGCGCAACTGCTGGCGGCACGACACAGCGCGCTGCTGTTGCTCACCGCCAATCTGACCGCGGCGGCGCTGGTGGTGATGCTGCTCAACGCCTGCGTGCCGATGCCGTGGCTGGCAAGCTGGGGCGTGGCGATCGGTGCGGTCGCGGTCGCCACCGCGGTCCGGCGGCTGCGCAGCCCCGATCGTGCCGGTGGCTATGCCGATCTCGGCGCGATGCATGCGCCCGTCGCCGAAAGCGCGGCGCTGGCGCTGGCATGGGGCGCGGTGCCGGTGCTGTTCGGCCCCTATCTCCACGTGACGACCGCGCTGGCGATGCACATCGTCGTGGCGGTGCTGATGGCCGCCTATGCGATGGCCATGGTGTCGGTGCCGCTGGCGACGCTCACCTTCATCGGCGCGACCGCGCTCTCGGCAGCGATCACCTTGTTCATCACCGGGCACGCCGCAGCCGCGATCGTCGACCTGCTGTTCGCGACGCTGATGTGCCTTTCCACCTTCGACCGCGCGCGCGCGCTGGCGATGCTCCACGCGGTCGGCGTGACGCTGGCCGAGCGCGACGGGACGATCGGGCTGTTGCTGCGCGACTTCGACGAGACCTCGCCCGACTGGCTGTGGCAGACCGATGCCTCGCGGCGGATCGTCGCGCCGAGCGCGCGCTTCGCCGCCGCCTGCGGGGTCGATCGCGACCAGCTCGCCGAACGGCCGCTGCTGGAGGTGCTGGCCGGCACCGGCTGGGACAGCGGACAGGTCGCCCCCGTGCTGCGCGAACTCGCGACGCGGCTGCGCAACCGCGAGGCGATCCGCGACCTCAATTTGCCGGTGGTGGTCGGCGGTGAGCAGCGCTGGTGGCGGATCGCCGCCTCGCCGCGCCGCGACGCCGACGGTCACTTCGGTGGATTCCGCGGCGTCGCCTCCGACGTCACCGAGGAGCGCGCCTCGGCCGAGAAGATCGCGCGGCTCGCGCGGTTCGACACGCTGACCGGCCTGCCGAATCGCCTGTCGGTCAACGAGGCGCTGGCCGAGGCGGTCGCCAATGCCGAACGCGAGCGCACGCGCTGTGCGCTGATGATGATCGATCTCGACCGTTTCAAGGCGGTCAACGACACGCTCGGCCATCCGGTCGGCGACCGGCTGCTCGGCAAGGTGTCGGAGCGGCTGGCGACGTTGCTGGCAGAACGGGAAATCGTCGGGCGGCTGGGCGGCGACGAATTCGCCGTCGTGGTGCGCGACGCCTCCGACCCGCTGCGCGTCGAGCGGCTGGCGCGGGCGATCATCGAGGCATTGTCGCGGCCCTATGAGGTCGACCAGCATACGCTCTACATCGGCGCGTCGGTCGGCGTCGCGACCTCCCCGCGCGACGGCCGCAGCGCCGAAACGCTGATCCGCTCCGCCGATCTCGCGCTCTACCGCTCGAAGGATCAGGGCGGCGGCGTCTTCCACGCCTATGAGCCGCAGCTTCATGCGCAGGCCGAGGAGCGCCGCGTGCTCGAGATGGCGCTGCGCCAGGCGCTGGCGAACGACGAATTGTCGCTCGATTACCAGCCGGTCGTCGATGCGACGAGCGGGGCGCTGCGCGGGTTCGAGGCGCTGCTGCGCTGGCACCATCCCGGCTTCGGACAGATCCCGCCGTCCAAGTTCATCCCGATCGCCGAAGAGGCGCGGCTGATCGCGCCGATCGGCGAATGGGTGGTGCGCACCGCCTGCGCCGAGGCGGCGGCGTGGCCGGACAACGTGCGGGTCGCGGTCAACGTCTCGCCCGAACAGCTCCACAACCCGCAGTTCGTTACGGTCGTCGCCGAGGCGCTCGCCGAGAGCGGCCTGTCCGCGCGGCGGCTGGAGCTGGAGGTGACCGAAAGCGTGTTCCTGCGCGAGGGCACCGGCGCGACGCGCGTGCTCGGCGACATCCTGGCGCTCGGCGTCGGGCTCAGCCTCGACGATTTCGGCACCGGCTATTCGTCGCTCGGCTATCTGAGTTCGACCCGCTTCTCGTCGATCAAGATCGACCGCAGCTTCGTCCAGACCGCCGCGGCCGGACGGGTCGAGGCGATCGCGATCATCCGCGCGGTGGTCGCGATGGCCGACAGCCTCGACATGACCACCACCGCCGAGGGCGTCGAGACCGAGGCCGAACTTCGGCTGGTGCAGGAGCTGGGCTGCCGCAGCATCCAGGGCTATTATTTCGGGCGTCCGCTCCCGGTCGTCGAGGCGCGCGCGCTGGCGATGCGGCACCTCCAGACGCATGCCGCCTAGGATCGTCGCAGCAATCGCTTGACGAACGCTGCGGATACGTTCAACAGCGCAGCCCGCACAGGAGTGTAGCTCAGTTGGTAGAGCATCGGTCTCCAAAACCGAGGGCCGTGGGTTCGAGTCCCTCCACTCCTGCCAGAAACCTTTTGTCAATCCGGAGCCAATACGCCGCTTGCGTGTTGTGCCGCACAGCGCCATAGCGCGATCTGGGTTAAAGCCACTCAAGGGAGTTCTACTATGCGTTCGATCCTCGCCGGCGCCGCTGCGCTCAGCCTCATCGCCACCCCGGCGCTCGCCGCGACCAGCAATCCGGCCGCCAGCCTGTCGGTTGCGCAGTCGCGCGCCGCGTCGCCGTCGGCCAAGAAGAGCGAGCTGGCCGGTGCCGGCCTGTTCGGCGTCATCATCGCCGCCGGCATTGCCGCGATCGGCGTGATCGCGATCGTCAACGACAACAACAACGATTCCGACAGCAACTGATCGGACGCGCACGCGGCCGGTGACGGCGGCGTGCGATGATCTTGCGAAAGGGCCGGGCGCATCGCGCACCCGGCCCTTTTCCGTGGGCATCGTCCAGCGGTTCGCCACCCGCCTGCCCCGCTTGCCTTTTGCCGTGCACGATCCTATGTCCCTTGCCACATCCGACATCGCGGACGGCTTGCCGACCGCTTCCCGGTTTCGGACCGGGCAGCGGTAGCGATCCTATGCCGGGACTTCATTTTTAGGCTCAACCGGGCCAGGGCTCAACGAAGGCGCAGTTTCGTGGCGAAGACGACCCCGATCGAATTCATCCGTCAGGTGCGGACCGAGACCGCCAAGGTCGTCTGGCCGACCGGGCGCGAGACGGTCATGACCGGCGTGATGGTCGTCATCATGACGACGGTGCTCGCGCTGTTCTTCCTCTCGGTCGATTCGATCTTCAACGCCGTCGTGAAGGCGTTGCTGAGCCTGGCGCAGTAAGGACGGAATTCCAAAAGATGGCGCGCTGGTACATCATCCACGCCTACTCGGGCTTCGAGGGCAAGGTCCGCGATTCGATCATGTCGGAGGCCACGCGGATGGGCCTCGAACAGCTGGTCGAGCAGATCGAGGTGCCGACCGAGACGGTCACCGAGGCGCGGCGCGGCAAGAAGATCGCGGTCGAGCGCAAGTTCATGCCGGGCTACGTCCTCGCCAAGCTGGCGATGAACGACGACGTCTATCACCTCGTCAAGAACACGCCCAAGGTCACCGGCTTCCTCGGCTCGTCGGGCAAGCCGCAGCCGATCTCGGATGCCGAGGCGGCGCGGATGCTCAACTCGAAGGAAGAGGCCGCCGCCGCGCCGAAGACCAAGGTCAAGGTCGATTACGAGATCGGCGACGCGGTCAAGGTGCTGGAAGGTCCGTTCGCCAGCTTCAACGGCACGGTCGAGGAACTCGATTTCGACAAGTCGAAGGTCAAGGTCTCGGTCAGCATCTTCGGCCGCGCGACGCCGGTCGAGCTCGACTTCGAACAGGTCGAGCGCAGCAAGTAAGCCGGCCTGTCGCCCCGGGGCTTGGTGTTCCGGGGCAACGCCATACTTATCCGCCGTCGTGGGCGTAGCGAAGCCATCCAAGGCCTGATCAGGACGCTGTGGATTGCTTCGCTACGCTCGCGATGATTATTTTAGCCATTTACGCGCTCGCCGCCGGCGTCCCCGCCCCCGCCTCGTCACGCCACGGCGCGGCGACGACATGCGGCGCGAGGTCGACGCGCTTGCGCTGTTGGCGCACCTCCAGTCCCGGCGTGAACAGCATCGTCTGCGAGCGCCGGAATTGCGCCGGCGTCATGCCGACGAACTGCCGGAACTCGCGATTGAGATGCGATGCGTCGTAGAAACGCAGCTCCGCCAGTTCGTCGGCGGTCGGCACCGCAAGGCCGCGCATCACCGCCGCCATGTCGAGAAAACGGCTGCGGCGCAGCACCGTTTTCGGCAGATGCCCGAAATGGGCGCGCACCGCGCGGTCGAGCCGCCGCCCCGACATGCCGAACTCCGCCGCGATCTCGGCAACCGGGCGCACCGGATCGACGCGCGCGATGCGCTCGAATGCCCCGCTGAGCGGGTCGGTCGGAATGGCGCGCACGATCACGCGTTCGTGGACCACCTGCTCCAGCCGCGCAAAGGTCTGCTCGTGATCGTAGACATCCTCGGTCGCCCAGCGCAGCGCCGCGCCCCAATCGCCACCGATCGGCGCGAGCCGGTCGGCCATCCGGTCGGCGCTTTCGTCACAAAAGGAAAACCACGCACCCGGACGGATCATGAAGCCTGCCGCGACGATCGGGCCGCGGCAGCGGACCGGGAAGCGCCGCTCCTGCGCGCCGAACAGCATCGGCCCTTCATAGCCGATCCAGCGATCGTCGATCAGCGTTTCCCATGCGCCGACCACCGGCACGCGGACATAGGCGTTCTCGTGGAGCAGGAAGTCGTCGAGCAACGCGTCGGCGGGACGTTCGATGACGGTCACGAAAAAGCGCGCGATATGCTCGGCGAGCGCCGCCGGGGGCGTGCGACTCAGCGACAGCGGCGCGCCGCCCAGAGATGCACCAGTACGCGGAATCGCCTCACCCATGGTTGGTGGCTACGACAACAAATACCGATCCGGCAGTAAAAATCGCGTTGGCTTCGTAAATCTCATACGCCTGTGTCGTTGCGGTCACGCCCATCGGTGATGCGGCGGTTGCGCGCTCGGCGGTAATCCGCTAACGGCGCACGCTTCCCTGTCATCATTGACCTGGAACTGCGGGAGGGTGTCGCCACGGCGGCGCCCGGACGAACCGCTAGACTTGAACCGGGCGCAGCGGCGACGCCGTGCCCCGTAACAGAGTGAGACGCATGGCAAAGAAGATCACAGGCTATATCAAGCTGCAGGTCCCGGCCGGTTCCGCCAACCCCTCGCCGCCCATCGGTCCGGCGCTGGGTCAACGCGGCGTGAACATCATGGAATTCTGCAAGGCGTTCAACGCGCAGACCGGCGAGATGGAGAAGGGCGCGCCCCTCCCCACCGTCATCACCGTCTATGCCGACCGCTCCTTCTCGTTCGTGACGAAGACGCCGCCGGCGACCTTCCTCATCAAGAAGGCGGCGAACCTGAAGTCGGGCTCGAAGGAGCCGGGCAAGGTGTCGGCGGGCAAGATCAAGCG
>Ga0265780_10006832_pt1 | contig 14103 bp, 11 predicted proteins | sample P1T30metagenome_FD_192432 | JGI IMG/M metagenome (GOLD analysis project Ga0265780, IMG submission 192432) | Plant litter microbial communities from East Loma Ridge, Irvine, California - P1 T30 | ecosystem: Environmental > Terrestrial > Plant litter > Unclassified | place: USA: California... | reverse complement strand
CGTTCGACCAGGTTCGATGGCGTGGGGACGAAGGCGTCGAGACGGCGGTTGTCGGCCTTCGGCCGCACGTAGCCGGTGGCGCGCACGCCCTGCCCCAGCAGCCAGGCTTCGTAATCAAAACCGTGCTACCGGTAAGATGATGACCACCGACACATACAGTGAATGCTCAGTTCATGGACACAGCTACAGTTAACGACTCGCAAAACGCAACACACACATAGTTAAAAAGGAGGGCTCTAATTGGCATGGCTTGAACACATCTCCCACGCAGAGTACGACTGCTGCGTTATCGATCAACAGGTTCGCTGCACGGAACGCAAGAGCACGAAGCCTTCAATAGCTGCGCCTTGCCTGTTTTGGTCAGATCACACGCCTTGGCAAGAAGCGAATCTGTGGGCATACCTGCGCATTACTGAACAAGCAGTCGATTTACAGACAGTAGAGGCAAACCTTCAAGCACTCCTGCACTACGCAAATTTTCTAGAGAGCGAAGGGCTAGCATGGTACGAATTTCCTATGAGAAAATCAGAGAGGTGCCTAGTCCGATATCGCGGCGAGTTAGTCAGTGCTCGAAATATCGGCAAACTAGCCCCATCCACCGTAACGACGAGAATGAATCATGTCGTTGCCTTTTATCGCTGGGTGCTAGAGCATAATCTGTTGTCTATCGAATCGACGCCATGGCTAGACCGTCAAGTTACGATACGAGCTTTCGACGGAGTCGGCTTTAAACGAAGCATTCAGCGGACTACAACTGATCTGGCGATCCCTAACAGGAAACGGTCTTTCGGGCGAGTAGAGGGAGGGCTGCTTCCCATCTCCGCGGACGCAAGAAATTCTGTACTTGAATTTGCGAAGTTGAACGCCAGCGAGGAGCTATTCTTAATGCTTTCGACCGGCTTCTTCACAGGAATGCGGCTGGGCACTATTACTGATCTAAAAGCTAAATCCTTGGATCACGCAGTGCCAGACCCCGCCGCCCCAGGCCTATATCGTATTGCAGTAGGGCCAGGTGCATCACCACCGGTACACACCAAGTTCGGAGTAACGGGACAGGTTTGGATCCCAGGCAAATTATTAAGACTACTTCAAGATTATGTGAATAGTCCAAGACACATATTGCGCCAAGCCAAAGCTCTCCCTGAAAACAAACAACACATATTCTTGACACGCTTCGGCAATACCTACGGTAGACGCGGCTCGGAGAAATCGAGCGCAATCAACGTAGAAATCTCTAGTCTCCGAAAGACAGCCAGGCGAACGAAATTGAAGCTCATAGAAACATTCAATTTCCATCAGACAAGAAGTACTTTTGGCACTGAGCTTGCTCGCGTCGCAATGCAAGCCGGCGATGAAATCAGTGCTCTAGAGTTTGTCAGACACGCGCTCCTGCACAAAGATGAGCAGACGACGCTGAAATACATAAGATTTGTGCAGAAAACGCCAATCAAGCACGCATTAATGGATGAATTTACGAAATTCTTTTCTGGATTACAAGGCGAAATGCAATGAAAGAAACGCAAGACTATGTGAATCTTAGCTTTACCTCGATAAGGTATAGCAAGCGCGCTAAGCCTTGGACCCTTGAAGACCTACTTGTTCCAAAAAGCAGAATCGACCCAAGCGTAGATAGAAATGCAAACAAGCCGAGATTGGACGACGCGGCTTTGGAGCGGCGTAGGCTCGTCATAGCAATATACGACGAAATTAACGCTGCCTTAATAGGTGGCGGCTCAAGGCAAACCGCTTACAATCGAATCTGTAGAATTAAGACGTTCTTTGGATGGGCCGACGAAAATAATCACGTAATCAGCACAGTCACGGTCGAACAGATCTTTCTGAAATGGACTGATTACCTATTGCACCGACACCGTGCGAACGCCAACATTACTCATCAGACCTTATATAGTCTCGTAGCGACCGTCTCTTCTCTATTAGATCAAATTCTTGGGAAACACGTAAAACTGCTTAGTAGGACGCGGATGCGACCTCCTTACGCGGATAAAGCAAAACCGACGCCTGCGACACAAAAGCAGAACCTTGACGACACAAGGGGATTTGGCCGCTTTTTACGCGATGTATGCCGCTCTCTCACTTTGGAAACAATCAACGGGACGCTACCAATCCTAATCTCAACCTTCAACAATCCAGTATTTGAGCATTGGTCAGGACTGATCGATGAAAAAAAACTTTGTGGAACCCTCGATGCACGCTATGAGCGTCGCAGGCGCGCCCTACGCTCACGCAGGGCTGCTGACACGTCATTGAATACGAGATATTCCGTTGTTAATTTGAGAATCGAGGCTGAACTGTTAATGTTTATAGCGGAAACAGGGATGAACCTTGCTCAAGCTTACCGCCTAAAGGTAGAGCGTTTCCATTTCACCAGCCATCTAGATGGCTATGAAGTTCGAGAATATAAAGCACGCCGCAGCGGCGAAGTGGCATTCGAAATAAGAGGCGAATATAAAACCCATTTTGAACAGTATCTTGTTTGGCGCGACCATCTTTTTAGGGACGCGAAGACCGAGGAGCTCTTCCCGCTTATCACCAAAGCACGCATTGATGAATCGGCGCCGCCGTTTCACGCTTTGAAGTCGCTTTGCAAGAGGTTGGAGGTAACTTTTGTCGGCCCACGGCAACTGCGGCATACGCGCATAAACTGGCTGTTGCGTCGATCAAATGATCCTGATATGACTGCCGAGATTGCTCAACATACGCGTCAGACTCTGTTTAGCAGCTACCGGGAACCCCATCTACAAACCGCCATGACGGAGATTTCGAGTTTTCACAGCAATTCCAGCGAATTATTATCGGCAATCGGTCCAGGGGCTTGTGTGTCCATTGCCCCCGAACAACAACGCTCGGCCCCTAAAAACGTACCGGTTCCTGATTGCGTCAATCCAGCGGGATGCCTATTCTGCAGCCAACAACGTGACATTGACAGCCAAGACTACCTATGGGCCTTAGCGAGCTTTCGTCATTTAAAAGTGATCGAGCTTACACACGTACGCCCGCCTCCCTCCTTGCCACACGAGCATCCAACAGAGGTCGTAATAGCCCGAATCACTGAGAAGCTCAACCTGTTTGAAAAATCCTCATCCACGCGGGCCGAATGGATACATGAGGTGCAAGCACGACTTGATGAAGGAAGCTATCATCCATATTGGGACGGTTTTATTCAACTACAAGAAATATGACACAAAATTCGAGCGATATGCTGCTTACCCTCGCGATCGAGTCTCCGAACTCAACGAACACTGCGCTTAACCACCGGCTGGATGCGTGGCCGCCTCCTGAAGAGATGCCGATAACTATCGATTCGCAGGGAAATGTGGTAAGCAGATATCGGGATCCGGTCTGGAGACTCGACCCTTGGACTGAAAAACCTACCTGTTTAAACTTCGGTTTAAAAGGCTCTAGGCCCAGCCGAATCTCGCCCGAAAACGCCGAATTATTAAAGTTATTGACCGCATGGTGGATATGGGGACCATGTGCCGCACGGAATGCGCTAACGCTACGGGCACGGTTTTCGACACTTAGGCCTTTATTTGCAATGTGCTCGGAGAACGGGGTTCTGGCGTCCGAACTCGATCGATTTCCACTAGTTATCGATCTCATTGGCCACTCGGCTACCCCGTCGCGTGCAGCTGACCTCCTCACACTCCTGCACCAAATACACGACAGAAGGGAGACCCTAGGCTTCGCTATATTAGACAAGTCGGGATTGAAACGACTAGCGAGTTCGCTGCCGTCCCATGAAGAGCGGCAAACTCCGTACATTCCGCCTAGAATTTGGAAATACCAAGTCTTGCGGCTTCGCGAATGTATAGAAGACTACCTTATACACAAACGCAAAATAGAGCAATGCTATAAATTTTGCTTGGATGCATATGCAAAAAATTACGGGTCTTTGGAACTGGCTTTAACTCAGGACGCGGATTCTTGCGTAGCCCCATTCGGGCAGCCGCCAAGTGCCTCAAACGCGGAAAGAACCTACTTTGGCGCGTTTGTTAAGACTGCCGAAAGATTCGGTATAGCAGAATTATTAGAGAAATGGGTCGGCCGTGAGGGTACCGCACGAAAGATGGACGTCACCACACTGACGAGTTACCTGTTGCTCGTTAGCAGAGCTGGGCTTGCATATATATTGAATTTCTCACTGATGCGAATTTCAGAAGCACTGAGTCTACGCACAGATTGTTTAATAATTGAAAACGACTCGGTGTACGGCAAGCTATATCTTCTTAAAGGACAGACAACAAAAACCAAAAACGACAGCGACGACCGGTGGCCAACTTCGCCGCTCGTCCAATCCGCAGTTGAAGCAATGACAAGCATCGCCAATCTACGCATCCTATGTAACAGTGCAGGCTCGGATAAATGCTCTGGAGAGCACCCTTATCTAATTCAACGATGTGCAGAGCCTTGGATAGGTCAGCCGAGGAACCTAATCCATCTCCAGGTAACGCGGCAGACATATATGGTCGAGCTTGGGCGGTTTTCGAAGTTCTTCGATATGGAAGAACTCCGGATCACACCTGACGACCTTAAGCTCGCCCGCCTTGTAACACCCACACTTTCGCAGGAAAAGTACGCTGTCGGAAAAATTTGGCCGCTAGCCTACCATCAACTTCGTAGAACAGGGGCGGTGAATATGCAAGCATCAGGTTTAGTTTCAGAGTCATCCTTACAATATTTGCTCAAACATGCGACGCGCGCAATGACCCTGTATTACGGTCGCGGCCACGGAAATTTGAAACTCAACGAAGCGACCCGTCAGCTTTATGTAAAAACCATGTACGAAACAATAGCAAGGGAATTTGAAACCCTTCTTGAAGAAAGATTTGTTAGTCCGCATGGAGATAAACGCAAAGCAGAGATGTTGAACCCGATAAGTTTGAAGGACATCAAGCGGCTGGACACGTTAGCAAAAACCGGTAAGATTGGATGCCGATCGATCTTATTAGGATATTGTATGAACCGTGAACCCTGCCCTTTTGGAGGAGTTGACTCAATCGCGCACTGCGGTGGTGGCGATACGGGGCGAGCATGTCCAGATATTCTTTACGATCGAGCTAAAATCCATCTCGTAGCGAAATTAGAAACAGTAGTAAACGACAGGCTGGCCATGGCAAACGAAGGCCCGCTAGCCGAATCCTTAAAAGCACAACAAGCAGCAATCCGGAACTATAAGAATGCATTCGTCTAATACTAAGGTGCCCCAACTCTCGGCAGAGGCCAGATTTCGAGCGGCGTTTGACCGCCTAAAAGCCAACACGCCCGAGCGTGTACGCAAGAACTGTATAGTTAGCCAAAATAACGTTGCTCGCGAAGCTGGGCTTGATCCCAGCGCGCTAAGAAAATCCAGATTCCCTACCCTTGTTGCACAGATTCAATCCTACGTTAGCGAAAATGCAAAAGTCGTCCGCCTTGAGCTGGAAAACAGTAATGAGCGACGTACACGAAATAGAAATCTACGAGAGCGCCTTTTACATTCTCAGCTTCAACGTGATAAGCTCGCGAACCTATTAAACTCGGCCAATAAAAAAATCTTAGAGTTAACTGCAAGGGTAGCTGAGTTGGAAGCAAAATTACCTGCATCCAATGTGATTCGGCTTAGCAAGAGTCACACGGAAAACTGAGCTTCGCAAAGTGATGTACCGCGTCTCTAATTTAATGCCCTATACCGGAAACTATATGGCGAGAGAGCGTATAAACTAGAAGACATATTTTTCAGTTAGCGAAGAAATCGCCAACTAGTTTATACGTAGACGAATGCAACTGCTGCGGCCAGTTTAACAGCACTTCTTGCTAGAACTTTCCAAAGCCTCCCGTAGTGCTTGCTATAGCAGCCTCAGCGATCTCTGTAGCTTTAACCTGCTCTAAGTGTGCTACGTTTAAAAACGGAAGCCACACGTCAAGTATGACGTCAGCACTAAACATATTATTGTGATCTAGAAGATTACTCGTTCTTTCGATCAGCCTAGCATGTTTTGTTGTGAATCCGTCGACTGCTGCGCGCCCCATTAGGGGATCTCTCGGTAGCCAGGTGGGGGCATTTTTCGGAATCATGTTTACCCACTGGTCGTTTTCTGATCTAGTGTTTAACACCGCCGCCACCGTAAAGTTGTCTAGAATGCCGTCCCAAGGATAGTCTGTGCAGAGGATCGAACCGGCTAGAACAACACCAGCAAAATTCGAACTAATATCGCCGGCCTCTTTCAGGTAACGCCCCACGAGATATGTACCGAACGAATGGGCGACAATGGAAATAGACCCGTCGAATTGGCTGCGCACTTCCTCAATCCACATGCGGAGTTCTTGAACGGCGGCCTTTTTCTTCGCTTCATCGGCCAGAATTAATCCGTTCTCAAAACCGTACATAAAAGGGGCGACTGACCATCCAGAGGTCGAGGCTAACAACGTGAATTTAGAAAGCCAAATTGCCTCGGACCTAATCCCATGAATTGGAATTACCAATTTCTTTTCGGGCGCCGTTCGGATCCTTGAACGGAACACATAGGAGAGCAGCGCGACGTTGAAGAGAGCGGAGTCAACCTCCTTCTTCTCATAAGATTTCATTGATGTGTGTAGTTTGATCTGAACAACACCTCTTCCAACGCCTCTCTTATCCGTTCCGATCAGTTGTATGAAAGCTTGCACTAATTCCGATTCTGCTTCGGACAGGGACTGAGCATCGATCACAGCTCGTGGGGCGCTAACGTTAGATGGAAGTTTCTTGGGCTCCACTCCCTTGGGCACAAGGACCAAGACGTCCAAATCACCTGGATCAGGCTTATTAGTCACAAATGATCCACCGATTACGAGAGAGGTTACACCCAACTCTCGCGCCCATTCAAACAGCTTTTTGATGGCTGGCTCATACGCGTTTCGAGTATTTGAAGGTTGATCTCGCCCGTGACAAAAAGCTTCGATAAAACTTTCCAAATTCATTTGATGAACCTTGTCGGACAAGTATCCAGACTCATCAAACAATGCATTATTTAGTTGGCTAGTATTCATATCAGTTTTAGGTTTACTTACATTGGCGAACTGCAGCCACTGTACACAAAACGTGCAAAAAACGCAACCTTAACCTACAGTTAGGTTCGAGAAGCAACGCGGCCCCATTAATCTATGTAATTAAAAGAATATCAAATGCATCTAACTCACAACGCATAAAAGTCCTGCGCGCATATGGTTTCAAACTCCATGGACTTTCTTGAAAGCACATCATCGATAAACAGGGTAGTGGCGGTTGATTCGAGATTTTTAGCTTGCCTACTCCAGGGCTTTATCATTTTAAAGTTAGTGATCCTTCTATTAACTTCGCTCACTATTCGAAACGAGACCATGTGGCACAAATGCAGCTTCGTGTATGTGCCTGTTTGCATCAAAGCAGCCACGTCACGCATAACACACCATAGAATATTCCAGGTTTTCGGAACCGAAAGGCGTACAAGACAGTATGTTAGCGCTTCTTTAGTCTTGTCAGATAAAACCGAGTTCACTGCGAACCCGTATCGGATAGACAGTTCTGCTAGATAACGCTCACATTCAGCCTGCCCTATTGTCATCCAAAGTGCTTTTATCGATGCTGCTTCTAAATTCAGGAGCCTATCTTCTAACGATATCAGAAGCTCACTTGGCGATAGCCTCATTTCGTCGGACGCCATCCTCCAGCATAGTTCCCCCATCGCCCAATCCGACAGTTTACATATTTCAATGTCGTTACAAGAAGCCGGCACCTCTACAGGGGTTATGACACCCAGTTTATTTAAGTGCAGGCACAACTGACGCCCAAGCGTGTCAGTAGGCATAAACTTAGCGAAGTCAATAACAAAAGCCGTGGAATCGACGGTACCTCGACATGCGCGGATATAGCGTAAAAGAGCACATACGACAAACGCGTCATTATCGTCAAGTGTCGCGTAATCGAAAATAAATCCTGGCCCGTATAACTTTAAAACCGCTACAGAAAAGGTGTCGAAAATGTTCGGCATATATGACTGGCCCTCCTAGCTCGCCGCAAACCAAGTTGCCGCAAAGCAAACTCAAAGTTGCGAACAAAAATGCAGAGTATACTCTGAAGACTTGGTAGCGCCCTACAGACATGATCTCCCCAAATTTCTGGTGGAGGCTATGTTGGATCCTGGTTTAGCGTTTGGGAAGGTACTGCGATGCGTACGTAAGGAAGCTGGCCTCACACAAGAGGAGCTTGCACACGGTGCAGAAGTGGACCGTACATTTATTAGCCTAATCGAGCGCGGGCGCAACCAGACGTCAATTCGCGTTCTGTTCCGCTTGGCCGCTACATTGAAGGTCACGCCCGCCCGGTTGATCGCTCTGACTGAGGAGTACGCACTTTCAGGTGACTAGCCTTGAGAATTAGCAGGTCGTTCTCGCTAGCAACTCCTAACCAAAATCACTGCATCAGCAGTAGTCCTGGCGTTGCCATCGGGTAAAATGTGCTTAACTTGTCCATCTTACGCCCTACATGCAACCGAACGAAACGACACGAGCACTTCAGCAGCAATCTGCAGGAAGTAACGCGAAGATTGTTGACACAACGCTACTTTTCGAGGAGCTGCGACGTGCGTATTGTAGAACGCAGTCACCTGTAGAAGTGGATTTCAGGCAAGTCGTGAGTTGGCTGAAGATCGGCGACCAGCTCACGCATCAAATTCACCCCTACCCGGCAAAACTTCTGCCTCACATTGCTCACTTCTTTCTTCATTGCAGAAATAGCAATGCTGATCAGCACGTGCTCGACCCATTTTGTGGCTCCGGAACTGTTGCGTTGGAAGCTTCGCTAGCGGGATATACCCCTCTAGTGGCCGATGCAAACCCACTTGCCTTACTCATAACAAAAGTTAAGACCACGCCGTACAATGTTGAGCAGTTAAAGGCCGGGGTTGCAGAGATCACAGAGCGTGCAGCGCGTCTTCGAACAGCACCGGTCGCCAAGATAGTTAACGCTGAGAAGTGGTACTCGCAAGATGTAAAGCGCCGACTTGAGATTTTGTTACGTGCGATCAAGGAGCATGACGATACCGATGCAAAGGATTTCTTTTTGCTATGTTTCTCAGGGGTTGCTCGTAAAGTTAGCCGAATTGATCCTGCAATATCAGTACCAGTTCGCCTTCGCACAAAAGACGTTTTTAGCCAGCAGCAGAATGCGAGGATTTTGGAGCGCCTTTCATGGATCGAAACTGCTCGTCCATTAGAAGAGTTCTTTAGAATTTCCCATGCAAATATCGATAGGGTCCGTGCTGCGAACGATGCGAGTCCAAATCGTAAGGCCGCAACGGTAGTAAGCCAGGACGCTCGCATGCTTACTTCAGACAGCATGCCCACAGCTGGGGTCCCTCTTATAATAACGTCGCCGCCGTATGGTACGGCTCAGAAATACGTTCGCGCTTCGAGCATTTCGTTGAATTGGTTGGAGTTAGCGCTCCCTGACCAGTTAGCCACGTTCGAAGCGAAATCGATCGGCCGAGAACACTCTCCCGCATACCGCCAGGAGGCATGTACGGCTGCTCTTCCTGTGGATTTGGAGTTACTTCTCTTTGAGGTCAGCCAGAAGAACCCTCTCCGCGCACATATTACACGGCAGTACTTGTTTGAGTTAAAAATAGCCCTTTTAGAAATATATGAGAAGTGCGCGGCGGGCGGACGAATTGTGCTGGTAATTGGAAATAACGAAGTGTGTGGCAAGACTTTAAAGACAAACGAGTACATCGTCTCAGTGATGCAAGAACTTGGATGCGATGATGAGATGGTTCTTGTCGATCAGATTAAATCACGCGGACTAATCACTAAGCGAAACGGAACCGCTTCAGTGATCGCGAGGGAATTTATCATGGTATTTAAAAAGCCCAATTGAAATGCGTAATGATCTCGAAGATACTATACAAATATTGCGTCGCCACGCCTGGGACAGCGAAATACATTGGCCACAAGTTCAACGTTGGTTGGATAATTTTACTGGCGAAGTGATTGACAGAGACGCTGAGCAACTATACGCGCTTTATGCCTTGAGCCGCTTCATGTATTTTGGCAACAATTTGGTACGCGAAATGCTGAGGTCGTTGTATAGGGACCATTTTGAGGCCCCAATGAAACAACGCATAAGACGCGCCCATGGGGATACTAAAGACGTTGTGCTTCTAAAAGCTCTGTTCGACGACGAGAAAAACGCAACGCGATTTCTTGGCGTTGGTAACCCTGCTGAGAGCGGCGCGCACTTGCTGTACTACTTTAGACAAGAGAACCGTCTCCCAAAAAGTCTGTTTGCCGACCTTTCTTCTGCTTTTGAACCGCAAGGCCGGCCTGGTCATACAGTTGCATATGTTCCGCGTGACAGTCAAATCACGCGCTACGTCTTCTTTGACGACTTAGTCGGCTCAGGCTCACAAGTTAGTCAATATCTCTCAGGGTGCCTTCCCAGCATTAGAGCGGAAGCCCCTACGGTCGAGTTATCCTATATGTGTCTTTTTGGTACTGAAAAAGGGATGCGCCGGGCAAATGAACCAGATCTGTTCAACGGAAACGCACACTGTTTATTCTATCTTGACGAAACATACAGAGCATTCGAGTCGACGTCGCGCTACTTCAAATCGCCTCCTAACTGGTTTGATCCTGTAGTAATGAGGAATATTGCTGAGCATTATGGCTCAAAATTATGGGCACGAGACCCCCTTGGTTATCGAGACGGGCAACTACTCTTATCGTTTTCCCATAACACGCCCGACAATACTCCGCCGATCTTTTGGGACGAAGGCCTCTACGTAAAATGGGCGCCACTCTTTTTACGTTACACTAAGATCTATAACTAATATGATCACACATTCCAATCCATTTGCACTCGTAAAAGCTTCGGACATCACTGATCAACTGATAAATGATCTTTGGGTAGAAATTGGCCATCTTGCCGTCAGATCCATTATTGAACCCAATTCGGGCAGATCGAAGTTTATATTAGGAGGAAAAGGTACCGGGAAAACCCACATTCTCAGGTATTACTCATATTCGGCTGTCAAACTGCGGGGTCGGCGTCAATCTGGTCTTGATTCTATTTCGGACAACAAATTTCTAGCAGTATTTCTCCGTGCTTCAGGTTTAGATGCCGCTAGATTCGAGATCCCAGGGGTTCCCGCATTCACATGGCAGCAGTTATTTGGCGTATATCTAGAATTGCGTTTAGCCGAGGCGGTGCTCGACGCATTGGTGGACGTCGTAACATCCAGTCCAAACGAGGATTTTGATACTACGGCGTTCATTGATGAAGTTCAAGCTAAGCTTGCAGGGGCTGACCTTTCGGCCTGTAAAACAGTGACGGATCTCAGGCAATGGATACTAGGGCAAATAAGGACAATTGATGATGCAGTGAATAACGCCGTATTCTCTCGCTCCTTGGACGTCAAAATTCCGTTCTCAATTGGTAAGCTTGCTATACCAATTGCTCGTGCAATGGCAAAATTGCACAGGAAATTGGAAAATATACCACTTATCTATCTAATTGATGAGATTGAAAACTTTTCCAAAGCCCAGCAACAGGTGGTCAACACGCTCATTCGCTATGGGGAAGGATTAGCCACATTTCGCGTTACCGGGCGCCTGTATGCCCGAAAAACGTCAGAGACCCTCGCTGATGGTGAGGAAAACCGGGAGCACGCCGAGTATAGAACGGAAATTCTTGATGATGTACTTCGCAGCTACGCGAAGTATCCTGAGTTTTGCTCTAAGTTCGTTAAGAAACGTTTAATGCTCGCTGGCGTGAGCAGCGCTGTCGCAAACGAGAACTTTAGGCCGTCGTCTTGCTTCGAAGAAATCGACCCGTCATGTTTTTACACTAATGCGATTAGTACTCTTGGTGTTACCGATGGCGTCGCGCTTGCGGTGAAGAACTTTGCCGATACGGTCCGTGTTCTATTAAAGGACTCAGACTCGGAGCGGATAAGCGAGGAAGTTACTACCACATTGACCGCAGGGTTGCCTCCCCTCATTCAAAAGCTGAACATTCTACTCTTCTGCAAAAAGTTGAAAAAAAATTCTAAGCTGCAGACGCTGGCAAATGAAATAAGAAGGGCATCTGATGAATTTATAAAGAATGAAGGCCGTGCAAAGGGTTCGTATTCTACTGCATACGGCCACTATTCATCGGATCTTTTCGCTCAAATTTGTCGTGACTCCCGGCGGAACGTCGGCGTCCCGTATGCTGGTTTTGACGTGTTTACTCGAATGTCGTGGGGCAATCCAAGGAACCTGTTGATTATTCTCGGCCATGCATACGAAATCGCTCAGTTTCGTGAAATCGACTTTATTGGCGGACGTCCATTATCGGTCCACTACCAAACACAGGCAGCAATCGCTGCTGGGCGATTCGCTTTCGAAAGTGATGCTAATTACGGACGTGCTTCTGATGTGGCGCGCGATGCAGTGCGCCGCTTGGGTGAATTTTTGCGTACCGCTCGGTTTTCTCTGCGAATTCCGGAGGTATCACCTCTCACGGTGAGTTTCTCCGAGAATGATTTAAGCCCAGCAGCCAAGGAAGTACTTGACGCAGCATTAAATTATTCGCTGGTCTACGAAGTTTATGACGGGAGGCCAGATAGAAACACTAAGACTATTAACAAGAAGATTCAACTAAATCCTCTTTTATCCCCAAAATGGGGGCTTCCTGTTGTGCGCAGGGGAGACATCAGTTTAAACCGAGAAACCCTCGAGGCTATTTTCATCGAAAGCCAAGCTGGAGCTTTTGATAACCTTTTAAAATCTGCAAATAACCGTTGGAATAGCTTAACTCGCTCTCCAAAAAATGATATCAATCAGCCGGCTCTCTTCTGATGATCGATTATTCAATATATTATCAAAAATCTTTGAGGCCTGATGAAATAGCGCGGATTGTGCCTCATGATATATTCGTGTCGGCCTTTAATTCGAGCGAGCGGGTGAAAAGAGTATATGAACAATTTCCGGCGACGCGCAAAGTCTGGATTGTTCACCCTGAGTACGGTTATACAGATAATGAAATGCCGTCTGATGTGGAAATTGTTTCTCCAAAGACTAACAGCGAGCCGGAGCAGGTTAATTTGCTGTTGGATGCGCTTGGCTCGTTAGACGGTAAGACTATTTGCATCGACATTACGGGCTTTATGCGCCATGTGTTGATCTTTTTGATACCGATGCTTGAGGGAATGGGTGTTACGAAAATCACTGCGCTTTACTCAGAGCCTGAGAGCTATGCGAAGCAAGAAGCGACGGAATTCAGTACCCGCACCTCCGGTACAGTGAGAACACTTTATGGAATGCGCCTTTCCCATGATGAGCATGCTGATGACGCACTCGTGCTGGGGATCGGGTTTGATGACAAACTGATCAGCGAAGTCCTCAACCGGAAGGATCACGTTATCGTTTATCCCGTGTTAGGCTTTCCCTCCCTGAGTCCGGATATGTTTCAGCAAAGTGCTGTTCGCGCTGCCAGAAGCGGCGCGCCTGCGCTGGATGATGCCTGGATCACAAACCGTTTTTTTGCCCCAGCCAATAATCCATTTGCTACCGCCACAGTTGTCGCTGAAATAGTGAGAAAGTTGGACTTAGAACCGAAGCCACCAAACATCTATTTGTCACCGTTATCTACGAAAGTGCAAGCACTCGGGTTTGTACTGTATTGGATGCTCGAAGGCAGGCGCCGAGGAGCTGTTTCGATGTTGTTGCCTGAATGTGACACGTACGCCCGAGAAACGAGTAAAGGATTGAAGCGGCTATGGATGTACGACGTCGAACTTCGGCCATAATGCGTGCCGCTGATGAGTCAGCGGGTGTTAGAACTCGGCAGCGTGGCTATGGACATAATTGTCGAAAAGATCGAGCATATTAGCGTGTCCTATGGACGTTCGTTATCTTACTGAGAGCGCCGCCTGACGCGGGTTCCAGCTATGTCCATACTAGAGCATCTCGCCTTTACCAATAGGATTCGCGTTGCCGTGCGGGCGCTGCAGGCGCACCGTCAGGCGCCAGCGCGCGCCGGGGCGGATGGCGCCTTCCTCGCTGCCGTACCAGGACAGGGCCAGCTTCGGCGGGACCTGCGCGGCAGCA
>Ga0265780_10006831_pt1 | contig 14105 bp, 10 predicted proteins | sample P1T30metagenome_FD_192432 | JGI IMG/M metagenome (GOLD analysis project Ga0265780, IMG submission 192432) | Plant litter microbial communities from East Loma Ridge, Irvine, California - P1 T30 | ecosystem: Environmental > Terrestrial > Plant litter > Unclassified | place: USA: California... | reverse complement strand
CCTTAGAAGCTTAGGTTAAGACTAATACGCGCGCTGCTACCGCGTCAGTCCTAGCAGACCTGCAGCAGTCTAGCTGCAAGCTGCTTCCTATAAGTATGCTCTACTTAGGTAATAAAGCAGAGTTCCTAGCATAGAAAGTTATAATAGACTATAAGCTTAAAGCTAACAGGGAATTTATCAGCACTGCGCGCGATTAATACGCCTTTATTTAAGCAAACCTCTCGTCCTTAGTACAGCGCGAAGTCGCTGCCTAGTATAAGATAGGTAGCGATATACAAGAATTTAGGCTAGAGCACTTAATAGGCTATCTAGAGTTCTACTATGCAGATAACTACAGTTAAAAGAAGGCTTAGGCTAATCTAGAGAACCTTAAACAAGCTAAGAACAAAACCTTCTCTAACTTCTTTGTCTGTTTTCAGCAGCTACTTATGCAAAGTAGCAGCGCTAGTTAAGACAGAGAATAGAAGTTAAATAAACTCCGCCGTTCTCTTAACAGTACTATTAGAACTATTGCTCTAAATTAGGGCGTATCTAGGACGGACTACGCTGCTGCTATTGCGTTCTACTGCTCTATTGCTATTAACCTTAAAGCGCAAAATATTAAAATTAGTAGAAAGCCCGTTTAGCAGCAACAGGCAGTAAAGCGCAACAGTAACAGCAACGTAGTTATAACCTATATAGGAGCAGTAAATATAGCACAGCAAAAGAAGAGCAGTTAACAGGCTAATTACGTGCCTAACGAGGTCTATAAGCACTAGAAAGAGAAAGGCTTATACGTGCGATATAAGTTAGCTACGCACTATATTCAGAACTGCGAAAATGCGGTAAACTATAATCTAGTTAGCGTTGCGTCCGCAGCTAGTTATACGCAAGAAGCTAACATAGGAGAAAACTAGCTCCTTGCCTATACCGGGGCGAGGGGCATAAGAAGTATACTATAGCGGAGGAATCTAACGCTAGCAATTGTAACGAGATTATAATAGACATTCGCAGCGCTATAAATAGGCCTCTCTTTCAGGTTCTAGTACTGCTGAATAATGCCGGCTTCGTGGATGCGCTAATTAATTCAGAGTGCTAGTATTTTTCAGCAGTGCAGAGCAACGTCGCAGAAAGGCTTAAAGGAGAATTTATAGATATTCCGCCTCGCAGCCTCTAAGAGGCAGAAGGATAACCCGGCCTTAGCGTTATTTCGAGGCTCTAGGTCGTGCTGTATAATATTAACAGATAGCAATCGCAGCTGGTAGCATATGTAGTGCTACGCCTCGCCTACAACCTAATTCTTAGAGACCTCTAGTTGCAACAGAAGAGTGTAGTTATTAACTCAGAACAACGACGCCTAACTATCTAAGCTGCCGGAGGCTTAGTCGTTAAGAAGCTCTAGGAGCGAGTATCGTTGCTAACAGAATAACGTATTATAGCAGCAGAGTACAATAAAGTCGTTCAGTCTAAGAAGAATAATAATAAGGCTAAGATTTATATCTATTTTATTAGCCTGCAGGAAATTACTTAGGCTCTAATTACTACGACAATTGCAAGCCTCAAACACAATGTCACTAGCATGCTAGAAGAAGGCGTACTACCTCTAGAGTTAGAAGACTTTCGCAACCTTTTTAACCCAGAAAAGGCCGCAAGCCTCCCCTCTTACTAGGGTTAACTAGATTACTATATACAGCTGCAGAAGAATAATTAAGAACGCGACCCTAAGCTTCCGTAGGGTCCTCTGTACCCAATAACAAGAGATTAGCTGCTAGAACTAAGACGCCAAATTACTAACCTTATAGATAAAGAATAGATTTAAGCTAGCGCGTTAGCAGCAGGAGCACTAGTTCTCCTAATTAAAAAACTAACAGAGAGATAGCGTCTCTACGTCAACTATCGTAGGTTAAATAAAATTACAGTCTTAGACTAATACCCGCTTCCTCTTATTAAGGAGACGCTTCGAACGCTAGAGCAGGCTTTATAGTTTACAAAGGTAGACGTTAGGTTAGCGTTTTACTGCCTCCGCATAGCGAAAGAGAATAAGGACCTAATAGCGTTTAGAACCCAATTTAGGCTCTTTAAATAGACAGTTTGCCCTATAGGCCTAGCTGAGGCCCTAGCCTCGTTTCAGCGATATATTAATAGTGCTCTTAGTAATACCCTCAGTCAGACCTCTACTGCCTACCTTAACGACGTTTTAACGTATAGTATACTAAAGAGCAAGGCAGGCTATTACAACAACGTCTGAAAAGTACTTACGCGTCTGCGTAACGCCGGCCTAAGCTTAGATCTAAAGAAGTACGCCTTCGCTACTAAGGAGATAAAGTACCTTAGATACGTTATTAAGGCCGGGAACTCAGTTCGTCCTAACCTTAACAAACTCCGCGCTGTTTATAGTTAGAAAACCTCTATAAATATTAAGAGTATGCGAAGTTTTCTAGGGTTTGCAAACTTCTATCGCAACTTTATTAAGGAATTCTCTGCTATTACAGAACCGCTATATAAGCTAACAGAATAGAACACTCCCTTTTAATAGAGAGTTAAGAAGGCTACAGCGTTTGTAGCTCTAAAAAACGTCTTTACATCAAAACCAATTCTCGCGCAATAGAACCTAGACTTAGATACATTAGTAGAAACAGATTATTTTAGAACAGCACTAGGCGGCTGCTTATCGCAATAGCATAATAGCGTATTGCAGCTAGTTACTTACTACTCTGCAGCACTAACAAAAGAGTAACGAAACTATACTATCCACGACAAAGAGCTCCTTGCAGTAGTGCGCTGCCTTAAAGCATAGGCAGCAGAGTTACGTAGCGTCAGCTACGCGTTTACGATCCTTACAGATTATAAGAACCTAGAGTATTTTACACGAAAGCGAGTACTTAGCAAGAGGCAGAGCTACTAGGCTAAACTACTTTCCTAATACGCCTATAAGCTTAAATATTATCCTAGAAGGTTAGCAGCCTAGCTAGATATACTTAGCAGACAGCTTTACTAGAGAAACAAGACAAGCTAGGTAGTAGCGCCTCTTATAACCCTAATCTTAATTACTATAGGCGCAATATAGGACTAATAGGACAATATCTCGCTCCTATTAAGCTGCTATATATTTGCAGACTGTTATATGCAGAAACTCTAAGATGCAGTAATACAAGAGAACCTAAGCTATAGAGTAAGGCTTTAAGCAGTACAGTTAAAAGCGACTTGTTTCTCTCTAGAAGCAAACACAACGCAACAGATAGTAGATTGCAGGATTAGCGCGTATAAGGCTCTCCTTTAGCGCAGCGTTACTTAGCTGCTGTTCTAGAAGCCGCTTACTATAACAGTTATCTAAAAAGCTTATAAGTCGCCTATATTAGGACACCCTAGCAAGAATACTATATTTTATATGCTTCGTCGTAACTATTATTAAGACGGTATATTGCAGAACATCTTAAGGTTTGTCTAAAACTGCTACTGCGCAGAAGCATATGCATAGCAATAAAAAAGGCAGAGTTTACTCCGGCTTATTCTAGTCGCTAACTAATACTAGACGCAAATCTCTATAGATTTTATAGTAGACCTGCCTGCCGTAACTTCAACAGCGCCCTAGTACCTGCTAGTTATTACAGATTAACTCTCTAAGTATATATAGCTAGAGGCAATAACTAGCATAGAGGCGGCACATTGCGCAGCGATGTTTAAACAAACCTAGTAGCAGTTTCAAGAATTCTCTACTTCTATTATTATAGATCGCGGTTTAAACTAGCTAGGCAACTTTTAGACTTTGCTTTGCGAGCAAGTTAGCATTAATTAGTTACTTTCTACTTTCTACTATCTCTAAACTAACAGCAGCACAGAACGCATAAACTAAGAAGTACAATCAGTCCTGCATCTAATAGTAAACTTCAAGCAGACTAACTAGCCTAAATGCTTAGCAGCTTACTAACTCGCATTAAACAACTGTAACTCTAGCGTTATAGGTATTAGCTCTAACCTGCTTCTAAATAGGTTTGCAGTTAACACCTTGCAAAAAGTTTATATAGAGGAAGGAAGCCGGCACAGTTAAAAAGGGGCTGCAGTTTAGTTTCTATACTACCTTAAAGAAGAAGCTTAACTTACATAAGCCGCGATAGCATTTATGCAGTAACAACAGCAGAAGTTAACTAACTAAGCTCGCCGGCCTGCAGAACAGTTCTAGATTAGAGACAAAGTTTAGTTCTTAATATAAAACGTAAAAACTAATTAGCCTAAGAAAAAGCTTAACTAGCTCTAGAGACTATACACTGTTATTAGAGTGCTAAATGCACTTAACGTTATATTAGATCTGCTAGGCTACCTACACTGTACAGTCTATATTAATCTAGTTAAGCGTGTAGCCTTAGACCCTCTACTATTGCAGCGTCTGCTAGATGCACAGCTTAGCTCCAAACTAGTAGTAGAGAAAGAAGACCTATTACTTAACAAGTACGCAGTAGAACAGATTCTATGCGTTAAAAACGCGAAAGAGAGAGGCAAGAAAAAAGCACTTATTAAATAGATAGGCTACTTAGACCTAACTTAGGAGCCTATCAAAAACGTTAAGAATACGCTATAATAGCAATAATAGCAGGAAAAGCAAACTTTACGTAGCAACCCGAATGCGTAAGATACGCAAAAAGTTTTATTTCTTAAACCATCCGCGAAATAACTAGACGCAAGACGCGCCTAGCCCGTTTAAGAAGAAGCCTAAAAGTAGTACTATACTACAACGCCTAAAATATATAGGTTACTCGCGCAGAGTTAAGGCGAACTCTTAACCCTAGCCTAACGTACGCATACCGAAGAAATCTGCTAGAGGTATCACCTTCTAGACAAGGCGATCTCCGTTGCTGTTACGCATCTCCTAGCTATTATTATCGTTATCGTCGCTATAAGTGTTGTTACGGTTATTTACCAGAAAGCTAAGCTTATCGTTAATATGCATAGCTGAGTTATTGCTGTGAATATTGCCTCCTGCAGCTGCAGCCGCTGCCTCAGACTCTACTTGCGCTTAAGACTCTTTAGCGTCTTAGAGATCTTCAGCAGCAGTAAGACGCTAAGCAGTTGCATAAGCCTCCGCGGTAGTCCGCTTAAGGTATAAGCTCTAGAGCTCTCTAGTACGCTTAAGGCGAGCAGCAGCGTCCTTAGCTGCTACGCAATAACGCTTAACAAAGGCGTTAAGGTTCTTACTAGAGCGACAGTTAGCAGCAGAACAGAAGTTCTTTACAGCAGAGCAGGAGTCTTTCGCAGCAGAGCAGAAGTCTTTCGCAGCAGGGCGGAGGTCTTTTGCAGCAGAGCAGAGTTTCTAGGCAGAAGAGCAGAGGCTATTAGCAGGCAGGATATCAGCAGCAGGCTGCAGAGCAGCATTCTCTAGGCGTAGACCTCGACGTTAAGACGCGATAGGTAAGAGGCTGCGACAATAATAGCAAGGCGACAGATTTACTGTAAACAGGTCGCTACTACTGCTAGCTGCGTACAGATAACAGGACTGGGGAGTCAGCACAGGCAAGGTACAAATATAGTGCAAGCGATAACAGTCGCAGTTACGCGAACGACGAGAGAAGAATAGCTCTAAGCTATACTCTAAGGCGCTGCTAAACGACAGCAACTAAGATCGATAATTATAACAACAAGAACGAGACTAACAGCCTAACGACCTTAGATAATAGAAGCGACGCGTAGACAGAGTACAGAGAGCCTCTTCGATACAGTTACGGAAGGCAGGAGCCTAAAGAGTCCAGTTTAGCGTAGTAAGGCTTATCTAAGTGCGAGAAGAGTTAGTAAGAGCTACAGCAAATAGGCGATCTACTTACAGTAAGCATAGCAAACTCTAATAAGGTACGCTCGCTAAGTTAATAAATCGAGGCCTCTACTGCAGATATGCGCGCGTCCTAGGCTTCGAAACGACAGCTAGCCGCTCTAATAACTTATTTAAGACGCTGCAAGAACGCACTACTACTGCAGCAGAACAGACCTATATTAGCTGCAAGATTAGAGTTCGTAGGGGAGCCTTGCGCAGCCTTAAGCTGCAGACGCGTAGGCGTCTTATACAGAGTAGAGTTAATACTCTCCTTACGGGCTAAGGCTAACGTACTCTTATAACGACGATAAAGTTAGTAGAACTCTTAATAGAAGACGCTGTAAGACAAGTTAGCTATGCCTAACGTTGAAAACGCACAGCACTCTTATAGGTATTTGCTAGTATAAGGCTTGTTTAGATCTATGCTAATAGTACCCTAAGTCTTTATATAACTGTCGTTATTCTTATGCAACGTGCAGCAATACAACAGCTAATCGCAGAATGCGCGCCGAACAGCAGGCGAGCCAGCGAAAAGATAGTATTCTTAAACGCAGTTGCCTTGCTGCTTAAGGCAGGTAGTATAAGAATTGCTGCAGGCAGGAAGATACCTAGTCGCGTTAGCAAAGCATATAAGCAACGACAAAGCAACCTACTTAGCTATACTCTTGCGCGTAAGACGATTAATGCACTTCGTGCACTAGCAATTGGGATCGTTATCAGCTATAAGGTCGTTAGAGTCCGAATCGCCTTCCTTTTAAAAACGACCTAACTGCTTAGCCTTAGGCGTCTGCTTACTAGGGCCTCTTGCGGCCTTATTAGAAGGAATCTTAGCCTGCGCTAAAGTTAGCACTGCAAAAGCGTTATGAGTAGAAAACGCAGAATATATATCTTCGTTATAACTAATAAAGCTATAAAGCTTACTGCTAGAGGGCTTTTTGCTGCTGCCGCCGCTAGTCCCTAGCAGAACTAACCTGCTAAAGCCTAGAGGGAGAGGCGCGCCGGATAGATTAGGTTTTAATATCGCGATAAGAGCGCTACGCAAGCTACAGTACCGAATTAATTAAGAAAGAGAGGCGCAAAAAGCACAGAACAGCACAAGGATAAGCGCAGGAGTTAACTAGCTAGTTATATACGCGCAAAGAGTAGGGTAGAGAGGGTAGAGGCGCGCAGACAGACTAAAGCCGAAAACTTATTATATTAGAAAAACAAGCGCTAGTTGCGTGCGTCACGCTAAATAGCTGAGCTCGTAACAACGCTAAGGAAGCTAATAACAGACGCGTTACGCTAATATCTAGCAATAAGAAGAGTAAGTTAGAGGGTATATTATAGGCTAGGCTTTGCCTAGGCCTTAGTATATAGCTATAGACTCTACTGCGTGCTCTCCTTTCGTTTCCTTCTCTCTAAGAGATACAATACTATTATTAACACTTATTGCATTACACTCTAAGGCTAGTCTATAACAGCACGCGCCTAGTAGAGCTTAATAGCAGAATTAGATAGAATAGTAGTAACTTTATTAGAGTTACTTATATTAGTAACTGCCTTTATAGTTTTAGTATAAGCGCTTAAAGTAAAGAACTTAAAGATATTTACAGCGTAGTAGAACTTAGGCAGAATCTTAATAGGTTAGCTTTAGACTTTTAAAGAACTAAGTAAACTTACTAGAATATAACTATTCTTCTTATTCTAGTAATAGAGGTTATATATACTAAAGTTGCTAGCGCAGTTATAGAACTTATTATTAAGAATAACTTTAATAAAGCTCTTAATCGTACTCTTAGAGTTAGTCTTACTTATAGTAGTAAAACCTACTAAGTAAAACTAATACTAGAACCTTACTAAGAATAGCTAAGCCTAAAGATTAGATAATAAAGTATATATATAGTTAGAAATAGAGAGGTTAGAGAAACTCTTAATATTAATATACTTTATAATAAAGCTTAAAGTAAAGAAATAGTTAAGAAGTATTATAAGAATAAGAAGATAAAGCTTAAAGGTCTAAAAGTACTGCTTTTATACTTAAGCAGCGAGGCTATAGTATTATAGTAATATTACTTTAACGCCTTACCTATAAAGCACTAGAGCCTAATACTAAAGTTATAGTAAGAAAATACTTATAATTACTTTATAAGTAAATACTGCTTAGCTAACTACTTATAAATTACTACTATATATATACTAAACGATATTATAGGCCTTATTATAGCATACTAGAATATTACTAGCTATAGCTAGACCTTAAACAGACTATAGAGATATCTATAGGTTTAGCCTAATAGGCCTACGCTATAAAGTATAATTAGTATTATAATACTAAAATAATACTAGCACTCTTTTATAAAGCGAATAAAAAGAGTATATAAATCTTTAACTAAATATTCTTTACTGCTAATAGCTATAATAATATTTAAGTATATGCTTATATAGCGTAGCTTAGTATTATAATAAGCGCGCTATATATATAGCGCGTAGAATTATAATAGAACTTTATACTTTAGAATAAGCTGTAAGAAAGAGGGAGGCTATTATTATACTTCTTTTGCTTTTCTCTACTAGAGACTTACTAGCTCTGCCTTAGGCAGACCTTAGGTTATATAAGAACTAGTATATATTCTTACTGCAATATATTCTTAACTCTCTTAAGGATTTATCTTACTTTAATACTACTTAGTATACTTATTCTACAGCTTCTATCTATATACTTCTTACACTAGCTAACTTATAAGATATATTATATATACTTAATATAATAAGAAATTTATTATAAAATTAATATATAACTATTTAAAGTTATAATAAGTTCTAAGATTTTTTATTATATAAAGATATTTTTTTAAAAGCTTTTTTTAATCTTTATATTAAAGATTTAATATATATATTTAATATTAAAGTTATATTATTTAACTTATAGAATCTAATTATATTAAAATTAAAATTTTTTAATTTCTAAAAAGAGTAAAATAGTAAAGAGTAAGAGTAAAGAAGTAATTACTCTTTTTACTCTTACTTAGAGTAATTACTTATTACTTAGAGTAATTACTCCTGTTACTCATCCCCTATTACTGTCTTCCTGTCTATCCTCGGTGCTTGGGGGCGTAGCGGGCGTGGAGATGTTTGGAGGGCCTGTGGGAGTGTGGTGTCTTATCGTCTTTCATTCTCATCTGTCAAATGCCCTGAGGTATTCCCACATACTCCGTCCCGGACCTAAACTACCTACTCGTCCACCTCGCCTTCCTCCAGCTCACTCTCCACTCTCGCCTTCTTGGCTACTGACATTTCCATCTCGTCCCCTTTGCGCTTCCTGCTGACTACCGGCGGCTCATCCTCCTCCGACTCCCCCTCCTCTTTAGAGTCCTGCTCCGCCAGCGGCTTCTCCAAATCATAAACCTTCCCATTCTGCATGTGAAGCAAAAATGGCGTCTTCTTCACCTCCCCCCTCACTTCCTCCTTCACCACCTTCCCCGTCTTCGGCAAATGCCTCTTGACCACCGCCTTCCTGCGTCTCTCCCCCCGCATAACCGCATCAAACGCCTCGCCCAGATCCCGCGGCACATCCACCCCGCGACTCCTCAGCAGCCCAAACGCGCGCCCCAGCACCCGCCGCATCTCAGGATACTCCTCGCGCATCTCGGCCAGCGCGTCGTCCTTGACGGCGACTTGCTTGCGCACTTCGCGCAGCTCGGCTTGCACGCGCGCCTTGTCTTTCCTCACGTGCGCGTGCACGCGGCACATGCGATAGGCTTCTTCGGCCATGTCTTGCGGCGTGGCGTTGTCGTCGAGACGGGCTTTGATGCGCGCGGCGGCGTTGTCTGTGGTGAAGGGTGCGGCTTTTGCGGCGGCGAGGGCGCGGCGGAGAGAGGCGTTGATGTGGCAGAGACGGTAGGCTTCTTCGGCGAGGTCGGTGGCGGTGCCGCCGGATGCTAGATGGGCGCGGATGCGTGCGGTGTCGGTATCGCCGGGTAAGGGGTCTGCGGAACGGAGCTTTGGGCCGGCTGCGTTGGCTTTCTTGTTCTTCTTGGTCTTCTTGCTGCCTTGGTTGGGGCGGTTGGACCGGTTGGACTGGGTAGGGGCGGCGGGAGGAGCGTTCTGCTGGGTTGTACCGGTTGGAGCAGACATGTTGAAAGTGGCGGAGATGATTGATCGTGTTGATTGCGAGGTTTGATCCGTGTGAATGATTGTGATCGTACAGTTGATCGAGGATGTGCGGTTGAGATAATCGAGAGTACGCGTCTGTAGCAGTAGATTTGAGGGAGAGTGGAAAAGAAATCTCGAATCGTACTTGAACCGCTCTTGCTATTGTCCCTACCCACACGTTAGCCGCCAATCATGACGACTGCAGCTCAGTCGAATTACAGATTCACTGCCGAATCCAGGGTCTGTGCGCGTGGTGAAAGTGAGAAGTGAAGAGTGTACGAACCGCACGCCACGGGATACGTCAGTGATTCCGGATCGGCCTTACCATGTTCTATAGTGCTGATACAAACGACTTGTACGTGAGCAAACGAGATTGCATCCGTCTATCCCATCATGACAATCGCAATATGCAACCACCCATCCAAATACGCCACACTGCGGATCAGTTCCTCGACACTCGCCCCTAGCGGCACAACCGCGCCATGCAGCACCGCCTGCGCCAGCAACGCACTCCTCCGACTCGGAAACAGCGTCGGTAGAATCTGATTCAGCGCCGTGCCAATCGTCTGCGGCTGTCCTGTACACTCCATTAGCATCCGCTCACACATGCATCCCAGAACAAGAAGTCACTCACTTGACCCAACCTCCACCCTGACCAAACTCTGCACTACCCTCACGCTCCCCATGCCCTTATCCTCCTCCTCGACCCCCGCATGCGGCAAGTACAACCGCACAGGCAGATGCCGCAGATTGACGCCCTGCGGGTTCAGCAGCTTCTGGTTAATTGGGTTGAACAAGGAAAAGTCGTGTTTGACGACCGCGTCCCATAACTGCGTGCTATCCGCCTGGCTGAGAAACATGACCGTCTTTCCCGTTCCCGTGCGTAGATAATCCGCTTCCTTGACACTGTGAATGTACAGGTCGTGGATGGCGAGATTGGCGTTGTCGAGGGGGATGAGTTGGGTGGTGGGGTAGGCGGAGGTGTGCAGGGTCAGACGCCATGGGAGCGGTTGGCGGGTGTCGTGTTTGGAAAGAGATGTTGGGGATGAAGGGGTGGAATCAGGACTAAACGCCTCGGCGCCGGAGTACAGGTCGTAGAGCAGACCCAGCGGGTAGTGCCATTTCAAGGGCACGCCTTCGTAGGAGAACCAGAGATCGGAGGGCTGGATGTCCGGGTAGATTAGGGAAGGGCTGAAGAAGGTGTGGAGTTTGTGGATGAGCAGTGCGAGGTAGGATAGCCGGGGGAATTGTATCTAGATCCCATTCTGATGTTAGATTTGTATGCTAGTTTGGACTTGCAAGGTGGAGGTGGAAGTGCGTACGAGATAAGCATCCGAATCATCATACGTCCTACAATCCCCCTTGTGCAGACGGATTTCTAGTGGGATGCTTCCATTCCACACTTTCTCGCGCAGGCGACTCGTGACTTCGCGGCTCGCCATGGTGTTGAGTTCGGACTACGAAGTTGTGCTAACTCCAGATCCAGACCATGCCTCCCCGAGCGATGGGTCCAAAGTGGGGCTTCGCGGGGAGTAAGAGCGCTCCCTGGTCCTCGCCGCCCGTCACTCTGACAACAGCTGCGTCCCCATTCGCCATGTCGCTCCCGCGTGCATTCACCCCTAGCGCGCAATTAGCAATTAACTTCTTGCCCAAACGATGCAGGGCAATGTGGCTGCCGTTCTTCCCCCGCCGCGCTGGACGATGAGCGTGGCACTCAGTCGCAAACGCTCGCGCCTCGGGGTCGATGATGACGAGGAAGAGGAGCAGCGGCGGAGAGAGCCGTCGCCGGCTTTTAGCGATACGTTGAAGCGCTCGAAGACGCAGTGTGAACTGGAAGAGCTGGATGTTATTGGCGCCGAGGAGGCATGGGGCGTCGACGTCGATGCAATACTTGCGAGCAGACGTATCGTGAAGCCGGGGTTTGACGCGCATGATAACTGGGCGAGGTATAGGCGGGAAGATTCGATTGTGGTGCTCTGCGTGCAGGGGAATGTGTTGGTGCATTATGAGTTGTTGTGGTATGCTGGATTCTGTGGTTTGGGGGATTCATGGACTCACAAAAGACAGCACGATGTTACCGGATCTCTACAATCTCTCGCCATCACTGCAGGCGTTCGTCCTCTGCCACGATCCGTCTACGCATAAACTTCCTCCAAACGCGCCGTTTTCGCTACCTTTGATACAAGCCGTCGAGCCGTCGAACAACCACTTCGTACGTCTGGGTCTTCTGCATCCCTTGGGCGGAGGAAAGTTCCCATTAGATGCACTGGTTGTGCTAGACCAGCACGGACGACGGAGACTAGTTTTGCCGTTTGGCTGGGGCGCTGGCAAGCATGCTGGTACACCAGCTGGCCGGGGCATACAAGCGCGGTTGATGGAGCTGTTGAGACACTGCGTGGAGACATTGGAACGCGAGCGGTGACCATCAAGATGATACCCCACTGTGCACAATACAGATCACGCAAAAACAACATGTTCAGGAGTTCAGAAGGTTAATTGTGTCATTACAAGACTACCAACACCGTAATATCATAGCCAGCGGATCTCGTGTCCTGCTGGTCTCGTTCCATGCCTGAAGCATCCACTTGTGATGCCTCAAGCTTAACCGAGGCGGGTCTCCTTGTCCTTGATGGGGACGTCGGAGCCGGTAGCAGACTTGTAGGAGCTGCGAATGTAGTCGCTGATCTGTAGGATAGTTCAGCCTGCGGTCGCATTGTATGAGTACATAGAAATCTTACCTGCTCGTCCTTGGCTTGCTCAACAGCAGACTATCACACAATATTAGCCTCCTCCGTACCACGCAATGACATCGCCAACATACCTCGTTGTCCTGGGGTCCAGCGCCCATGAACTTCTCCTGGACGTAGTCGACACCTAGCACAATGTCAGTCACGCGAGCAGGACCAAAGTGAAGCATGCATTAAGCATACCCTTGTCCAAGTAGTCCTCATTCTTCTCAGACTCCTTGCCGCCGCCCGCCGCAGAGTTCAGCTTATCGCCAATGCCACCGAGGAAGCCTCCAGACTTCTGTTCGCCGGACGACGAGCCCTGGGTGTTCTGCTCGTTACTGCCCTGGTTGTTGTTGTTGCCGGAGCCAGCGAGCTTGTTGACGAAGTCCATGATGATTGGTGTAGGTAGAGTCTGAAAGTTATGTTTGGAAGTAAAGAGGAGGTAGATGTAGATTTGAGTGCAGGAAGAAGACTGGTATTTAAGGTTAATGGCTCAAGCCTTGGGAGTTGGAAAGAAGCAGGGTCAGCAGCAGGATTGTAGACGGCTTGGTTGCAGTCGAACTAGCGATATGTGGGTCGCTTCGATGATGTACCTGGGCCAGAGTGGGTGCATGCTCCGTTGGCAGGCGTTTCACGGTCCGATCGCGCATACGTCATTTGCACCCCGCGATGGGCAGGGGTGGGGCTGGAGTGGGAAGTGCGAGATCGCGTTGCTTATCGATAGCTGGTGAGAAACGAGTGAGCTTTGTGGACAGCTCTGGCTGACAGCAATTGAAGAAGTGTTGATCCATCTGATACCTCAAGGCACAATGATACCCATCACCATCATAACCGGCTTCCTGGGCTCCGGCAAGACCAGTCCGTCCCCCTCCCCCCTCCCCCCTCCCACAAACCACACCTTCATCTAACCCTCCAAAGCCCTGATCCTAAACCTCATCCCCCAACTCCCACCCACCTACAAACTCGCCCTCCTAAAAAATGAATACGGCGACATCGCCGTCGATTCCCAACTCGCCACCTCCTCCGCCATCTCCGGCGTGCAAGAGCTGCTCAACGGCTGCATATGCTGCAACCTCGTGGGGCAGTTATCCGACGCCTTGTCCACGCTCTCGCACGACATTAACCCCGATCGCATCGTCATCGAGACATCCGGCTCCGCGTTCCCCGCCACGCTCGCCATGGAGGTAAACCGGCTGGCCCGCGACACGGGCATGTACGTGCTCGACGGCGTGCTCAGCGTCATCGACGTGGAGAACTGGAAGGGGTACGAGGACACGAGTTTCACGGCGAAAATGCAGGCGCGCTACACAGATATGATTGTGCTGAATAAGTGGGAGTTGGTGGGTGAGCGGCGGGTGGAGGATGTGGAGGACGCGATACTGGCGCTTGAGGTCGAGCCGCAGATTCCGCGGACGAAGAGCGTGAAGGGCTGGGTGAGCAGGGAGATTGTGTTTGGCCTGGAT
>Ga0265780_10006830_pt1 | contig 14107 bp, 11 predicted proteins | sample P1T30metagenome_FD_192432 | JGI IMG/M metagenome (GOLD analysis project Ga0265780, IMG submission 192432) | Plant litter microbial communities from East Loma Ridge, Irvine, California - P1 T30 | ecosystem: Environmental > Terrestrial > Plant litter > Unclassified | place: USA: California... | reverse complement strand
CTCGGCGAGGAGGCGAACCCGTTCGGCGTCTCGTGCGTCGGCTCGCGCTCGATCGCCGGGCTGCTGGACGCCGAGCACCTCTCCCGCACGGACGACGAGGGACGACGGCTCGGCGACGTCATGACGGCCTTCGGCCTCGACCCGGGCGCGGCCCTGGCCCAGGCGTGGACACCGCGATCGCTGCACGGCTACGTCGAGCTGCACGTGGAGCAGGGGCCCGTGCTGGAGACGGCGGGCACCTCGATCGGCGTCGTCACCGCCATCGCCGGGATCGAGCGGCTGTTCGCGCGCTTCACCGGCCGCGCGGACCACGCCGGGACCATGCCGATGGACCAGCGCCGCGACGCGCTCGCGGCCGCGGCCGCCGCCGTCGTGGCGGTGGAGCGCGAGGGCTGCGGTGCGCCGGTGCACGGTGTCGCGACCGTGGGCCGGTTCGAGTCGAGCCCGGGCGCGTTGAACGTCGTGCCGGACGAGGCCCGGGTGTGGGCCGAGATCCGCTCGACCGAGGGGGAGTGGCTCCAGGGCGCCCGACGCCGCGTCGTGGACGCGATCGGGGTCGAGGCGGAACGCCGGGGCGTGACGACCGTGGTGGAGTGGCTCAACGACCAGGACCCCGTCCGGGCCGACCCGCTCGTGCAGGACGTGATCGGGTCGTCGGCCGACTCGCTCGGTCTGACCTGGCGGGCGGTGCCGTCGGGCGCCGGGCACGACGCCGCGCACCTCGCGCACCTCGGACCGATGGGGATGATCTTCATCCCGTCGGTCGGTGGCCGTAGCCACTGCCCGGAGGAGCTGTCGCAGCCCGCCGACGTGGCCGAGGGGGTCCACGTCCTCGCGGCCACGCTGGTGGCGATGGATGCGCGGACCGACACAGCTGCGGCGACCTGACGCGGTCGGGGGCGGCGGGGGGTTCTCATCCGTGGCCGAGGTGCCTAGGGTCGAGGTGATCCCCCGGGGACGGGCGGTCGAGCGAGGAACGGTCCCACCGCACTCAACGAGGAGTCGAAGTGACGAGCAACCGAGCAGTCGCGTACAAGGGTCCCGGCGTCGTGGAGGTCATCGACACGCCCTACCCGGAGTTCGAGCTCAAGGACGGTCCGGGGGTGAACCCCGCCAACGTCGGCCGAGCCGTGCGGCACGGGGCGATCCTGCGCACCGTCAGCACGAACATCTGCGGATCGGACCAGCACATGGTCCGGGGCCGCACGACCGCGCCGCCCGACCTCGTGCTGGGGCACGAGATCACCGGTGAGGTGATCGAGGTCGGCCCCGACGTCGAGTTCATCAAGGTCGGGGACATCGTCTCCGTGCCGTTCAACATCGCCTGCGGCCGCTGCCGCAACTGCAAGGAGCGCAAGACCGGCATCTGCCTCAACGTCAACCCCGACCGGCCCGGCAGCGCCTACGGCTACGTCGACATGGGCGGCTGGGTCGGCGGCCAGGCCGAGTTCGTGCTCGTCCCGTACGCCGACTGGAACCTGCTGGCCTTCCCCGACCGCGACCAGGCGCTGGAGAAGATCCTCGACCTGACGATGCTGTCGGACATCTTCCCGACAGGGTTCCACGGCGCCGTCACGGCCGGGGTGGGCGTCGGCTCGACGGTCTACATCGCCGGTGCCGGGCCGGTCGGCCTGGCTGCCGCGGCCGGCGCCCAGCTGCTGGGGGCCGCCGTCGTCGTGGTCGGGGACCTGAACGAGGAGCGGCTCGCGCAGGCGCGGTCGTTCGGCTGCGAGACGGTGGACGTCAGCAAGGGGGACCCGGGTGACCAGCTGGAGCAGCTGCTCGGCGTGCCCGAGGTGGACTGCGCGGTCGACGCCGTCGGGTTCGAGGCGCGCGGCCACGGCGCCGACGCGTCGCACGAGGCGCCCGCGACGGTGCTGAACTCCCTCATGACGGTCACCGCAGCGGGTGGCGGACTCGGCATCCCCGGGCTGTACGTCACCGGCGACCCGGGTGGGATCGACGACGCCGCCAAGGAGGGGTCGCTCTCGCTGCGCCTGGGACTCGGCTGGGCGAAGTCGCTCTCGTTCGCGACGGGCCAGTGCCCGGTCATGAAGTACCACCGGGGCCTGATGATGGCGATCCTGCACGACAAGGTGCAGATCGCGAAGGCCGTCAACGCGACTCCGATCACGCTGGACGAGGCACCCCAGGGCTACGCGGACTTCGACGCCGGAGCGGCGAAGAAGTACGTCATCAACCCGAACGGCTACATCGCCGCCTGACCCGGCACGAGCACGGGTGGGTCAGCCGGCCGCTGCGGCGACCGGCTGACCCGCGCCCTGCAGCTCCGATCGGTGCTGCCCCGCCTGCTTGTCCACGCGCTGCGCCGCGGCGGCAGCACGGGCGCGCGCCACGATGTCGGCGATGACCTCCTCGCCGAGCGCGTACTCGCCCTGCAGCGGCCAGCTGCCGTCGGCCGGCGGACGGTCGTAACCGTTCTCCTGCAGCCAGGTGTTGAAGCCGCGAGCCCACATGTGATGGGCGCGGATCTGGCGCTCGTGCATCGCGGACAGCGGCACCTCGGCCAGCTCGGGGAAGCGGCGCACGAGGGCGCCGAGGACGTCGAGCGTCGCATCGACGTCGACGTCGGCCGCGTGCAGGTCGCCGGTGGCGACGACGCCGTAGTACTCCGCGAGGTTGCCGAGCCGACGCTTCCCGGGCCGGTAGCGGTCCAGCGCGCGGTCGAGCACCAGCGGGTCGATCGCCGGGCCGGGCGCGCGCCCGAGCCGGTCGGTCAGCGTGGTCAGGCCGTGCCGGGCGAGCTCGTACTCGAGGATCGTGAGGTCGTAGGAGGCGTTGAACGCGACGACCGGGACGCCGTCGGCCATCGCGCCCGCGAGGGCGGCCGCGACCTCCTCGAGCACCTCGGCCGGCGGGCGGCCGTGCTCGCGGGCGTAGGCCGTGGTGACGCCGTGGATCGCGGAGGCGGCCTCGGGGATCTCGACCCCGGGGTCGATGATCCAGGTGCGGACGCGGGACAGACCGCTCAGACCGTCGCGCATCACGAGCGCGGCGGTGACGATGCGGTCGCTCGTGACGTCGACACCGGTCGTCTCCGTGTCGAAGCCGAGCACCCTGCTCGAGGTCCAGCCGCCTGCTGCCATGCCCACACCCTGCCATCCGCGACCGACATCCACGCGGTGGTCCACGCCGTGCGTCGTGCATCCGCCCGGTAGCCTGGGTGACCGTGAGCAACGAGATCGAGATCGGCCGTGGCAAGCGTGGGCGTCGCGCCTACACCTTCGACGACATCGCCGTCGTCCCGAGCCGGCGCACCCGGACGCCGGACGACGTCTCCGTCACGTGGCAGATCGACGCCTACCAGGTCGACATCCCCGTGGTCGCGGCGCCGATGGACTCCGTGATGAGTCCGGAGACCGCGATCGAGCTCGGCCGCCTCGGCGGCATCGGCGTGCTGGACCTCGAGGGACTGTGGACCCGGTACGAGAACCCGGAGCCGCTGCTCGAGGAGATCGCGACCATCCCCGCGGGCGACGCCACGCGCCGCATGCAGGAGCTCTACTCCGAGCCCGTCCTGCCCGAGCTGATCCACGAGCGCATCCGCCAGATCCGCGCCGCGGGCGTCACCGTCGCCGGCGCGCTCTCGCCGCAGCGCACGCAGGAGCACTGGCGCACCGTCGTCGAGGCAGGCGTCGACCTGTTCGTGATCCGGGGCACCACCGTCTCGGCCGAGCACGTCTCCTCCGAGGCCGAGCCGCTCAACCTCAAGCGCTTCATCTACGAGCTCGACGTGCCGGTCATCGTCGGCGGCGCCGCGACCTACACGGCCGCACTCCACCTCATGCGCACCGGCGCCGCCGGCGTGCTCGTCGGCTTCGGCGGGGGAGCGGCCAACACCACGCGCGCCAGCCTCGGCATCCACGCGCCGATGGCCACCGCCGTCGCCGACGTCGCCGCGGCCCGCCGCGACTACCTCGACGAGTCGGGCGGCCGGTACGTCCACGTCATCGCCGACGGCAGCGTCGGTCGCAGCGGCGACCTGGTCAAGGCCATCGCGTGCGGCGCCGACGCCGTGATGCTCGGTGCCGCGCTCGCCCGCGCCACGGAGGCACCGGGTCGTGGCTGGCACTGGGGCTCCGAGGCGCACCACCCCGACCTGCCGCGCGGCGAGCGCGTGCGTGTCGGCACCGTCGGCACGCTGCGCGAGATCCTCCACGGCCCCGGCGGCCGCGCCGACGGCACGCTGAACATGATCGGCGCGCTCCGCAAGGCGATGGCCACGACCGGCTTCTCCGACGCCAAGGAGTTCCAGCGCGTCGAGGTCGTCGTCTCGCCCTACTCGCCGCGCTGACCCTCCGGTCGCCAGCGTCCCGTGACCGAGGTCGTCGAGCTCCGGTCCGACGCGACGGCGGAGGTGCGCTCCGCCGTCGTCGCACTCTGGGAGGCGTGCGGGCTCACGCGTCCCTGGAATCCGCCGGACCGCGACCTGGGCGACGCGCTCGCCGGGACGACGTCGACCGTGCTGGTCGCGCTCTCGGAGGAGGGTGCGGGGATCGTCGGCTCCGTGCTCGCCGGCTTCGACGGCCACCGCGGCTGGCTGTACTACCTCGCGGTCGCACCGCAGGCCCGCGGTACGGGGCTGGCGCGCACGCTCGTCACGACGGCGGAGGCCTGGCTCGCGGGGCGCGGCGCCCGCAAGGTGCAGCTCATGGTGCGGGAGGGGAACCCGGCCGAGAGCCTGTACCCGCACCTCGGCTACGAGCGGCAGGACACGGTCGTCTACGGCCGCTGGCTGGGCTGACGCGGGGCCTCTCGCGGTGCAGGATGGAGACGTGAAGCGACTCCTGCTGGTCCGCCGTCCCTCCCCCCGTCTCGCCGACGGCGAGCTCACCCACCTCGAGCGCCAGCCGGTCGACGCCGACCTCGCGCAGCGGCAGTGGGAGGGCTACGTCGCCGCGTTCGCCGAGCGCGGCTGGGAGGTGGTGGAGGTCGAGGCGGCACCCGAGCAGCCCGACGGCGTGTTCATCGAGGACGCGGTCATCGTGTTCGACGACCTCGCAGTGCTGGCGCGCGCGGGGGCGGAGTCGCGGCGTGGCGAACGTGCGGGTGCCGAGGCCGTCGCACGGTCCCTCGGCCTGACGGTGCATCCCATCGAGGAGCCGGGCACGCTCGACGGCGGTGACGTCCTCAAGGTCGGGCGGCGCGTGTACGTCGGACGCACCGCCCGCACGAACGACGCCGGCATCGCGCAGCTGCGCGCCGTCCTCGAACCGACTGGCCGCGAGGTGGTGGTCGTCCCGGTGACCACGGCGCTGCACCTGAAGTCGGCGGTCACGGCGCTCCCGGACGGCACGGTCATCGGTCACCCCTCGCTCGTCGAGGCACCCGGGGCTTTCCCCGCGTTCCGTCCGGTACCCGAGGTCGAGGGCACGGCCGTCGTCGTGCTCGACGAGCGGACCGTGCTGATGTCGGCGAGCGCGCCACGGACGGCGCAGCTCTGGCGCGAGGCGGGCCTGGCGGTCGTCACCGTTCAGGTGAGCGAGTTCGAGAAGCTCGAGGGCTGCGTGACCTGCCTGTCGGTGCGGGTGCGGGCGGACGTGGAAGAGTAGGGCCCGGACAAGTCCGGAGACCGACGAAGGAGCACCGCATGGCCGCGGAGACCGAGTACCGCATCGAGCACGACACGATGGGGGAGGTCAGGGTCCCGAAGGACGCGACGTACGCGGCGCAGACCCAGCGGGCGGTCGAGAACTTCCCGATCTCGGGCACGACTCTCGCGCGCCACCACATCGCGGCGCTCGCGCAGATCAAGAAGGCCGCGGCCCGCGCCAACGCCGACCTCGGTGTGCTCGACCGCGACATCGCCGAGGCCATCGCGAAGGCCGCCGACCGCGTCATCGCGGGCGAGCTCGACCACGACTTCCCGATCGACGTGTTCCAGACGGGGTCGGGCACGTCGTCGAACATGAACACCAACGAGGTCATCGCGACGCTCGCGAGCCGCACGCTCGGTCGCGCCGTCCACCCGAACGACCACGTGAACGCGTCGCAGTCGAGCAACGACGTCTTCCCGTCCTCGATCCACGTCGCCGCGCTCGAGGCCGTGACCACGGTCCTGATCCCGGGGCTCGAGGCGCTCGCCGTCTCGCTCGAGGCGAAGGCCGTCGAGTTCGCCGACGTCGTGAAGTCGGGTCGCACGCACCTCATGGACGCGACGCCGGTCATGCTCGGTCAGGAGTTCCGCGGCTACGCCACGCAGATCCGCTACGGCATCGCGCGCGTCCGCGGCACGCTGGACCGTCTCGCGGAGCTGCCGCAGGGCGGCACCGCCGTCGGTACCGGTATCAACACCCCGGCGGGCTTCCCCCAGAAGGTCATCGGCTACGTCGCCGAGCAGACCGGGCTGCCGGTCGTCGAGGCGACCGACCACTTCGAGGCGCAGGGCGCCATGGACTCCTTCGTGGAGACGTCCGGTTCGCTGAGGACCGTGGCCGTCTCGCTCGTGAAGATCTGCAACGACCTGCGCTGGATGGGGTCGGGGCCGCGCACGGGTCTTGGCGAGATCGCCCTGCCCGACCTCCAGCCCGGCTCCTCGATCATGCCCGGCAAGGTCAACCCGGTCCTGCCCGAGGCCACGCTGCAGGTGTGCGCCCAGGTCATCGGCAACGACCAGGCGATCGCGTTCTCCGGCACCACGGGGCTGTTCGAGCTGAACGTGATGCTCCCCGTGATGGCCCGGAACCTGCTCGAGTCGATCACTCTGCTGGGCAACGTCTCCCGCGTGCTCGCCGAGCGCTGCATCGACGGCATCACGGCCAACGTCGAGCGCTGCCGCGAGCTGGCGGAGTCCTCGCCCTCGATCGTCACGCCGCTCAACCGCGTGATCGGGTACGAGGCCGCGGCCGCGATCGCCAAGCACTCCGTCAAGGAGGGCATCACGATCCGCCAGGCCGTGATCGACCTCGGCTACGTGGACCGCGGTGAGGTCACGCACGGCCAGCTCGACGTCGCGCTCGACGTCGCAGCGATGACGACGCCGCGCAACTGACCTCGCCGTCGACGGCCCGGGACCCGCGAGGTCCCGGGCCGTCGTCGTGCCGTGCCGCTCTGCTGCCCGCCCCCTCGTCTCACCCACCGCAAGAAGATCTGTGATCGTTCGTGTCCTTCGGAAGGACACGAACGATCAGGGAAGCAGGATGCGCGGCGAGCAGATGTGGGAAACCACAGATCTGGTGCCCGACTCTTCCCCGTATCGGTCCGAATCTGTTGACATGCGCGCCGGATATGGGCACACTCGGACGTGGCGACAAGGGATGTCGTCCGTGGCGCACCGCAGCGCCGGTCGGAGGACATCGTGTACCCACCTGAACGGCACGCCGAGATCACCGCTCGGGCCCGAGCCCACGGACGCGTCGACGTCGCCACCCTGGCCCGCGAGCTCGACGTCACCGCCGAGACCATCCGGCGCGACCTGACCCTGCTCGAGCGCCGCGGGAGCGTCCGCCGCGTGCACGGCGGCGCCGTCGCCGTCGAACGACTCGGCCTCGAGCCGAGCGTCAGCGAGCGCGAGGTCGTCAACACCGCGGCCAAGCACGCGATCGCCGCCGCGGCGCTCGCCGAGATCGGCGACGCCGCCACCATCGTGCTGGACGGCGGGACGACGACGGCGCGCCTCGCGACCATGCTGCCGACCGACCGCGAGCTCACCGTCGTGACCCACGCCCTGCCCATCGCGAGCATCGTCGCGACCCGACCCAACGTGCACCTCCACCTCGTGGGCGGCCACGTGCGCGGTCGGACCCTCGTGGCCGTCGGCCCCTGGACCACCCAGGCGCTCGCCCGGGTCAAGGCCGACGTCGCCGTCCTCGGCGCGAACGGCATCAGCCGAGAGCAGGGCGTCACGACACCCGACGTCGCCGAGGCCGAGGTGAAGGCGGCGCTCGCGGCCGCCGCCCGGCGCGTCATCGTCGTCGCCGACCACTCCAAGATCGGCCGGGACGAGCTCATCTCGGTCATCCCGTGCGACGCCATCGACACCCTCGTCACCGACGACGACGCCGACCCCGAGCTCACCGACGAGATCGAGGCCGCGGGTGTGAGCGTGCGCCGCGCGACGCCCGCCGTCGCACCGCCGCCCTGATCCGTCCTCCGGACAGCCGGCTGTTCCACCAGCCTGCCGCTCCCACCCAGCTTGGCCCAGCACCGCAGCACCGCAGCACGGAAGTCCTTCACCCACCCCGCACCAAGGAGCGCAGCCCATGACCAGCCAGCTCATCACCGCCGACCTCGTCGCCGTCAACGTCTCCGCAGCAGACAAGGGGGCCGTCATCGACCTCCTCGCGCAGCGCCTCGCCGACGCCGGCCGCGTCACCGACGCCGCCGCCTTCGCCGCCGACGTCCGTGCCCGGGAGGCCGTCACGGCGACCGGCATGCCCGGCGCCATCGGCCTCCCGCACGCCAAGTCCGCCGCCGTTCTCGTGCCGTCGCTCGCCGTGGCCACCGTGCCCGACGGCGTCGACTTCGAGGGCCCCGACGGCGCAGCCACGCTGGTGTTCCTCATCGCCGCCCCGGCCGAGGGCGCGGACGAGCACCTCAAGATCCTCGCCAAGCTCGCCCGCAAGCTCGTCAGCCCCGCGTTCACCGGTGCTGTCCGCGACGCGGCCGACGCCGAGACGGTCGCGTCCGTCGTGACCGAGGCGGTGGCCTGACATGAAGTTCGTCGCCGTCACCTCCTGCCCGACGGGCATCGCGCACACGTACATGGCCGCCGAGGCCCTCGAGCAGATCGGCAGAGCTGGCGGTCACGAGGTCGTCGTGGAGACCCAGGGCTCGATCGGCACCGACGCCATCGACCAGTCCGTCATCGACGCCGCGGACGGCGTGATCTTCGCGGCAGACCTCGAGGTCAAGGGTCGGGAGCGGTTCGCGGGAAAGCCGACGGTCGACGTCGGCGTCAAGCGCGCCGTGCACGAGCCGCAGAAGGTCCTGGACGAGGCGATCGCCGCCGTCGAGAGCGGCGTCGTCACCTCGGCCGCCGCGTCGACGTCGTCCGGCGGCTCCGGCCCCGCGACCAAGGTCGACCCGGGCGCCAGCACGCTGTCGCGCGTGCGGCAGTGGCTGATGACCGGCGTCTCCTACATGATCCCGTTCGTCGCCGCGGGCGGCATCCTCATCGCGCTGAGCTTCATGCTGTCCCAGCTCGCGTGGGGCGGGGCCGACGGCGCGATCGAGGTCACCGCCGTCGACGCCGCGAGCGTGCTCGCCAACTTCGACCCGACGTCGCTGCAGCACTGGTGCGTCGTCCTGCTAAAGACGGGGCAGCTCGCATTCGGGTTCCTCGTTCCCGTCCTGTCCGGCTTCATCGCCTACGCGATCGCCGACCGTCCGGGCCTCGTCCCCGGCTTCGTCGGTGGCGCCGCCGCCGGGTTCGTCGGGGCCGGGTTCCTCGGTGGCCTCGTGACCGGCTTCGCGGCCGGGTTCCTCGCGCTGTGGATCTCCCGCTGGCGAGTGCCGAAGGGCGTGCGTGGTGTGATGCCGGTCGTCGTGATCCCGCTGCTGTCCTCGCTCGGGATCGGCATCCTCATGCTCGTCGTGCTCGGCCGGCCGATCGCCGCCCTGATGGACGGTCTGGGGACGTGGCTCAGCAGCCTCTCGGGCGGTTCGATCGTGCTCCTGGGCATCCTGCTCGGCGCCATGATGGGCTTCGACCTGGGCGGTCCGATCAACAAGGTGGCCTACACGTTCGCGGTCACCGGTCTCGCGACCGAGGGGCTCGCCGCCGACGCCGCGCAGTACAAGATCATGGCCGCCGTGATGGCGGCCGGCATGGTCGCCCCGCTCGCGATGGCGCTGGCGACCACGGTCCGCAAGGGCCTGTTCACCGAGATCGAGCGCGAGAACGGCAAGGCGGCCTGGCTGCTCGGGGCGTCCTTCATCTCCGAGGGTGCGATCCCGTTCGCGGCCGCCGACCCGTGGCGCGTCATCGTCTCCTCGGTCGTCGGTTCGGCCGCGACCGGCGGGCTCGTGATGGCGTTCGGCTCCACGCTCGTGGCGCCGCACGGCGGCATCTGGGTGCTCCCGCTGATCGGCAGCTGGCTCGGCTTCCTGGCCGCGGTCGTCGTCGGCACGCTCATCACGGCCGCGGTCGTCATCCTGCTCAAGACGCTGCGGGACCGCTCCGCCGTCCGCGCGCAGGACGTCGTCGCCGAGGGTGCGCTCGTCACCGCCTGACCGGCGTCCCCGTACGACGACGGGCCCGGAGACCTCGCGGTCTCCGGGCCCGTCGTCGTACGCGTCGTGCCTCGCGAACGCCCGGAAAGGCCTCGCGAACGCCCGGAAAGGCCTCGCGGACGCCCGGAAAGGCCTCGCGGACGCCCGGAAAGGCCTCGCGGACGCCCGGAAAGGCCTCGCGGATCAGATCGCGGCGAGCGTCTGCCGCGTGATCTCGAGCTCCTCGTTGGTGGGGACCACGAGGACCGTGACGCGCGCGCCGTCGGGCGAGATGACGCGCGGGCCGGAGGACCGGGCGGCGTTGCGCTCCGCATCGATCTCGATGCCCCAGCCCTCGAGCCCGGCGAGCGCGCCCGCGCGGATCGCGCCGTCGTTCTCGCCGATGCCGGCGGTGAAGGTGATGACGTCGAGGCGTCCGAGCTCCGCGTGGTAGGCGCCGACGTACTTCTTCAGCCGCAGCAGGTAGACGTCCAGGGCGAGCTGGGCGGCCTCGTCACCGGAGTTCACGAGGGCGCGCAGCTCGCGCATGTCGGCGACGCCCGAGAGCCCCTTGACCCCTGAGCGCCGGTTGAACAGGTCGTCGATCTCGTCGATCGACAGCCCGGCGTTGCGGTGCAGGTGGAACACGACGGCGGGGTCGATGTCGCCCGTGCGCGTGCCCATGACGAGCCCCTCGAGCGGTGTCAGCCCCATCGAGGTGTCGATCGCCGCCCCGCCCCGGACGGCCGAGGCCGAGGCGCCGTTGCCCAGGTGCAGGACGATCTGGTTCAGCTCCGCGACGTCGCGCCCCAGGAACGAGGCGACCTCGCGCGAGACGTAGCGGTGCGACGTGCCGTGCGCGCCGTAGCGGCGCACCTGGTGGGCCCGCGCGACCTCGGCGTTCAGCGCGTAGGTCGCCGCAGCCTCGGGGAGCGTGGCGAAGAACGCCGTGTCGCAGACCGCGACGTGCGGGACGTCCGGCAGCAGCCGTCGGGCCACCCGGATGCCCGTGAGATTCGCCGGGTTGTGCAGCGGAGCCAGGGGCGAGAGCGCCTCGACGTCGGCCTCCACGGCGTCGTCGACCACCACGGCCTGCAGGAAGCGGGTCCCGCCGTGCACCACGCGGTGCCCGACGGCGACGATCCCGGCGTCCGCCAGCGGCGGGCCGACCTCGTCGAACAGTCCGAGCACGACCTCCAGCGCCGCGGCGTGGTCGGCGACGGCGAGCGAGCGCTCGGTCCGCACGCCGTCGACCTCGTGCCGGACGCCCGAGGAGGCCTCGCCCACCCTGTCGACGATGCCCGAGGCCAGCGCGTCACCCGATCCGGCGTCGACGAGCTGGTACTTCAGGGACGAGCTGCCCGAGTTCAGGACGAGCACCGAGGTGCCCGACCTGGTGGGGCTGGAGTGCTGGGTCATGCGTCCTTCCGGGCGGACGCGGCGGCGTCCTGGGCCTGGATCGCCGTGATGGCGACCGTCGTGATGATGTCCTTGACCGTAGCGCCGCGCGAGAGGTCGTTGACGGGCTTGTTCAGACCCTGGAGCACCGGCCCGACGGCGACGGCGCCGGACGTGCGCTGCACCGCCTTGTAGGTGTTGTTGCCCGTGTTCAGGTCGGGGAAGATCAGCACGGTCGCCTGACCCGCCACGGGGGAGCCGGGCATCTTGGACGCGGCGACGCCCGGGTCGACCGCGGCGTCGTACTGGATCGGACCCTCGACCACGAGCTCGGGTGCGCGCTGCCGGACGAGCTCGGTGGCGGCGCGGACCTTCTCGACGTCGGCCCCGCTCCCGGACTCGCCCGTGGAGTAGGACAGCATCGCGATGCGTGGCTCGACGCCGAACTGGACGGCCGAGCGCGCCGAGGAGATCGCGATGTCCGCGAGCTGCTCCGCGTCGGGGTCGGGGTTGACGGCGCAGTCGGCGTAGACGAGCACCTCGTCCGCCAGGCACATGAAGAAGCACGAGGAGACGATCTGCACGCCGGGGGCGGTCTTGATCGTCTCGAACGACGGCCGGATCGTGTGCGCGGTGGTGTGCTGCGCGCCCGAGACCATGCCGTCGGCCAGGCCCAGGTGCACCATGAGCGTGCCGAAGTAGGACACGTCCACGACGATCTCGCGCGCCCGCTCGACCGTCATGCCCTTGTGCTCACGCAGCCGGGCGTACTCCTGCGCCAACCGCTCCAGCAGGTCGGAGGTGGCCGGGTCGATGATCGTCGCCGCGGTCAGGTCGAGCCCCAGCTCGACGGCGCGCTGGCGCACCTGCTGCTCGATCCCGAGGATCGTCAGGTCCGCCACGCCGCGCGAGAGCACCGTGCTGGCGGCGCGCAGCACGCGGTCGTCGGTGCCCTCGGGCAGGACGATGTGGCGGCGCTCGGCGCGGGCCCGCTCGTAGAGCATGTGCTCGAACATCAGGGGAGTGACGACGTCGGAGGCCTCGACGTCGAGCGCGGCCAGGACCGCGTCGGCGTCCACGTGCGCCTCGAAGGAGCTGCGGGCGAGCTCGACCTTGCGCTGCGTGCCCGAGCTGAGCAGCCCGCGCGTGCCCGCGACGACCTTCGCGGCGGTGAACGTGCCGAGGTCGGTCCGCAGGATCGGCAGCCGCTCGCCGAGACTGCGCACGAGCCGGTCGATCTGCGGATCGAGGTCGAACCCGCCGTTCAGCGCGATGCCTGCGAGGGTGGGGAAGTCCCCGGCCGTGTGGGCCGCGAGCAGCGCGACGATCGCGTCACCGCGGTCGGCGGGGGTGATCACGAACGATCCCTCCTGGAGCCGGTCGAGCATGTGGTTGATGCCCATGGCGCCCACCAGCATGTGCTCGGCCTCGCGGTCCAGCAGCGACTCCTCGCCCGCGACCATCTCGCCGTCGAGCGCGACCATGAGGTCGCGGACCGACGGAGCCGAGAGCAGCGGGATCTCCGGGAAGGTCCAGACCGGGACGTCGGCGTCCAGCTCGGTGCGGTAGTCCTCGATCGCGTCGGGGTCGCAGCGGTTGGCCACGATCCCGGCGACGCGGGCGTGGTGCGAGGCGAGCTCACCGATCGCGACCTCGCTGACCTGCTTCACCTGCGCGGGCGTGCGGCCCTGGGCGCAGAGCACGAGCACGACCGGAGCGCCGAGGTTGGCGGCGACGCGCGCGTTGAACGCGAGCTCGGTCGGCCCCGCGACGTCGGTGTAGTCCGACCCGACGACGATCAGCACCTGGCACTCCTCGGCCAGGGCGCGCGCCTTGGTCAGGATGGTGTCCAGGGCGGCGTCGGCGTCGGCGTGCACCTGCTCGTAGGTGACGCCGACGCACGCGTCGTAGTCGAGGTCGACGCCGTCGTGCCGCAGCAGCAGCTCCAGCACGCGGTCGGACCCGTGCGCCGCGACGACGGGGCGAAAGACTCCGACCTTCTGCACGCGCGCCGTGAACAGGTCCAGGAGACCGAGCGCGATCGTGGACTTGCCGGTGTTGCCCTCGGGCGAGGCGAGGTAGACGGAGCGGGTCACTCGTTGTCCCCACCGGTCGAGGCGGTCGCGGCGACGCGCGCGCCGCCACCCGCCCGGGGCGTGCCCGGCGCGCCGGTGTCGTCCCCGCCGTCCGGCCACACCCAGTCGGCCACCTCCGGGAGGTCCTCGCCGTGCGTGCGCGTGTACTGGCGGGCCTCGATGCGCTTGTCCTCCATGCGCTGGCGCAGACCGGCGTAGCGCGCCGCGAGGCCGGGGACGCGGTCGATGGTGTCGATCACGAGCTTGAACCTGTCCAGGTCGTTGAGCATCACCATGTCGAAGGGCGTCGTGGTGGTGCCCTCCTCCTTGTAGCCGCGCACGTGCAGGTTGCCGTGGTTGGTGCGTCGGTAGGTGAGGCGGTGGATGAGCCACGGGTAGCCGTGGTAGGCGAAGATGACCGGCTTGTCGGTCGTGAAGATGCCGTCGAAGTCGGTGTCGCA
>Ga0265780_10006828_pt1 | contig 14109 bp, 14 predicted proteins | sample P1T30metagenome_FD_192432 | JGI IMG/M metagenome (GOLD analysis project Ga0265780, IMG submission 192432) | Plant litter microbial communities from East Loma Ridge, Irvine, California - P1 T30 | ecosystem: Environmental > Terrestrial > Plant litter > Unclassified | place: USA: California... | reverse complement strand
AGTACTGTTTTATAACGATAATATTAATGCTATAGCTTTGTATATAGTTTTAGGGTTAATTGTTATGGCAAGTGTGGTTTCTTATGTGTTTTCATTAAGGAATTATCAAAATTTAATATTCAGTAAAATCTTCTATTTTATTTTGTATCTTTGCGCACTTGAAATAGCACCCTATTATTTCATGTACTATTGGTTTACAAAAGCTTAGATAAAGAAGAACTCACGTTACTATGAAAGTGAAAACAATTTTGGTTTCGCAGCCGGAGCCTAAAGTAGAAAATTCACCGTACTACGAAATTCAGCACAAGCTGAAGGTAAAGGTAGACTTCAGGCCATTTATTCATGTAGAGGGTGTAAGCGCTAAAGATGTAAGGGCTCAAAAAATTGACCTTAACAACTACACAGCCATTATCCTTACAAGTAAAAACTCTGTTGACCACTTTTTTAGAGTGGCCGAAGAGATGCGCTTTAAAGTGCCTGAAACGATGAAGTATTTTTGCCAGAGCGAGGCTGTTGCCTTTTACCTGCAGAAATATGTGGTGTACAGAAAAAGAAAAATATATGTGGGCCAGAAGGATTTTGCCGACCTGTCTCCACTTATAAAAAAATACAAGGATGAGAAGTTCCTCCTGCCATCAAGCGACCAGCTTAATGATGATGTGCCACAGGTACTTAACAACCTTAAGGTAGAATGGATTCCGGGTACATTTTATAAGACCGTGATGAGCGACCTTACCGATTTAAAAGACGTATATTATGATGTACTTGCGTTTTTTAGTCCTACAGGTATCAAATCTTTGTTTAAAAACTTCCCTGATTTTCAGCAAAACAATACCCGTATTGCCGTTTTTGGCCTTACAACACAAAAAGAAGCGCTGGAGCATGGCCTGCGTGTAGATATTATGGCACCGGCACCGGGCACACCAAGCATGACTATGGCGCTTGAAAAATACATTTCTGAAGCTAATAAGGCTAAATAATTACCTTACAGATGATACAAAACCGCCTTTATGGGCGGTTTTTTTTATGGTTACCCTTTAAGTATTTCTAAAAAATCATCGCGGTATATTTCGCGTGCGCCCAGGCTTTCAAGGTGATCGTTGTGTACCTGGCAATCCAGCAAACGGTAATTTTCCTGTTGTAGTTTTTTTGCCAGCGCTATAAAAGCCACCTTACTGGCGTTTGCCGCATGGCTAAACATACTTTCGCCACAAAAGATATGCCCGAGATCTATACCATAAAGCCCACCCACAAGCACATCATCCTGCCATACCTCTACTGATTTTGCGTAGCCCAGCACATGCAGTTTACAATATGCATCGGTCATTTCCTGCGTTATCCAGGTGCCCGGCTGCCCGTGGCGCTTTGTATCCCGGCAATTGGTAATTACCTCTTTAAAAGCCGTATTAAAGGTTATGGTAAACATGTTGCGGTTTAATACGTTCCGCATGCTCTTACTTATTTTTAGCTCCGGAAAAAAGAGCACCATACGTTCCGGCGGGCTCCACCACAGTATGGGTTCATCATCTTCAAACCACGGAAAGATACCGCTCCTGTACGCCAGCATGAGCCGCTGCGGCGATAAGTCGCCCCCTATGGCTAAAATACCTTCAGGCGAGGCATCCTGCACCGGTGGAAAATAAAGTTCTTTTGAAAGAAAATACATGAGGCAAAAATACAAATTCCAGTTCCCAAATCACAAAAAACAGCAATTACCCGCTAAAATTAGATAGTTTTGCACGCAAAAGCAACCGGTATGAAAAGCCTACGAAAAATATATACTGCATTGTTGACGCTCTTTTTTGCACTCCCTGTTTTTGCACAGGAAACGGACCTTGAAAAAGACACCATACAAATTAAAGAAGTGCTGGTAACAAAAAACAGCAAAAAGCTAAAAATCAAAACCCTTGCGCTTGACGGACCTTGCTATTACCCGGAAAATATGCACGATGCGGAAGAGATTATTACCCTGACAGACAAATTGCCCGAAGGCACACTCGAATCTATAGGCTTTTATTTTAACGAACTGCCACGCCGCGGGCAGGCAGAAAAATCAAGGGATAACGAATTTGAGCTTGTATTATATACTGCAGATGCCGATGGCAACCCCGGCGAACGCATAGTGCATGAGCCACTTACCCTAAAGGTAACGCGCAACTTTTCCGGGCGCCTGACCATAGACGTTTCTATACTGGCCCTTGAAAGCCCCAAAAGGATGTTTGCAGGCCTTAAACGCCTTACCCAACCGGAAGATAAAGACGAGTTTTTTATAGACTGCCTTTGCAATGGTTTAGACAAATACATTACTATGGTACGCAAAAACGCTGCTTCGCCATGGGAGCGCCGCTGGCAATGTGCAGCCCTAAAAACAGAAGTGGGCGTAGCTGTGCACAGGTAGCAGGTAGCAGGTAGCAGGTAGCAGGTAGCAGGTAGCAGGTAGCAAAAATAATTCTTATAATAGAAAACCCCCACAAAATGTGAGGGTTGTATATTTCCTAGATTTCTAAAAATCGAAAAATCGAATCTGAAATCTGACTAGTAACGGTAGTACTCAGGCTTGTAAGGGCCTTCAACAGCTACACCTATGTAATCAGCCTGCTCGTTATTAAGCACTTCAAGCTCTACACCAAGTTTAGCAAGGTGTAAAGAAGCTACCTTCTCGTCAAGGTGCTTAGGCAGCATGTAAACTTTGTTTTCATAAGCAGCGCTGTTACCCCAAAGCTCAAGCTGTGCCAGCGTTTGGTTAGTAAACGAGTTACTCATTACAAAGCTTGGGTGGCCGGTAGCACAACCAAGGTTTACAAGGCGGCCTTCTGCCAGGATAAGGATATCTTTACCTGCAATGGTATATTTATCAACCTGCGGTTTAATCTCGACTTTAGAGCTGCCGTGGTTTTTGTTAAGCCATGCCATATCAATTTCATTATCAAAGTGGCCAATGTTACAAACAACGGTTTTATCCTTCATTTGCTCAAAGTGGCGGCCCACAACAATATCCTTATTACCTGTAGTAGTTATAATAATATCGGCGTTGGCAATAACAGTATCAAGTTTTTTAACCTCATAACCGTCCATTGCAGCCTGAAGGGCACATATAGGGTCAATCTCGGTAACGGTAACAATAGAGCCCGCCCCACGGAAAGAAGCCGCAGTACCTTTGCCCACATCGCCATAACCGCATACTATTACACGCTTACCTGCAAGCATAAGATCTGTAGCACGGCGCACCGCATCTACAGCACTTTCTTTACAACCGTATTTGTTGTCAAATTTAGATTTTGTAACAGAATCGTTTACATTGATAGCAGGCATAACAAGTGTGCCGTTTTTCATCCTTTCATAGAGGCGGTGTACCCCTGTAGTGGTTTCCTCGCTAAGGCCTTTAATACCCGCAGCAAGTTCAGGAAAACGGTCGAACACCATATTAGTAAGGTCACCACCATCATCAAGAATCATATTAAGAGGCTCGCGGTTTTCGCCAAACCAAAGTGTCTGCTCAATACACCAGTCAAATTCTTCTTCGTTCATACCTTTCCAGGCATAAACCGATATGCCTGCAGCAGCAATGGCGGCAGCAGCATGATCCTGGGTAGAAAATATATTACAAGAGCTCCATGTAACCTCTGCACCAAGGGCAACAAGGGTTTCTATAAGCACTGCAGTTTGTATAGTCATGTGCAGGCATCCGGCAACGCGCGCACCTTTAAGTGGCTGGCTGGCACCATACTCAGCACGAAGTGCCATTAAGCCCGGCATTTCTGCCTCGGCAAGCTCAATCTCTTTTCGTCCCCATTCCGCAAGCGAAATGTCCTTTACTTTATAAGCCACAAACGGCGTTGTTGTTGTACTCATGCTTAAAATATGTATATTTGTATTAGCAAAATTTCTGCAAATTTAGTGAATTGGTTTTTAAACCTCATCGTTTTATCTTCAATAAATGCCTCTGTACAAATCTATAACAATTGCGCCCGGTACCAGGCTACTCATCTGGCAGATAACTGAATCGCTTCAGGAACTCGGCAAAGATGTGCAGCTTAAAGAGGTATGCGTAACTAAAATGGATAAAATGAAGAGCGAGCAGCACCAAAAAGGCTTTTTAGGCGTGCGCAGGCTTATGCAGGCAGCAGGGTATACCGATTTTGACCTGTATTATGATGCCAACGGCAAGCCCCACCTTAAAGACGGCAACAACATATCTATAACACATTCTTATGCTTTTTCGGCCATTATAATAGGTAAGGCAAGTACAGGCATTGACATGGAGCTGCAGCGCGAGAAGGTTATTACCATTGCTGATAAGTTTGTAGAGCCGGAGTTTGCCTATCTGGACCCGCTACACCTTGAAGAATATATGCGCAAGCTTATTGTGATATGGTGTGTTAAGGAGGCCGTATACAAAATGGTATCGCGCCCCGGGCTCAGCTTTAAGCAAAATATTGAAGTGCTGCCTTTTTCCCTTGAAGACGCAAGCGGGTCGGCCGCTGTAAAATTTGAAGAAATTGATGCAGTCTACCCTTTTGTTTTTGAAGAAATAGGGGGTTTTACGCTGGCGTATTGCCATGAAACCAACTTACACCCCTAATGGACATTAGCGAATTTTTATTTAGCCAGTATAAAGATTACTCTAACCTAAATATAACACTCGAGAGTGTTGCAGTTGTTTTAGGCTGTGTTAGTGTGTGGCTCTCTAAAAAAAACAGTGTTTGGCTATACCCCCCCGCCATTATTAGTGCTCTCATATACATGTATTTACTTTGGATATGGAATTTATACGGAGATTTCCTTATAAACTCGTACTACTTTTACATGGGTATTTACGGCTGGATTTTATGGAGCAAAACAAATAAGGATGGCACGGATTGCCTAAAAATCACAATAATGTCACTTAAAGATTACTTAATTTGCGCACTAATCGTTATAATTTCCATTATATTTGTCTCGTGCATTTACGCATACTTTGATATGTTTACGCACTGGTGGGCAGCCATAGATACTGTAATGACAGGATTACTGTTTGCAGGTACCTGGCTTCTGGCCAAAAGAAAACTTGAAAACTGGCTTTTTCTTATAGCCGGCGACATTATTGCAATACCCCTCTTTTATCTTAAAGGGTATACGCTCACCAGTATTTTGAATGTATTTTTAACCTTAATTGCAATCCTCGGCTATTTAGAATGGAAAAAAGCTTTACAACCAAAAAAATTACTGTTATAAACATTAGCATTTATGCTGAAAAAGATAGCAAAGCAGTTGCTGCATTGTTAAACCAGGAGCCCTTTGCCCAAGAAAAAACAAACTATCGCTTTAACTTTAAGGCCAAAGATATTGGGCTGGTAGAAAAACCAAAACCATCTGACCTGGGCATAGTTATAGCGCCGGAAGAAGATAAAAAAGCTAATGAAGTAGCGGGCATGCTTAAAAAGCAGGACAACTGCAATTTGCGCATAACAGATGGCTATGAAGATGTTTTTGAAAAAATATCTGCCATAGCAACAGAGCTTGAAAAGGCAATATCGATGAGCCTTACGGTAGCTGATTTTGTACAGATATACAACCAGGGAATAAACCTGGACAAGATACAGGAGCAAATAGATATCTTTAAAAACGGCGTAGTAAAAATAAACCTGGAGCGCCCTGCAACCATTGGCGACGGTATATCGATACTAAGTAAAGAAGACGCAGAAAGAAACGCCTCGTATTTTGACAGCAAAAAAGACCAGTTTAAACTTAAAAAGTTTGTACCTGCATCCGGGGCCGCTACCCGGATGTTTAAATTCCTACACGACTTTATATCAGAGTATAACCCTGACAAAGAGACTATTAACGGCTATATAAACAGGAAAAAAGACAACTCGTTAGAAGTATTTTTTCTGGGGTTGGAAAGGCTTCCTTTTTACCAAAGCATAGCTGAAGTTGCCGAAAAAAACATACAAAACCCGGGGGCTGATAACGAAAACGTGCGCGAAGACGCACGTAACTACAGCTTTGTAAAAACCATGATGGACCCTGAGTTTTTTGATTTTGCCAATAAACCAAAGGGAATATTACCGTTTCATAAATACGACGATTTCGCAGCTACGCCTGTTTATGAGCACCTTAGAGAAAGTGTATCGTATGGAGACTCGCAAGGGCAGGCATATATACATTTTACCATATCAGAAGACCATTTAAACGGTTTTCTGGATGCCATAAACGAAACCCGTGCAAAGGTTGAGCAGGAAAGCGGCGTTAAAATAAACTTTAACTTTACCTACCAGCATAAAGAGACTGACACTGTGGCCGTTGACCTTGAAAATAAGCCATTCCGTGAAAATGGCAAGCTGCTTTTCAGGCCGGGTGGTCATGGTGCGCTTATAGAAAATCTTAACCGCTTATGCGCTGATATTGTGTTTGTTAAAAACATAGATAATGTAAGGCATACCAAAATGGAAACCATTGCTTTATACAAAAAAGCGCTGGCAGGCATACTGGTGCACCTGCAGGAAAAGGTGTTTACATACCTCAAGCAAATTGAAGCCAGAGAGCTATCTGAAGACGAACTTGACGCGGTAGTAAGCTTTGCCCAAACCGAGCTATCTTTAGACCTATCTCCTGATTTTGATAAGTTTACAGTAGAAAATAAATTCCTCTACCTTGAAGAAAGCCTTAACAGGCCGATGCGCGTGTGCGGAATGGTTAAGAATGAAGGCGAGCCCGGTGGCGGCCCATTTTGGGTAAAAGGAAACCGCGGACGCATGTCATTACAAATTGTAGAGAGCTCTCAGGTAGACCTTAACAACCAGATACAGAACCATATAATGTATCAATCTACCCATTTTAACCCGGTAGATTTGGTGTGCGGACTTAAAGACTATAAGGGCAATAAATTTGACCTAAGGCAATTTGTAGACCCTAATACCGGCTTTATCGTGCAAAAAAGCAGGATGGGCAAAGAGGTTAAATCGTATGAACTTCCGGGCTTGTGGAACGGCGCTATGGCCGGCTGGATGACCGTGTTTGTAGAAGTTCCGCTTAAAACCTTTAACCCGGTTAAAACCGTTTACGACCTGCTGAAGCCGGCACACCAAAAACCAGCCTAGATACCGTGGATACCGTAAAAGCTATATCTGAACTACATTATAAAGCCGTACGCAGTAGAGGCGCCGGCGGGCAAAACGTAAACAAAGTATCCAGTAAAGTGGTGCTTAGCTTTAACGTAACTGCCTCTGCAGCACTAAACGACGACGAGAAAGCCATGATAGCCACCCGGTTGGCATCAAGGCTTACCGACGATAAAACCCTTGTGCTTCAGTGTGATGAAGACCGGTCGCAGTTTCGTAATAAGGACATAGTAACCAAGCGTTTCCTGCAACTTATAGAGAACGCACTAAAGGTGGATAAACCCCGGAAACCCACCAAAATACCCCGCGGCGTTATTAAAAAGCGCATGGAAAACAAACGCCGCCAAAGCGACACCAAGCAATCTCGACGAAAACCCGACTTTTAATTTGTAATTAAATAGTCATTTCTACAGCTGATTTTTAACAAAATCAGTATATTTACCTTATATAATTTGCATTATGAAGGTAAACCAGTTACAAATAGAAATCGACGGTATTGATAAGGAAATCCTGCGCTTTTTGATGGAAGATGCGCGTAAACCCATACTCCAGATAGCCAGTAAAATAGGTATTTCAGGCGCTGCTATACACCAGAGGCTAAGGAAGTTAGAACAGGCAGGAGTAATTTCCGGTTCAAAATTTATAGTAAATACAAGGGTGCTGGGCTACAGCACTATGGCATTTGTGGGCATTTACCTTGACCGGGCGGCAAGCAATCCTGAAGCAGTTAAGGAACTCCGAAAAATACCCGAAGTACTTGAATGCCACTACACTACAGGAAACTGGAGCATTCTTATAAAAATTATATGCCGCGATAACGAGCACCTTATGCAACTGTTAAACAACAAGATACAACCCATAAGCGGCGTATCGCGTACAGAAACCTTTATCTCTCTCGACCAGCAAATTGAGCGCCAGATACAGCTATAGCAGCCTAGGCGAAGTCGGGAAATCTCAAAATTTTCTTATTACAATTTTCACGTTCATGAGTGCAAAAACTTTCATTCTATAACTAAAAGCATAACCTCTACTTTCAATCTTAAACTTTATCCAAAAAACATAAATATCACCTAAAACACTAATAAAGTGCAACTTAGCGTTTTAATATTTCACTTTCGGAGTTTGAGTTACGCAAAATGTGTCATCTTAATGTTCAGGGTTAATTTATTAAATTTTATCCGCCGCCGGGCACAAAAAAAGCCGCTAAATATAGCGGCCAATTTTCCTCAAAAAAAATAATTTATAGGTTAGAAGCTATAGCTTTTGCTAAATCTTCAAATGCCTCTTTTTCTAATTTCACTTTATCGCTAAACCTCATTTCATCCATATGGTTTAACGGAATAAGGTGTACATGGGCATGCGGTACTTCAAGCCCTATTACAGCCATGCCTACCCTTTTGCAGGGCACGGTTTTTTCGAGCGCTTTTGCCACGGTGCGGCTAAATTGCAACAGACCCAGGTAATGCTCCTCTTCCATATCAAAAATCTTGTCTACCTCCTGCTTGGGTATACACAGCGTGTGCCCCTTGGCATTAGGGTTAACATCTAAAAACGCCAGATATCGGTCGTTTTCAGTAATTTTATAGGCCGGTATTTCGCCGTTGATTATTTTAGTGAATATAGAGCTCATATTAATGTTCGTCTCTTGATATTTCAAGTACCTCAAACTTCAATGTACCGTTTGGCACGGTAATCTCAGCTACCTCGCCCACGCTTTTACCCAATAAGCCTTTGCCTATAGGCGATGTTACCGATATTTTTCCGGTTTTAAGATCGGCCTCGCTCTCGGCAACAAGGGTGTACTTCATCTCGGTACCATTTGCCTGGTTTTTAATCTTTACCGTACTCAAAACAAGCACTTTGGTAAGGTCAAGCTGAGACTCGTCTATAAGCCTGGCGTTAGATACCACTTCTTCCAGTTTGTTTATTTTAAGCTCCAGCAGGCCCTGTGCCTCTTTAGCAGCGTCATATTCGGCATTTTCACTTAAGTCGCCTTTATCGCGCGCCTCGGCAATAGCCTGGCTGGCTTTTGGGCGTTCTATACTTTTTAGCTGATCCAGCTCGTCTCTCAATTTTTTTAACCCTTCTGCAGTGTAGTAAGATACTGTACTCATAACTTCATCGTTTATATAAATAGAAAAAATCCCATCAGGACGGGATTCTTTATATGTAAAGATAACATTTTTTTAAATTCGATCTTTTTAAATATGCAATAGCATACCCCAAAGTTAATTAAATTAAATTTGTTTCATAATTATTACTGAAAATTTTAACCGCCATGAAAAAATATTTGCTCTTATTGCTTGCTCTGCCACTGTTTATGGGTTGCAGCGACGACAATTATAACTTTAACAACCCCTACCTGCCCAGCTATAATTTTAGCCTTGACCTCGACCTTAACCTGCCCCTGTATACCCAGCTGCAGTTTACCGGCAACCCGGTGCGCGTTAATACGGCAGGCATAGGCATAAACGGCGTAATAGTAATGAATACCGGCAGCGGATTTTCTGCTTACGAGGCCAGTTGCCCCAATCAGGAGTTAACCACCTGCAGCGAGCTCGATATAAACGGCATAATAGCCACCTGCCCGTGCGACGAGGTAGAATACAGCCTGTTTACCGGCCTGCCTAATGCCGATGTAAAGTATCCGCTTAAGCCGTACCGCATAGAAATTATAAGCTCCACCTACATCCGTATTTACAACTAAGCCATGCCCCGCATTGAGCTTACAACCCTTATACAAGCACCCATAGCGGTAGTATTTAACCTAAGCCGCAGCGTAGACCTGCACAAAATATCTGCAGCGCATACTACTGAGGAAGTTGTGCCTTCGCCCATTGTAAATGATATGTGGGCAAGAATGCAGGGTCTTATGGAAGTAAACGAAACCGTAACCTGGCGTGCACGGCATTTTGGCGTTATACAATATTTAACCGTAAGGATAACGTCACTGCACTACCCGCACCAGTTTACCGATGAGATGGTGCCCGGCTTTGGCGCCTTTAAAGCCATGGCGCACCGCCACCTTTTTGAAGAAAAAGACGGCGCTACCGTAATGACCGATATATTTTATTACGAAAGCCCTTTAGGCATCGTCGGTAAACTGGCAGATGTACTGTTCCTGAAAAAATACATGCGCAATTTTTTGCAAAAGCGCAACGCTATAATAAAGGCTTTCGCCGAAGACCCCGAAAAATGGCAGCAGGTACTTCCTGTTTAGATTACAGTTACAGCCCCCGGGTATGAGTGAAGCTATTCCCCTCTTGAGGGGTGCCCGTAGGGCGGGGTGGCTTTCTGTGCGTACAGTCATTGCGAGGAGGAACGACGAAGCACCCGAGGGCAAAGCCCGAACTGACGCAGTAATCTCATCATTGCAGAGCTTTTTTTATGAGATTGCCGCCCTTCGTTGCACTTCGCTCGCAATGACGAACGCAGCTAAGCACCTAAGAAACTCAGCAGCTCAGTAGCTTATTTAACAGCCTTACTCCCCATAAAAAACACGAGATTGCCACCCTTCATAATATCTTCATGTTTAAGGGTAAGCCCCGTTAAAGGCCTGCCGTTAAGCTCAACCTTTTGTACATACACATTTTTAGCGCTTTGATTTTTTGCCGTAATGGTAAACGTTTTGCCGTTTTCTAAATGTAAAACCGCCTCTTCAACCAGCGGGCTGCCTAACGAATAATCGGGGCTGCCGGGCGCTACGGGGTAAAAACCCAGGCTGCTGAAAATATACCACGCGCTCATCTGGCCGGCATCATCATTGCCGCCCAGGCCGTTTGGCGCGGGCTTGTACATGGCGTTAAGTATCATGCGCACGCGCTGCTGCGTTTTATAGGCCTGCCCCACCCAGTTGTACAGGTAGGCCACGTGGTGGCTGGGCTCGTTGCCGTGCACATAGTTGCCAATGATGCCATCGCGGCTTATGTCTTCGGTATGCTCAAAATACTTGTCGGGCAGCTGCATGGTAAACAGCGAATCAAGGTGCACGGCAAATTTTGCCGCGCCGCCATTCATCAATACAAGCGCTTCCGGATCCTGCGGTACATACAGGCTGTAGTTCCAGGCATTACCTTCTATATACCCCGCCTGGCCCGTATCGAGCGGATCAAAATTTTTTATAAAAGTACCGTTTGAAAGCCGTGCACGCATAAAGCCGCTTTTAGCATCCCACACGTTTTTATAGTTCTCTGCACGGTGGCCATAGGCAGCCGCGATGTCCTTTTTGCCAAGCTTCTCGGCAATCCGGGCAATGCACCAGTCGTCATAAGCATATTCTAATGTTTTAGAAACTGATGCCACACTCTTGTCTTCGGGCACGTAGCCATACGTTTTATAATCGGTAATACCGTCGTAGTAACTCAGGTTAGAGGAATTGATGCAGGCCTCCAGCGCGAGTTGGGTATCAAAGCCGGTGTTGCCCTTAACCACGGCATCGGCAATAACCGAAACGGCGTGGTAGCCTATCATGCACCAGTTCTCGTTAGCATAATGGCTCCAAACCGGCAGCGCGTTGTGTACGCTCTGGCTGTAATGCGCCAGCATGCTCTGTATCATATCGGCGTTGTGTTTGGGCTGTATCATGTTAAACAGCGGGTGCAGCGCCCTGTAGGTGTCCCATAAAGAGAAAGTAGTGTAGTTGGTAAAGCCATCAGCCTTATGAATGTTTTGATCCAGGCCTTTGTAGCTGCCATCGGCATCCATGTATACCGTAGGATTAATGAAGGCGTGGTACATGGCGGTGTAAAAGTTGACCTTATCATCTTCGGTAATGGTTTGCACCTCAATTTTATCCAGTTCTTTTTCCCAAAGCCGCTGCCCTTCGGCCACGGTGCGGTCAAAATCCCAATGCGGCACTTCAAGCTGCATATTAGCCACCGCCCCCTGTGTGCTTACCGGCGAAAGCGCCATCTTTACCAATACCTGCTCCCCGGCCGCCACATCAAAGTCAAAATACATCTTCAGGTTTTGTGCCGCCGCTTCGGGGAAGTTCTTCGTCTGTTCAAACTTGCGCCAAAAGCCGTTGTAGATGTTGTCCTTATCATAGGTCTGCGCCCCATAATTCCTGATTGGCTTGCTGAAAGTCATGGCAAAATATACCGTTCGCGTTCTTGCCCAGCCACGGGTTTGCCTGTAACCGGTAATTAATGTATCATTCTCTACGCGCACAAACGTCCACACGTTCTTTTCGTTATGGTTGTAAATGCCATGCATAAGGTCGAGGATGATGTGTGCCGTATCTTCTTTTGGAAAGGTATACCTGTGGAAACCTACGCGCGTGCTGGCTGTAAGCTCGGCCGTAATGTAGTGGTCGTCCAGCAGTACCTTGTAGTAATTGGCCTTTGCTACTTCATTATTGTGCGAATAAGCCGACCTGTAGCCCCCCTGCGGTTTATCGGCCGTGCCGGGGTTAAGCTGTAATGCGCCCGTTGTGGGCATTATCAGGAAGTCGCCAAGGTCAGAGTGCCCCGTGCCGCTAAAATGCGTGTGGCTAAAGCCCACAATGGTCTTATCGGCATACTGGTAGCCGGCGCAGTATTCATATACTTTACCGTTATATTTTTTGTTGAGTTCGTAAGCAATAGTATCAGTATCCGGGCTGAGCTGCACACTGCCAAACGGCACCGTAGCACCGGGATAAGTATGCCCCATGCGGGCCGTACCGATAAGGGGATTGATATATTCGTAATTCTTTTTGGTGATTTTTTGCGCAAAGCCTGCAAAAGTAAGCAGAAGCACCAGGGTTTGTAGTGTTTTCATTGGGTTGGGTTGAAAGCCTAAAAGTACTAAAAAGAAAATCCTGCCGTGTTGCCACTGCAGGATTTTCAAAACATAGTCGCTAAACTAAATTTTTAAGAGTTGCTTAGCAGCTCAGTACCTTCTTCTAAAACTTCAGCGTTAATCCTGCTAAAAAGTTAGCACCCGCCTGCGGATAGTAGTAAGCACCCTCATAATAATATCCGTTAGAAGAGTATTTCTCATCAAGGATATTGTTAACCAAAGCACTTACAATAACCTGCTTAAATATTTTTTTAGGGCTAAAAGTATAGCTCACATTAAAATCAGTAGTGGTGTAAGCCTTAAGTTTAGCTCCCGGCGTTTCAAGGTTATCCATAAACTGGTCGCCCACAAACTTGGTGGCCAGCATGCCAAACCAGCTGCCATTGCGGTAAATAAGCTGGTTAGCCCCTATAACACTTGGCGAAAAAGCAATATCAGTATCGCCCAGGTTTTGCACGCCTTCTTCACCTTCTATAAAAAAGTCAACATTTTTATTGGCGCTTATGGCAACATTAGGCCTAAGGGTAAAATGATCTGTAAGCGGTATGCTGGCATCGGCCTCAAGGCCCAGGCGGTAGCTGTCGCCGCTGTTGGTATACACCGGGGCACCCACATCATTAAGGGCGCCGGTAAGCACCAGCTGGTCTTTATAACGCATATAGTAACCATTTACATTAATAATGGTTTTGCCGTTGTTGTAACGCCATCCCAGCTCAAAATCGTTAAGGCTTTCGGGCTTGTTGCTGCCGTTTTCATAATCGTCTCGGCGTGGCTCTTTGTTACCGCGGCCGTAGCTAAAATACAGATTGTTATCAGCCGCAACAGCATAGGTTAAACCCGCTTTGGGGTTTACAAAGTTAAAGGTATCATCTACAGGGTCGGCCAGAACGCCATCTGCGGTATAATGCACGGTGCGGTACTGTATATCGGCATACACGCCTAATTTATCAGTAAGGTTGTAGTTGGCTTTGGCATACACGTTAAAGTCGGTTTTAGCAGCATCATCGTCATAATAATGGTCGTCGGGCTGGGTCGCGCCACTATAGCGTGCCCAGATAACCTCGCCAAAATGCGCCCCTTCATACTTGTTCCAGCCGCCGCCCACAATCAGGTTAAGCTTTTCATCTTTATAATTAGCCGAGAACGTGGTACCATAAAAATCGTTATCCAGCCATTTGCGGGTAATCAGGTCTTCTTCGGTAATAAGCGTACCGCCAACGGTAACGTC
>Ga0265780_10006827_pt1 | contig 14111 bp, 14 predicted proteins | sample P1T30metagenome_FD_192432 | JGI IMG/M metagenome (GOLD analysis project Ga0265780, IMG submission 192432) | Plant litter microbial communities from East Loma Ridge, Irvine, California - P1 T30 | ecosystem: Environmental > Terrestrial > Plant litter > Unclassified | place: USA: California... | reverse complement strand
GCCAGGCCGCGCTGTCCGGCCTGGGATCGCTGGTCTGCCACTACCGGCGCGCCGCGCTGGCCAGCTACGGCTACTGGGGCGCGCTCGGACGCATCGACACCCTGCGCCGGCGCTGGTGCGATCCCGCCCTCGACCCTGCGGCGGGACGCGCCGCCGACCTGCTGCGCGGCTGCGGCGCCGAACTGGGCCTGTCGATCGCGCACGAGGTGAACCAGCCGCTGGCCGCCATCGCCCTGCACACGGCGGCCGCGCGCAAGTGGCTGCGCCGGCCGCAGCCCGACGTCGAACGCGCCCTGTCCTCGCTGGCCCTGATCGGCGACGCCGGCCGTCATGCCGGCGACATCGTGCGCAGCATGCAGCGCCTGGCGACGCGCGCGGGCAACCAGCACGCCGCCGTCCGGCCCGACGCGGCGCTGGCCGAGGTGCTGCAACTGCTCGAGCACCGCTTGCGCAAGCACGGCATCGAGGTCGAACTGGCGCTCGGGCTGGATGAGGCGGCGATCCACGCCAGCGGCACCCAGCTCCAGCAGGTGCTGACCAACCTGCTGGTCAACGCCATCGAAGCCCTGGGCGGCGACGACCAGCCGGGCGGGCGCCGGATCCGCGTCGCCTCCTACCGCGCCGGCCCGCGCGAAGTGGAAATCGCGATCGCCGATAACGGTCCCGGCATCGCGCCGCAGTTGCGCGAGCGCGTGTTCGGCAGCCTGTTCAGCACCAAGGCGCACGGCACCGGCATGGGCCTGGCGATCAGCCTGGCCATCGTGCGCGCCCACGGCGGCCACGTGGGTTACGAGCCGGTCCAGCCGCGCGGCGCCTGCTTCCGCCTGCGCCTGCCGATCCAGCCGCCGCTTGACGAAGCGTGAACACTGCCGCAGACTCCAACCGACCCATCCGACTTCACAGCACCATGAACGACAACCCCGCCCCGATCCGCGTCATGATCGCCGACGACCACCCGATGATGCGCGAGGGAATCGCGGCCACCCTGCTGGCCCAGGGCGGCATGGAGATCGTGGGGCTGGCCAGCAACGGCGAGGAAGCCATCGCCCAGTTCGCACGCCACCGTCCCGACGTCACCCTGATGGACCTGCAGATGCCGGTCAAGGACGGGCTGGAAGCCATCATCGCGATCCGCGCCATGCATCCGGATGCGCGCATCGTGGTGCTGACCACCTTCAGCGGCGACGCGCGCGTGACCGCCGCACTGAAGGCCGGCGCCGCCGGCTACCTGCTCAAGGACGTGGCCGGCGCCGAGCTGGCGCGCACCGTGCGCCACGTCTACCAGGGCGCCAGCGTGATCGCCAGGGTCGCACAGCAGGAAGTCGACGGCCACTACCCGGCCGACAAGCTGTCGCCGCGCGAACTCGAGGTGCTGCGCCTTGCCGCCAACGGCAACTCGAACCGGATGATCGGCGACATCCTCACCATCAGCGAGCCGACCGTCAAAAGCCATATGAGCACCGTGCTGGTCAAGCTGGGCGCGAGCGACCGCACGCATGCGGTGACCTTGGCGATGAAGCGCGGCTATATCAGCTTGTAGCGGCCCGGCCATCCGGCAGGGTCGCGTCGCAAGCGGTGACCGTAGGATGGAGATATGAAAAGTTCACTTCTCGCATGCGCCCTCCTCGCCCTCTTTCCCGCCTGCGCACGTGCCCAATCGGATTCGGTGCAGCTGTATGGCCGCCTGAACCTTGCCCTCGAATCGGTCCACGGCGGCGCCGCCGCCACCAATCTGCGCGAATCGAGCTACCGCTCGGTGTTCGGCCTGCGCGGCAGCGAAGCGCTGGGCGGCAGCCTGCGGGTGGTCTGGCAGATCGAGAATGCGTTGTCCCCCGACACCGGGAGCGGCGGCCTGGCCGCGCGCGACAGCCGCATCGGCCTGGAGGGACGCTGGGGCACGCTATTCGGCGGCAACTGGACCACGCCCTATAACGCCGCCACCGCCGGCCTCGATCCGTTCTACCCGACCACCGCCGGCTACATGAGCATCATGGGCAACGGCGCGGCGCCGAGTTCCGGCAATCTCGACAACATCGCCTCCTTCGACCGCCGCCAGCACAACAGCCTGCACTACTGGACGCCGGCCTGGCGCGGCCTGAGCCTGCGCGTGGCCCACGGCTTCAGCGAGGAACGCCCCGCCAGCGGCGCGCGGCCGGCGCTGCGTTCTGGCGCACTGCAGTTCGAGCGCGGTCCGCTCTACCTCACGTTCGCGCACGAACAGCACCGCGACTACCAGGGGCCGGGCGGCATGGATCGCGGCAGCAAGATCGGCGCCGCCTGGCAATTCGGATCGGTGCGGGTGGCGCTCGCCGGCGAGCGGCTGCGCTACCGGACCGCCAGCGGCGCGCTGCGGCGCGACGCCTGGTTCGCGTCCGCCAGCCACAAGCGCGGCCCGCACGCACTGCAATTGGCAGTGGCCCGCGCGGGCGACGGCAAGGGATTGGCGCGCGAACGGGTCGGCTTCATCACCGCGGGCCCCGATACCGGCGCGCTGCACGCCACCGTCGGCTACGAATATGCGCTGTCGCGCCGCACCGCGGCATACGCCATGCACAGCCGCATCCACAACGACGAACACGGCAGGGTCGACTTCGCGATCAACGGCCTGGCCCCTGGCGAAGGCGCACAGCTGCGCGTCACCGCGCTCGGCCTGCGCCACAGCTTCTGAACGATCAGCGGCTGCGCGTCTGCGCGATCTGCAGCCGCTCGGCGTAGCGCACCAGGTCCGGCAAGGAGCGCGCGCCCATCTTTTCCATCACCTTGCGCTTGTGGGTCTTGGCCATGATTTCGCTCACGCCGAGGGCGTCGGCCACCTGCTTGTTGAGCAGGCCGCCGATCACGAGGGTCATGGTCTCGCGTTCGCGCGGGGTCAGGCTGGCGTGGCGTTCGCGCAGGGCGCTCAAGTCCCGCCGCAGCGCCAGCCGGCCTTCATCTAGAGCCAAGGCGTCGCGCACCGCGCGCAGCAGCGCTTCCGGGGCGACCGGCTTGGTGAGGAATTCGCAGGCGCCGGCCTTCATGGCCTGTACCGTCAGCGGAATCGAGCCGAAGCCGGTCAGGAAGATGATCGGCAGGTCGCTGCCCTGGCGCGCCAGGATGCCGGCGACGTCCAGCCCGCTCAGTTCCGGCATCTTCATGTCGCACACCAGGCAGGCGGCGCCATCGGGGCGCGCTTCCTTGACGAAGTCGGCGCCGGCCGCGAAGCCGCGGCCGTCAATGCCCTCGGCGGCGAGCAGGTTCAGCACCGAGCTGCGCACCGCCGCATCGTCGTCGAGGACGAAGACCACGGGCGCGCTCACTTGTCGTCTCCCGCCAGCACCTGCCGGACCATGGCGGCCAGGTCGTCGGGGCCGCATGCGGGACAGCCCTGGCCGGCCGTCTGCCAGGCCGACATGGTGCTGCCCGCGCGCTGGCTCTGCGCGATGATCTCGTGCAGCAGGCCTTCCAGCAGCTCGAGCTGTGGCGGATCGTGGCGCAGCCAGCGCAGGGCGGCGCCCGCGTTCGCGGAAATCGCCATCAGCGGCTGGTTGATGTCGTCCGCGATCGCGGCGGTCACCTGCGCAAGCACTCCCACGTCCCCCCTTGTAAAAGTCATCCTGCTTTATCGACCGGCGACGTCTCCGCGCCCTCCTTCTGCGCCGCCACGCCGGTAATCTGCGCCACGCAGTGCGTGCGCAGCCAGCTCGCCGTCAGCGGCTCCTTGGCAAGGAAGCGCTTGGCGATCGGCACCGACTGTTCGCCGATCAGCATGCCGAGCAGGCCGACCAGGGCCACCACCGGCGGCGCCGGCGAGCGCACTTGCAGCAAGGCGTAGATCAGTCCAACCAGGGCGCCGGTGGCCAGCGCCACGATATAGATTTTCATGAGGTTTCCCCGGAAATGCAAGTGGCCGGGCCGCAGGAAGGCCTCCCGCCGGCCCGGCCGTGAACGAATCGCTTAGTTTGCCGGAACCGGCGCCAGCACTTCGTGGCTGCTGGTGGTGCGCTGCGGCGCCTTGTGCACCATCGTGTAGGCGTAGTCCACGCCCATGCCGTAGGCGCCCGAATGCTCGCGCACCACCGCCATCACCGCGTCATAGGTGTCGCGATGCGCCCAGTCGCGCTGCCACTCGAGCAGCACCTGCTGCCAGGTCACCGGCACCACGCCGGCCTGCACCATGCGCTGCATGGCCAGGTCGTGCGCCGCCTGCGAGGTGCCGCCGGAAGCGTCGGCCACCATGTAGATCTCGTAGTCGCCTTCCAGCATCGCGCACAGGGCGAAGGTGGTGTTGCACACCTCGGTCCACAGGCCCGCCACCACCACCTTCTTGCGGCCGTTGGCGGCCAGGGCGTCGCGCACCTTCTGGTCGTCCCAGGAGTTCATCGAGCTGCGCTCCAGGATCGGCTTGCCGGGGAAGACGTCGAGCAGCTCGGGATAGGTATGGCCGGAGAAGGCCTGCGTCTCGACCGTGGTGATGGTGGTCGGAATGTCGAACACCTTGGCGGCCTTGGCCAGGCCGACCACATTGTTCTTCAGGACCTGGCGGTCGATCGACTGCACGCCGAAGGCCATCTGCGGCTGCTGGTCGATGAAGATCAGCTGGCTGTTGGCGGGGGTGAGCACTTCGAGTTTTGGATTGGACATGCTGTTCTCCATTCGTTGCATGGATGCGCGGACCACGGGATCCGCGCCGTTGGTATCGTAGGACGCCCGCGCCTTCGGACATAGTATCCAAAGGTATAGGGGGCCTAACGGGGAGTTACCTGTTCCCGGGTCTTGCTCTCCGGCGCCTCCAGCGCCAGCATCGCAACCAGGATCAGGATGGGGACCACCAGCGCGGCGAAGCCGAACCGGTGAAAAGCGAAAGCGGCGGCGATGCAGCCGATGGCGAACGCCGCCAGCGGCCAGAAGAACTTGCCGCAGCGGGCCGCCAGGCCCGGATCGTTCGCGCCGCGCAGGCGGTCGACCAGGTCGATCACGATCTGGGTCACGTTCCCGGTCATCATCGAGGTCGGCGCCAGGTGGCCCAGCAGCAGGCGGCTGGTGGCGCTGTGCGCGCCCATGCCGGCGGTGCCGAGCAGGCCGGCGGCCATCGCCAGCGGCCCGGCGTGGCTGCCGACCGGCGTGGCCGCGATCCCGCAGGCCATGAAGCCGAGCAGCAGCACCGACTGCAGCAGCAAGGCCGGCCGCAGCGGCGCGCCGCCACGCGCCTCGATGGCGACGATCAGGATGCGCGCCGCGGCCACGCCGGCGATGAAGGCGGGGAAGGCCAGGAACTTGAGCAGCACCATCTCGCGGCTGGAATCGGCCAGCGCCGCGCCGATCAGGATGAAGTTGCCGGTGACGCGGGCGGTGAACAGGCCGAACAGGGCCAGGAAGCCCAGGGTGTCGACGTAGCCTGCCAGGAAGCCCAGCGCCAGGCCCTGGGTGCGGTAATGGTCTTGCTCGATCATGAGTGCCTCCGTATGCGATGTCGCCATGCTAGAGATGCCGACCGGCGCGCGCCCATGCCATTCGGCCAGTCGACGGGATGGGGTGGCATATACCTAGGTATAGCTAGACCCGGCGCCGCCCCGCCCCCGACAATCGGCTCACCAATTGCCGGAGCCCGAACACCATGGACACCCACACGATTTCCCTCGTCATCGTCGACGACCACCCTCTCATCCTGTCGGGCCTGGCCTGCCTGTTCCGGTCCGAACCCGGCTTCGCGCTGCTGGGCCAGGGCATGAACGCCGCCGACGCGATCGCGCTCTACGACCGCCTGCAGCCCGACCTGATGCTGGTCGACCTGAACATGCCGGGCGGCGGCCTGGAGGCGGTGGCCGCCACCCGCAAGAAGTATCCCGAGGCGCGCATCGTGGTGCTCAGCTCCTACGAGGGCGACGAGATCGTGCACCGCGCGATGCAGGCCGGCGCCGCGGCCTACCTGCACAAGCAGGCCGGCTTCGACGAGATCCTGCACTGCGTGCGCCAGGTGGCCCACCACCGCCGTTACCTCCCGCCGCAACTGGCCGCGAAGCTGGCGCAGCGCATCCATACCAGCCCGCTGTCGCGGCGCGAACTCGACATCCTGGCCCACCTCAGCGTCGGCAAGAGCAACAAGCTGATCGCGCGCGATGCCGGCATCGGCGTCGGCACCGTCAAGTACCACGTCAATAACATCCTGTCGAAGCTGAACGTGTCGTGCCGCACCGAGGCTGCCTGCGTGGCCCAGCAGCGCGGCCTGCTGCATGCCTTCTGAGACCATCCAACACCTGGGAGACACCCGATGCAAGCATCCACCGCCAAGGCGCCGCTGATCCTGTTCAACGGCTGCTTCCACACCGCCGACCGCCAGAACCCGCAGGCCAGCGCGGTCGCGATCCAGGACGGCAAATTCCTCGCCGTGGGCGACACCGACGAGGTGATGCGCCACCGCCGCGACGACAGCCAGCTCATCGACCTGCAGGGCCGCACCGTGATCCCGGGCCTGAACGATTCGCACATCCACCTGATCCGCGGAGGGCTGAACTACAACCTCGAGCTGCGCTGGGAAGGCGTGCCCTCGCTCGCCGACGCACTGCGCATGCTCAAGGCCCAGGCCGAACGCACCCCGCATCCGCAATGGGTGCGCGTAGTGGGCGGCTGGAACGAATTCCAGTTCGCGGAAAAGCGCATGCCGACCATCGAGGAAATCAACCACGCCGCACCCGATACCCCGGTGTTCGTGCTGCACCTGTACGACCGCGCCCTGCTCAACCGCGCCGCCCTGCGCGCGGTCGGCTACGACAAGGACACACCCAATCCGCCGGGCGGCGAGATCGTGCGCGACGCCAGCGGCAACCCGACCGGCATGCTGATCGCGCGGCCCAACGCCATGATCCTGTACGCGACCCTGGCCAAGGGCCCGTCGCTGCCGCTCGACCAGCAGGTGAACTCGACCCGCCAGTTCATGCGCGAGCTGAATCGCCTGGGCCTGACCAGCGTGATCGACGCCGGCGGCGGCTTCCAGAACTATCCGGACGATTACGCGGTGATCGAGTCGCTGGCGAAGGAAGAGCAGCTGACGGTGCGGATCGCCTACAACCTGTTTACGCAAAACAAGGGCAAGGAGTTGCAGGACTTCGAGCGCTGGACCGATATCGTCAAGCCGGGCGACGGCGACGACTTCTATCGCCACAACGGCGCCGGCGAGATGCTGGTGTTCTCGGCTGCCGACTTCGAGGACTTCCTGCAGCCGCGTCCCGACCTGCCGCAGGGGATGGAGGGCGAGCTCGAAAAAGTGGTGCGCCACCTGGTGCAGCAGCGCTGGCCGTTCCGCCTGCACGCGACCTACGACGAATCGATCTCGCGCATGCTCGACGTGTTCGAGACCGTGAACCGCGACATCCCCTTCGACGGCTTGAGCTGGTTCTTCGACCACGCCGAAACCATCAGCCCGCGCAATATCGAACGGGTGCGCGCGCTGGGCGGCGGCATCGCGATCCAGCACCGCATGGCCTTCCAGGGCGAGTTTTTTGTGGAACGCTACGGCGCCGAAGCGGCGAAAGCCACGCCGCCGATCGCACGCATGCTGGACATGGGCGTGCCGGTCGGCGCCGGCACCGACGCCACCCGCGTGGCCAGCTACAACCCCTGGACCGCGCTCTACTGGCTGGTCTCGGGTCGCACCGTCGGCGGGCTGCGCCTCTACGATGCCGGCAGCCGCCTGCCGCGCGAGACCGCGCTCGAACTCTGGACCAGCGGCAGTGCCTGGTTCTCCAGCGAGCAGGGGAAAAAGGGCCGCATCCGCGAAGGCATGCTGGCCGACCTCGCCGTCCTCTCCGCCGACTTCTTCCGCGTCGAGGAAGAAGCGATCAAGGAGATCGAGTCGGTGCTGACGATCGTCGGCGGCAAGGTGGTATTCGGCCAGGCCGAGTTCACCGCCCTCGGCCCGCCGCCAATTCCCGTGCTGCCCGACTGGTCGCCGGTGAATACCGTGCCGGGCCACTACCGCAAAGCCGCGCCGGCGATCGCCCACCAGTGCCAGGGCGCCTGCGGCGTCCACGGCCACGGCCACGACCGCGCCCGTCGTTCCAACGTCCCGGTGTCCGATTTCTCGGGCTTCTGGGGCGCCTTCGGCTGCAGCTGCTTCGCTTTCTAAACCGACCACCGGGGTCAGGTCTGACAAACGGACACGAACACAGCTGTAGTTGCCGGCAACGGCAGAGCTCGTGTCTGAATGTCAGACCTTACCCCGGTCCTGGTTTTGCTGTATCAACCACTGAAAGGAATCACCATGAACCGCACCATCGACACCGTCACCGCTCACGACGGCACCATCATCCACTTCACCGACTGGGGCCACGGCACGCCGGTGGTCTTCAGCCATGGCTGGCCGCTGAACGGCGATTCCTGGGAAAACCAGATGATGTTCCTGGCCGACCACGGCTACCGCGTGATCGCCCACGACCGCCGCGGCCACGGCCAATCGACCAAGGCCTGGCACGGCAACGACATGAACACCTACGCCGACGACCTGGGCGCAGTGCTCGATACGCTCGACATCACCGGCGCCACCCTGGTCGGCCACTCGACCGGCGGCGGCGAAGTCGCGCGCTATATCGGCCGCCACGGCACCAACCGCGTCAACAAGGCGGTGCTGGTGGGCGCGGTCACGCCGCAGATGGTGGTGTCGCCAGCCAACCCGGACGGCGTGCCACTGTCGGTCTTCGACGGCATCCGCGATGGCGTGAAAAACGACCGTGCCCAGTTCTTCCTCGACCTGTCGCTTCCCTTCTTCGGCTTCAACCGCCCCGGCGCCAAGGTGTCCGAAGGCCTGCGCCAGACCTTCCTGATCCAGGGCCTGCAGTGCAGCCTGAAAAGCGCCTATGCGTGCGTCAAGCAGTTCTCGGAAACCGACTTCACCGAAGACCTGAAGAAGATGACGATCCCGACCCTGGTGGTGCACGGCGACGACGACCAGATCGTGCCGCTGGCGACCACCGCGCGCCGCGCGGTGGAGCTGCTGCCGCAGGGCCGCCTCTCGGTGTACGCGGGCGCCGGCCACGCGCTGCCGATCACCCACAAGGACCAGCTGAACGCGGAGCTGCTGGCCTTCCTGCGCTCGTGATGCCAGGCGCCGCTCGCCTGGCGCGAGCGGCGCCTCCCGGTTACGGCAGCCGGGAGTAGTTCAGCGGCACCCAGCGGTAAGCCTGGCCCTGCGGCGCCAGGCGTCCCAGTCCGGGGAACTGCAGGTGCGCGCCGCCCACCAGTTCTCCCTCCTTGCCGGCCGCGTCGAAGAACTTCCTGCGCGCGGCGTAGGCGCGTTTGCCGTCGCTGTCGAAGCCGATCGTCACCTCGGGGTGCGCCATCTGGACCGAGGCCACGTGCACCAGGTCGCCGATCAGCAGCAACGTCAAGCCGCGGCTCTGCACCTGGTAGACCGTGTGGCCGGGCGTGTGGCCGGCCGCGCTCAGTGCGCTGATCCCCGCCACCAGTTCGCCGTCGCGCTCGATCGCCTTGAACCGGCCCGCCTGTACGTAGGGACCGAGCGATTGCATCGCCGGCTGGAAGAAGCCCTGCTTGTCGGCCGGGGCTTGCGCGGCGTTGGCCTGGCTGAGCCAGTAGTCGCTGTCGGCCTTCGCCGCCCTGACAACGGCGTTCGGGAACACCCGTTGCCCGTTCTCGGACAGGCCGCCCACGTGGTCCGGGTGCAGGTGGGTGATGTAGATCTCGTCGACCTGCTCCGGACGGTAGCCGGCCGCCTTCAGGTTGGCGGCCAGCTTGCCCAGGGTCGGGCCGAAGAAGCCGCCGGCGCCGGTGTCGACCAGCACCAGCCTGGCGCCGGTATTGACCAGGAAGGCGTTGGTCGAGGTTTCCAGCGGCAGCGTCAGGTAATCCTGCTTCAACGCCGCGCGGGTGGCGTCCGCCTTCTGCTGCAGCAGCTGGTCCATCGGCAGGTCGGCGGTGCCGTCGCTCAAGGGTGTGATCTCGAAGTCGCCCAGCATGATGCGGGCGAAGCCAGGGGCCGGGGTTCCGGCCAGCGGCGCGCCGGCCTGCGCGCTCGAGGCAAGCAGTGCGATGGCGGCTGCGAACAGTGTGTGCTTTGATGCGGTGATCATGGTGTCCTCAGTGGTGGTCGATCGGTTGCGTACCGGGGTACCGCACGATGATCGCAACTGCGCACCGCAGCGTCACCACCCACAAGATAGGGCCGGCCCGGTGCTGGCATTTCTGTTCAGTATCCGCTACGATACATTTCGATACAATTGATTACGAACTGACGATTACCGTGATTCCGCGCGCATTCCGTTCCTGCCTGACGCTTCTGCTGCTGGCCGTGTCCTCCTTCCTGCCCTCCGCCGGCGCAGCGACCCTGCCTGTGGTTGCGCCGCTGCCGACGCTGGCCGACTACCACCACACCCGCTGGACCGCCGACGAGGGCGCGCCGGCCGCGATCCGCGCGATGGCGCAGACGCGCGACGGCTGGCTCTGGATCGGCACCCTCGATGGCCTGTACCGTTTCGACGGCGTGCGTTTCACGCGCTATCCGCTGCCGTCCGGCCTTGGATTGAACCGCAACCTGATCCGCTACCTGCAAGCCGGTCCGCGCGGCGAACTGTATATCGGCCGCGCTGCCGAGGGCATCACCGTGCTGGAACCCGACGGCCGCCTGCACGACCTGCCGCCGGAGCCGGTGACCGGCCACATGGTCGATGGGCTGGCAGTCGACGCCGACGGCAGCGTCTGGATTGTCTGCCAGGGTATCTACCGCCTGCAGGACGGGCGCTGGCAGAACGTGGCGACCGGGCCGGAATGGAAAGGGGTCGACGTGCGCAGCTTCCGGCGCGATGGCCAGGGCCGGCTCTGGATCAGCAAGGACGCCAGCACCTGGCGCCTCGACCGCGCCGCGCAACGCTTCGAGCGCATCCTCGACCTGGGCGGTGACTTGCTGCCGGCGCCCGATGGGCGCCTGTGGCTGATGACCAACGAGGGCGAGCTGCGCGCGCTGGCGCCGGCCGGCGCCGACCGCCCCGGTGCGGTGCCCGAAGCGGTGAGCACCGGCCGCTTCGCGCCAGATGGCAGCCTGTGGCAGCTGGGCTGCCCGGACCAGCCCTGCGTGGTGCCTGGCGCCGCGCAGCGCGGCCAGGACGCGTTCCGGGTCGGCGCGCCGCCCGCCGCCGGACCGGATGCGCAGCTGCGCATGTCGGGCAAGACCCCGAACCTGCTGCTGGTCGACCGCGAGGGCGCGACCTGGATCAGCTCCGAGGGCGGGCTCGATCGCCTGCGCCGCAAGCGCATCCTGCCCACCGAGCTTGGCGGCGTGGGGATCGGCTACAGCGTCGTCGCCGACAAGGCGGGCCGGGTGTGGGCCGCGAACGCCTACAATAACCGCATGTGGGAACTGACGCCGGAGCGCGCAGTGCCGGTGCCGACGCGTCATCCGATACTGCTGCTGGCGCGCGACCCGGACGGCGGCCTGCTGTATGGCGGCAAGCGCAGCGTCTGGCGCGAGACCGCCGCCGGCGTGCAAGAGATGCCGTTGCCGCCCGGCCCCGGGGGCAAGCCGATCGACATGCGCATGATGGGCATCCTCGACGACGGCAAGCTGCTCTGGACCGCCACCCTGGAAACCGGCCTGCTGGCCTGGCGCGATGGCCAATGGCGGCCGCACAGCGACTTCAAGCTCCCCGCCAAGATCTACCAGTCGGCGCTGGCCGGCCCCGGCCAGCTCTGGCTGGCCACCGGCGACGGCGAACTGTTCCACTACGACGGCGCGACCAATGCGCTGCGTCCGCCGGTCGACATCCGCGCGCTCGGCATGACCGCCACCATCTTCCCCGGCCCGGAACTCGTGCTGAGCGGCGACAACGGCAGCGGCGTGGTACGCGCCGGCGCGCTGGCCATGCTGCGCGCGGCGGAGCCGAACGTGCTGCGCAACGTATCGGGCATGGTGACGACGAACGACGGCGACCGCTGGCTGAACGGCGCCGCCGGGCTGGTGCACGTGACAGCCGCCGACTGGGCGCGCAGCATCGCCGACCCGGCCGTGCCACTGCGCTACGAAGTGTTCGACGGCCTGGATGGCTATCCAGGCCGCGCCGTGTTCGAGAACCGCTGGCGCAGCGCCTGGAGCGGCGACGGCCGCACGCTGTGGCTGACCGCGACCGGCGGCGTGGTGCGGGTCGACACTGCCGACCTGGCGCGCAACCGCGTCGCCCCAAACCCGGTGATCCTGTCGCTGACCTCAGAGGCGGGCACGGTCGGCGTCGACGGCGCCCCGTTGCGCCTGGCCCCCGGCACCGAGCGCTTCCGCGTCGACTTCACCGCGCCTTCGCTGCGCATGCCGGAACGGGTGCGCTTCGAATACCTGCTCGAGGGCGTCGATAATACATGGCAGGACGCCGGCACCCGCCGCAGCACCTCGTACACCAGCATCGACCCGGGCGACTACGTGTTCCGGCTGCGCGCCATCAACGAAGACGGTGTGCGCAGCACCAGCGAGGCGCGGCTGGCGCTGCGGGTCGAACCAACACTGTGGCAGACCACCTGGTTCCGCCTCCTCTGCGCAGGCCTGCTGGTGCTGCTGCTGGTGCTGGCCTACCGCGTCCGGGTGCGCCAGCTGACGCGCCGCGTCGCCGAGCGCCTGCACGTGAAGGTGGCCGAGCGCGAGCGCATCGCGCGCACCCTGCACGACAACTTCCTGCAGACGGTGCACAGCCTGATGCTGCGGGTCGACACGGTCGCCGCCGGTCTGCCGCCGGACGACGCCACGCGGCGCGAACTGGAAAGCGTGCTGCGCCACGCCGGCGGCGCCCTCGGCGAAGGGCGTGAGCAGTTGCAGGAGTTGCGCTCGGGCGCGCGCGATCGACTGGAAGATGTGCTGGACGACTGCATCGCCCAGCTGCAGGCGGCGCCCCCCGGGGTGATGATCCGGTTGCGCAGCGAGGGCGCACGGCGTCCGCTGGAACCGGAGGTGACGCTGGAAGTGGCGGCGATCGCGCGTGAAGCGCTGCACAACGCCTGCATCCATGGCGGCGCGGGCCAGGTGCGCGCCAGCCTCGATTACAGCGCCGAGGGGGTGATGCTGCGCGTCGCCGACGATGGCCGCGGCTTCGACCCAGCGGTGCTGCGCGAGGGCCGCGCACAGGGGCACTGGGGCCTGGTCGGCATGCGCGAGCGCGCCCAGCGCATCGGCGCCGTGCTCGATATTGCGGACGGCAGCGAAGGCGGCGCGGTCATTACCTTGCGCGTGCCGGCGGTACTGGCTTATCTTCCTTGAACCCGGCCCGGCGCCCCCAGTCCCACCAGGCCACCAGCAGGAAGGCGCCGGCCAGGCCGAGGTGCTCGAAGAAGCCGTTGGCCGCCATGGTGCGCGCCATGCCGGTGAGTTCCCAGAAGCGGTTCGCGACCAGGTTGGCCGCCAGCGTGAACAGGCCCAGGTAGGCGGCGCCAAGCCAGCGCAGCCGGCCGCTCAGCACCAGGATCGACGCCAGCAGTTCGCCCGCGATGGTGAGCACGGCCAAAGGCAGCGCCGGCGCCAGGCCGAAATGCTGCATCTCGGCCAATGCTGCGGGAAAGTCGAAGGTCTTCTGCAGGCCGCCTTGCAGGTAGGCCGAGCACAGGAGCAGCAGGCAGCACCACTGGATGACGGGAGCACGTTGTGGAATAGTGTGGGTCGGGATCCGGGTATGCATGATTGTAGGAGTCAAGTAGTCAGCGCTGCGCCCTGCAGGAGTTTACGCACGTGGGTGGCGAACAGGCAGCGCCGTTTGCCGCGATGAAAAAACCGGTGCACGCCGCGCACGGTGTGGCCGCCGCGGAAAGTCACTTCGAAGCTCACCGGATCGCACTCCGGCCGGCCGGCCCACGCGGCCAGCACGCGGTCGGCCGCATGAAATTCCGCCAGCAAGGCGGTGGCACGCTGCGGATTCCACAGGCGGATGCTCAGCACCTCGGCCTGCTCGTCGTCGTCGATGATGTCCATGCTTGCCTCCGGCGTTGTCCAGCGTGCGTCCATCGTAGCGATGATGCGGCGCCGCTGCCCGTATCTTTCGGCTGGTAGCGCCGGGCCTGGCCTTCTGGCCGGGGTCAAGCGCGCGCCGCCTCTCTAGACTGGGGTCCTGCCTGCGCGTCCGTACGCAGGTCCCTCTCCCACCTGAAAGGATCAC
>Ga0265780_10006826_pt1 | contig 14113 bp, 13 predicted proteins | sample P1T30metagenome_FD_192432 | JGI IMG/M metagenome (GOLD analysis project Ga0265780, IMG submission 192432) | Plant litter microbial communities from East Loma Ridge, Irvine, California - P1 T30 | ecosystem: Environmental > Terrestrial > Plant litter > Unclassified | place: USA: California... | reverse complement strand
CCAGGCGCGGTCGCGCGACGGGTGCAGCCACCACTGCGTGCCCGACCAGCCGGCGTGGCCGAAGCCGTCCTGATCGAGCAGGCCGCGCACGTCGTCGAGCAGGGCCAGGCCGAGGCCCCAGCGCTGGCCGCGATCGGGGTCGCTGCTGAGCACGGGCAGGCCGAGGCCGAGCGGTCGGCGCGCGGCGGCGAGCGTCTCGGGCCGCAGCACGCCGTCGCGCTCGCCGCGGGCCGCGCGCAGCAGACCGCCGGCGAGGCCCAGCAGCGTCTCGGCCGAGGCGAAGAGCCCGGCGCCGGGGTGGCGGAAGGGCAGCATCCGCTCGTGATCGAGGTCGACGGCCTCGCCGCCGCGCACCGCTCGGGCGCCGCGCGCGTCGAAGCTCGGACCGGGTGCGCCGACGGCCTCGCCGAGCTCGGCGAGGTGCTGCTCGAGGTCGCGCCCGGTCGCGTGCTCGAGGATCGCGGCGGCGCCGGCGAAGGCCAGCGTCGAGTACTGCACGGCGGTGCCGGGCGGCACCAGGGTCTCGCCGCGGCGCAGGCGCTCCACGCCGTCGCGGTACCAGTCGCCGTGCTCCTCGCGGATGCCCGAGCGGTGGCTCAGCAGGTGCTCGAGCGTCACGCCGCGGTGCACGTCGGCGCCGAGCGCCGGCCCCAGCTCGTCGAGCAGCGACACCTGGCCGCGCTCGACCGCGCGCAGCACGGCCAGCGCCGTCATGGCCTTGCTGATCGAGTAGAGCGCGAAGCGGTCGTCGGCCGCGAAGGGGCGGCTCTCGTCGGCGCCCAGGGCGATCAGTTCGCGCACACCGCCGGAGTCGGCGATGCCGAGCACGGCGCCGGGCAGCCGTCCCTCCGCGATGTGCTCCTGCAGCAGGTCGACGATCGGCGATGCGCTCATCCGCCCAGTCTTCCAGCGCCGGTCGCGCCGATGACCCCCGGCGACGGCCGGGCTCCCAGCCGACCGGGCGTATCCTGTCCCTCGTGCCGCAAGACTTCTGGGGGAACGCCGTCTTCTCCGTGACGCCCACCATCCTCGTCGGGCTCCTCTTCTGGTTCATCATGCGCGCGCTCATCCGCTCCGACCGCTCGGAGCGCTCCGCGCAGACGAAGGCCGAGGGCGAGGCCATGGCCCGCATCGAGGCCGAGGAGCGCGAGCGGATGCGCAAGGCCGCCGACCGCGGCTGATCGCGAGCAGTCGAACGCGCGCCGCACACGCAGCGCGACCCTGACGACACTCACGCGAGGCAACGCCTCGAGCGCTCGACGCGGAGGAAAGCCCTCTCGGTGACCGAGGGAAAACACCTACTTCTTCATGAGGATCGCTCAGCCCAAAGGGGTACAGGATTCGGTCCTCCAAACTGCGGACATGGCCGCATCGGGGTACAGCGCTTGACGCGCCCCCTTTTCGGGGCGTCGAGCGCCGGCCGGCACCCCTCTCGGAAGGCATTACAGTGAACGCGCGCCGGACGCGGCGCCCCGTCCTCTCCCGAGAGATCCCGCCCATGAGCAGGCCCGCCAGGCCCGCGGCATTCCGCCGCTTGAAGCCGTCTTCGGCGTTCCTGCAGGCGCGTCGGGAGTTCAGCTCGCCGTGGGTGCAGCACCTGCCCTTCGCGATCGCCTTCGTGGCCGTGCTCGTCGTCTCGGCGGGCATCGCGCCCCAGCTGCTCGTCGATCCCTGGGTCGTGACGGCGACGGTCGTCACGGTCGGCGTCACGATCGCCGTGCGCTACGTGCCATGGGAGTCGTTGCCGCCCGTCGCCATCATCCTGCTGCCGCTGCTCGATGTCGTCGCGATCGCGCTGCTCCGCGAGGGCGCCGGCACGACCATCGGCACGATCGGCCTGCTCCTCTTCTTCCCCGCGTTCTGGTTCGCCAGCGAGTTCCACCTCGTCGGCGTCGCGATCAGCACCGCCTGCGCCGCCTCCGTCATGCTCCTGCCCTCCTGGCTCGGGCAGGAGGAGATCAACACCCCGCAGAATCTCGCCCGGGTGCTGCTCGTGCCGACGATCGTGGCCATCAAGGGCGTCGTCGTCAACTTCCTGGCCGGCAGGATCGTGCGCCAGCGCGAGGGCCTCGAGTCGCTCACCACGCGGCTGCGCGACTCGCTCTCGGAACGCGACGAGTTCGTCGCCACGGTCTCGCACGAGCTGCGCACGCCGCTCACCTCCATCCGCGGCTACGTCGACCTCCTGCGCGACGAGGCGCCGCTCGAGATGCAGCCGCAGCTCGACGTGATCGACCGCAACGTCGGTCGCCTGCAGCTCACCGTCGACGACCTGCTGCAGTCCGCCGGCCGAGACCTCGTGCTGCAGCCGATCCCCTGCGACCTCGCGGAGATCGCGGACGGCGCCCTGCGCTCCATCCAGCCCCGCGCCCGCGGCAAGAACATCACGCTGCTGTCGTCGATCCCGGAGAGCCTCTCCGCCACGATCGACGCCGCCCGCATCGATCAGGTGCTCGACAACCTGCTCTCGAACGCCATCAAGTACACGCCGGAGGGCGGCATGGTCAGCGTCGGCCTGCGCCGTCAGGACGACCGCGCGGTGATCACGGTCACCGACACCGGCATCGGCATCGCCGCCGATGAGCAGGGCCAGCTCTTCACCCGCTTCTTCCGCGCCAGCTCCGCCCGCGAGTCGGGCTCGAAGGGCCTCGGCCTGGGCCTGTCGATCGTGCGCTCGGTCGTGCAGGCGCACGGCGGCGACATCGCGCTCGAGAGCGAGCTCGGCAAGGGCACGACCGTCTCGGTCACCATCCCGCTCGGCGAGTGATCGCGATCCCCTGAACGGGGGACGGATGACGCGCCCGGGCCGCGGAACCTCGGCCCGGCCTGCGCAGATCTTGCGTGTTTCTTGAGGAACCGGGGGACGGCCCCTTGAGACTGGCGCGGCACCATGGAGCCAAGAAGGAACCCGAACCCTTCGAACCTCGCTCGACCGAGACGATCCGATGGCCTCACCCCCTCGTGGCCTACCCGACGGATCGGCGGAGTCGAGCACAGGAGCCCTCCTCCCCGGAGGCGTAACGAAGAAGTCGGAGCACTCGTGAGCAGCACCCCCCGCGCGGCATCGCCGCGGCTGCTCGCCGTTCCGTCGCCCGCCCCTGCCGCGGCGCCATCTGAGCGCGCCGAAGCGGGAACCCGAACCTGCGCACAGCCGGTAGGGGCGAGGCGAACTTCTCATCGTCGACCCCGGAATCAGGAGGCACTCGGTTGATCGCGTACCTCCCCATGGGCACCGACGGGCTCGTCGACACCTCCGTGCTCGAGAAGCTCTCCCGCGAGATCGACGTCACGGGCACGCAGACCGCCAAGTTCGTGCAGCGCTTCATCACGCTCTGGCCGACCCGCCGCGACGCGATCCGCACCACGATGGCCGGCCGCGACCGCCAGCGGGCCATCGAGGCCGCGCTGAGCCTCAAGACCACGGCCGAGATGCTCGGCGCCATGCCCCTCTACGAGCTGAGCCAGTCGATCGAGCAGTCGATCCGCGCCGGCGACTGGGACGGCGCGCAGCAGCGGATGGACGAGGTCGAGGAGCTCGGCCCCCGCACCAACGCCGTGCTGGCCGATTGGGCCGGCGGGCGCCTCTGACCTGAGCCCGGCTCGCGTCCAGCCGCCGGTTCCGAGCCGTTCCCGCCCGGGTCCTAGGATGTCGGCAGGCGCTTCCGCGCGCCGTGTCCGAACCCCACGCCGCTACCGGATCGAGAGCTGCACCGTGACCGTTCCCACTCCGCGCGCCGCTCTGCCCCTCGGCGATGCGCGTGCCCTCCTGTTCGACCTCGACGGCGTGATCACGCCGACCGCCGAGGTGCACATGCGCGCCTGGTCGCGCCTCTTCACCGCTGTGCTCTCCGAGTACCCGGCCGTCGAGCCGTACACGGATGCGGACTACTTCCTGCACGTGGACGGCAAGCCCCGCTACGACGGCGTGCGCGACCTGCTCGCCAGCCGCGGCCTCAGCCTGCCGGACGGCGAGCCGAGCGACCCCGTCACCGCCGACACCGTCTGCGGACTCGGCAACCGCAAGAACGAGGCCTTCAACGCCGAGCTCGCCGAGCGCGGCGTGGAGCCCTTCCCCGGCTCGGTGGCGTTCCTCGAGCGCGCCGAGGCCGCCGGCCTCGCCGTGGCCGTGGTCTCGAGCTCGCGCAACGCGGTGCCCGTGCTCGCGGCCGCCGGGCTGCTCGACCGCTTCCCCGTGATCGTCGACGGCCTGGTCGCCGCCGAGCGGGGCATCCCGGGCAAGCCCGCCCCCGACACCTTCCTCGACGCCGCGGCCCAGCTCGGCGTCGCCCCCGAGCACGCGGTCGTGCTCGAGGACGCGCACTCCGGCGTCCGCGCCGGCCGCGACGGCGGCTTCGGCCTCGTCATCGGCATCGACCGCGGGGCCGACGCCGACGCGCTCGCCGCCGCGGGGGCCGACGTCGTCGTCCCCGACCTCGACCAGCTCATCGACGCGCTGCCCGCATCCGACCCGGAGGACCGCGCATGAAGCACCTGCAGGCAGACCCGCTCGACCGCCACCAGTTCCCGCTCGACGAGTGGGCCCTCATCGAGGCGCACTTCGACGCCGAGCAGCAGGGCCTCGTCGAGACCCTCTTCTCGGTCGGCAACGGCTACCTCGGCCTGCGCGGCAACCTCGAGGAGGGCCGCGACGGCTACATGTACGGCACCTTCGTGAACGGCTTCCACGAGACGTGGCAGATCCGTCACGCCGAGGACGCCTTCGGCTTCGCGCAGGTCGGCCAGACGATCGTCAACGTGCCGGACGCCAAGATCATCCGCCTCTACGTCGACGACGAGCCCTTCGTGCTCAGCGAGGCCGACGTGCTGCGCGGCACCCGGCGCCTCGACTTCCGCGACGGCGTGCTCTACCGCGAGATCGAGTGGCGCACCCCCTCCGGCAAGCGCGTGCTCATCCGCTCCCGCCGTCTCGTCTCCTTCACCGACCGGCACCTCGCCGTCATCGACTACGAGGTGACGATGCTGGATGCGGATGCGCACCTGCTGATCTCGAGCCAGATCCTCAATCGGCAGGACGGCGGCGACGAGTTCCAGAAGGGCGCCTCCGAGAGCGGGGCCACCTTCGATCCCCGCAAGGCCGAGGCCTTCACCGATCGGGTGCTGCTGCCGCGCATCAAGCGGATCGACGGCTCGCGCTCGCTGCTGGCCTACCGCACCAACAACTCGAAGATGACGATCGCGGTCGGCGCCGAGCACCGCATCGAGACCGAGAACGACTACGACGAGACGAACCGCCTCGAGGACGACTACACCGAGCACGCCTACCGCGTGCACGCGAAGCCGGGCCAGCCGTTCCGACTCGTCAAGACCATCAGCTACCACACCAGTCGCAGCGTGCCCACGCGCGAGCTCGCCGACCGCGTGGACCGCACGCTCGACCGCGCCCGCGACACCCCGCTCGGCGAGATCCTCGCCCGCCAGCTCGACTGGCTCGAGGACTTCTGGAAGCGCTCCGACGTGGTCGTCGAGGGCCAGCCGGTGCTGCAGCAGGCGATCCGCTGGAACCTCTTCCAGATCGCCCAGGCCACCGCGCGCACCGACGGCGGCGGCATCGCGGCCAAGGGCGTCTCGGGCTCCGGCTACGGCGGGCACTACTTCTGGGACACCGAGATCTACGTGCTGCCGTTCCTCACCTACACGGCCCCGCAGGTGGCGCGCAACGCGCTGCGCTTCCGCCAGGCGATGCTCGACGCTGCCCGCCAGCGCGCCGCCGAGCTCAACCAGCACGGCGCGCTGTTCCCGTGGCGCACCATCAACGGCCTCGAGTCGAGCGCGTACTACGCGGCCGGCACCGCGCAGTACCACATCGATGCCGACATCGCCTACGCGATCAACCAGTACGTGCGCGCCACCGGCGACGAGGACTTCCTCGTGCAGGGCGGCGTCGACGTGCTCGTCGAGACGGCGCGCATGTGGGCCGACCTCGGGTTCTGGCGCTCCAACGGCGACTCGCACTTCCACATCCACGGCGTCACCGGGCCGGACGAGTACACGACCGTCGTCAACGACAACCTCTTCACGAACGTGATGGCCAAGGCCAACCTGCGCTCGGCCGTCCAGGCCGTCGAGCGGCTGCGCATCACGCACCCGGAGGACTTCTCCCGCATGCAGGAGCGGCTCGACCTGCAGGAGGAGGAGATCCTCGAGTGGCTGCAGGCCGCCGAGTCGATGTTCCTGCCCTTCGACGAGGGCCTCGGCATCCACCCGCAGGACGCGCAGTTCCTCGAGAAGGAGCTGTGGGACCTCGAGAACACCCCGGCGTCGAAGCGCCCGCTGCTGCTGCACTACCACCCGCTCGTCATCTACCGCTTCCAGGTGCTCAAGCAGGCCGACGTCGTGCTGGCGCTGCTGCTGCAGGGCCAGGAGTTCACGCCGGAGCAGAAGCGCAAGGACTTCGAGTACTACGACGCGCTCACCACCGGCGACTCCTCGCTGTCGGCCGTCTCGCAGTCCGTGATCGCGGCCGAGGTCGGCTACGGCGAGCTCGCCGAGCAGTACTTCACCCAGGCCCTCTTCGTCGACATCGCGAACCTGCACCGCAACACCTCGGACGGCATCCACATCGCCTCCACCGGCGGCATCTGGACCTCGCTGACGATGGGCTTCGCCGGCATGCGCGACCACGGCGGCCGCATCACCTTCGACCCGCGCCTGCCCGAGAGCTGGGGCGCGCTGAGCTTCAAGATCACCCTGCGGGGCAGCCGCGTGCGCGTCGAGCTGCGAGCGGATGCGATCAGCTTCGAGATCGAGGAGGGCGCCGGCGTCTCGGTGCACGTGCGCGGCGATCAGATCGACCTCGATCCGTCGCGCCCCGTCTCGGTGCCGCTGCGCGGCCAGGGACCGCACCTCGAGGGCGCGCCCACGACGAGCGACATCGAGGGCAGCCTGCGTCAGGACGGCTCGGTCATCACGGCCTCCATCCCGACCATCACGATCGAGCACCTCGAGAACGAGATCACGATCGACTGACCCGCCGAACGGCGAAGGGCCCCGACCGAGGTCGGGGCCCTTCGCCGTTCCGCTCAGCGCCGGGTCAGCGCCACGACCGGGATCACCCGGCTCGTCTGCTCCTGGTACCGGGCGAAGCCGGAGTACTCGGCGGCCTGCGCCGCGTAGTGCCGGTCGCGCTCCTCGCCCTCCAGCGGGGTCGCGAGGAGCTCCAGCGTCTCGTCGCCGACCTCCGCACTGACGAGCGGCTGCGCCACCAGGTTGTGGAACCAGGCCGGGTGCTCGTCCGCGCCGGCATACGAGGCGAAGACCAGCATCCGCTCGCCGTCCTCGCGGTACATCATCGGCGAGACGCGCTCGGCGCCCGAGCGGGCCCCGGTGGTGTGCAGCAGCAGCATCGGCGCGCCCGCGAAGGGCCCGCCCACGCGGCCGTGGTTGGCGCGGAACTCCGCGATCACGCGGTCGTTGAAGTCGTTCACAGCGTCTCCTGTCCTGGGGTCACGCGTCGAAGCCCAGCAGCGCCCCGCGCACGGTGTCGAGCCGCAAGCCGCCGAGCTCGAGCACGCGGCGGTGGTAGTCCTTGGCGTCGAAGGCGACGCCCTCGCGGGTGCGCACCTCGTCGCGCAGCTGCTCCCAGAGGCGCTGGCCGATCTTGTAGCTCGGCGCCTGGCCGGGCCAGCCGAAGTAGCGCTGCACCTCGAAGCGGCTCTGCGCCTCGGAGATGTTCACGTGCGAGCGGAAGAACTGCAGCGCGTACTCGAAGGTCCACGCCCCGCCGTCGGGGTTGCGCTTGCCGAGGTGCACGCCGAGGTCGAGCACGACGCGGGCGGCGCGCATCCGCTGGGCGTCGAGCATGCCGAGCCGGTCGCCCGGGTCGTCGAGGTAGCCGAGCTCCTCCATGAGCCGCTCGGCGTAGAGCGCCCAGCCCTCGGCGTGGCCGGAGGTGCAGGCCAGCAGGCGGCGCCAGCTGTTGAGGGTGTCGCGCTGGTAGACGGCCGTGGCGATCTGCAGGTGATGCCCCGGCACGCCCTCGTGGTACACCGTGGTCAGCTCGCGCCAGGTCGTGAACTCGGTGTCGCCCGGCGGCACCGACCACCACATGCGGCCCGGCCGCGAGAAGTCGTCGGTGGGTCCGGTGTAGTAGATGCCGCCGTCCTGGGTCGGGGCGATCAGGCACTCGAGGGTGCGCACCGGCTCGGGGATGTCGAAGTGGGATGCGCCGAGCTCGGCGACCGCGCGGTCGCTGGTCTCCTGCATCCAGCGCTGCAGGGCGTCGACGCCGTCGAGCTTGCGGTCCGGGTCGGCGTCGAGGGCCGCGATCGCGTCGGCGACGCTGCCGCCGGGCACGATCTCGCGGGCGGTGCGCTCCTGCTCGTCGACCATGCGGGCGAGCTCCTCGGCGCCCCACTCGTAGGCCTCGTCGAGGTCGATGTCGGCGCCGAGGAAACGGCGGGAGTGCAGCGCGTAGGCCTCGCGGCCCACCGCATCCGTCTCCGTCGCCGACGGCAGCAGCTCGGTGCGCAGGAACGACGCGAGCGAGCGGTACGCCTCGGCGCTGCCCTCGGAGGCGCGCGAGACGTCGCCCTGCAGCGCCTCGGGTGCGCCGCCCGGCAGCTCGGCGAAGAACTTGGCCGCGTAGCCGTCGACCAGCTCGGCGACCGCCTCGACCTGGCGCCGCGCGGGCACCACGCCCTCGCGCATGCCCTGGCGCAGCGTCTCGGTGTAGCCGGCGATCGCGGCGGGCATGGCGCGCAGCCGCTCCGCCACCGCATCCCAGTCCTCGGCGGTGTCCTGCGGCATGAGGTCGATGACCTGGCGGATGTCCTGGGCCGGCGAGGCGATCACGTTGAGGTCGCGCAGGTGCAGCCGCGCCGCGTCGCTGTCCGCCACCAGGTCGAGCTCGCCGCCGAGGTCGGCCGCCGTCACGCGGTCGACCTGGTCGACCGGCTCGGCGGCGGCGAGGGCGGCGCGCACCGAGGCCGCCTCGCGCACGAGCTCGTCGTGCCCCGCGGGGCTCAGGTCGGGCAGGCCAGCGCTCTCGCGTCCGATGTACACCGCGAGCACGGGGTCGAGGCGGGCGACCGTGTCGACCCACCCCTCCGCGATCGCGTCGATCTGGGTGGGCCGTCGCTGCTCCGTCATGCCGACCACGCTACTCCGGGCCCCGCTCCGAATCACCGGGCGTACAGTTCCGACTGACTGAGATGGAGAGCGGATGCGATCACGCGGCTGGGCGGCCCTCTCCGGCGTCATCGCCGGCGCCGCGGTGCTGGGCGTCAGCGACCTCGTCGCCCTCGCCACGGCCCCCGAGTCGGCCCCGATCACCGCGGTCGGCGCCTGGCTCATCGACATCGCACCCCCTGCGGTCAAGGACGCGATGATCGCGGCCTTCGGCACCGGCGACAAGCCGGTGCTCATCGGCATCCTGCTCGTGCTGCTCGCCGTCGGCTCGGCCGGCGCGGGCCTGCTCGAGCTGGGCCGCCGCTGGGCCGGCGTCATCCTCATGGTCGTGGTCGCGCTCGGCGTCGCCGTGGCCGTCATCAGCCGCGCCGGTGCCGACGTGGGCTGGTTCGGCCCGGTCGCGATCGGCACCGCGGCGGGCGCGCTGCTGCTGCGCCTGCTGATCGGCCGGCTCGAGACTGCGCGCGACGCGGGCACCGGGCCCACCCGCCGCACCTTCCTGCTCACCGCGACCATCTCGGGCGTCGCAGCCGGATTCACGGTCGTCGCCGGCCGCGCGCTGGCCGGCGCCGCGCAGGCCGCCGACCGGGCCCGCACCCTGCTGCGCCTGCCGGCGGCGGCCGAACCGGCTGCGGCGGTGCCCGCATCCGCCGATCTGCAGCTGCAGGGCCTCGCGCCCTACGTCACCCCGAACGCGAACTTCTACCGCATCGACACGGCGCTCGTCGTGCCGAACCTCGACGCCGCCGACTGGACGCTGCGCATCCACGGCCTCGTCGAGCGCGAGGTCGAGATCACCTTCGAGCAGCTGCTCGCGATGCCGCTGATCGAGCGGCACGTCACCCTCGCCTGCGTCTCGAACGAGGTGGGCGGCTCGCTCATCGGCAACGCGCTCTGGCTCGGCTACCCCATCCGCTCGCTGCTCGAGCAGGCCGGCGTGCGCCCCGAGGCCGACATGGTGCTCTCGCGCTCGTCGGACGGCTTCACCGCGGGCACGCCGCTCGAGGCGCTGCAGGACCCGCAGCGCGACAGCCTGCTCGCCGTCGGCATGAACGGCGACCCGCTGCCGCTCGAGCACGGCTTCCCGGTGCGCATGGTCGTGCCCGGCCTCTACGGCTACGTCTCGGCCACCAAGTGGGTCGTCGAGCTGGAGGTGACCCGCTTCGACGCCGTCACCGCCTACTGGACCGACCGCGGCTGGAGCGCCGAGGGCCCGATCAAGACGCAGTCGCGCATCGATGTGCCGAGCCGCACGGGCGCTCTGCCCGCGGGGGAGCGGATGATCGCCGGCGTCGCCTGGGCGCAGCACACCGGCGTCGAGCGCGTCGAGGTGCGCATCGACGGCGGCGCCTGGCAGGAGGCGGCGCTCGCCGGTTCCGTCAGCGACGACACCTGGGTGCAGTGGTCCCTGCCCTGGACGGCGGATGCGGGCGACCACGAGCTGCAGGTGCGCGCCACCGACCGCACGGGCGCGACGCAGACCTCGAGCGAGCAGGGCGTGGTGCCCGACGGCGCGACCGGCTGGCACACGGTGCGGGTCTCCGTGGTCTGAGCTAGTCCGTCGCGGGCGGCGGCTCGAGCCCGCGGAACGGCGCTGCAGCCGCGTCGAAGGCGGCGCGATCGGCGTCGAGCACCGCGGCCTGATGGAACTCGAACAGCAGGCCGTGCTCGCCCTCGCCGAGCGGATGCGCGCCGTCGCGGTCGAGCAGCGTCACGCTGAGCCGCGCCCCGGCCCCGGTCGCGTGCGCGGTCCAGATGCTCCAGCGCGCTTCCGGCAGCCCGCCGTTCGCGGCCTGCTCATCGGAGGCGGGCTCGTCCTGCAGCAGCACGAGCGGCCCGACCCCGTGCCGCTCCGCGACCGCGGAGAGCGCGGTGACGAGCGCGCGGCGCTCCGCCGCAGCGGGCACGTCCACGGTGCGCAACGGCTCCGGATCGAGGTCCGTGACCAGCGCGGTGCCGCCGTAGCCGTTGCCGCCGGGGGCGGACCAGGCGCCGGCGCCGCCGGTGGCGGGCAGCCCCCATCCGCTCTCCAGCTCGGTGCGCAGGTCGTCGCTCAGGGCGCTCCAGCGGCGCTCGGCCTCCGCAGCGTCGAGCACCTGCTCGGCGGGCACACCCGCGAGGCCCGGGTAGTCCGCCCAGGAGAGCAGGCGCCCGTCGTGCACCGAGACGGGCGCGGGCGGCGCGAGGCTCAGCGCGACCGCGGCGGCCGGGATCGCGACGATCGAGGCGGCGAGCACGCCGAGTCCGACGCCTCGCAGCACGCGCATCCGATCGCCCATGCGCTCATCCTCACCCGCGGCACGCGGCTCGTGGGTGAACTCCCGGTGTCAGTCGGAGCTGGTGCTCGGCGGCAGGTCGAGGCCGCGGAAGGGCTCGACGCGGCGCTCGAAGGCCTCGCGCTCGGCATCGGGCACGGTCGTGGCGCCGTAGGAGAACGACACCCAGTGCTCGCCGCGCTCCTCGTCGGGCTCGGGCGCGACCTCGCCGGGGAACAGGTCGTCGTCCCGAATGGTCAGCGAGAACCATTCGGCGTTCGAGTACGCCGTGCCGTTCCAGACGGACCACTCGTCGGGGTCCGTGCTGCCGTACTGCTCGAGCAGCCACGAGTCCGGGCCCAGCTCCTGCGGGTCGTCGGCGTCGAGCTCGATCGGATCGATGCCGTGCTCGGCGAGCACACCGTCGATGATCGCGACGATCTCGGGCCAGTCCTCGCGCGGCGGGATGCCGGTCGAGAGCTGCTCCTCCGAGTTGTAGGTGACCAGGCTGCTCGCGCCGCCGTAGCCGTTGCCGCTCTGCGGGAACCAGCCGTCGTCGAGGGCGGGCGCGAAGTCCAGATCCCACGCGACCAGCCGCTCCTCGATCTCGAGCTTCATCGCGTCCCAGCGGTCCACGACCTCGCCCTCGGCGGGCGCGGCGAGGATCTCGTCCGCGGCGTAGCCGGAGTTCGCCGGGTAGTCCTCCCACGACACGGTGACGCTCTCGCCGTCCGCGCCCTCGTAGGTCGTCGTCGGCGGCGGTTCCGGCGAGAGCACCGCGACGGCCGCGACGACCGCGCTGAGCCCGATGACCGCGCCGCCCACGATCAGCGGCAGACGGAACTCGGAGGGCATGCCGCCAGTCTCGCGCGCGGTCGCACGCGGCCGCATCCCCCGGAGGACGGACACGACCGTAGCGATAGACGATACCAACGAGCATCGATATGGTTTTGGGCATGGAGACTGAGACACGGGCGGACCGCACGGAGCGGAGCGAGCTGCTCCTCACGATCGTGATGGGGCTGCTCACGGTCGGATGGGTGATCTACATGGGCTGGATGCGCATCTGGCCGGACGTGCGGGACGACGTCGTCCGGGTCCGTCTCGGCAGTCTCAACGACGCCCCGAGGCTCGTCAACGAGTCCGGCGAGGTGATCGGCCGAGGGGGCGAGCAGACCGTCCGCATCGGTCTCGACCTCCTGCCGGCCGAAGCCGTCGCCTTTCTGCGCGCCAGCGAGATCGGCGAGGTGGTCATCGGCTGCCTCATCGCGATCTCTGTGGCGCTCCTGGCCCGGCGGGTGCTGCGACGCGGGCTCTTCGACCGCAAGCTCTCGCGCACACCGCGCCTCGTCTTCACGGGCTTCCTGATGCTGTGGATGACGGCCGACTTCCTCAGGGGCCACGGCGATCGCCTCGCGGTCGAAGCGCTCGATCTGCCCGAGGGCGTCTGGGCGGGTTACAGCGGCGCGACCGTCATTATCGTGTTCGTCATCGGGCTGCTGGTGCTGGCCTGGTTCGAGGTGATCCTCAAGGCCGGTCGCCGCATCGCCAGGGATCAGGACGGCGTCATATGAGCCCGCGCGATGCCGACGACGAGCTCGATCACGCGATCGTCTGCCGCCTCGACGAGCTGCTCGAGCGCCGCGGCATGAGCCTCGCCGAGCTGGCTCGCCGAGTCGACATGAGCGTGGTGAACCTGTCGATCCTCAAGAACAACCGCGGGCGCGCCATCCGCTTCACGACGCTCACGGCCCTCTGCCGCGAGCTGCAGTGCGCCCCCGGCGAGCTCTTCATGCTCGCCGACTGAACCGAGGCGGAGGGGCCGGTCGGAGCAGCACCCCGGTCGGTACCGCCCCGACACTCGCGGAGCAGCCGGTCGCCGGGCCGGCTGGCGACGGCTCGATGACACATGTCACCCACGCCCGAGCAAGCTGGCACTACCCGAGGTCGTGACCCCCCGCGAGCATGGAGGCACGACCACGCGAGAGGAACCATCATGATCCAGGACCTGCAGGACTTCGCCGCCGGCTTCCCCGAGGCCGCACAGTGGCTGGGGGTGGCCCTGGTCTCGGCGATCCCCTTCGTCGAGTCCTACTTCGGTTCGATCATCGGCGTGCTCCTCGGCCTGCACCCCGCGATCGCGATCGCCGTCGCCGTGCTCGGCAACCTCGTCTCGATGGCGATCGTCGTGATCGCGGCGGGCGCCGTGCGTCAGCGTGCGACCCGCGACTCCACGAAGGAGCTGTCCCCCCGTCGCGCGAAGCTGAAGCAGCGCTTCGACCGCTTCGGCGTCGCCGGAGTCAGCCTGCTCGGCCAGACGCTCCTGCCGAGCCAGATCACCTCCGCGGCGATGGTCTCCTTCGGCGCCTCCCGCAACGCGGTGCTCTTCTGGCAGACGATCTCGATCATCCTCTGGGGTACGGCCTTCGGCGTGCTGGCGGCGCTCGGCGTCAACCTGGCGGCCTGAGCCTCAGCCCCGCAGGGCCGCCACCGGCTCGATGCGCGACGCCCGCCGCGCCGGCAGCCAGCCCGCCGCGAGGCCGACGAGCGCGCCCACGAACGGCGCGAGCACCGCGGCGAGCGGGTCGACGACCGGCGTCCACTGCTGCACGAGCGAGACGACGACCACCGAGAGCACGCCGAGCGCCGCGCCGATGAGCCCGCCGAGCAGGCCGATCACGATCGACTCGACGACGAACTGCGACGCGATC
>Ga0265780_10006824_pt1 | contig 14114 bp, 11 predicted proteins | sample P1T30metagenome_FD_192432 | JGI IMG/M metagenome (GOLD analysis project Ga0265780, IMG submission 192432) | Plant litter microbial communities from East Loma Ridge, Irvine, California - P1 T30 | ecosystem: Environmental > Terrestrial > Plant litter > Unclassified | place: USA: California... | reverse complement strand
GACTTCAACGACATCGATGTGAATACCGGCCTGGTCACCAACACCAGCGCGGCGATCCGCCAGACCCTCGTCTACCAGGGCCTGCCCGTGAATACCGACGGCACCATCGATGCCGCAGCGACGATCATCACGGCCCAGGGCAAGGAAGACCGCCATAACGGCTGGCAGGTTTCCGTGTTCCACCGCCAGAACAAGGTCTTCGGTGGCAGCAACACCTTCGGCGTCCAGTATGGCGTCGGTCCGGGTACCGGCATCGGCGTGGGCAACGACCGCATCGGCGCGTCGGGCAGCACCCTGCTGGGTTCGGACGTCAAGCGCATGCGCGTATTCAATGACCTGGCCATCCAGCCAACCCCGATGTTCGGCATGGAATTCGTGGCACTGGTGCAGCGCGACCAGTCCGACGCCGGCGGGTCGTCGACATGGACCACGCTGGGCGTGCGTCCTGCGTATGCGCTGACCAAGAACTTCAAGCTGCAGATGGAACTCGGCACCGACCGCGTCACGTCGCCCACCGGCGGCCCTGCACAGCGCCTGACCAAGATCACGTTTGCGCCGACCATTTCGGCCGGCCCTGGCTTGTTCGACCGTCCGGAACTGCGTTTCTTCGTCACCTACGGCAAATGGAACGACGCTGCCACGGCGTCGGTCAACGCGGCCAACAATTCGGGCCCGGTGTACAACAACAACACCAGCGGCGCGTCGGCGGGTTTCCAGGTCGAGACCTGGTGGTAAGCATCACGGCAGCAGCCTGAACAGCTGGTCGTCCCCGGAAGCCTTTTAGTGCGAGAGGCTTTCCTTTGGCGTTGCACGGTCCCGAGGCCGTGCGACGCTTTTTTGCGTTCCTCTTCTTGTTCATCTTGACCGTCTAGTAAATCTCTTTCGCCGCCGTCCGCACCGCCTCCAGCGCCACTGCGGCGCTGGGCGACAGCAAATGGTCGCGGCGCGTGATGATCCCGAAGCCGTCCATCTTGACCGCGAGGTCGACCGGCAGGATCGCCAGGATGCCTTGACGTGCGTAGTGGTGCGCGACGTCGCACGGCATCACGTGCAGGCTGTCCGAACCGCGCAGCAGCGATATGATCAACAACAGGGCGGTGGTGTCCACCACGTTGCCGGGGGGCGCGAGCCCGGCGCGGCGGAACATCGCGTCGCAGCGGTGGCGCAGCATGCTGCCGTGGGGCGCGAGTACCCACGATGCGCGCGCCATGTCGTCCAGTTGCAGGTCAGCGGTCGCGAGCCAGGGATGGCCGGGCCGGGTCACCACGCACACCGGCTCATCGGACAATTCTTCATATTGCAGTGGCGATTCCACGCCGGACTCGAGGATGCGCGCGACCAGGAAGTCGAGCGTGCCATGCCGCAGCCGGTGCAGCAGGGCATGGCTGGTATCGATCTCGACGCCAATGCGCATCAGCGGCGCCGCCTGCTTCAGCCGCGCGATCGCGCGTGGCAGCAAGAGCAGGCTGGGCGACATGATCGCGCCGATGCACACCTGGCCCGACAGGCCGGACTTCAGCGCGGCAATGTCTTCGTGCGCCAGCGACAGGCTCGTCAGTGCCATGCGCGCGTGGCGGATCATCGTGTCGCCGTAGTCGGTCGGTTCCATGCCGCGCGGCAGCCGGTCGAACAGCCGTACTCCCAGCAGTTCTTCGAGATCGATCAGTTGCTTCGACGCGGCCGGCTGCGTCATGTTCAGTTCCCCGGCAGCGCGGTGAATATTGCGCTGCTCGTCGAGCGCGATCAGCAACAGCAGCTGCCTTGTCTTGAGACGGATCCGCACCGACCAGTTTGGATTGGTTTTATGCATCGTCAACGATCCTAACATGGCATAACCACCAAGAGCGATCGAAAGCCAAGATACCCATGGAAGGTAAAAAGCGCGCCTGAATCGCTTGACAAAGATATTTCAAGATATATCATAATATTCCATGACACATCAAAACACTTACCGCCACGGCGGACCCCACGCGCACGGCGAGCATGCCGAGCATTATTCAACCCACAGCCGCGGCCATCATGGACATGGACCGCACGGCGGCCACGGCCGCGGCGGCAGGGGCGGCCACGACGGCCCCCGCGGCGAAGGCCGGCGCAAGCGCGTCTTCGGCAGCGCCGAACTGTCGCTGGTGCTGCTGCACCTGATCGCGCCCGAGCCGCGCCATGGTTACGACCTGATCCGGGAACTCGACAGCCTCACCGGCGGCGCGTACGCACCGAGCCCGGGCCTGGTGTATCCCACCATCGCCAGCATGGAAGAGGCCGGCCTGCTGGAAGCCATGGCATCGGAAGGTGCCAAACGGCTGTTCGGCATCACCGATGTCGGCCGCCGCCATCTGCAGGACCATCACGAGGCGCTGACGGCCGCGCTGGCCAAGCTGGACGCGCTGCGGGCCACGGCCAGCCAGATCGATGCCGGACCGGTGGCGCGTGCCATGCAGAACCTGCATGTCGTGCTGGAGCAGCGCCTGGCTGCAACGCAGGAAAAGCAGGCCCTGTTCGATATCGCCGACCTGATCGACGAGACCGCGCGCAAGATCGAACGCATGCCCTGACGCGCAGCGATCCGGTCGAACCGGTACACTGGCGGTCCTGCCAGCCGGCAAAGGTTCACCTTTGCCCGGACGGCCAATCTCAAGGATCCCATGCGTACCGTTCTTCCGCATTCCCCATCTTCCGCCACCAGCGCGGCCCCCTCCGCACTACCGGGAACGGTCATGCGCATCCTCGGCGCCGTCGCCTTTGCCCACCTGCTGAACGATCTGATCCAGGCAATGCTGCCGTCGATCTATCCGATGCTGAAGGCGCAGTTTCATCTGAGCTTCACCCAGGTCGGCCTGATCACGCTGACGTTCCAGTGCACGGCGTCGCTGCTGCAACCGTGGATCGGTCTCTACACCGACCGCCGCCCGATTCCCTTCCTGCTGCCGGTCGGCATGTGCTTTACCTTGCTCGGCGTGGTGATGCTGTCCGTCGTCAACACTTTTCCGACGCTGCTGATGGCGTCGGCACTGATCGGCATCGGTTCCTCGGCCTTCCATCCGGAGGCATCGCGCGTGGCGCGCATGGCCTCGGGCGGCCGGTTCGGCTTTGCCCAGTCGCTGTTCCAGGTCGGCGGCAATACCGGGAGTGCGCTCGGGCCGCTGCTGGCGGCGGCCATCGTGGTCGGGCGCGGGCAGGGCAATATCGCCTGGTTCACGCTGTTCGCGCTGGTCGCCATCGGGGTACTGTCCCGCGTCTCGCAGTGGTACAGCCACCACCTGGCCACGTTCAGGCGCAAGGCCGGTGCGGTGGCCGGCCCCAACCTGACGAAACGGCAGATCGTCGGCGCACTGGTCGTGCTGGCGCTGCTGGTCTTCTCGAAGTACATCTACATGTCCAGCCTGTCGAGCTACTACACGTTCTACCTGATCGAGAAGTTCTCACTGCCGGTCGCAACGGCGCAGATCTACCTGTTCCTGTTCCTTGCCGCGGTGGCTGCCGGCACCTTCATGGGTGGTCCGATCGGCGACCGCATCGGCCGCAAGCGCGTCATCTGGATCTCGATCCTCGGCGCCGCGCCGTTCACGCTGGCGCTGCCGTACGCGAACCTGTTCTGGAGCGCGATCCTGACGGTCATCATCGGCTTCGTGATTTCCTCGGCGTTTTCCGCCATCGTCGTGTTCGCGCAGGAGCTGGTGCCGGGCAATGTCGGCATGATCGCCGGGATTTTCTTCGGCCTGATGTTCGGCATCAGCGGCATCGGCGCCGCGGCGATGGGACACATCGCCGATGTATCCGGCATCACCTTTGTCTACCAGCTGTGTTCGTATTTACCGCTGCTGGGCATCCTGACGGTCCTGCTGCCCGATGTCGAGCGGGGCATCAGGAAGTAAGGCACGAAAAAAGCCCGGCAATGCCCGGGCTTGTGGTGGCACGCATCGGATTCAGGCCGCCAGATACGGCAGCGCCTCCACATCCAGCACCTGGTAGCTCTTGCGCTCATTGGCAGCACCGACCGTAATCATGTGCATCGCCTTGCCGCCCGGCAGGGCGAAACGCATGCGCTCGCCGGTATTGGCCGGCAGCAGCGCCACCACGTCGCGGACCAGCAGGCCGATCTCGCGCTCGCGGTGGTGCACCACCATCAGGCGCGCGGTGTCGACGCTGGCGCGAGCCTCGGCCGTGCGCAGGTCGATCACGGGCAGCATGCGGCCCCGCCAGCTGCACTGGCCGTCGATACCGTCGGCCAGCTCGGCGCTGGCCTGGTAGCAGGCCGGCAGCGGCACGATTTCACGCAGCGCGTGCATGGGCGCGGCGCACAGCTGGCCGGCGTCGTACACCACGTGCGCCGGCAAGGGCGCGCGTGTCCGCACAGCCGATTTGCCGGCGGCGCCGGCCGCATCCAGGCCCGGCACGGCATAGCGCGCCAGCAGGGCGGGGCCGTCGACCAGCAACACGCGGCGGCCGTCTTCCTCGACAGCGTAGCCGAGGTAGACATCGGCATCCAGGCCCGCTGTGGCCGCGTCCTGCAGCTGGTGCGCGCCGAACGTGCGCACCGCCAGCACTTCGTCGACCGGGAAGGCCAGTGTCAGCGCGCCATGCGCGAGGATCACGGTCAACGCGCCGCTGCCCTCCACCCCAAGCACGGTATGGGCAGGATCGATCATTGGCGTCAGGCGCCCGCGCCATTGCGTGGTGCCGGTGACTTGGCCGCCACCGAGCGCGAGCGGCTGGAGCGTGACCTGCTTGACGATTTCACCGACCATGGTGGCGGGAAAGCCCAGCACGGTCGTGCCGATGCGCACCAGTGCCTGGATCGAACTGTCGTGATCGATGGCCGCGTCCTCCGGTGCGCCGGCGCCCAGGTCGACGCCTGGCGCCCACGCGCCCACCTGGGCAATCAGCAGCGCCGGGTCGAGCAGCGTCAGCAGCGAACCATCGTCGCGCGTGCCGACGCTGTGAAAAAAGCCGTCGGCGCGCTCGCTGTGGTGGATCTGGCTGATGCCGCCCGCCGGGAGGCGCACCAGGCCGCGCACGGCATCGACCGCCAGCCCGATGGTGCGGCCATCGACGCTGAGCAGCATCACGTGTTCCGGCACGCCCGCATCCATGGCCGGCGGTTGCGCCATCCACTTGCGCAAGTCGACCACGGCGACGATCTGCGCGCCGTCGCGGAACACGCCGTCGATGGCGTCATGGCTGCGCGGCAGGAAGGCCAGTTCGGCCGGGCGCGGCAGCACGCGCACGACGCTGTCGGCCGGAATGCCGATGACCATGCCAGCCAGTTCGACCTGCGCAAAGCGCTGCGCAGCCCCGGCGTGACCGGTGTTTGCAGCGGTGTCCATCAGTCGTGCCGGGTCGAAGTTTGCAGTTCGGCCAGCAGCACGGCGACGTTCCGGCTGGCGGCCGACTGTTCCGTCGTGGCGCCGTGGATTTCGGAAATCGACACGGTGGTGTTGGCCACCGAACGCTCGATGCGGTCGAAGGCGTGCTTGACCTGGTCCGAGATCATGCCGCCTTCGTCGACGCGGCGGATCGTCTCGTTGATGAGCTTGCCGATTTCACGCGCGGCCTTGCCAGATTTTTCTGCCAGCTTGCGCACTTCCTCGGCCACCACCGAAAAGCCGACGCCATGTTCGCCGGCGCGCGCCGCCTCGATGGCCGCGTTAAAGGCCAGCAAGTTGGTCTGGCTGGCGATGTCGCTGATGGTGTCGATGATGTCGTGCACATCCCGCGACGAGCGCTGGATCTGGCCGATCGCTTCGCGCGACTTGTCGAGCAGGCTGTTGCCTTCTTTTGCTTCGTGCTGGGTTTCGACCGCGATATCGCGCGAACGCTCGGAGTTGCGCGTGATCGTGCCGATCGACGTCGCCAGTTCGTTGAGCACGCCGGTAATGCCGGCAACTTTATCCTTGATCAGTTGTTCGCGCTGGACCTGGGCGCTGATGTCCATCGCAAATTTCACGACCTTGAACGGCTTGCCGTCGATGTCCATGATCGGGTTGTAGGTGGCCTGCAGCCACACTTCGGCGCCGTGCTTGCCCTGGCGCTTGAAGCGCGCACTCTTGAACTGGCCTTCGCCCAGGTCCGCCCAGAAGTGGCGGTAGCCCGGAGACTTGACCAGTTCCTCGTCGCAGAACATGCTGTGGTGGCGGCCCCTGACCTCGTCGGCGGTGTAGCCGATGGTGCGCAGGAAGTTGTTGTTGGCCGTGAGAATATTGCCTTCCATGTCGAACTCGATCACGGCCTGGGAGCGCGAAATCGCCTCCAGCTTGCCGGCTGTTTCCGAGCTCAGCAGTTTGATCGGCGTGACGTCGGTGGCGAACTTGACCACTTTCAAAGGCTTGCCGTCGATGTCGAGGATCGGGTTGTAGGATGCCTGGATCCAGACATCATCGCCATGCTTGTTGACGCGCCGGTATTCGCCGGCATTGAATTCGCCGCGCGACAGGCGTTCCCAGAACGCCAGGTATTCCGGCGAGCGCGTGTAGTCGGGGTCGCAGAACATCCGGTGGTGCTGGCCGGTGACTTCGTCGGCCGTATAGCCGAAGGTCGAGAGGAAGTTGTCGTTGGCGCGCAGCACGCGGCCGGTCAGGTCGAATTCGATCACGGCCTGCACGCGCTCGACAGCGGCGATCTTGCCTTGGGAATCGGCGTTCTGCAGGGTGGCGGCCGTGATGTCAGTGGCAAATTTCACTACTTTGACCGGTTTGCCGCAAGCGTCGAACACGGGGTTGTAGGTGGCATGGATCCAGACCGGGTTGCCGTGCTTGTCGAGGCGCTTGAAATCGCCGGCATGGGACTGTCCGCTGCCGAGCTGCTTCCAGAAATGCGCGTAATCGGTGCTGCGCGCATAGTGCGGTTCGCAGAACATGCGGTGGTGCTGGCCGACGATTTCGCCAAGGCCATAGCCGAAAGTGTTCAGGAAATTGTCGTTGGCGTTCAGTACCCGGCCTTCGAGGTCGAATTCGATCACGGCCTGCACGCGGTGGATGGCGTCGATCTTGCCCTGGGCATCGGCGGCGCGCACTTTCGCGGCAGTGATGTCGCTGGCGAATTTGACGATCTTGCAAACGGCGCCATCTTCCCCGTACACTGGGTTGTAGGAGGCGTGCAGCCAGATGGTCTTGCCGTTGGCGCCGACGCGCTCATACGTGCCCGACGCGATCTGGCCCGCGCCGAGGCGCTTCCAGAATTCCTGGTAGTCGTCGCCCTGCGCATACCCCGGCGCGCAGAACATGCTGTGGTGCTTGCCAACGATCGCCGCCAGCGTGTATCCCATGGTGTCGAGGAACAGCTGGTTGGCGTGCAGGATGGTGCCGTCGATCGAGAATTCGACGATCGCCTGGATGCGATGGATCGCCTCCATGATGGCGGTCTGCTCGCGCGCGTTGGTGGTGGCGTTGGTGGAGTAGTAACTGCTGTCTGATTGCATGTGTGCTTCGCCGCAGGTTGAGCCGTGGCGCGCTTGATTTCAGCAGGACACGGAGTGTTGTCGATGGCCGGCAGCAAGCCTGCTGTTGCAGGGGTGTATGGTGCTGCCGGGTTGGCAAAAAATACTTTAGTTAGCGCTTATGAAATATTCTTTGCGCATAGGAAATATTGTAAATCATAAATACAGCATTCGCTCACACAGTCGTATTTCCCAATAAAAACTCTATCTGTTATGTTTCTATATAGCAATCATTACTCAACAGTAAATATTGTATGAGCGCAACAAACCCGGTTCAAGATCCGGACGCCGCCTTGCAGCGCGCACTCGTGCAGCACCAGCGCGGCGCGCTCGATGATGCCCGCCGTGCTTACCTCGCGATCCTGGAAACCGCGCCTCGCCACGCGAATACGCTGCACTTGCTTGGTGTTGTGGCTCGGCAACAAGGGCAGCCGGCGGAGGCTGTCGGGCTGATTGAACAGGCCATTGCCATCGATCCGCGCCAGGCCACGATGCACTGCAACCTGGGCGCGGCCTGGCAAGCACTGGGTGAGCCGGCGCGTGCGCTGGCCAGCTACGACGCCGCGCTGGCGCTGCACCCGGCGTACGCCCTGGCCTGGAGCAACCGGGGCAACAGCCTGCGCCAGCTGGCCAGGCGCGAGGAGGCGTGTTCCAGCTATGGCCGCGCGCTGGCCCTGAAGCCGGACTATCCCGAGGCCTTGTGCAACCTGGCGATCTGCCTGCACGACCTCGGCCGCGACGAGGAGGCGCTCGCGGCAGCCGACCGGGCGCTGGCATTGCGTCCGCGCTACGCCGATGCGCTGTGCGCGAGCGCGCTTGCCCTGCATGGGATGCGTTGTTTTGCCGAGGCCGTCGCGCGTTTCGACGCCGCGCTGGTGCTCGAACAGGGCAGGGCGGAGCTCTGGTGCTGGCGCGGCATCGCGCTGCAAAAAGGGGGGCGTTTCGACGCCGCCGTGGCCAGCTATCGCCAGGCCACGGTGCTGCGGCCGGAATTTGCCGACGCGTTCCACTTCATGGGCAATGCCTTGCGCGCCCTTGACCAGCCTGCGGCGGCGCTGGAAGCCTGGCGCACTGCGCTCGCGCTCGGCGGCGATGCCGCGGAGCTCGGGTTTGCGATCGCCTCGCTCGATACCGGACGGCAGCCCGATTCCGCGCCGGCAAGCTATGTCAAAGCCCTGTTCGACGGCTACGCGGGGCACTTCGACGACCACCTCGTGGGCGCGCTCGGCTATCGCACGCCGGAACTGATTGCCGCGGCGCTGGACCGGCTCGGCCTGACTGGCGACCTCGATACCGTCGATCTCGGCTGCGGCACGGGATTGTGCGCGCCGGGCCTGCGCGCACGCTCACGCCGGCTGACCGGCGTCGACCTGTCGGACAGGATGCTCGAGCAGGCGCGTACCCGCGGAGAATACGATGTGCTGGCGTGCGCCGATATCGGCGCATGGCTGAAAGAGGCGCCCGGCGCCTACGACCTGGTGGTGGCGGCCGATGTGCTGGTGTATTTCGGCGACCTGGCGCAACTGATGGCGCAGGTGGGCACGGTGCTGCGCGACGGTGGCTGGTTTGCCTGCTCGGTCGAAACCCACGCCGGCACGGGCTACCTGTTGCAGGCCTCGCGCCGCTATGCCCACGCCCTGGACTATCTTGACGAGGTGGCGCGCGGCGCCGGGCTGCGCCTGCACGAAGCCGCCCCGGCCGTCTTACGCCAGGACCGCGGCCAGCCGGTGCACGGCCATGTGCTGACGCTGCAGAAAATTACGCTGGTTGCGGCCCGAACACCAGCGTGAATGTGGCCACGCCATCGACGCCCCCGCTGACGGTGTCGCCCGGCCTGATCTGGCCGACGCCAGCCGGCGTCCCGGTATAAATCAGGTCGCCCGGCGCCAGGGTGACCAGGCGCGACAGTGCGGCGATGATTTCCGGGATCGTCCAGATCAGTTCATCGAGCGTGCCTTCCTGCTTGCGCGCGCCGTTCACGTCGAGCCAGATGGCGTTGCCGGCAGGGTGGCCCAGGGTGCTGGCCGGCACCAGTGGCGTGCAGGGTGCCGACGCATCGAAACCCTTGGCCATGTCCCACGGACGGCCCATGTCCTTGGCCACGGCCTGCATGTCGCGCCGGGTCAGGTCGATGCCGACACCGTAGCCCCAGACCAGGTCGAGCGCGTTGCCGGGATCGACGTTCGCGCCGCCGCCGCCCAGCGCCACGACCAGTTCGATTTCATGGTGCAGGTCGTTTGTGGCGGAGGGATAGGGCACCGTGCCGCTGGCCGGAATGACCGCGTCGGCCGGCTTGGTGAAGAAGAACGGCGGTTCACGATCCGGATCCTTGCCCATTTCACGCGCATGCGCGGCATAGTTGCGGCCGACGCAGAAGACGCGGCGGATGGGAAAGCGCGCGGAGGAGTGGCTGACGGCCACTGAAGGAACGGCAGGCTGGGTAATGACATAGTCGGACATGGCAATCCATTCGATAGAAAAACGGGGAAACATCGCCGTCGATTTTAGCGCAGCGCACGATTGCTTGTGCCGCGACAAGACAATTTGGAACTGTGTACAATTCCTGCTTACTTTTTAGCAAGACTATGGGCAAGATCCCCGGGTAATCGGACCCGCTGAAGACACCATCGCAATGCCACAATGACAGTAGAAAACGCCAGCGCGTGCGCCGTCCTCCTGATCGACGACGAGCCATTTGCCCTCGACATCCTCGCGACCAGCCTCGACAGCTGCGCCGACCTGAAGTTGCATTTCCAGTCCGATGCCGAGCAGGCTGTCGCCACCGCGCGCACACTCGACGCCAGCGTCGTGCTGGTCGACCTGCGCATGCCCGGCGCAGACGGCCTGGACGTGACGCGCCGCCTGCGCGCCGATCCGGCCACCGAACACATTCCCATCATCCTGCTGTCGTCCGAGGACAGCCCGGAGATCAAGGCGCGCGCCTTCGAGGCCGGCGTCAACGATTACCTGGTCAAGTGGCCGGACACGCGCGAGCTGGTGGCGCGGGTGCGCTATCACACCGCCGCCTGCCACGCCCGGCGCGAGCGCGACCAGGCTTTTGCCCGGCTGCGTGTCAGCCAGGAAGAACTGGCGCGCAGCCAGTCGGCGCTGCACCAGGCGCAAAAAATGGAAGCCATCGGCCAGCTGACCGGCGGCGTCGCCCATGATTTCAATAATGTGCTGCAGATTATTGGCGGCAACTTACAACTGCTGAAGCTGCTGGGCGGCCTGAACGACGCGGCGCGGACCCGCATCGATACCGCCCTGGCCGGCGTTGAGCGGGGCGCCAAATTGTCGGCCCACCTGCTGGCGTTTGCGCGGCGCCAGCCGCTGCAGGCCGTGGTCGTCAATCCCGGCCACTTGCTGCTCGATATGAAGGACATGATGCGCCGCGTGCTCGGCCCGAATGCCCATGTCGTGGCCGACGTCGAACCGGACCTCTGGAACACGCTGGTCGATCCGAGCCAGCTGAACAATGTGCTGCTGAACCTCGCGATCAATGCGCGCGACGCCATGCAAGGCAGCGGCACCCTCACCATTTCCGCCCGCAACGATAGTGGTCTCGGCGACAGCGATCCCGACCGTCCGCTCGAAGCGCCGCCCGGCGAACACGTGCTGATCGAAGTACGCGATACCGGCGCAGGCATGGCACCGGAGGTGCTCGAGCGCGCCTTCGAACCGTTTTTTACCACCAAGCCCACCGGGCAGGGAACCGGGCTGGGCCTGTCGATGGCCTACGGTTTCGTCAAGCAGTCGGGCGGCGAGATCATCCTGCGCAGCACCCTGCGGGAAGGCACCAGCGTGCGCATCTACCTGCCGCGCAACGCCGCCTCGGCCAGCGCCGCGGCGCAGAGCATCGCCGGGCAAGTGATGGGCGGGCTGGAGACGATCCTGGTGGTGGAGGACGAGGAAGCGGTCCGCAGCGCCAGCAGCGGCATCCTGGCGGCACTCGGTTACCGCGTGCTGGAAGCGCAGAACGGTGCGGCGGCCGTCGACGTGATCCGCACCGCGCTGGCGCTGGGCGAGCGGATCGACCTGGTCTTCAGCGATGTCATCATGCCCGGGCCAGTCAGCAGCCGCGACCTGGAAAGTTTTGTACGCGAACACTTGCCGAATGCGCAAATCCTGTTTACGTCAGGCTATGCGGAAGGCGTGCTGGCGCACGCCGGCAAGGTCGACGCCACGCTGAATCTGCTGCAAAAACCCTACACTGTCGACCAGCTTGGCGCGCGCATCCGGCACCTGCTGCGCCATCGCACGCAGTATGCGCCGCTCCCCGGACTGCAGGAGAGCGCGGCACACGTGCCGCTGATTTAGCATGCATCGCGCAGCGTAAATACTGCGCCACGTTGGCTGTTCCGGTGTCATGATGGGCGCTCCGACATCGACAGGAGACCGGCATGGCCAGTAAAAACACCATTTGTCTGTGGTTCGACGGTACGGCGCAAGCGGCGGCAGAGTTCTATGCCGCCACCTTTCCCGACAGCGCAGTGAAGGCGGTACACCGCGCGCCGGGGGATTATCCTTCCGGCAAACAAGGCGATGTCCTGACTGTCGAATTCACGGTCATGGGCTTACCTTGCCTCGGCCTGAACGGTGGCCCGGCCTTCCGGCACAGCGAAGCATTCTCGTTCCAAGTGGCAACCGATGACCAGGCCGAGACCGATCGCCTGTGGCAGGCGATCGTCGACAATGGTGGCCAGGAAAGCGCGTGCGGCTGGTGCAAGGACCGCTGGGGGCTCTCCTGGCAAATCACGCCGCGCGCGCTGATGGCGGCCATCAGCGATCCAGACCCTGCGGCGGCCGGGCGCGCGTTCGCGGCGATGATGCAGATGCGCAAGATCGATATCGCGGCAATCACCGCGGCCCGGCGCGGCTGACGCGCTTACTGCGCCAGGATCGTTTTCAGGATGGTCTCCGAACGCAGTTGCCCATACCCCTTGCCGTACGCGCTCGACGTGATCACGACGACCTCCCGGCGCGACGGCACGACATAAATTTTGTTGCCGCCGTTGCCGGACGCGAAGTGCACCAGCACCGGCTTGCCGTCCAGGACGTGCGTTTTGGCGTACCAGAAATAGCCGTAGGTATCGGCGTAGCGGTCGACTTTGGCAATGTCCACATGCGGGGCCAGCATCGCATCGAGCCAGCGCGTGCTGACGATGCGGCGGCCAGCGTGGACGCCGCGGTCCAGCACCAGCTGCCCGAGCGCGCCCAGGTCGCGCGTGCGCAGCGACAGGTTGCCCTGGCCTTTCGGATGCCCGGATGCATCACGGGCCCACTGCCAGCGCGTGATGCCCAAGGGCGCGAACAGTGCCGTGCGTGCGTAGTCTTCCAGGTCCTGCTTGCTGGCCTGTTCCAGCGTCAGCGCGGCGAGATGCGCGCCCAGGGAGTTGTAGCGGTAGAGCGTGCCCGGCGGCGCCGCCGCGGGTGTCGCGAGGATGAACCGCGGCGTATCGGCAGCCTCGTCCATCTTGTCTTCGTTGCCGGGCGATTGCGGGTCGTCGTCGAAGGCGGCCAGGCCCGAGCGCATGGTCAGCAGGCTGTCGAGCGGCACCTTGCCCGCCGCGCTGCCTTGCGCCGCTTTCCAGTAGGCGCCCACCGGATCGCTCGTGGCACGGATCAGGCCGCGGTCGACGGCGGTGCCGACCAGCAGTGCCGTGATGCTTTTGCCGGCCGAGCGGACATCGTGCAGCGTGTCCGCGGTTTCGCCGTTGTAATAGCGCTCGGCCACGACGCGCCCGTCCTGCAGTACCAGGATGCTGCGCAGGTCCGGATGCAGGTCCTGCTCAAACGTGGCGAGCGTTGCTGCCAGGTCCGCCGGTGCCGCCCGGCCCGTGCTCCCGGTCAAGGCAAGGAGTAATGCGCCGCTGAAGAGGAAAAGGCGCATCGGGTTTGACCTTGAACGCTCAGACCGGCTTGATGTAGCGCAGCGAGCCCGGTGGCGGCTCGTTCAGCACTGCCCAGAAAATGCCCAGGTCGGCAATGGCGCGCACGAACTCGGTGAAGTCGACCGGTTTCACGACGTATGCGTTGACGCCGAGCTCGTAGCTGCGGATCAGGTCCTGTTCTTCCTTCGACGACGTGAGCATCACCACCGGCATGCTGCGCAGGGCAGGCGTGTCGCGCACGGTTTTCAATACTTCGAGCCCATCGACCTTCGGCAGTTTCAGATCCAGCAGCACGACGGCCGGGTTGCCGACATTGCGGCCGGCGTAGTCGCCGCGCCCCAGCAGATAGTCAAGCGCTTCGGCGCCGTCGCGGCAGATCACGACCTGGTTGGCCAGCTGGCTTTTCGACAGGGCGATCAGGGTCAGCTCCAGGTCGTGGGGATTGTCTTCAACCAGCAGGATAGGTTTGAGCATCGAGGTCATTCGGGTGATTCTTCAAAATGGTTTGGGATGGTAAATGAAAAGGTCGCGCCCTGGCCGGGCACGGCGTCGGCCCAGACGCGGCCATGATGGCGCTCGATGATGCGGCGCACGTTCGCCAGGCCGATGCCGGTGCCTTCGAAATCCTCCATGCGGTGCAGGCGCTGGAACACCCCGAACAGTTTGTGCACGTAGTCCATGCTGAAGCCGGCGCCGTTGTCGGCGATGTGGAACACGGTCTCGGTATCGGTCTTTTCGGCCGACACCTTGATGATGGCCACATCCTTCTGGCCGGTGAATTTGACGGC
>Ga0265780_10006823_pt1 | contig 14114 bp, 15 predicted proteins | sample P1T30metagenome_FD_192432 | JGI IMG/M metagenome (GOLD analysis project Ga0265780, IMG submission 192432) | Plant litter microbial communities from East Loma Ridge, Irvine, California - P1 T30 | ecosystem: Environmental > Terrestrial > Plant litter > Unclassified | place: USA: California... | reverse complement strand
GGCGGCTGACCGGCTACGTCAGACTGCCCTGAGCTCGAGAGAGCTTAAAGTTCGAGCAACGAAAATCACATGCCATTGGACAGACATCACGCAACACCACACCACCACCACCACCACCACCAACCCACACTTAGGTACTCGCCCCAAGATTTATCGGACGGATACCTCAGTTATACGGGAGCCAGCAAAACTACCACCATGTCCGACAGGCGGAGTCTTTCGCGCGGCCGCTCGCCAACCCCTCCCGCCGCAGACGACGACATGGCGCGCTCAGTGACACCTCGTGAAGCCTCCCAATCACGCTCTCGATCGCGCTCGCGCTCACGCAGCAGAGGACCCAACAATGGCACACGCGATAGTCGCAGTCGTAGCCGCAGTCGCAGTCGTAGTCGCAGTCGCAGCCGCTCGCGATCAGCACGCCCAACCAGCCCGGACCGCGCCCAACCACGCAGCGCCAAAATCGTCATTGAAAAGCTTACGAAAAACGTCAACGAAGGACACCTGCGCGAGATCTTCGGCAGCTACGGCGACATCGAGGACCTGGAAATGCCGATCAACAGGCAATTCTTGACGAACCGCGGGATAGCCTACGTGCTGTACTCCACGCCTGCGCACGCCGAGAGCGCGATCTCACACATGCACGAAGCGCAGATCGACGGCGCGACCATCAACGTTTCGATCGTGTTGCCTCGTAGGCGCTTCAGCCGCAGTCCTGCGCCCAGGAGGCCTCCGCCCAACCGTTTCGGAGAGCCGCACAGATATCGCGAGCCACCACCTTCGCGCCCTGGACCGGAGCGTGCGTTTGGTGGACGGGGGCGTGGAGGCAGAGGAGGTGGAGGCAGAGGCGGCGGGTTTATAGACGAGGACAGGAGTTATAGGCCACGCAGCTATTCGCCCGCCCGCAGTCCGCCACCGCGCAGACGCAGGAGCCCGAGCTACGACAGCAGGAGTCCCAGCAGGAGCCCACCGCCGAGGAGGAGAGAACGCGATGCCAGTCCCCCTCGACGGGGTGGTGGAGGCGGGGGAAGACGGAGCCCAAGCTACTCGAATGCCAGTAACAGGAGTGACAGCAGGGATCGCAGCCGCAGTAGAGACCGCGGTGGGCGCAGGCGGTGAGGATCCATGTTAAGAGCGACTGATAGCGAATTTTACACTATCTGACGCATCCTGTATCAATACTGTTCAAAGGCGAGGCGTTGAAATTGGCATCTATCAAGAAACAGGGAAGGATTCACTTTTAAGATTTGCACCATCTCCGCGGTACGACACGATTAAATAGACTTGAAGTCTTGACGTATCATCTGAAAGTACACACCAACTTCGTGGTAGATTGTTTCGACTTCATATGCACATCAATAATGCTTTGCGTTGCACTCAACACGGACAAGACGAGCCATCGTTGTCCATCCACCTGTGCCTGCGCTCGCCCCTCCATCCTTCATGCCGCTTTTCTCTTGATCCCTCAGGTCAACGTTATCGCTTATCCATCCGCTGTCCCACTTTCATTATGACCAAGAATTCAAAGCCCGCTCTAGCGTTCCTTCGTTGGAATCTCCATGCACTGTCCACTTCGCCTCCCCGATGCGCCGTTCGCTTAGTATCCGACCTTGATGAGGTAGTCGCCGAGCTGCTCGACGGTGTTGGCGGCCGGTCCAGGCTGAACGGTCTCGGGGAAGTGAGCGACGAGGATGGCGAGGGTGGTCTTGACGATGACAACACCTTCCTTGCCCTGTGAGGGAAAAAATCCCGCCCGTCAGTAATCGCATTCCAAACCTTCAACAGTGTGTTTTCCGGAGTTCGCCATCTATCCCTCCGCCCGGTGTTGCTAGCTTTTGCGACTCACCTTCTTGCCGTAAAGACTCCTCTCGTCCGCCTTGATCACAACGTAGCGCTCCTTGCCGATGTAGAGGCCGGTGCTCTGGCACTGCTTGACGTCGCCCTTGTCGTTGTATGCGGCAACAACCGCCTGCATCTCCGTGGGCTCAACGGTGAAGCCCGGGCTTGTGGCCCAGACGCTGTCGCCAGCGCTGCTGAAGATGGCGGCCTTGTCGATGTTGCCGGTGCCGACGAGGCTGTTGGGGAGGCTGTGTTAGTATCGCGGTCTTCGGTGGATCGGAGTGCGTGAGAGTGGAATGGTACCTCTGGTCAACGTATGCTGTGAGCCATGATTGTTAGCCACTCTTGTTGATTTGCTCATGATGTTGGGAGATGACTGGGCGGGAGATGGTTACCTTGCCAAGACATGATGGATGTGATGTGATGTGAAGTGTGTGAGTGTGGGAGTTGTATGCGCTGCGAGCGTGTGAAGGTTTAGTTTTGTCGAGGTGGTTTGCAGGTTTGGAAGATGCGGTGTGGAAAGTGTAGGTATGTGGTCAGTGGTTGAATTATAAGTCCCATTTGAAGTCCCTCCTCCACCCTGACGCCGCCGCCGTCTCCGTTTCAGCGCGCGGGACAAACTTGTGCCCCGCCTATTCTAAAAGTTAAGGCTTCAGAGCCGTTTTGTTACGCCTTCCCTGCAACTCTGAAGATCTGTCACGTGTTTGTGCGATTTAAAGTATGAACCATGGCGTTTGCTGTCTAAGAAAATAGATATCTTGTCTCGGAATGAAGCTATCGCACTGCATGAAGATTTAGGGTCAATTCAATAGTCACAATCCCTCTGATAGAGACGTTTTGTCATGCCGACGTAAATCGAGCTTAGGCTGTTGCAATGCAGGGTGTTCCTTGCTGGTCGCCAGAGATACCCTCAGGTAGGCAAAGTGTCTGTTAAGGATTCATAATCTCGTAATCTACATATACATGTATGTACACCCGCTCTCGAGCATGACTCTCTATTGTCTTGGTTGCACCGTAGGCACTTTACCTATGCATCAATCTCCTCAACATTTCTTGTACGAAAGCCATCACCTGTTTTAGCCTCTTCACTTGCCAACACTTTGCTCCTTCTTGTGCTGTTCTTTCAATCTCTTCTCAATCTTCATGAATTCGCGAATCCCAACTGGCACACCTTCGAACAAGTCCTTCCCTTCGTCAGAGTCCGTACCCTCCCAATTCGTCTCAGATCCTCCTCCGTCGTCGTCCATACTCGTCATAACATGGCTGGGCGTGCCGCCTTCCTGCGAGGTCCCACTTGCAGCCTTTTCCTTCGCACGCTGTGCTTTGATCTTTTCTCTCGCTTCCGCGCTCGCTGCTGCCCAGTCTTCCAGCTCGTCGCGGTAGCGGTCCCAGACGCAATTGACGCAGCCGGACATGCAACAGTTGTCTGGCTCTTCAGGTCGGGGAGGTACCAGTACACCAGCTACGACTGTAGATAACTTCTTCAGCTCGGCGTCACGCTCTGCTTGGCGTGTTTCGGCGTCTGTGGGCTTTCCGAACAGCATTTGCGCCTTCAGCGCTGCCTCTTCCGGTCCAGTCCTTGGGCGCTCGTTTGGAGGTGGCGTCGGGGGTGGCGGGATCGTTTCGGTGACGGATTGTATGGGGTTCAAAGGCGCATTTAGAGGGTCTTCGGCGTATTCATCGATTGGGTTGACTTTCGCGACTTTGCGCGTGCTACTAAACGCTGCGCGAGATGCATGTTGGAGCGGTCTGCTTTGCGCTCGTCTGAGCGTGAAGAGGGCTAGAGATGCGCATTGTGATCGCATTCTCTGGAGGTGGACGACAAGGGGTTTTGTAGTATGGAGAACGCATGAAGAAGATCATTCGCAGCATTAGACGGAAGGAACCTTGAGTTTCACTTACAGTCGAGTTGACGTCATTGCTTGGATTTCGGCAAAACGTCAACATTGAAAGATTCAATGTTCTCGGCGTCGGAGCTGAGAAGGACAAACATTCGCAACGCGCTCCCCGTTCATCAACCGGGTTATCGACTCGAGACGTTGACGGCAAACTCTCACTTCTGGGAATCGCAGTCGGATCTACAACAAGCCTTCCTCGAAAAGAGACGCCGCTGTAGATGAACTACCAATACTAAAGACGCCTATCACCCATCTCGAAGCACCTAGACCTTACTATCTTGGGATCTTGAGTTATTTTTAATCCTACAGTACCACTGGGAGCACTGTGTACCTTGAATCTCGTCAGCCACCTGGAAGCTCGTAGCTGGGAGGCGCTCCCATCTCCTCCCACGCGAATCGCTCATCCGGCCTATCCATAGGAATGCATCGTCTCATGGCATATGCTTCTGCCGTCTCTGCTGAAGATACCGTGCTATCTCGCCGATCATTCGCATGCTCGTGTACAACAAGCACTGGCACCTTCAACCGCATGGTTGAGAAAGAACCGATCGTGAGGATTCGTGTCGACAGTCTCAGGTCAACGCTGTAGGTCCGGCTGATCAGACAAGAGTGAAATGTCGGTACCAGTGCACACCCAACGGCAGCGGTAAGCGGTGCCACTATCTCTGCCGAATAGTGTGAACCTAAACCTGGACACTCCGGAGGTCTACGACAAGGCAGAGCCTCGTACGAAGGGCACTTTTCGCCAGACTCAGTACCAGCCGCCGAAATTTTCGTCCAGCTTAGATTTCCGACGGCTTGCGATGAGAGTATGATGGAAGGTGCTATATGTCTGTCCAGTTCTGGACCTAGCCATGGGTCCGTCGAAGGAAGCTGAACCAGAGGATTGACGGCTGAAATTGTCTCCGTGCGGAAAACTCCACTCAAGTCAATCTGTTTTGGAGGCTCTGCACCATCGAAGGCTGGAACGAAAACGAGCTCCAACTTGACGTGGCCAGACAGATCACTGTGCCACATGCCAAAATGGAGCTTCCGGGCGCGGAATGTCGATGCTTGTATCGACGAAACGGCCAGGTTACCGAATCGCTTGGCCCAAAGCGTTCTCAAGGGTACACATTCCCCAACGCGATCGATGTGAGTTGATACCTCTGGGAGTAGCATGGAATCTGCATCCGATGGCAGGAATAGGATGCGTTTCGAATCGCACGCGAGCACATCCATCTTGCTTTGCCCAGCAGGCCCATCCACCTTGAAAACTCGTGCGACAATGCGATATTTGACCGACACTCTTCGTGGAGCATAGTCGCTCGCTCCGTCGGCTTGCTGATCTCCTAGGGATGGAGGCAACAATGTATGGAGCTTATGGACTTCGGGTGACTCTACGACATGACGGCATGTAGCAGGTAACATGCGATCTGGGATTGCAAATTCGAATGGGAAGGTGTAGTGGTGACCGGATCGGAAGACTTTGTCCTCGGGGGAGCAGTGTGCCAGATCCGGCTGGGTGAGCTCAAGGAATCGATGTGCCGTTGTGACAGTTCTTGCATTTGGAGCGTGAGGAACAACTCGCCGTCCGTAGGTCCTGCTAATGCCGTGTAATTTGATTTCGAGCTTGTCGAACGGAGCATCGATCATCGGCTTGACCGTGAGTCTGCCGATCATTCGTTCCCGCGTTGTGAACGTCTGCGGACCGTCGACTTCTATGTTGAGTGCTAACCTCGCAGCGGGTCTCGGTGTATCCTTAAGCCAGGAAAACATTTTGAAGCATGCACAAGCAACAAGGAAACGAAACTCGAAGACATGCTCCAGTGAGAGTAAACATTTCAATATGTGTGATATGCATGCGAACACTAGCTCAAGCAACATTCCTGCCAAATTCGGAAATATTGCAGGTGCAGATCCGTCTCCAGGTCATGCTAAAGTTTATTGACATACACAGCTTAGTAACCCAGGGGAGTGTCAACAACCTTCGTTTGTCAAGATAGACCATATGGCAGCAAGATACGAACCAACTTTTTGACATAAATTAGAGCAGCCTACAGCGGTATCAGCAGCTCTAGCACATCAAAAATGTGCTAATGCCAGTGAAATTATCTATTCAACAAACCTTGGCGTGTATACTCGACGCTCGGAAACCGCGGACAGCGAGTCACGCAACTTCGAGCTGCCTCGTCTTAGCGAGCCTTCACCACCTGGCAATACACATCACGTAATGGTGGGATTTTCTCCATGGCTACAAACGCCTACAGCGTGTCCAAAAGAACTAAAACCTCATGCCGTCAATGCAGAGTCAAGCGAGTAAGTTGATGAGAAACTGCGAAATCACCATTAGTGTCGCAACTGACCATTACAGCTCAAGTGCGACGAAGCCGTTCCCGCCTGTACTAATTGCTCACGAAGGGGATTGCAATGTCCTGGCTACGGGAAGTACATCCGCTGGTCCACCAAGCATGAGCGCTTTGGATCTTCTGCAGTAACAGCGCAAGCAACACCTACCACCGGGTCAACAACCAAACAGCCTCTACAAAGGTCATCAAATCTTGCTCTGCCTACTCGAGCCCCGGAGATACAATCACAGCTTCTTGCTGAAATCCCTACTTGGTGCACAGATCCGAGCTTGTTGGGTGATCATGTATGGGATCCAGCTCATCTGGCCGCTCCGCCACTGCCAGATACCACAGCGCCTTGCTTCGATCCAGCGATGTTCTATACTCCAACACATCTGCCTACAGTGATGATCGAGTTCTGGTTCAGCGATGTATGCCCGATGTGGTGCATCTTCGACTCAGACGCCAATTACAACCGTCGCTTCGCCTCCAAAACCTGGGCATCATCAGAGCTTGTCTTCTTCGCCATGCAGAGCATGTCAGCTGCATGTATGCTAGACACGCTCCCCACCCTCACACCTGTCTTGTCTGCACTCACCACAAAGGCCATGGCGACAATACAGAGTCACTTATCGTCTTTCCGGGAGACACCACGGACCACCACCCTCAGATTCCCCGCCGAATTGCTATTTGCGATATTCGCGATGGGCACTTCCTTGCACTGGAAATTCGGCTACGAGCTGGGAGGCGAGCTGATCAAGGATGCCCAGCATCTCATTGGATACTACAAAGGAAAGCTGCCGGCCATGAGCATATCCGACCGGGAGCATTTTGCTTACTTCCAGAAGGCATTGATCTGCTGGGAAGGTTTACTGTGTGCAGCAGATCGCGACTTTGTCCCAGCTCCACTCGTCACCAGAAGAAATGCGCACATCGCGAGGATTAGGGCTGATCTGAACGAGGTCATGCCACAGGAACTACAGTTTGGACCGCCAGGCCTGCCACTGAGCGATCTCGAGCTACATCCGTGGTGCGGAGTATCCAGCGAGGTTCTCCAGAAGTTCGGACAAGTGATGTCGCTCTGCCATCTGGCAAGACGTCGGCGGGAGAACATTGCGCAGGACATCGAGCTCGAATTGCGTTGCGACATCGAAATTGCGCGTGAACTCGCCTCAGAGCTGGCCATGATGGACTTCAATGTGAATTCGCATTGGATATACGCTCCAACGAACGATAGCGATACACCAATTACCCATTTGCTAGACATTGCCGAGACGTATCGGCAAGCGTGCTTTCTCCAGTTATGCCTCACTTTTGATGAGGTATCCGTTGATGCCAGTGTCTATCCCGGTCTCGGTCTTCTCGGTGGCCAGATCCCGATCACTCGTATCCAGGGACTGATAGGGCTGTCGATTCGTCTCGTGGAACAGCTGAGAAAAATACCTCCCGAATCAGGCTCGCGTTGCATGCAGCCAGTACTGTATCTCTGCGTCGCTTGTGGCCTACAGATCGACTCACCTCCGCGATTCGATTGCCAGACTAGCGAAGGCGGATCTAAGCTGGGACCCAACATGGACACCACATTCACACTCTCCACCCTCAAAATCGCTCAAGCAAGATCCTTCGTAAAGAAGAGGTTGGGGATGTTACAACAGCTGCTGCCACCAAGTTACACAGAGACGGCTCTCAAGCTCGCCGAGGCCATATGGGCAGAGTACGACTGTACTGAGGGCGGAGGGAGCCCGCTTTATTGGTTCGATGTCATGGTGCGAGAGAGACTGCAAACGTTTTTTGGTTGAACGCCGTGCACTTCAGTGCCTTACACTACCACCGAGAGCGTGGGTCTATCCCGCGAAGTTGATGGTCAGCGTATCGGGCAAGGCTTGTAGGTCGAAAGTGTGGCAATGCTTACCTATCCCTCATCCCCTGTCGCCCCGGGACTCACCGCTGAGTACGATCAGTCCTTGGTCATGCTCGTGACATTTGTATTTAATCTAAGCACACCGAACGCTTGTGATGTCTTCTTTCTTCCTTCTTCCTCCTCACACACCCAAAGCCGCCTCTTTTGTCGGCACACCGACACGCAGCCACGCAGCCACATAGACGACTGTGCAAGATACGGTGAGCATTTACATGCTCGATCAGCACACGGATTTGGCCCTTATTTCTAACGCTCGCCAGATTCTGCCAATTCCTGCAACCGAATCAGGCCGATGTCTCCATGCAATGTGAACCCAACGGGCATACCGATCGCACCGCCTCCCTCGATAGCCATCACGCTCGCCATTAATCCTCCCAACTTCACGCTAGGCTCGGATGTCGAGCTGTCCGTCACGGCAGTCTCTAAAGCTCCTTATCCAGTCACCGTTGATACCTGGTGGACCATCCTCAACCCAAAGATCCAGCAGGGCCTTGGGAGTCTGGTAGGTGTCGATAAAGATACACACGAGGAGTTGATGCTGCATTCGGCCCATTTTCATATGGCTCCCGCTTTCTTGGATGATCACACGTTGGGTGGGAGCCACGACGAATACTTCGTCACTCTCGAGCCTGGGCAACCTCGCGTCTTCAACACCTCATTCATTGCGGCGTACGGGAGCGAAGACTACCCACCGGACGTCATGCCTAGTCTTCGGTACCTCATTGACCTACGAGAGAGTGAAGAAATCAACTGGTGGAAAAAAGGAAGGAAGGAAGACGTCCTAGATCTCCCCGGGCAGAATAGAGAAGCGGGTCGCGCAGATGGCAAGCCTATCGCACTGAAGCTTGATGTACCCGTCGAATTTGCAGTTTTGCCTCCAGCTCTGGAGTAAGCCTTCTTACAGTACTAGGCTCAGGCGCGACTTACGAAATGGGAACTGAAAGCGGGACTCGAGAAGCAGCTTCCTCTCAGAATACGGTTGTTACCCGGCAACAATCGGGGGCTGTTACTGTACTTATGAAGATTTGATGAAGTATACAGGACGTGTGTTGAAACCACACCACCAAGGCCAATCGTTATACACATACCATCAGCATCCCATTCAGCATTCAACTCACAGACCGCTGAGATGCATTTCCTCGAGTACATCATCGCCATAGCTGTCCTCACCGTCGGTGCTATAAGCACACCCCTAGATTCCTCTCCCGTCCGCCTGCTGGAGAACGCAGCCATGCCAAAAATCGGAGTTCGCCAATAGACCGAGCAACAAACAATGCGAATTTCGGGTGCGATTCGCGAATCTTTTCTTTTGGCCAGCTACGTAGTCGACGATAAGTTTGGCAAACTTGTCGACCAAATTCTCCCCAAGTACTTCGACCCGTCGGATCGCTCTGCGGTCATCGGTAAGCTAACTTGAGCCTGTAGGTGCTGATATGAGTACCATGAACTGATGAATCCTTCTACGCTCCTTCAAGGGAATCCTGCAGAATCCCGTCCTCGGAAACATCACCGTCGTTGCCGATCGTCCATTAGCACTGGCGTTAAGAAATGCGGATAGCTATAGATGGTGAGCGCTGGAGGTTTACTGGAGCGCTGTCTGTCGGTGGAAATATCTGGATCCGATTAAGCCTGATGGTACCACCTAGATAATCCCCATCGAACCTAAGAGACCCCTCCTACCTATACCTGATACGTGCATTTCGCCGGTCCACAGATCCTATATTTCAAGCATCGCAGTCCTTGAAACTACCGATCTTGAACAGCTGCCTCGCATTGCCCCTACCAATTTCCTCCTGAGTCTCCTTCGGAAGATCGACAGCATCATACCAGGAACAAGCGTCCTCGAACGATTCGAAAGGGTAGTCAATACTGAACAGAATTCTGGAGGCCCCGATCTCCTCAATGCAGTACTTGAGCGTCGGTGTCGAGAAGTGGCCGCTCGTGGTGATCCAGATGTTCTCTGCAAAATACTCTCTGATGGTCTTCTTGCACGTCTCCTTGAGGCCGAGTGGTTTCTTGACATCCTCGAACCAGTGATTGATTCTCCAGAGGTCGAAGGGGATGTGCTCGCCCAGGTGGCCGATGACGATCTTGAGCTTGGGGAAGCGGTCGAAGAGGCCGTTGGTCACCATTCCGAGGAGGTGTAGACTGACGCCTTGGGCGAAACTGAGGGGAGGGCCGATCAGCCATTTACGGTCTGCCCAGAGCTTGTCGTGGATGCTTCCGGTGGGGTTTCTTGGGTGGAGGTAGAACGGTACGTCAAGTTCCTGGACTGTGGACCAGAAGACGTCCCAGTCTGCACCGTCGTAGAAGATCATGTCTTCGCCGTCAGGTCCGGCTCGTTGAGTGTCGTTGACGAGCGCGCCCAGGAATCCGAGCTTGGTCACACATCGTCTGAGTTCGTCTGCTGCCTCTTTGGGGTCGTGCATTGACAATGTGCTGGACAGTATTGAGTCAGCAAGATTGCTAGTAATTCTGCAGTGACAAGATCAACATACGCGAAACCTCCAAATCGATCCGGGTAATCCTTAATGGATCCAGCAAGATAGTCATTAATCTCCACCGCCAGGGCTCCAGCTTCTTTAGCATCCCACACATCCTGCACTCCAGGCGCTGTGTATGAAAGGATAGTGTAGCCGACTCCGTGCTTGTCCATCTTCTCGATCCGGAGTTTTTGGATGTCGTTCATTTCCTGTGCATGTTTGTCTGGGTTGACGGCGAAGAGACCGGCCCACCAGCGAGTCCTTTCTGCAAATCGTGGGAGAGCGAACGCTTCCTCGAAAGCGACTTTGCCTTTCATGGTGGCTGTGGTTTAGTGGTGGTTTGATGGTGTTCTGGTGTTGGTATGTCGGTCCCGAGATAATTTTTAGGATTGTGAAGATACAACTGAATACTTGATTTTCTTTTGGTTCTTGATTCACACTCATGTAGATGCTGTTGTATATACATACAAGCCGGCACGCGGCGGCATGTCCGATATGTTGCTGGCGGGTGCGGTACCCGATCAGCACTTGTGGAAGCGGCTGTAGCACCACCCCTCGGTGCACGCCTTATACAGCTCGTTTGAGAGGGGAAAGATGGGGAGACTGGGGTAGGTATATGGGGAAGATTGACATGGTTGTGCCAGCTCTCGAGTCAGATACACTACCACGTCGTTCTCTCGATGGCGCAGCATGCATTGGGCTGGACACTCCATCACCAAGCTTGGTGAAAACATCGTGTTGAGCCTTTGAGAGAGAAATTCACAACAAAAGCTTGCTTCAATGCACTCATGTAAATGCGATCTTGCACATTCTCACTCGGAAGAAGAAAACGCGAACTCGGCATCATGCCTCGTTCACGACAGTTCTCTCCCTCAGAGAACACATGGCCAACCCACCCCTAATCCCACGAACCGAGCGAGGGATTTCCCCATTCGCGCAAGATATCACCAAACTCGAAATTGTTGTCTTGCCAGTCAGACAAGAACTCGGAAATGCCATTGAAAGCCACCGCATCCGCATCCAAAGGCTCACCACCGAAGTTTTCCGTCGGCATGGACACTTGTCTCTCGCCCTGGGACGTGCCCGCAGACATTTCCTGTCCGCCAGGTGTGATATTGATGAACTTTCGAACTGCTTTCCCACTGCGTGAGGTCGACTTTCGAATTCTTTGGTTGTTGATCACCTCCTCTAAATTTCCGAGTATGTCGTTGTAATGGACCGCCTGCGGTGATCGTGTGCCGAGCTTCTGCAAGATGTTGCGGACAGATCTGAAGGCCGAATCGATTTCGGCAACAGCTGCACTTGTTGCAAACATCTCAAATCCGAGGATGAGGCCAGCCGCAAAGAGCCAAGCCCTGGAGTTTTTTAGCAGTCCACTCACCATTTGCCTCTGCTAGGCTTCTGGGGTAATCTTTAGTTTGACTTACTTCAGCAAGGGCATGCTCTCCTTGAAGAGACCGGCTTGGAGCACTTCCGCGCACGTCTCTGCCATATATCTCGCCGCTGTGACGCACTTCTCTGCCAAGTCTGCGACCTCCGGCCCATCTTCAAAACTCGGGTTGCTTTCAATGCTATCGTTTGTCGAAGTTCCTGGAGCCAGACGGCGTCGTAGTTGTTGTATTAGAAAGGGTCTGCATATCAGGGTAACCGCAAAATGGTAGAAACAGCTGACATGTAGAGAACCAATCACTTGAGCCCAGGCTTCCGGATCGATATTCGAAGGTTTGTCGTTCAAGCTCAGACTTTCGTCGAGATTCTCAAGCCATGTATCGATCTTCTCCATGTAGAGTTGAGCGGCTTCTATCGTGACAGTCTCTCCTTGGTAAAAGTTGCTCATTACGTCGTTGATCAACCATGATAACTGGTAATTTGCTTGGAGAGCCGGATCCGAGGTGTTGCGCTGCCTTGCACGCATCATTTGCTCAAAATTCGCATGTCCCGGATGTACTAGAAGCGATGCTGGTTCTCGCCCGAGTATCGAAGTTACGACGAACTCCAGAGTGACCAAACTCTTCCAGATCCGCTCACTGAGAAACTGGTCAATACATGTAATCTTCAGTCGCGTAGAGATTGCAAGAGCCAAGCACTTACTGTTGCTCCACGCTGTTTGCTGGGAGTGACTCGTAAAGTTTGGCATTGTGCAGACCCAATGCATGCGCAGCACGAGCGGCCACACCCAGATACATGAAAGCCGCATTTCGCCGACATGCGCCTAACATGTAGTATGCCAACAACAGAAATGTCTGGATGCCCTGCAAGCTTGGACTTTCGAGAAGTATAGAAGAGGCAATACTCTGAGCAACGGCCAGGCACTCCTGTTCGATCTGGACCTGCGTGTCGCTTGACGGCGCACACTGTGCACCAATGGCAAGTATCATGTTCTGGTTAGCAAAACGAGCAGATGCTTTCTCCGTCCGGTCGTTAGGATACCATCGGAGTGTGGCGTCAAATTCATCGTTAGAAAATGGATCGATCAAGCCTCTTGTCTTTGGCAACCCACAGTCAGCTAGGCGATAATAGGGCTGACTGGCTGCGTCACTTACAGTAATGCGAAAATCGCACCCATACTGCACCTTAGTCGAGGCATCAAGCGTTCCATCAGGCCCAAGATTGCACTGCGAAGGTTGTGCAACCTCAAGCATGACTTTCACACTCGGGTCTTGTTCGAAGCGCGAGTTGCCCGACGTGGATGACGATACAGCATCTCGGATGAATTGCAGAAAAGCCAACGAGGCCGACGAACCTATATAGACTGTAACCTCACAAGGTGAGCAAAAATGGATTGAGCTCTGATTCCGAGGGTTTGCTAACCTCTTTCGCCATGTCCGTCGCGAAGCAATCTAGGATGTAGCTGGTGACGGATCTCGGGAGAAGATGGGACTGTCTCATGCGTTGGAATTGATGGCGTATGCACAACTTCTTGCTGTTGCTGATGACCGCCATTTGAAGACCGATGTGGAGTTGCCAAAGAGCCGATAAGATGTGAAGGCGATACGCTTTGACCGGCGGCAACAACCACGTCGGGTGGTGTTATTGGGTTGGTCGGACGCGACTGAGGAGCCTCATGATTTGAAGCCTCGTCGTACACACATTGGCCGCGTATTCCTCTTCTCAAGCAATTGGAACAAGGCCAGTGTGCATTGCAGCGTTTCTTTGACGTCTTACAAGGCTGACAAGCCCTCGCTGCTCTCAGCCGATTTGCAGGATCTACTTTCCGCCTGCCCATTGTCGCAGTGAGGTCAGCCGACGCGTTTTGCGGAAGTAGGACATGGAGTGTCGGGCTGCAGTCGAGAGGCGGCAAAGAGCTCGCATATGAGCAGGCATGGCCGGTTATCTTCGCTCCATCTGACCTGCTGATAGCTAGTCGTTAGTTCAGAGGCAGAGCGGGGTTGAGCATACGAAACCTCCGATGGAAAGGAGTTGATAGGCGGACGAGATAACACGTACCGGTTCCGACATCAAAACGGTGCCGTAGCCGAAGGGTTAGGGTTGGGGTGGTTCTTCGATCTGTCGACGACATCCAAACGATCAACACGGAATGCTGACATCTCATGAGACCCGGGATAGGCATGCAAAAGGGATGCTTGCTAGCTTTCATCTGGTTACAAGCGTATTGCTCTCAAACGAGGTTTTTTTGTGCGATTTTAGT
>Ga0265780_10006822_pt1 | contig 14115 bp, 11 predicted proteins | sample P1T30metagenome_FD_192432 | JGI IMG/M metagenome (GOLD analysis project Ga0265780, IMG submission 192432) | Plant litter microbial communities from East Loma Ridge, Irvine, California - P1 T30 | ecosystem: Environmental > Terrestrial > Plant litter > Unclassified | place: USA: California... | reverse complement strand
GCGCTGTTTCTGCTCGTCGTTCGCGTACATCATGGCGATCGAGCACACCGGGCAGTTGTTGACCGAGATGATGGTCGAGGTGCCGCCGTCGCCGGCCGCGATTTCTTCCAGCACCAGCGCCAGCGAGACGTAATCGAGGCCGGCGCCGCCGTACTCCTCGGGCACGGCCACGCCAAAGGCGCCCAGTGCGGCCAGTTCCTTCAGTTCGGCTTGCGGGAAGTGGTGCTCGCGGTCCCAGCGCGCGGCATTCGGCGCCAGGCGCTCCTGCGAAAAAGTGCGCAGGGCGTCGCGGATCATGGCGTGTTCTTCGGTGAGGATCATGGGGTCGGGTGAAAAAGGCTTACCAGGGAATCGGCGTGCCGTCGTAATTGAGGAAGGCGCCATTGGCGCTGCGGTCGATGCCGGCGAGCGTGGCGCGCATGCCGCGCACGCTGTCGGCCACGGCCAGGTCGGCGCCACTGCCGCCCATGTCGGTTTGCACCCAGCCCGGGTGGAAAGCCACGCAGGTCGCGCCGGCGTCGGCATAGGTAAGGGCGGTATCGGCCAGCACGGAGTTCAGGGCCGCCTTGCTGGCGCGGTACAGCGAGCCGCTGGCGCTGGTGCGCGCGCCAATCGAGCCCATGCGCGACGAGATCACGGCGACCTTGCCGCGCACCGATGCGACCAGCGGCGTGATCACCGGCAGCAGGCGCATCGCCGACAGCACGTTCGTGTGCATCACTTCATTGAATTCGGCGTCGGTGGGAAAACCGGCGTGGCGCGGGCCATAGACACCGGCCACCAGCCAGGCCGCATCGATGCGCTCGTCGTCGAGCTTCCAGCCCATGGCGGCGATGCCGGCGGTATCGTTGACGTCGAGCAGGTGCGCCTCGGCGCCCATACCGGTCAACGTGGCGCAGTCCGCCTGCTTGCGCGCGGTGGCGATGACGCGCCAGCCATCGGCACGGTACTGGCGCACCAGTTCATGGCCGATGCCGCGCGACGCGCCCAGGATGAGTGCAGTGGACATCCGTTCTCCCTTGGTCAGCGTTGAATGATCAAATCGTTTATACCATTTCGATGGCCATGGCAGTCGCTTCGCCACCGCCGATGCACAGCGCCGCGACGCCGCGCTTGCCGCCCGTCTGTTTCAGCGCGCCCATCAAGGTCACCAGGATGCGTGCGCCGGACGCGCCGATCGGGTGTCCCAGTGCACAGGCGCCGCCGTGGATATTGATTTTACCGTGAGGGATGTCGAGGTCCTTCATCGCGGCCATTGGCACGGCGGCAAACGCTTCGTTGATCTCGAACAGGTCCACTTCGCCGACGCTCCAGCCAGTCTTTTTGAACAGTTTATGCAGCGCGCCGATCGGTGCGGTGGTAAACAGGTTCGGCGCCTGCGCGTGGGTCGTGTGGGCGACGATGCGGGCGATCGGCGTCAGGCCCAGTTCCTCGGCCTTGGAGGCACGCATCATCACCAGGGCGGCGGCGCCGTCGTTGATCGACGACGACGACGCAGCGGTGATGGTGCCGTCTTTCTTGAAGGCGGCGCGCAGGCTCTGAATTTTTTCCAGCTTGGCTTTCAAAGGGCCCTCGTCCTTTTCGACGATGGTGTCGCCGCTGCGGCCGGACACGGTCACCGGTGCGATCTCCCACTTGAAGTGGCCCTCTGCGGTGGCGTTCTGCGCGCGCTTGACCGATTCGATCGCGAACGCATCCTGCTGCTCGCGCGTAAAGGCGTAGCTGGCCACGCATTCTTCGGCGAAGGTGCCCATCGAGCGGCCTTCCCCGGTTTTTTCGTTGCGCGAGTAGGCGTCTTCGAGGCCGTCGAGCATCATGTGGTCGAACATGACGCCGTGGCCGATGCGGTAGCCGCCGCGCGCTTTCGGAATCAGGTAGGGAGCATTGGTCATCGATTCCATGCCGCCTGCCACCACCACCTCGGCGCTGCCGGCCAGCAGCGTGTCATGCGCGAAGATCGCGCTCTGCATGGCCGAGCCGCACATTTTGGACAGGGTCACGGCACCGGTCGATTCCGGCAAGCCGGCCTTGAGCAGCGCCTGGCGTGCCGGCGCCTGGCCCTGGCCGGCCATCAGGCAGTTGCCGAAGTAGACGTGTTCGACCAGGGCGGGCGCGACACCTGCGCGTTCGACCGCGGCGGCGATGGCAACGGCGCCCAGGTCGCTGGCGGACTTGGAAGAAAAATCGCCCTGGAAGCCGCCCATTGGGGTGCGCGCTGCGCCGACGATAACGACTGGATCATGCATGATGTTTCTCCAAAGTTGGGAGCAAATTTGATTAATTTAGTTAACTTCCAGACCGTCCCCGCGAAGTCCGGGACCCATGCCGGGCGTGCTTGAATTGTTTCTGCGATTGAGCATGGATCAGGGGTGCGCCGGGACGACGTGGTGGTGGGCGTGCGGCGAGGTAACCGCAACCGTCGCGGTTACATCGTCTCGCCAAACAGCTCGCGCCCGATGAGCATGCGACGAATCTCGCTCGTTCCCGCGCCGATCTCGTACAACTTCGCATCGCGCCACAGGCGGCCAACCGGGTATTCATTGATATAACCGTTCCCGCCCAGCGTCTGGATCGCTTCGCCAGCCATCCACGTGGCTTTTTCGGCCGAATACAGGATGGCGCCGGCGGCGTCCTTGCGCAGGGCACGGACCGCTTCCGGCGAACTGGCGCGGTCGCACGCTTGCCCCACCGCGTACACGTAAGCCTTGCACGCCATCATGGTCGAATACATATCGGCGAGCTTCCCCTGCATCAGCTGGAATTCGCCGATGGCCTGGCCAAACTGCTTGCGTTCGTGCACATACGGGACGACGGCATCCATGCAGGCGGCCATGATGCCGAGCGGGCCGCCCGACAGCACGGTGCGCTCGAAATCCAGGCCCGACATCAGCACATTGACGCCCTTGCCGATCCCGCCCAGCACGTTTTCCACGGGCACTTCGCAATCCTGGAACACCAGCTCGCCCGTGTGCGAGCCGCGCATGCCCAGCTTGTCGAGCTTTTGCGCGATCGAGAAACCTTTGAAACCTTTTTCGATGAGGAAAGCGGTCATGCCGCGCGGACCGGCCTCGAGGTCGGTCTTGGCGTACACCACCAGGGTGTCGGCGTCGGGGCCGTTGGTGATCCACATCTTGGTGCCGTTCAGCACGTAGCGGTCGCCCTTCAGGTCCGCGCGCAGCTTCATGCTGACGACATCGGAACCGGCATTCGGCTCGGACATGGCCAATGCGCCGATGTGCTCCCCGGAGATGAGCTTGGGCAGGTATGTTTGTTTTTGCGCTTCGGTGCCATTGCGCTTGATCTGGTTCACGCACAGGTTCGAGTGCGCGCCGTAGGACAGGCCCACGGAAGCCGATGCGCGCGAAATTTCTTCCATGGCCACGATGTGCGCCAGGTAGCCCATGTTCGCGCCGCCGTATTCCTCGCTGACGGTGATGCCGAGCACGCCCAGTTCGCCCATCTTGCGCCACAGGTCCATCGGGAACTGGTCGCTGCGGTCGATCTCGGCGGCGCGCGGCGCAATTTCTGCGGCGGCGAATTGCTGGATCGCTTCACGCAACGCGGCGATGTCTTCGCCATGGTCAAAAGTCAAGCCTGGAAGGTGCAGCATGTGGTCTCCACGAAGTGCGGGGTTGGCGGAAGGGGAACTGTCATGATACGCCCAAGTGACGTTAACGTAAACGTCAAGTAAATGGTCCAGCCTGCGATTGAACCGCCTTACGCGGCCACGCCCGCCTCGGCCAGCATGCGCCGGCACTCGTCTTCGTGGGCAGCGATTTCCGCCAGTGCCATGTCGATATCGGCGCGCTGCTGCTAGAGCGTGGCGCGCTGGTGTGCAAGCACGCCGAGGAAACGGTCCATTTGCGCCACCGTATCTTTGGGCGACTCGTACATGTCGACGAGGCTCTTGATTTCTGACAGGGTCAGGCCGAGGCGCTTGCCGCGCAAGGTCAGTTTCAGGCGGGTGCGGTCGCGCGGGGTGTAGACGCGGCTGCGTCCGCCCACGCCTTCGCGCATCGGACTGAGCAGGCCATGGTCTTCGTAAAAGCGGATGGCGCGGGCCGTGAGGTCGAATTCTTTGGCCAGTTCGGCAATGGTGTAGGTGCGCATGGTTCGGGTGGGCAGCAGTTGGGGGACAAATGCGCGCCGCATGCGAATCACATAGAATCGCTGATGGCGCCGGTTTCCGTTTACGTCAACGTCAAGTACATTGTAGCGCGCCCGTCTTCCCGAACGAAAGGATTGCCGTATGAACGCCCTCGAATCGCAACTTTCCTATCCTTTTGGTGACAATATTCCCGCCGCCGGGTGTGCCATGGACATCGCGGACGACCTGCGCTGGATACGCATGCCGCTGCCATTTGCGCTCGACCATATCAACTTGTGGTTGCTGCGCGATCATCACGATGGCGTCGACGGCACGTCCGTAGTGGACTGCGGCGCATCGACCGAGGCGACCAGGGCGGCGTGGGAAGAGATCGTTAACACTGTACTGGACAAGCGGCCTCTGCTACGCATATTCGCAACCCATTGCCATCCTGATCACGTTGGCTTGTCGGGATGGCTGTGCGCGCGGTTTGATGCCCCTTTTGTTACCAGCGCCGCCGAGTTTGCCTTTGCGAGCATGATGGCGGCGGCGCTGCCGGGCGTCGATGGCCCATCGTCCATTCCCCATTTCGAGCGCCACGGTTTGCGCGATCCCTTGCTGCTCGAACAAATGCGCAGCCGGCGCAATTACTATCCGTCGCTGGTGCCGTCCGTCCCTGCTGCGTACACGCGCCTGCAGGATGGGCAGCATGTGCGCATCGGCCGGCGCGACTGGCGCGTGATCACCGGCTTCGGCCATTCGCCTGAGCACGTGTCGCTCTATTGCGCAGCGGACGAACTGTTGATCGCCGGCGATATGGTCCTGCCACGGATTTCGACGAACGTCTCGGTGTTTGCGGTCGAACCGGAGGGAAATCCGTTGCAGCAATATCTCGACTCCCTGTCGAAATTTGCCGATCTGCCCCCTTCAACGCTGGTCCTGCCCTCGCATGGCAGGCCGTTTCGCGGTTTGCATACCCGCATTGCGCAGCTGCGCGCGCACCACAGCGCGCGCCTGGCCGAAGTGCTGGCGGCGTGCGCGACACCCCGCTGTGCCGCCGAGATCGTCCCCATCATGTTTCAGCGGCCGCTCGATGCCCATCAGTTCAGTTTCGCCATGGGTGAAGCGCTGGCGCATTTGCACCAGCTCTGGCTGGCCGGAGTGTTGCGTAGAATTAACACCGATGACACCATTTTTCGTTTCCAGCTGATTTAAACCAAAATCTCACTTCCTCACAGCGAGAATTGCCGAATTTTCTGTATTCTCGCAGCGCTATTTCTGCATTTTCCATGCGCAGCGCATAAAATAGCGACCGTCCGCCTGATCTTTTTTTGTCCTGTCCTACACAAACATGTCAACTTTGTGGCACGATGCGACAAAGCACTACAATTCTCTCAATAATCACACATATGTCAAATACTGACTCGACTGGTGTCACAGATTCCTTCACCCCAAGCGCGCCGAGCGTCGTTACTGAACTATTGCATCCTATGAACTCGACAAACGAACGCGAAAATTTCAGCGAGCGCCTGCAGACGGCGCTGAAAAACGCCCATTACTCCCCCGATAGCCCGACCCGTCTCGCGCGTGAATTCAACGTACGTTTCGAAGGGCGCCCGATCACCGTGCATGCCGCGCGCAAGTGGCTGGTTGGCGAAGCGATCCCGACGCAGGAGAAGCTGCGCATGATCGCCCAGTGGCTGGGCGTGCCGGCGGACTGGCTGCGATTTGGCGGTGAAAACGACGCCGCTGCTAACGGTGACGGCGCCGGCGTGCCGCGCTTCGAGTCGGCCGACGTCAAACTCATTTCCGACCTGCAACGCCTCGATGAACACCACCGCCAGCTGGCGCGTGAATTCATCCGCATGCTGGTTCGCGTCAATTACCAAAAGTGAAGTAAACGCGCCTTTCTGGCGGAATTGCCGGCCTCGCCGCTAGTTTGCCGCAGCGTGTCGCCAGGACATGTCGGCGCCGCTTGCAAGTGACTGCTTTTCACAATATCTTCAACCGGACCAGCACGAAGGCTGAACGTGCGCCATAATCAAGGCGTGGCGTTCTTGCCTTTTGTTATGCCGAGGATTGTGAAAGTACATGAAAAGTAACTACAGCAATACCGCGCAGTTGAAGGACCTGATGACAGTCCCACCGATGACGGCGGCCCAGCATGCCGAAGTCATGCGCAAGCGCATCGCGCACCGGCGCATGGTGGAAGAAGCCAGGGAATTGAAGAAGACAGAAAGCCTGTTCGAGAAGCGCTGAGGCGCAACGTCAGGTTGCGTTGCCCGGCTGGTGCTTGATCCCGGCCCAGCGCGGCGCCAGTGCGTGCTCGATGCCAAACAGGTCGATGACGCGCGCCACCGTGTGGTCGACCATCTCCGCGATCGACGCCGGCTGCTGGTAAAAACTCGGCAGCGGCGGAAACACGATCCCGCCCATCTCGGTTACCGACGTCATATTGCGCAGGTGCGCCAGGTTGAACGGCGTTTCGCGCACCATCAGCACCAGCCGGCGGCGCTCCTTGAGCACCACGTCCGCCGCGCGCGCAATCAGGTTGTCCGACAGGCCCAGCGCCACAGCCGCCAGGGTTTTCATCGAACACGGCGCAATCACCATGCCATCGCTCTGAAACGAGCCGCTGGCAATGGTCGCGCCGATTTCCCGGTTCTTGTGCACCACATCGGCGAGCGCTTCGACGTCGCGCCGCTGCATGCCCACTTCCGCCTGCAGGGTGAGCGCCGCGGCGTCGGACACGATCAGATGGGTTTCGACGCCGGGCACGGCCTGCAAATGCTGCAGCAGGCGGACGCCATACACCGCGCCGGTGGCGCCGGTGATGGCGACAACGATCCGGCGCGGCCGTGGTTCGGGCATCAGGCGTCGAGCAGGGCTTTGAGTTCGCCGGAAGCGAACATCTCGTTCATGATGTCGGTGCCGCCGATGAATTCACCTTTGACATACAGCTGTGGCACGGTTGGCCAGTTCGAATAATCCTTGATGCCCTGGCGGACTTCCGGATCTTCCAGCACGTTGACGGTGGCGATATTCTCGACGCCGCAGGATTTCAGGATCTGGATGGCGCGGCCGGAAAAGCCGCACTGTGGAAACTGGGCCGTGCCTTTCATGAACAGCACCACCGGGGTGCTGGTTACGGTCTCTTTGATCCAGGTTTGTACGTCGCTCATGGCTGCCTCGGGGGTAAATGAATGAATGGTGTCATTTTATAAGAAAACGACGGGTGGGGTAGCGTCGGCCAATACAGCGTCACCCCGGTCAATCCCGGGGCCATACCGGGGCAACCCCTCACGGTTGACGCGTACTCTTTATTTCTTGAACTTTGCGAACGCCGCCGCCATCGCCCCGCCCGGCGCCGGCGCGCGCTCCTCTTTTTTATGTTGCTGCGCCACCCGCGTCCGGTCATTCCGGTCGGGCCGCTGCTCCGGCCGGGAACCTGCCTGTGGCGCGCTGTCGGTCAGGCGCATGGTCAAGGCAATGCGCTTGCGTTTCTCGTCGACTTCCAGCACCTTGACCTTCACCACCTGCCCGGCTTTCACCACCGTGTGCGGATCCTTGACGAATGTATTCGACAGCGCCGAAATATGCACCAGCCCGTCCTGGTGCACGCCGATGTCGACAAACGCGCCGAATGCCGCCACGTTCGTCACGACGCCTTCGAGGATCATGTCCGGACGCAGGTCGCGGATTTCCTCGACGCCCTCCTTGAACGTCGCGGTGGAAAATTCCGGCCGCGGATCGCGCCCGGGCTTTTCCAGTTCCTTCAAAATATCGGTAATGGTCGGTACCCCGAACTTGTCGTCGGCATAGCGTGCCGGACTCAGCGATTTCAATAAAGCCGCTTCGCCGATGACGCCCTTCAGATCTTTTTTCAGGTCGGCGAGGATTTTTTCCACCAGCGGATACGATTCCGGGTGCACCGCAGACGCATCGAGCGGATTGGCGCCATTCATCACGCGCAGGAAACCCGCCGCCTGCTCATAGGTCTTCTCCCCGAGCCGCGGCACGGCTTTCAGGGCCGCGCGCGACGCAAACGCACCTTTCAGATCCCGGTAGCTGACGATGCTTTGCGCCACGCTGCCCGACAAGCCGGACACGCGCGCCAGCAGCGGCGCCGAGGCGGTGTTGACGTCCACGCCCACCGCGTTCACGCAATCTTCCACCACCGCATCGAGGGAGCGGGCCAGCTGGCTCTGGCTGACATCGTGCTGGTACTGGCCCACGCCAATCGATTTCGGGTCGATTTTCACCAGTTCAGCCAGCGGATCCTGCAGGCGGCGTGCAATCGACACGGCGCCGCGCAAGGATACGTCCATGTCCGGCAACTCGCGCGACGCGAATTCCGATGCGGAATAGACGGATGCGCCCGCTTCCGAGACGACAATTTTTGTCAATTTCAGTTCCGGCTGCTGTTTGATCAGGTCCAGTGCCAGCTTGTCGGTCTCGCGCGATCCTGTCCCGTTGCCAATCGAAATCAGCGACACATTGTGCTTCGCCGCCAGCTTGCCGAGCGTGTGCAACGAACCCTCCCAGTCGTTTTTCGGCTGGTGCGGGTAGATGACGGCGGTGTCGACCACCTTGCCGGTGGTATCGACCACGGCCACCTTGACGCCGGTGCGCAGGCCGGGATCGAGACCCATGGTGGCGCGCGGGCCGGCCGGCGCGGCCAGCAGCAGCGCTTTCAGGTTCAGTGCAAACACCTGGATCGCGTCGAGCTCGGCGCGTTCACGCAGCGCACCCATCAGTTCCGATTCCAGGTGCATGAAACTCTTGACGCGCCAGGTCCAGCGCGCCGTGTCCGCCAACCATTTGTCGGCCGGGCGGCCCGTGTTCTTGATGCCGAAGCGCGCGGCAATGCGGCCTTCGCACGGGTTGTGCGGCGCATCCCACTTCGGCTTTTCCGCTTCGGTGTCGAGGCGCAGCGTGACGTCGAGCATGCCTTCGCGGCGGCCGCGCAGCAGCGCCAGCGCGCGATGCGACGGCACGGTGCCGATGGCTTCCGAATAATCGAAATAGTCGGCGAATTTTTCGCCTTCCTCTTCCTTGCCTGCAACCACTTTCGATTCGACGACGCCATGCTCCTGCACATATTCGCGCAAGCTCTGGAGCAAGCCGGCATCTTCGGCGAAGCGCTCCATCAGGATCTGGCGGGCGCCGTCGAGGGCGGCCTTGGCGTCGGCCACGCCCGGATTGGCGCTGCCGTCGTCATTGCTGAACGGCGCGCGCAGGTAGGCCGCGGCGGCTTCCTCCGGGGTCAGGCCGGGGTCGGCCAGCAGCGCATCGGCCAGCGGTGCCAGGCCCGCTTCGATGGCGATCTGCGCCTTGGTACGGCGCTTCTGTTTGTACGGCAGGTACAGGTCCTCGAGGCGGGTCTTGTCTTCGGCGTGCGTGATGGCGTCTAGCAACGCCGGCGTCATCTTGTTCTGTTCGGTAATCGAGGCGACGATGGCGCTTCTGCGGTCTTCCAGCTCGCGCAGGTAGCGCAGGCGTTCTTCCAGCAGGCGCAGCTGGATATCGTCGAGCCCACCCGTGGCTTCCTTGCGGTAGCGCGCAATGAAGGGCACGGTGGCGCCCTCATCCAGCAAGGCGATGGCGGCAGCCACCTGGGCGGGTTTCGCGACGAGTTCGAGGGCGAGGCGTTGTTCGATGGAAGGCAGCATGGGATGTCGGGTGAGTCCGGTCGGTCAGTCAAGCGGGCAATCATACGCATTCGGAGCGAATGCGCCAGTCTTGACAGTCAGTCCCCTGACGACTACACGGCACGATTCAACTGAAATGGTCGCGAAAAAACGTCACCTCGTCACAACGGGCCACGCCGCTTTTACACCGGGCGCAGGGGCATCAAGGGCTGGCAGCGCACGCAGGGTGCATGAAATATTTCATCAATAAAACTTTTCCTTGTGAATTGAAGTCAGGACCAAAACAGAACCGCTCGGATAAGAGATAATATCTGGTGTTGTTGCTTTTGATACATTCCTTAGAGACCCATGCACACAGTTGATTTTCACCGCGACGATGCCGGCGATACCCCTCCCGCGAACAATCCGGCGCGTTCGCCTGCGCTGCCCGCTCCGGTCACCAGCTGGCTGCAAAGGGTCGAGGCGGCCGCGCATCCGCAGCCGAAGCTGACCGACGAGGTCAAGGATCCCAAGGTCATCCAGTACAAGTTCGTCTACGTGATGGCGCCCACCAGCGGCGGCCGCCATGTGGCCGTGTGCCTGTGCAAGGCGCGCCTGCGGCCGAATGGCGATGTCGCCTCGGCCAGCCCGGTCAGCGAAGTGTTCACTTTGCTGTCGGCGCCGCCGACCTACCTGGAAGGCGACGACGAGGACCTGGTGCGCTTCTTCATCGCCATGCGCAGCGGTTCGAACCAGACCACCAGCGCGACCGAGCCGAAGGGCAAAGTGGGCGCCATCCTGCTGCAGATGCTGCTCGAGCAGGGCAAATTGCTGTGGGCGAACTCGTGGTCGGACATGGGCAACGGCCTGGTCTATCCGCTGCAGCAGGGGCCGATGCGCCAGGCCAACCTCGCATGGCGCGACGAAGGCAAGAATGCGCGCCTCGGCTGGTGCGTCGCGCCGCCGGCCGGCACGCACAGCGGCCACAGTGCGGCCGACCAGATCGATTACATGCTGCCGACCGATCCGCCGTGGTACATCGACAACCTGTCCTGCGGCCCGCTCGAACTGAACCGCGGCGGCGTCGATATCACCCTGGCGGAACTGCAGGCGCTCGTGGCGCAAGCCCCGACTCTCGCCGGCACAGACAAGCGCCGCGTATCGCAATTGCTGCTGGCCCATGGCCTGCAACAGTTGATGCCGCTGCCGCAACCGCTGACCCAGCGCCTGCGCGACGACGTCAAGCCGCAGCCGGTGTTGCTGCTCGATGCGGTGCTCCTGGCCGATGGCGCCGGGCAGCGCGCCCATGATTTTGCCGTGCTGTCGTTCGATTACGATGGCCAGCGCATTTCCTTCGATCCGTCGCAGCGCGTGGTGCGCCAGGTGGGCGACATCACCGAAATCATCGCGCGCGATGCCGCCGCCGAGGCGGCCGCCCTGGAAACGCTGCACGGGCTGGGTTTCCACAAGCCCGGCACGCCACCGCTCAATGCCCTGGCTGGCGCGCTGCAGCTGGAAAGCCAGGCGCACTGGCTGCGCTTTGCCGAAAACGACCTCGACGCCCTGTCCGATGCCGGTTTCCATGTCCAGCGTGCACCGAAATACCGTTACGACGTGGTGCCGGTGGAAAACTGGTACGCGCAGATCGACGAGCCGGAAGAGGCGGGCCACGCCTGGTTCGAGCTCGAACTCGGTATCGTGGTGAACCGCCATCGCATACCGCTGCTGCCGGTGCTGGTGCAAATGATCCGCAGCGCGCCCACCGACTTCGATCCCGACGTGCTGGCCGCCCATGGCGAGAGCGACCAGGTGCTGGCCGTTCTGCCCGATGGCCAGCGCGTGGCGCTGCCATGGGGACGCGTCAAACCGATCCTCGCCACCCTGGGCGAACTGTATTTCAACGACAAGATCAAGGCGAAACTGCGCCTGTCGACGCTCGACGCCAGCCGCCTGGAAGAACTGGCGCGCGGCACGGAATTGCGCTGGATCGGCGGAGAACAGTTGCGCGAAACGGGCCGCAAACTGAGTTTGTTCGGTTCGGTGCAAAAAGTACCGGCGCCGGCCGGCTTGCAGGCAACCCTGCGCGATTACCAGGCCGACGGCCTGGCCTGGATGCAGTTTTTGCGCGAATACGACCTGGCCGGCATCCTCGCCGACGACATGGGCCTCGGCAAGACCGTGCAAACGCTGGCGCATATCCTGGTTGAAAAGGAAGCGGGACGCCTGACCAATCCCGCCCTTGTCATCGCGCCGACCAGCCTGATGACCAACTGGCAGGAAGAGGCGGCCCGTTTCGCGCCCGGACTGCGGGTGTTGCTGCTGCAAGGCAAGGAACGCATGGACATGTTCGACCGGATCGAAGAGGTCGACCTGGTGCTGACGACGTATGCGCTGTTGCCGCGCGACGAAGAAAAACTGCGCGAACACGCGTTTCACCTGATCATCCTGGACGAATCGCACTACATCAAGAACAACCGCTCGAAGGCGGCGCAGACGGCCGGCATGCTGCAGGCACGCCACCGCCTGTGCCTGACCGGTACGCCGCTGGAAAATCACCTGGGCGAACTGTGGTCGCAATTCCATTTCCTGTTGCCAGGCTTGCTGGGCGACGAAAAGACGTTCAACAGCCAGTTCCGCCACCCCATCGAACGGCAGGACGACCCGGTGCGGCGCACCCTGCTGAACCGCCGCATCCGTCCCTTCCTGCTGCGCCGGACCAAGGACAATGTGGCCAAGGAGCTGCCACAAAAAACCGAGATGGTGCGCAAGGTCGAGTTGACCGGTCCGCAGCGCGATTTATACGAAACCGTGCGGCTGGCGATGGACAAGAAAGTACGCGACGAAATCGACCGCAAGGGCGTGGCGCGCAGCCAGATCGTCATCCTCGAAGCACTGCTGAAATTGCGCCAGGTGTGCTGCGATCCGCGTTTGGTGAAATCGCTGCCGGCCAAGAAGGCGGCGGGCGCATCGGCCAAGCTGACCGACCTGATGCAAATGGTCGACGATTTGCTGGACGAAGGCCGCAAGATCCTCGTGTTTTCGCAATTCACCAGCATGCTGGCGCTGATCGAAGAGGAACTTAACGCACGCAATATCCGTTACGCGCTGCTTACCGGTGACACGCGTGACCGCGCAGCCCAGGTCGCTGCCTTCCAGCAGGGCGCGGTGCCGATCTTCCTGATCAGCCTGAAGGCCGGCGGCGTCGGGCTGAACCTGACCGCGGCCGATACCGTGATTCACTACGATCCATGGTGGAATCCGGCGGCCGAGCAGCAAGCGACCGACCGTGCGTGGCGCATCGGCCAGGACAAACCGGTGTTTGTCTATAAACTGATTGCCAAGGGCACGCTGGAGGAGAAGATCCAGTTGCTGCAACAAAAGAAAGCAGAGTTGGCGCAATCGATCCTGGCAGAAGGCGAGTCGCAAAAAATGGCTCTCACGCAAGAGGACCTGCAAGCAATCTTCGCGCCGCTGGAACCGGCCTGAGCTTGCGCGGCGCGGTGCTGCTTTATTACCGGTGGAAGATGCCGAACGATAACCTTATGTACATTCGGCAAGTCGCGTCTTATACTAGCGCCGCATCCTTAAGCGAAGGTTCCGATGACTCTGCACGCCGATCTGCCAACCGCACCGAATAGCGACGCTGCCATGTCCGTGCAGTTCCGCGCCATCGCCGAGATGGGGGGGCATATTGCCTGGAGTATCGATTGCGCCAGCGGCCGGGCGCTGTATGTCAGCCCGCTGGTGGAAACCGTGCTCGGTTATCCTATTGCCGACGTTGAACGGCAATTTGCCGGCGCCGACGGCCCGCTGGCGCAGATGTGCGCCGGACTGGCGCAGCGCCTGCAGCGCTTTGCCGCCGGCGACACGTCGCGCCTGCAACTGGTGCGGGAGTTCGACGTGCTGGACAGCCAGGGCGAAACGATCCCGCTGGAAATCACGTCGCGTTTCTTGCTGGACGACGCGGGCCGCGCGGCGGTACTCGTCGGCATTGCACGGGATCTGACCGACCGGCGCGCCCGCGACAAGGAGCGACGCCGCTTCGCCAGCATGCTCAACCACGAATTCCGCACGCCTCTGTCGACCATCGACGGCGCCATCCAGCGCCTCGAAGCGACGCACCATCACGCCGATGAAGCCACGCGCGCGCGCTATCGCAAAATCGGCCTGGCGACAGACCGGCTGATTGCGATGCTGGACGATTATCTGTCGCCCGAACGCATGGTGGAAATTGGCCAGCGGCGCAGCGCCGACGCACTGTCGCCCAAGCTGGTGCTGGAGGAGGGCGCGGCGCTGGCGCGCGCTGCCGGGCGCCACGTGCAGATCACGGTGGGGCAGTTGCCGGCCACTGTGCGCTGTGACCCGGCCGGCCTGCGCCTGGCCATGAAAATCCTGGTC
>Ga0265780_10006821_pt1 | contig 14115 bp, 20 predicted proteins | sample P1T30metagenome_FD_192432 | JGI IMG/M metagenome (GOLD analysis project Ga0265780, IMG submission 192432) | Plant litter microbial communities from East Loma Ridge, Irvine, California - P1 T30 | ecosystem: Environmental > Terrestrial > Plant litter > Unclassified | place: USA: California... | reverse complement strand
AATCCTGTCCGCCTCATCGCCTGTCAAACCACATATCTCCTTGAAGTCGCCCACTTCCTCGCCTCTCTTCTTCGTCCGAGCGACGAACTGGTCGAGCGGACAGCTCTTCCCAGGCCCACTCTGACAGTCCGGTAATGTCGTGATCCCGTCGTTGATACTCAGCCTGACAAATTTCTCCTCTGTCGCTGCATTCTTCACCTGACAAGACAGCCGCTCAAAGATGATGCGCGCACCCATCGGACAGATCTGGCTTTTGCGCCACGTCCTGTCGGTAGCGATATGCGTGATCGGCAAATGCTCCTTGTCGTTCACAATGTCAAGGGCGGTGATCATAGGCGCGATGTCACCGTCGTGTACGAAGCTGAAGAACAGCGGACCTGCATCTGGTCCTTTTGCAAGTAGATTGGTCGTCGCATTCAGCCACAGCCAGCCCATGCTGCCAGCGTACTTCTGCCCAGGTCCGGCACGGTAGTAGTGTAGTATGTCTCTCGCGTACTCGAAGCTGAGGAACTCGTCCTGCGTGAAGACATCGCACCAGTCGCTGCGTCCACGCACGGTCGTCTCGAAGCCGCACATCTCTTGCATATGGTAGATCTCCTTGTCTGTGAAGTTCATACCCGTGTGCTCGAGCAGACGCTTCTGTATCGGCACCGTGTATAGAGCCACATATGCTTTCTGAAGGTCATACCCCTTCTGTTTGCCTTCAACCAAGTCCTTTCTGTTGTTCGGACACGTTCGACCCGGTGTGAGCGTATCGGCGGCGAGCGATTCGGCTTCGGATATGATCTGAAGTAAGGCAGTGTGGCGTTCTTGCCAGTCGATGCCAAAGAAGCCCATGCCAAATGTCTTCGCCGTTTCGATGACACGCTGCGAGTCACTGGCCCAGAACGTCGTCCGTGGAAGGGCCGAGGAGAGAACATTGGAAAGGAGGTGCGCATAGCGGGTTCGGAGGCGGACACCGGTTGTGAAGGAGCCTAGACTGCCTGAAAACGGGCCAGTGCTGGTTAATTGCTCGAGGTTGTCGTCTAAGAGTTTTGTTAGTATGGGACGTGAGTACGTGCATTGCCTATGAGGAAGGAGATACATGGAGAGCACTGTGATGGGTTGCACTGCTTACCTGAGGACCAAAAGAGCTCCCAGTCGTTGAAGAAGTCGAGATCACCGCTGAAGATCTTGCCGCTCTGCTTCATGCGTTGGACGAGCTCTTTCTGGCCTGCACTTACCGTGAGCTATGACATAAGACAGTACTACTTTCAGACCTACCATTGCCGGCTCTCTTGGTGGGATAGCGCTCGGCATGCCTAGACATCTTTGTCGCATCAGCACACAGCTCCAGGCCTCAGTCGCAGCCAGTACACACCATGTGCACCTGCTCGACGTGACAGCCCTCAGGAACAGCAATGCCTCCATCGACAACATCGATGACCTTCTCCACCCATGGGCCATTGCCACCAAGGTGGTATAGTATATTCCAGTCGTTCGTGACTGCTCCTGCTCCTTGCTTGTGTTCCGAGGGGGTGCCGTCGCTACGTTGTGGATGCCACCAGCTGCTCCAGCTTGAGTGGTGAGGCTTGCCGGCGCATTCGTAAGTGAAGTAGCCCGAGTGAAGTGTGTTCGCGTCAGAGGAACATGTCTGTGGACATATCGACAAGTAGAGCGAAGGGTACTTGAGGTACACGCCACCAAGGACGGCAATGCTGGCGATACCGATCGAAGAAGCTATTACGCGTGCCATTGTGATGTTGTGCTCAGTCTGTATATCGAGACACAGCGGCTGCTAGACATTTCTTCGAAGCAGTTTGACCGAAGCGGCAGGCAACGTGGGCCCACTGCAACTACCTGCGAACACCTGTTCCTGCCAAGGCGAGGCATGACTCGCTCAATCAAAAGTCGAGCTAATCAATGTTACACAGACGGGCAAGTGGCTGTACGATGTGTTTACGATTTCGACGAAGAGTTGGGAGATGGGAAGACCATGTCTTCTACGTAAATACTTAGGTCCCGGTCGCGACAGAGCAGCCGAGGTTCGTCGCGTCGTCCTCGCCCTCCACTTCCCCACAAAGATCGACCGCTACCGTACGGCAACTCATCTCGTTGTTGAAGCCGCATCTCTTTCAAGACCTCAGTACTAATTCGACTTCATCTCCTCAAGGTACAAGGAGCCGAGTTAGATTCACATCCAGTTCCTCAAGCCAATCGTCCAATCATCACCCATGTCCGAATACAAACCCACAACCTCTTACGACCCCGACCCCGACTCCCACGTGCAATACCAACGAGAAATCTACAGCAGCCTCCGCAAACCAAAATACTCCACCAAGCCCCCACAATGGGAATCCGCCGCCCGTGCCGCCATCCCGGAGCCAAATTTCCTCTACGTCTTCGGCGCAGCAAGTAGCGAATCCACCCACCGAGCCAACATCTCCTCCTTCGACCGCTACCGCCTGCGACCATGGATGCTCGTCCAAGCCACACGGCGCGACATGGCCGTCTCGCTCTTCGGCACCACGTACCGCAGCCCCATCCTCGTAGCGCCCATCGGCGTGCAAGAAATCGTGCATCCTGACGGCGAAGAAGCAACCGCGCGCGCATGTGCATCTGTCGGCGTGCCCATGATCTTGAGCACAGCAGCGACAAGATCCATAGAACAAGTTGCTACAGCTAATGGCGACGGAGATAGGTGGTACCAGCTGTACTGGCCCAAACCCCAAGCCGAGGAATTCACGGCTAGTTTACTCCACCGCGCCAAGGCGAACGGGTATAAAGTCCTCGTCGTGACACTCGATACTTTCATGATTGGATACCGGCCCAATGATCTGGACGAGAGCTACCTCCCATTCGTATGGGGCCAGGGATGTCAAGTTGGATTCTCAGACCCGGTGTTCAACCGCATGTACGAGGAAGAACAAGCGAATGACACACGCAGCGTATCTGAAAAGGTGTCTGAAATATGGCAGATACTCAAAAGACCAGGCAGTATCGGCGGCGCAATGAAAGTCCTCTCGCATGCGAGCGTGATGAAGAAAGCAATGTTTTTCATGTCACTCTGGGCACAGGGTCATTACCGTGAGTGGAAAGACCTCGCTACGCTGCGCAAGTACTGGGACGGCCCGATTGTGCTGAAGGGCATTCAGACGGTTGAAGACGCGCATCGCGCGATTGAGCATGGCATGGATGGAATTCTGGTGTCGAATCACGGGGGCAGGCAACTTGATGGCGCTATTGCGTCTATTGATGCGTTGGCGGAGATTGGGGCGGATGAGAAGGTGAAGACCTCGGGGCTCACGGTGCTGTTTGATAGTGGCATTCGGACGGGGAGTGATGTGCTGAAGGCGTTGGCGCTGGGTGCGAAGGCGGTGCTGGTGGGGAGGCCGTATATGTATGGGTTGGCTATGGGTGGGGAGGAGGGCGTGAAGCATGTGCTGAGTTGCTTGTTGGCGGATACGGATTGTTCGCTGGCGAATTTGGGGAAGAAGAGTGTAAAGGAGATTGGGAGGGATGATCTGAGGGTTGTGCAGGCGCTTTCGAAGCTGTGAGTTGTAACCATTGATATGTACCTTAAATTATAAAAGTATCTCACGTTGAACGTTTGGCGTTTGCAAGTAATATTATGATAGGTTCGGACTCGTTTAGTACATCAACAAAATGCCCAGTCCGGTCTCGGTGCGTTCCCATCGCTCCTGAGTTTCGTCTAGCCCAAACCAATATGTCACCCGATAGTATTAAGACAACAGAGATTCCCCCAAAAAGAACAAAACACAACCCACTACCTAGGCGATCGCTATCGGCAGAGTCTTGATGTCTACGGCCTTCGCCATCCACGCATCCTTCGCCTCCAACGTCTGGGGCCAGCCTCCCATGTAGTTGCAGAGAATGCCCATCCAGTACGTGATCTCAGGGCAGACGGCAAGAACCGGGTCATCGCACCGTGAGCCATCCTCGCCCGCCTCGCCACTGTATTCTCATTAGCGCTATGTGTGGATGACCGGCTTGCAGAATTGTGAATTGCCTAAGGAACGGGCATCCCAAGGTGTGCGTGCCGAACTGGCGCACGTAGTCCTTGAAAGGATTGCCAGCGTTGTGGCTCAGGTTGTACCACATCTTATTATCCTTGCGAGCATAATTAAACTCAAATTGGTACACGGGACCACGAGGAGAGATTGAGGTCTTGACTGCAAAGTCGTTAGTGTCTGATGTCGAAAAGGGAAGACATTGATGACTTATCGGAGTGCCCACACGAGTCTTTGCGGACCTGGACCAGAGAGCGCACGACCTCACCGGGGGGGAGGATGTGTGTCGGCGTCTCGCCAAAGTCCTCGCACTTGTCTCCGGGGCGGGTACCTGGGCCCCAGGCGACTGCTTCACGAATGAAGATCGGGAACGGACAAGCGTTCATCAGTGTGAACACTGGGGTTTTGTTCTGGGGTGCCGCGGCAAGCTTCGAGTACAATGGTGGTGGTGCAACGTTCATAATCTTCCTGGGCGATCTGTTCCATCAATGTTCTGTGAGTGCTGAAAATGACCTCGAGTACTACTTGAGCACCCGCTGACACTTCCAGTGGTTCTATTGGTATTTGGCTTTCAGCGAGATGGGGCACGCATTGCATTGTCCTTCTAGAACACTTCCATCGTGCAGCGAGCGAGATGAGCTCCTCGTTCACGCTGTACTGCACATTAGGTAGGATGTTGTCGAGGGTGAGGTAGGATGAAGTTTGAAGGCACGTGAAGTCGTGTTGTCGCGAAAGTGGGGCCAATGGCGCGGACCCGGAACCTTTAGTCTCGACGTCAGGTCGCTCTTGCACTCGTTCAAGACCTCACTCATGTACAGAAGCTCCATTGCCTCCATCTTCAAGCCCATAACCAATCTCCTCACCTCCAGCAATCCAGCTGTAAGAGTCACACGCGCATCAATTCCGAAACTCACCCAATCGTCTCCTTGCACCTTCCACACACGACCACACCTCCGAGCAGCATACAACATGCCACAAGACCCAAAGATCGTCAAGGTCGAAGAGCTGCCCGCCACCGAGGCAAAATGGATCGAATTCCAGAAAATCTCCTGGCAGGACCAAACCGGCAAAGACCGCGTCTGGGAAGCCGCAGCACGCAAGACCCGCGGCAAAGCAGGCGTTGACGCTGTCGCCATCACCACCATCATCCGCCACCCGAACCGCAAGCCCTCGACCATCATCATCCTGCAGTACCGCCCGCCCGTCGACGCCGTATGCGTAGAGCTGCCTGCCGGCCTGGTCGACGAGAAGGAAACACCGTCAGATGCAAGTTTGCGCGAGCTGCACGAGGAGACGGGCTACAAGGGCAAGCTGGCGTTTATCTCGCCGACCATCGTGTCAGACCCGGGTTTGACTACGGCGAACATGCAGCTGGCCATGGTGGAGGTCAATCTCAAGGAGGGCGACAAGGAGCCGGAGCAGGCGCTGGATGAGGGAGAGTTCATTGAGCGCGTGGTGGTGCCGCTGGATGAGCTCTATGATCGGCTGGTTAAGTACGATCAGGAGGGCAAGACGGTGGATGCAAGGCTGTGGCATTGGGCGGCTGGGTTTCACGCGGCGAAGACGATGCTGTGAGCGGCTGAAAGCTCGAGGCGAGGACGAACGATGATAGAAGTGTCATAAAATACAACAAGGTCACGGGAATCCCTATGCGTCTGTGGACCAAAGACGACATCATTCGGTAGACGCTATGCATGATGGCAGATATACGAAGATCATGACACAAATTAAGAAGAAGGCAACAATGCCTCCCTATCGCTGAGGCCAGCCTTTTGGCCCTTGATTGAAAAGCAGTGAAGCGAACGCTCGGCTAAGCCTCCATCCTCGTGATCGCCTATCGCTCCCGCACACGTCCTACATTCAAATATATCACATCAAGTTCCATTCACAAGTCCAGCCCATCCTCCAATCAAGCCATCATCACAATCTCTTAATCACTAGGATGTCAACTAACACTACACCACCCCTCCTCCGCCTCCTAATCGAACTCCACCTCACCATAGTTACTCACCTCACACCTCCACTGCCCACCCTTTCGACGCCCCTACCCTCCGCCTTATAAAATGCCCCCTCCACACCCTAATCCCCGCACCCGACCTCCCCGATCCCAGCACCTTCATCGGACTCGTCGGACTCATCGTCTTCAGGGTAATCGTCAATGAACATGATATCCGCCTGCTCCTTTATGAGCGGCTTCTTTTCATTTAGACCCAAGATCTTGATCAGCCTGGGCCTCAAAACCTCGGCGGCCCCTTCGAAATGCGAGGCCATCTCAAATCCCTTCATCCCGTACGTTGACAGCTCCTGAACCACGCACAGACTACCGAAGCGTCTTTCACGCCTTTGCAATTGCATCCAACTTCTCAAAGGCTGCCAATAGGAGACCGGCCACTTTTTGAACCGCAAAATCGTGCATTGGCTCCGCAAACCGAGCTACAGTAAGTACCAAGCAAGCGATACATTTCGATCGCTCATCTAGTCCGACCATACAAACGGTCTGCCAGGTCACGAAGCGATCGAATTCCGGTATTATCAACACCGCCATCTTTCCCATCATCCATGAACATGATATCTCGCTCCTCCTTGGTGAGCACCTTGTCCTCATCGAGGCCCAGTAACTTGTACAGCCTCGCCTCCAGCTCCTCAGACACATCGCCGAAATGCTGTGCCATCTCAAGGCCCTTGAGCCCATGTGTGGACAGCTCCTCGGTCACCATTTCAACATGCTCTTTGTCAAAGGAGCCGTCGTTGACTGTGGCGTAGTCGATGCAATAGGGAAGCGTGTAATTGCATTGGACGCCACGAAGCCTGAAATCGTGCTTGATTTGCCAGAAGTTTAACGGCAACGTGGCATATTGAAATTCCCGTCCGTATACGATGTTGACCTCTTGCACAAAGGAGGTGCTAGGAGCATCTGTGGCGTCGCTGTCTGGAGGGATGCAGCTCAGGATTGCCTCATCGGTCACTAGCGGTGCCGTGAGCGGATGCATGATGAGCGTTAGCTGCCTGAGACTTGATGGGAGAAAGTTCCGCAGTGGCGCGTGCGACGGTTGCTCAATTTCGCTGATGGCAGTATTCGACGGCCTGCCTATCAGAAGCATAAAGGGCATGATTAGTAGTTCGAGAGCCTGCATTTCCTGACAAACGTCCAGCCTTTCATACTCGAAGAAAAGGTCCTCATGGAACAATCCTTCGTCGTTGGGCTGGAGCTCTAAAAACTTTAGTGATGATTTGTGCTGCTTGACGGCAGCTAGTATGTCGATACACCTATGGAGGTAGAGATTCTCAAGTCAGCGTTCATCACACAAGCAGTCCGTGAATACATCACTCACCATTTTCTGGATTCGTCGGTATTCTGAAGGAGCATGTCGCCTTGGATCATTGTGTGATCGTCCACACGCCGGCATCTAAAAAGAGACAGGGCTTTACATGAGCGGACCATGTGTGCGATGATTTCGGCGGGAGCTTCGACTTCGGTGACTTTCAGCTCCTGTAAGTCTGAGCTTGCATACTTGACTGGCCACCGGAACCGCTTGGTCGAATCCCAAGTGTTCATGATCACGTCGCTGATATGTAGGCGGTGAAGGCGTGGTAGACAGAATAAATACGCTAGGTCGGGACTGCAAAGCGACTGTCCTCGAATGTTGAGCGTGCGAAGTCTTCCAAAGGCATAATGTCCGAGAGGCCTGTATAGATACGCCTTGCCAGCATTGACGATGGGACGCAACCAAACTGGCACCTTTTCTTTTGGCGTGAGGCTTTTGGCGTGGAACACTTTCATCCTTAGGCTTTCTAGGTTTGGCGAATGTGCTACCATGATAGCAACTTCCAACTGCGCGGGTTCAAAGTATAGAACAGGCCTGACATCATGTTCAAGCAGCTGAAGCTGGAGAAGGTGTTCCTTGATTTCACTCCGAGTTCTCCCGGCATATCGGCAGTGCGGGCCGTCTTGTAGAATTCGAATGTGTTTTATGGCTAGGCCAGCAGCGGCATCCTGTTGGAGACGTCGTAGAACCATATGATTCGGGTAGGAGTATGGCGCCCATTGATGCTTGTAAAGACACTCTGTAGCAATCGGCTGAAGCAACTTGCACGTTCTCGCTAGATTGAGCAATGCGCCATACGAGTTTGTGTACTGCCACGCAGACTGAGGATCGAATGTTGCGTATTCCCGTTGCAATGGATGTACTTCATCGACCGGTTGCAGGTGGTCGAATATCTCAATGATGAGCTCTGTGGGCAGGGAAAGTAAACCGACCATGGTCTCAGCAGTTGGTGGAGACGCGGTAGTGGACTGCAGAGTGTTGTGGGACAATGTGGGAGGTGTGAGCGGTGATCGTTTCGTGTCGCTAACAGATGCGCGACTGTGCGGGCCGTTCTTAGCGCGTTCAGACCGCGCTTGCACGTGTTTGAACATTGGCACGATTGGCTACACAACAGTATCCTCGTGCTAAAACGAGTAGAATAACAACAACATCTCGTCCATGAACACCAACTGACTGAGGTCTCCATGTAACCGCCAACAAAATTTACACCCTCTTCCCTCCAACGTACTCCTCCCACTCCCTCACCCCCATATACTCCCTCATCAACGGCCTATACCCCATTCCCCTCCCCACCCACGCAATCGCGCCCTGAAACTTCCAAGGGATCCACCACCGCAGCGGCCCAAGCCACCACGCCGTCGGAAACATGACCATCGCAGTAGCGCTCGCATGCCTGTACGTCGTTTATCAGTATTTAGGAACAAGGACGTGTGTGTTTTTGGGACGAACGTACTGCAACACCATAATCTGAAAAACATTCATCCGCCTCTTGCCCTCTGCAACATCACTCGCATACCTCAACAAACACTCAAAAAACGCAGCGTCCATCGGATCAGCCACATCCTCCGGCGTAGACCACAGATAAAACACCGTATCCTCTTCTGCGTCCGGGTGCGGGAAAAATCTAGATTTCACACACGCTTTGAGCAAGTGCCACACAAATACTTTTCTTGCTCGGAGGAGGGAGAAAAGGAAGGTGATGGTTGACGTACGTATGTGGTTCCCATCGCTCATGAATCTATCACACCACAACCACACAATCAGCCCCGAAACACAGATACATTCATAAATCCATCCACTCAAAACATACCTGCACCCCCAACCCCACCCCAACCCCCCTCTCCCCATCCCTATTCCCCTTCCACCCCTCAACACACCCCAACACCCCCCGCACAACCCAAAACCCCTCCTCCTGCTCAAAATGCAAATGCATCGGCGGACACAACGCATGTCTCCTCCCCTTCTCCCCCGCGCGCCGCAAAAAAGTAGACCGCAGGAGAACAGTGGCATGTAGAGATGGTGGAGGAACAAGAATCTCAAGGACGAAGTCGCCGTTGAAAAGGGTGTGCGGGCCCGAGAGGAGGGGCGCGGTGGAGAGGGTGGGGAGGGAGATTGCGGGAGACATTTTGTGATGTGATGTGATGTGTGAGGAAATGGAATAGATTGTTGAGGCTGAAATGATGGGATATACATAGAGTGTCTCACTGTATCTTTTTATTTGGTATGTCAGATTCCGTTTTCGGTCTAGCTTGACCCACAATATGTGTAGGATGTTTAGTGCCGTGCGATAAGTCCGAGCCTCGCTGCTTGGTACGTAGCATTTTTCCAGCAAGGACTGAACGAATTCACTCGCGCCCTTGAGCGCAGGACAAGTATGCTGACTTTTTAGCATCAGCGACGTTTTCCAGCTGGTATCACCTACACCTCACCACTTGAAGTCTTATCAGGTGGAAAACGAACATGTGCATGGTGATGTCCTTTGAGTGCTTACTATACTGCTGCTACTTGCTCCGTTCCCCAACTCGACTTTATCTTGCATCACAGATCTCGCGGTGGTCAAACATTGCGAAATGTGCAGATCTGTTCAGCTCGCGCTGCAAAGGCGATGGATCCTCGTACTCGTCACGGCCATGGCTTCCGTCTTCGCTCAAGCTGATCGCTGCGCATTCGCTGCTGATATTCGCGTCACACTGCTCATCTCATCTACCAGTCATCTTTGTCTGATTCATCATCTGCGCTCAGGTCAGCATACGCAACATATATCAAGACCAAACATGTACTCACCACTATGACTGACTTTAGCCTTCCTCGCTGCAAGTGCACTAGCCAATGCGCCGGCCAGGCCAGCCTCGCCTCCTCCTGGCGTCGCTGGGCCACTTGAAGCTGCACCCGCAGGCGGCTCGGCACCCGGAACAGCTGCCTGACTGCGGTCTCTCTTCTCCTGGTCTGACACCTTCTTCAACCTTGCGCCGCCACGGATATCCGCAAGCAAGCCGTCCCGTCCAGCGGCCGGTTTGGGCAGAGGCGGGGCGCTTCCGGGTGGTGGCCCGGCGTCTCTCGGGGGCATCGGCGGCGGTGGAGGTGGCCCTGAGCCTGGGGGCATGGGTGGTGGAAGCGGAGGCGCGCTACTACTTTGCATGGGCGGTGGAGGGGGCGCGCCGCTATTTGGCATGGGCGGTGGAGGCGGAATCGACCTGTTGGGCATGGGAGGAGGTGGTGGGATGGAGCTTGTGGGCGGTAGAGGCGGTGGACTCGGAGCTCCTCCAGAAGGAGGCGGTGGAATGGGCCGCGAAGCAGAAGGGGGCAGAGGCGGAGCTGCAGTTTGTGAAGAAGGGGGTAGAGGTGGAGGCACGGCTTGAGCTGGAGGCGCGGCGTGAACAACTGGCGGAAGTGGAGGCGGTATGGGGGCAGCTGAAGTCTTGGGCGGTAAAGGAGGGGGCGCGGAAGGCGTAGAGGTGTCTCGAGAAGGCGGAGGTGGTGGGACGGGCCCTCGACTCGGCGGCGGTGGTGGTGCTCCACTAGGCACTCTGTTGCCAGCAAAGGGCGGAGGCACGCCGAATCGCCCTCCGGCTGGTCTCTCGTCGTCATTCGCGGGTGTCTTGGGCGGTCGCGGTGGGGGTGGTGGCCCTGGATTGGTGACGTTCGACGAGGCCCGCGCTCTGTTTGGCGGCGCGGGAGGCAGGTTGGCCAGCTTTCCAGCGTCTGCAAGCGGAGGCGGCGCTCTGAACATTGGTTTGGGCGGGCCTGGCGGTGGTGAAGGTTCTCGGGGCGGCGATGCCGGCGCTGGGCTGCCAGATGAAGCACGATTCGGCGCGTCTGTCTTCGTTCGTCGCGCTGGCGGGGGTGCGGGCGGCGGTCCTCGTCGCGAAGCCGTTGTGCTGCCTGTGTTCTGAGGACTGATAGGCCCGCGTACAGGCGCAGCGCTCGGAGGTGGTGGAGGCGGCGCCCTTGACCTCTTCTCGTTGTTCTCGGCCTTGATGGCCTCCTCCGTCTTCCGCTGCTCAATGTACAGCTTGATGAAGTCGGCATTCTCCTCGATCTGGTCCTCTGTGATGCCCATGGCGAGCAGCTCTTTCAGCAGTGGCTGCCATGACGGGTCGGTGGTGTCGATCGCCGAGCTCCGCGCGCTCGTCGCATTCGAGTGGCTGCTCTGCACGGGTGAAGCAACATTTGCGGGCGGGATGATGGACTGCGGGGGCGGTTGCTGTGAGGCCGACGAATGGCGGTGGCCGAAGAGACCGCCTAGCAGGCCGTGTCCAGAGCTCTTACCGTTGGTGGCGGGCGCCCTGCTGCTGCCCGCCGAGGCGCCAAAGGGCTTGTTCTTGGTGTTCTTGTGGGCGTTCTTCTCGCGGTCGTCGAGCTTCTTCTTGAATGTCTTGGCCTCCTTCTCGTCGGCAAAGGACAGTGCAGCTAAGCAGTCCTCGAGCTCGAAGGTGTGGAAGAAGACGCGGTCCTGGTTGTACGAGAAGGTGTCGTAGATCTCCTGGTCCCAGATGACGCCGCGGTTCGCCGGGGAGATGTCCACCAGCTTCAGCCAGAACGTGTTGCCCACCAGGTCGTTCGCCAGCACGGCCGCGCCCTGCAGCCCGGTGTAGGTCCATCGGTGCCGGTCTGGGTAGGCGATATACAGCTTCGCTACGGCGACGGTGTGGATCTTGTTCGCCGACTTGGGCACGGTGCGCTTGACCGTCTGCTTGTCCTCGTCCGAGAGGATCGACGGCATTGTGGTATGGCCGAGCTAGTAATGGTGGTGAAGAATTGGGTGCGTGTGCGTGTGCGTGTGCGTGTGCGTGCCGTGGTCGGGCTTTGTGTATGTGTGCAGCTCAGCGGGGGTTCGTGCTTCGCTCTTCGATTAGGCAGCACATGAAGGCCCTGCAGTCGCACTCGACTGCTGCGGGCGATGATGTGTGTGTGTGTGTGAAGTGCTCGAGCTTGGCGGCCGCGTGGAGAGTTGCCACCTGTGAGTGTGAAGAATGGCGATGGTGTTGGAGACAGCACTGAGACGTCAGTGAACTGCGGCTGCAACCCGACGGCGCGGGTCCCAAACGGCACCCGCCAAGATTTCAACCCTCCAAGACAGCAGCCCTGCCGAGTCCCGAGCCTCTTCGCCTGACGTACGAAGTACCTTCTTACACTTTGCCTACCAGAAAATGAAAGCCGACTCACTACTTACTCTAGTGAAACTCCCTAATCCAGGCATTCGATCAGTGCCTTCTTAATTTGAAGACGATGTAGTGTCATCACAATAGCAGTTTCTCCTGCTCTAGCAATAACAAGCAAGGTGCAAAATTTCTTCGTCTTGTGCTCGCGAGCCTCTCGTATCGTCTTCTTCTTCTAATCAAAGTGTATCTCTACATTCGTCAATCTTTCGACATCATCTGTCATCGCCGTATCTTGTCCCCAGAGATTCGAAGAAAAAAACATGTGCATGCATTAACCGATCAGACATCACCATCGGTCTTCAACATCTCTCCTCCATTCAACCAACTACACCCAGACGCTTTCGATCAAACTTCACTCACCCCATTTTCAAATCCCTACTCCCATACCCTCCTTCTAGACAAGAAAGACAAAAGCCCCCAAAAATCAGCAAAAGAAACCCTCACCCAGTGGTGAAGGAAAGAAGCTCCCAAAGAAAGCTTACTTATTTACACCAACCCCGCAACATCTGGAAAATATGTGCTAGGCGGGTATGGTATCGAACGCACGACCGATCACTCCAGCGACATGCAAGTAGAGAGGAGAACTACGAACATGCGCTAGCGGGCCGAATTTGATTGGATGTGGGTTTGTGAGTTATTGGGTAGATATACGCACATGACTTTTTTTTCTGGTGGAGTCGAGGAATAATGTGTGTCGTGTGAAAGGGATGGAGGCTGGGTGATAGAGGAGTTAATGCCTCGACGTGGGCTCGTTGTTGAATGAGATTGTGCGTTTTCGTGTACTTTCACGACTATTCGTCACGATTGACTTGCGTAAGTAGTGCGGAATTGAGGACTGTGCTTTTGCTTATTTCTCACTTCGGCGTGCATCATTCGACTACGTTCTCCTTCAGCTCTCCCATGACATTTCCGACCTTCAGGCCTTCTTCCATATCCCTCACGATACGATACGATCTCAATGAACATCGCAAACCACAATCTTCGACCGTTGACAAAAGTGCTTAGATGCCCGTCTTCGCCAAGCATTCTCCTCTTTGAAACCTCGAGTAACATTCCTAGGACAACGCATACAAGTCGTCGTCGTCGTCGTCACATTCCCCGTCATCGTCGTTGTCTTCCTCGTCATCTCCCTCGTCTTCATCCTCGTCCTCGCACCAGCCCATACTATCATCAAACCGCCCTGCCGCCCAATCATGCGCACAACGCACTTCCTCCCGTCGACGACTCACCACGCAAGCCCTGCAAACGCTCATCTCCCCAGCATCTTGCCCCTTCTTGACCACACCGCAATCTCCACACCACAGCCAGCGTTCGCCGCCAACAAGTGCCGCGTTTCCAGATCTGTAGCCCTGCCTCGAGGGTGAAGGCGCGAAGCCGCAGTCAGCGCAGAACCGCTTGTGCTTTTAGAGACTGTTGAGCCCGGGTTCGCCTTTGAGCATGGAGTCTGCGAAGGTAGAAGCGGGGCGGAGGCGCAGACAGTGTTTGCACGCGTAGAGGTGGTTCTGTCGCACGACTTCACTTGTCTCTAGCTTTAGGAGCGTGGCGTGATTAGCGGCAGGTGTGGCGCTGTGGAAGTACCGGTTCGCGATGCGGAGGCATATGAGTGCAAGAGGGTCG
>Ga0265780_10006820_pt1 | contig 14115 bp, 11 predicted proteins | sample P1T30metagenome_FD_192432 | JGI IMG/M metagenome (GOLD analysis project Ga0265780, IMG submission 192432) | Plant litter microbial communities from East Loma Ridge, Irvine, California - P1 T30 | ecosystem: Environmental > Terrestrial > Plant litter > Unclassified | place: USA: California... | reverse complement strand
CGGCAGCAGCGCCAGCTACATCCAAGGCGGCTCGGAGAGGAGGCACAGCTGGAACAAGGACGAGATGAAGCGGGAGGTGATGCATGGGCTGCTGGAGACGGAGGGCAAGAAGAAGGTGGCCAAGGGAGGGTATTCGAGCACTTCGCCGCGTTGATCCGGTTGATGGTGGTAGATGATTTACGTGTTGGCGATTTTCCTATTGATGATGACTTGGGATTGAGGAAAGGGATGGAGTGGAGATGAGGAGCTGGGCGATCTTGACAACCTGAGAGTTGGGGGTGTGTGCTTCCCGTGTAAGATTTTGGCTGGGTGGGAAGGAAGAAAGACGCCGGGGCTTGCCTTTTGATTCGGACCCTACTGTGCCCTACCTACTTTACCTATTCATGCGTTCTGTTTTTCGTCCTGAATGTCGTGAGTGAAACTTGGGAGACTTGTGCGAGCGCGGTGCCTGGCTGATTGTCATCAATGGGAAGAAAGAACGAAACAGATTCAAGGGAGTTGGAGTAATTCGGGTAAGGCATTCCGGTTCTTCTCAACTTCTCGATACTACCTCTCTCAATCCCTCCCTCCTGCGCTCCAATGCAACAGATCTGAAAACCCCATGATCATTCACCACCCTCAACTTCTCCGATGTCGTCATTGCATGGTCCGCGCCATCCGACCTCGCACTTGAGTCTCTGCAGAGAATGCTGAGTACTGGGTTGTCGGCGAGATCATGCACGCAGGCGTGAGACGATACGGATGCTCTGTTGCGTAGAGTAGGGTAGGGCTCAAGAAACCGGGCTTTCTGACTCACAGCTCCCAGTCGATTGGAATCGACATTAACATTCGGTGGATCGACGGTGTCTTCTCAGCCATTTGTGCGCGAGTGCTGTGCTTGTCATTGGCTTGCATGACCAAAGCAGAGAACACCACACTTGGTAGGCTTGATCCCCGAAGATCTCGGGCGGTCGGTCGGTCGTTCGATCGGTTGGTTCTAAGTTCAGCAAGATAAAAAGGACAGAAGTCGACTTTTGCCATCACATCTCGTCGTCTTAAGTCCTGCAAGCAATCATAATAGTCGTTCGGTCAGCATGTCGTTTCACTTGTCCTTCCTGTCATTTTTGCCCTGTTGCAATCCACCGGAAGCTGTACGCTGGCCTTCGGTCCGAGAACCCTGGCGATTGCCACGGCCACGACCACGGCTCTTGTCCACGACGTAGCTGTCCAGCGAGATTTGCGACGCGGGTTGGTCAGGAGGTGTAGGGGTAGTGCGGCGACCGTACCAGTCAATGTCTCCGAGTTGCAGTTTCCTCGAGCGCTGCTTGCTGCGAGTATTACCAGACTTGTCCAATCGTGAGGGCTGGATTTGCGGGTGATTTTCGAATGTCCCTTCTGTTTCGTCAGCATGTTGGGTCGGAGGCCTGTTGGTGCTTGGCGTTGCAAAAGACGGTTGTGCGAATGCAGGTAGGAGCGCTGGCGGCGACGAGTAGCCAGAGTCTTGAGATTCACGCCTCTTGTCGCCACCGGTGCCCGACTGTTGGGGGGGATGCGCCGCTTTGTAGGCGGCCGAGCGTTGAGCATGGCCACCGCGGTTGTTCCGGGTCGGAAGGCTTTCGTTGAGCTTGCCTTTACCGACAAGACGGGTTGTGTTTTGGTTGGAGGTCTGAATGTAATGGAAGGAGGGTTCTTCACCATCTTGCTGGTCGTCCGTCAAGTCGTAATTGAGGACCAGGTTCTTGATTCTCTGTTGTTCTTCGCGTTCGGCCTGCTGCTGCGTGCGCATGGCAACAGCGAACGTGGAGTCCGAGGGCAAATCGATCGAGCGTGTCTGTAAAGGTGGTTAGGGAAAGGATATACGAGGAACAGACTGAATGCATCCTTACCTGCTGCTTGGGGCCCTTTTTACTCAATAGTGCAAATCTCATCATTCCAGGCCCATCGGCCGGAGATTGTGATCGAGTTTCAGCACTACCGTCCTCGGCAGCGACACCTGTAGTGGCATCGCGTACGGTCCGGCGCATGGGCAAGGGCACATCGAACATGGGTTTGCGGTCGAATTTCCTGGATTCTGCACTTTCTGCCATCAGTTTCGCGAGTTCGCGGTCAAAGTCAGCGTCAGCTTCCGGATCTCTGTGGTCTTCCGGACGAGTAACGACAATGTGCTCCTCTTCGTCAGACTCTGCGCCATTCTGGACATCATCATTGGGTTCAGCATCGTCGTCCTCTCCAGACTTGTCCTCTGCGCCATCGCCATCCATGTCAGCCAGGTCGTTGCCGTCTGGACGAGCATCGTCGGCGTCGGCGTCCTCTTCGAGCTCTTCCGGCTCTTGTGTCTTACCAGCAACGACATCGCGGTAATTCTGCTTACAGGCTTCGGCGAAGACCTTGTGTGCTTCGGCAAGATCGCTCGTAATCAGCTTCCACTGCGGACGCAGCAGATTGTACGTATCTTGCACAACGAACTCGATGTCCATAGGAAGCGGCTCCTTGACGTTGATGTAGTACTGGAGATAGTTCAGGAAGAAGTCGAGCTTCTTCTTCGCAGCACCCTTCTCAAAGTAGATGCCGCAAGTCTCCAACAATGTGCAGACAAGGCGGATGCGGAAGTAGTCATCAGGAAGATCGATTGGGTTGATCTTGTCAGGTTGCACGTACCCTTCATGGCCGTAGTTGAGGATCTTGTAGAGCGTGTCGAAAATCAGCGAAGAGTCCACCATGCGGTAGATGTACAGCTCGCCAAGGTACTTGACTTCCGCGATACGTCGTTGATTATACTTGAAGTCGTTGAACTCGAGGCCAGCGACGATGCGCTCGAGCAGCTCGTCCAGCACAGATATGGCGAAGGCGGTGTGGTGGCGGTGTAGGGCTCCCAGCATCACAGCCAGTAAGTACACGTTGCTGAACTTAATCTTGCCAGGCTTGATGAAGATCTTCCGCAAGTATTCGACGACCTCGTCTTCTTCCCAGTGAAGCTTGCGAATCTGCTTGATGACTTTCTCCAGGGTCTTCTTGTTCAAGTCGAGGTACACCAGCTTGCGGATGTACAGCTCCAGAGTCGGACGCTCTTTTTGCTGAATGGCCGCGCGCTCGGGAGGGTTGACATAATAGATGGCATTCTCCAGGAGCATGCGCTCTTGCTGGCCAAGGTGCTGGGCTGCCTTCTTTCGCTGCAGGGTTTCCAAGAAAGAGCCCATGCGAGGAGAGGTCTCGGGATTGCGTAGCAGGTATCTGCCACAGTTCTCCAACAGACTCGCGATGATCTCAATGTTCATGCGCGAGAAATCATCAAGACTAACTTTGAGGCAATGGAAGATCACATGCTCCGGCACAACGCCGAACTTGGTCAACTCGGCAATGTATCGGATGTTGACCATGCGAACCTGCCCCAAAAAGTCCTTGGACTTACGCCTCTGCAAACTGCGAAACTCGTCGTCAAGGTAGCCGGTGAGTGCTTGAGGCACATCTGGCAAATAGCGTCCGAGAGTTGCAACAAGCCGAGCGTACAATGGGAGTAGGTCTGTCCTGCCCTTCGGTACCTCTTGGATGCCTTTGACGAGCCTGTTGCGGGAAGCTTTCGAGTTGAGGAAACCGAAGTCGTATGCGAACTGATCAACTTGATCTTTGTTGGTCAGCTCATGGAGCCGGGCCAGCAGTGCGTCTACTTGAGCACCGACAGTCTTGTTGGCAATTGCCATCGAACTGTCGTCGTTCTCTGCGGCACTCGTGTCCTTTGCTTCTGCGCCGTCTTCAGCTTTCTTCCCAACTTGCTCATCATCGGCCTTCTTCTTCTTGGCGTCTTCAAGGAGGATCAAAGGCACACGGTCCTTGAGGTCCACAAGATTTTCGTAGAAGCGGCGCTCATCCTCGTCTTCCCAGATACCGGCACCTTCACTCGAGGCCCGCAGATACTCGCCAGTCTTGACGAGGCCGATGCCGCTGTCGACGTTGACGCCAGAAGAGCCTTTCTCGGCGAGGTCTGGCATCTCAGCTCCAAGCGCCTCTGAAAGCACTTGCGCATTGGAAACGAGCTTCTCTTGAGCCTTGATAGCTTTCTCATGGTTGGCCTGGCGGTCTTCGAATACCTCACCAGACTTCACGTAAGCCTCGGCGTTGCGCTTGTTCTGAGCGGACAGATGCTTTTGGTCACGAAGGATGTGCGCCTTTACGTCCTCAAAGTACCGAGTGAGGATATTGCGGAATCGTTGTTGGAGGTCCGGTGATGTCAAAGGAGCATCGTGGGTGACAACCTCGTCTTCGTCCGTTGAGGCGGGTGTGTCTGCAATGCCGCTGACGCCAGTTGTTGCGCCGTCTTCGCCAACAGCCTGCCTGCTCTCTTTCTTTGTGCTGACAGATCCAAGAACGTCCCAAGCGAAGGTCTTCACGAACAGCACCACGAGCGGCAGATTGACATGCTCACGATCGTGGCTCAGCATGTCCTTTAGCACTTCCAGAGGGAACGGTTCCGCCTCAGCACCATCCGCGCGTTGTCCGTTGACTTTGGCTCTTGGTGGTGCGATTTCTGTGCCCTTTGCAGTCTTTCCAGCTTCCTCGGGCTTCACAACATCTTCCAAGCTCCTTAGAACACCAACTAGCCATAGCTCTGTTGCAACACGCAGCAATATCCGCTGCCTGGCAATGCGCTCTTTCTCTTCCCTTTCGCGGACCTCTGGTGTGAGGGCCTTCAGCTGTGATTTGTCGGGTGTACTCAAGCCACGTCCAATCAGCCATCCGAGATAGCATGAGAATTCCTCGGGTCCGAATCGTTGGTGAAGTGCGCTGACCACCTCAACACCAGCCGCAACTTCTCCCGGAGTCTTCAACCTGCAGAGTCCCTCGAAGCATGCCGAGACGATTTCCGTAAGGTATTTGTGTAGTGATAGTGTCCGGATCTCTTGCAGGAAAGTGGTGACACCTGCGGCGTTGATTGCAGTACGCGCGCGTTTGATGAACGCAGTATTCTTCTTCAAGTTGGAGTCCAGTGAGCCTTGTGTGGGGAAAACATCTGCAAGAGTATCAGCACTACCAAATCTTCCAGGTTCGACCTTCAGGCCTGTCCCACGTACCTTGCTCTCCATTCCAAGCTCTGGCGTTCAACTCTTTAAGCTCGCCTGTACATTTTGTCAGTTCGTTCACTTGAGCCAGGAGTTTACGCATACGCCATACGCTTCCTCTGCCGTTCCATGGCAGTTGTAATCCTCTGCCGCGCAATCTGGCGCGGTGGAGGGGTTTATAGAGGGGCGATTGCGCTCAAGGATTTGGCATCTCAGTGACAGTGTGATGCAAGCTTGTAACGAAAGCGTGCATTTGTGCTGGGCACGAATGTCAGGTCGAGGTGTAGTCGCAAGTACGAGCGAGCGGCGCAAGGTTGATGGTGTGTGGGTCCAGAATGTTGGATTGTCAGTCGCCGCTTGTGAGCGATGAGCAAGCGTATCATATCGGTATCGACAGAGTTCCGGTTCACGGCTCGGTCCGGCAGTAAGGCGTCACCCGCGTCTTGTCACGATTGTGAGACGTGCTCATGCAGGAACACCCTGCTTGTGCTATGTTAGTGATTTGAAGCACGTGTGAGACGTGTTAGGTATCGGGTACGATTAGTTCGTAAAGACCGCACACAGCCTGAACAACCTGAACAAATTAATGAAATCTCCCGACTGTCACCACAGTCACACACGGCTGCTATGCCGTAAGTCTGTCTGTGTGAATACCTTCAGTACTCAAAACGGAACAGCTTTCTCGTACGTGTCACATTTTATTAGATATTTATTGCTACTGATCATTTCGATGTACGGTATCGGCTAGGAAAGTCATAACGCCTCTTGTGCTCATAATTCTCAAGAGACACTTCCAAGTTTCTATAGCGATCAAGTCAGCTTTGATCGATTACGTCGCACAGGCAATAATGCTCCTCCGTTTCCGCTTTCTCATACCGGTGAGCTCCTTGGGGAAGGTTTGCCCGGCAGTGGCTGCATGTATAGCGTACACAAATAGAACCACAGATCCATACCACACTCCAGCTACATACCTACTGTGTACCATCCTTCTGCGCATCGCTTCGTATCCTTCGAATGCTTTCACAAGGGGTTTCGTGCTGCGCCTTCTCCACGGTGATCACCGGTGAGATCGCCCTTGGCACGCAGCCAATGGTACGCCTCATCAGCCGAGCCTCAAATCTCCTTTCGACTTTGGCTTGATCCTTCGTTTGAGCCTCTTTCAGCTTCAAACTCAAACTCGTCGCACCTCAGGTCATGTTAAAGTTTGTCGATCCGTGGTGGTGGACCAAGCAACTTTTTAATGTCCAAGTCGCCCTTATACCAGTGAGAGAGCGGTCACCAAATGTCAATATCTCACTGGTTCAGGCTCACGCAGGCGGTAGTATCGGCAGGCCCAGTACGCCATAAACATGCTGGTGCCAGTGAGATTGTCCATTTGACAAACTTTGGCATATGCGGAGGCAATGACACACAGGAACGCCGTCCAACCACGCGAGCCATACTGCTCCAGGTAATTGAAAGACATGGCGGTCACGCGAGATTCAGGGTTGTGGCTAGGGCTCAGCCGGCAGACTACATGTATAGTGCACACCTTGACTATCTTCGGTATAGGTTAAGATCGCAGGAGTCAGGATGGAAGCGACGGCCTTTGTTGCATGGCTGCGGCTGATGCAAAACGAGGAGGCCCTTTCTTCTTATAACACAAAGAGGCTCCCAGTCTCGCAGACTTGACGTATCCATACTTCTGTTGACTCCTCCACCCAAGGACATACTGCACTTATCAGAAAAGACTCCCGCATTATCAATCAACATGCGTTACTCCACCATCATTCTCACCGGCATGGCCACCTACGCCTACGCCCAGGACGCCAACCTCGCATCCCTCTCCAGCCAGCTTGCATCGCTCACTGAGCTCGGTCCATCCATTGCTTCGGCGGTCACAGACGATGTAGCGGGTTTGAGCTCTCTCTCCGACCTAGGCCCTTCGATCCAATCCGTAGCATCTGCGGCAGTTGCGTCTGCCACGGCAAATGGCAACCTAGACGACCTCCAATCCGCTGCGTCCGAGGCAGAAGCCTCCCTCAAAGAAATTTGGTCGACTCTGGACCCCGGTGCTCGCTCGAGCGTCTCTTCTGCGCTTTCTGTTGTTGGACTCGACTATGCTTCGATCACATCTGCTTTTGGAGACACCGAGGCTACTGCCACATCTTCCTCTGATAACGATGATGCCAAAGAGACGACAGGCTCCCAGACCCAGAGCGCTCAAAACACCGGCTCGTCTTCCACCACCGACTCTGAGGGCATGGCCGCGGCTACTGCGTTCCCCATGGTGGCTATTGGTGCTGGTATCGCGATGATCGGCTTTTTGTAGTCGGACAATGGTATCATTGGAGGATATCTTGACTGTGCTACCCTTTTTGTTAAAGCAAGATTAAAGGATGATGAAATGACGATAACCCATCTCGAAAGATGCGGAAGACAACCGGCTTACTTCACGTTTTCATGTGCGTTTCGAGACAAATGTGCAATCAACGCAAGATTAAAGAAGGCGATGTCTACTGTACCTAAGATGTATGCAAGATGCAGCCTCCGTGTATGCTGAAGTATGTCGAACGCACGATCTCCCCGGTACTGACATGTTGAGGATATTCTAGAGCTGCTAGTACTATAAACTACGATATTGTACTCCGGTGAGATACCCGTGGTTTATGTCTATTATCTCATTAGTTTTAGGATAATTTCGACGCACGAAAGTTGCTGATACCGCCCTATTAACAGACAAACTTTGGCATGAACTGAGGAGTGAGCCGTAGAATCAAAAGGACCCCCACAAGGCGGCATCCCGCTCAGCTCAGCCGCGCTCTCTCTAGCCTCACTTCACTTCACCCTATCCTAATGACTCTCTCTCACTCTTTCAACACGAAATAGTGAGCATCTATAGATCTTCACAAGCTATACTGCATGTATGTCTCCGGTGAAACTGCAGCCTACGAAACCCATGGATTACCGCATCTACGCCAAACCCGATTTGGGTGCGGTGGCGTTTAAGCGGGGGCGCCTGACGAAGAATGATTCGCCGGGCTCAGTACACGCAGCAAGTGCTGAGAACAGCACATGTGCATGCTGCGTTGCCTGGATACCTCACCACGACCAGGCGGCACGGTGACGACCGGTGACCAGGCGTGTAGAACGGGGTGTGGTTGGTCAAGGCAGCACCGAATCCAGCCTCCGCCGTCGCCGCGAAGCACCGCATTTCACAGGTAGGACTGTATAAAGAACCGCAGCGGCATCCCATTCACTGCCTTACCTCTCTTCACACGGATCATCACCTTTACCCCACTCTGTGCTTACTACCAGCTACCTCACTGCAAATAATCGACGACTCTCCTTCACTGCTGCAGTGCGTCCGCTACTAGCTACATCTGATCGCCTGCATCCATGAACGAGCTTGCTGCGTCTGACACGTCACCTACACCCGGCTGGACCTCCAGAAATCTCTCTGCAGCGCCGACACCCTTATCTACAGCATCTAGCGTGCAAGTACAATCTGGCACCATACCTGCCACTGCCCTGAGAACCGCCGATCACGACTCCAACATGGACGACGATTCGGCAGCCCAAGTCACACCCGCCACTGAACGCCACCAGTCGGAGGAGCCCGCCGTAGAAGCCAATACACCCCAGATTGAGTCTGCGAAAGACGCCAAACCCTCACCGAGCAAGAAGAAAAAGTCGAAATGCACACACAAGAAAAAGTCTAAGAAACCGAGCAAGCTGAGCGGCAAACCCACGAAACACCACTCCTCAAGCGAAGATTCTTCCAGCTTGAGTGACGACTCCGACAAGTCTACTTCGGACAGTGACACGTCAGATGCATCCTCCGACGATGAGAAACACAGGAAGAAGCGAAAGGCCAAGAAACTGAAGGCTGCTGCGAAGAAGGCTAAGACCAAAAAGGGCCGCAAGCACCGCAAGGCCGTCTCGAGCTCTGACTCTGACGACAGTGATGGCTCGGACTCCTCTAGCGAGAGCTCATCTGACGACGAGCCTAAACGCAAGAAAGCCGCCAAGAAGTCGAAGAAGCTCCAAGCATCAGACTCCGAGGAAGAAATAGCCTCGGAGAGCGGCGACGGAAACTCGCTAAGTGAACTACAGGCGCAACTCGATGCTCTCAAGGTTCAGATTGCCGGAAGATCCTCATTGAAAGTACGCAGCCGGCGTCTGTCAACAAATCCTGTCGAGAAGACCCCAAAGTCGAAGCGCAAGTCGGCAGCCAAAAAGACCAAAGAAGATGGCCTGCAGTTCAAGCGTGTCGATCACCTTTGGGACTCCAGCATTCACAACTGGAAGATCAAGGAGAGTGCGGAAGACGACGACAGTGAATTTGCAGAATACGCATTTCTGGTGAGGCGATGCTTTGATTGGGAGAACAAATACTCGCGAACTGAGGTCGACATCAAGTCCAAGCAGCTCCGATCAGTGCTTGCTGAAGTCATGAAGGATTGCAAGAGCGTCAGTCTCGAGGCTGAAGAGCCTATTGTGGACCCAAATACTCTCTTCCTGTATCTGGAGTCGCTGAGAACCCACTACAAGAAAACTCTAAAGGCAAGCATCAAGTCGGAGAAGAAGCGGAAGGTCATTAAGAAGCTTGAGAAACAGCGCTCTCTCTGCAAAACGCTTGTGAAATACCTCGACGCCGACTACGCCGAGATTAAAAAGACCCTGTATCCCCTTCTCGCGGCAGGCAATATCACCTTCGAGCTCCTCTGGGCATTGTACCGCCCCAACGAAATCGCGGTGACGTCGTGTTATGGTGCCTGGGAAGAGCCGCGATGCTTCAGAATGGACTTCGCCACTAAGAACAGCAGCATGATGCGCGGCGAGTGGTACACCGTCGAGGGCAAGTATCTAGAGTATGACGGCAAGAATTTTGGTATGGGAGCTTTCGAAGCCAACGTAGAGGGATTCAAAGGTCCTCGCAAGATCACGAGCCTCTCGTGTTTCCCACTCAAATATCACAAGGATGCGGATGGCGTGAAGAAACAAATCATCGAGCGAGGAAGACAGTTCCTCGCCCTCGAGGGCATGAACTATCGCTTCCACAAGGGCCTCGCTTTCCACAAAAAGAAGAAGCAAGTCATCAAGATTTGCGTCAACGGCCGTGTCATGGTCGACCCAGCAACATTCCGCAGGATTAACCCCAACTATCCCATCTCCTTCATCAAACCGCACGAGGATGATGAACTCAGCGACGACGATTACGACTCGGACGACTGTTCCTGCTGTGGTGACTCGGACGATGAGCAAGAATCAAATCGTGGCCTCGACTCTTTGCTACAGGTCGACCACGGCGAGCCAAGGACCAAGATCAAGTACACGGAGAAACCAGATGGATCCCTTCACGCTGAAAGTGTTGAAGTGGACGAGGATGGCTGCATGATCCGTCCCAATACGGTTCAGGACAAGCTCGCTGTCGAGGCTAGCGGTCGGCGACGCACATTCACGGATGACGAGCTTTTGTTGACTTCTCCGGTTGTCTACGGCTTCGCGTTCAACGAAAAGCTGTGGCTAGAATTCACCATCTCTGGGGTCCGAGACATCGAATACAACGATGCCGCTTTCGATTCGCTCGTATTGCCGACGAACCAGAAGTCCATAGTCCGTGCTCTGGTTGAGTCTCACAAATTCCATGCCGCCAAGACGATCGATGATGTGGTTCAAGGCAAAGGCAAGGGCCTCGTGTCTGTCCTCCACGGCCCTCCCGGAACTGGCAAGACTTTGACCGCCGAAGGTATCTCTGAGCTCCTGCGTTGCCCTCTTTACATGGTCTCTGCAGGCGAGCTGGGCACTGATCCAGCCAAGCTGGAGTTCGAGCTGCAGAAGATCCTTGACATCGCACACTCATGGGGAGCTGTCCTTTTGCTCGATGAGGCCGATGTCTTCCTTGAGAAGCGCGAAGTACACGACATCCACCGCAACGCACTGGTCTCCATCTTCCTTCGCCTGTTGGAATACTTCCAGGGGATCTTATTCCTTACCACCAACCGTGTCGAGACTTTCGACGACGCCTTCCAAAGCCGTATCCACGTCGCGCTGCGCTACGGCGATCTCACCACCAAGGCCAAGCGCAGCGTCTGGACCATGTTCATCGAGATGTGTCGCGCCCAGAAGGGCTGCGAGGTGGCCGTGTTCAGTGACAAAGACCTGGATGCATTGAGCAGACATCAGTTGAACGGCAGGCAGATCAAGAACATTGTTCGCACCGCTCAGGCTCTGGCGCTGAACGAGGGCGCCGTCCTGGGCCTTTCACATGTCAAGAAGGTCATGGAAGTGGCAGAGAGCTTCGAGCGGGATCTGAAGGGTGGTAGCGGGTACGTTGACGCTATGAGAAGCTACACGTAGACAAGTGGCATCTCTATCGGGCATTGCGGATGTTTCGAGACTGGGTGAGATGCTTTCGTTAGCATGGATAGGGCCGGGCTATCGTTTTCTTTGACAGGACCGATAATTCTTTACGATAAGCATGACTTCACGATGGCATAGAGTTTGGGTATGAGGACATAGCAGTAGTTGGTTGGCATTCCATCACGTGTAAACACAATGAACGGCCTTTTGCTCACTGGAAATGACATGAATGCTTTCTATCAGCGAATGAAGAACAACTGGCGCGGAATCAATGCTTTTAGACAAGCACCACATACATTCTTGAGATCACCCAGTCACACTATTATACTGTTGTCGTCCAGCAAAGGCATGTAATCACATGCCCGGGCGATGGAGGTGATTGAGTAAAGATGTGTCAGGGTTAGGGTTGCGGTTTTGATGCGACGTCAACTCTTCGCTTCACTCTTCTCGAATACAAAATAAAGCCAAAAACTCATCAGGGCATCTTCCCTACCAATCGTAATATCTCACACTAGTATTGAGTCAGCTCTGAGCTTGATCTGATCGAGTCCTGGCTGTCGTTCGTCGACTAGTCGAGAGGAGTTTTACATCGATTGAACACATCGTATCACACAACGTTTGCGCACCACCAACACCGACGAACACTCCCACAGACGCAATCATGTCGAAAGCTAAACCACCAACACAACGCCCCTACTACCACGAAGATATCGACTTCACCGCCCTTGCAGCCGAAGATGAAGACTTCGCCGCCTTGCTCCGCCAAAACGATGGCCGCATAGACTGGCAAGACCCAGCCGCGATCCAGTAAGCACGCCACCGCCCCGTCACAAAACATAAAAAAAAACAAGACAAGAAACATAACATCATCACCCTCACAGACAACTGACCCGCTCCCTGCTCCACCGCGACTTCAACCTAACTCTCCCCTCCCTCCCCGAAAACCGCCTCTGTCCCCCCGTCCCCGTCCGCTGGAACTACATCCGCTGGCTCCAAGACCTGCTGGCCACGACCCACCCTTCCCACAACGAAACCTTTAACCCCGCCCACCCCGTGGCAGGCCTAGACATCGGGGTCGGAGCCTCATGCATCTACTCCCTGCTAGCCTGCGCCTCCGCGCCAGGCTGGAAAATGCACGGGACAGACATCGACGCCCTCTCGCTCGAGCATGCAACGAAGAACGTGGCAGCTAACGAGCGGGTAGTGGGAGGGAGAATCAAACTGCATCGCACGGCTTCCGAACAAGACGCCCTGATCCCGCTTGAGGAATTGGGAGAGGAGACGTTGGATTTCGTCATGTGCAACCCGCCCTTCTACTCCTCCGCCGAAGACATGGCCGCCGCCTACGAGCTCAAGACCATGTCCCCCTCCGCCGTCTGCACAGGCTCGACAAACGAGATGATCTGTGCCGGCGGGGACATAGGGTTCGTGGAGAGGATTCTGGAAGAGAGTCTGAAGCTGCGCGGGAGGGTGAGGTGGTATTCTTGCATGCTGGGGAGGCTGGCGAGTTTGCAGATGCTGGTGGTGAAGCTCAGGGAGCATGGGATCGCGAACTATGCTGTGACGAACTTGAAGGCTGGGAGGAAGACGAGGCGGTGGGCGGTTGCGTGGAGTTTTGGCGATTTGAGGCCGGGGAATGGGGTTGCGAGGCATGGGGAGGTGGTGGCGGCTGTGGTGCCCATGGCGACGGAGTGGACTGTTAGTTTGGGCGATGGGGTTGCTGCTGGGTCGGCTGAGGAGCTTGGCGAGAAGGTTGATGCTGTTATGAAGGAGCTGGATCTTAGATGGCAGTGGCGGGCGCCGATTCACACGGGCGTTGCTTTTGCGAGGGAGAATGTTTGGTCGCGGTCGGCGAGGCGGAAGAGGAAGTTCCAGCAACAGCAACGGGACGAGAAAGAGGCGCGTAGAGAGGAGAGCGACGGCGACTCAAGCTCTAGCGAAGACGAAGAGCCTGTCGCTCTCGCTGTCAAGATCGTGTGTGGGCCTGGCCGTGTCGACATCCGATGGCTGCGCGGGACTGATTTTACGCTTTGGGAGAGCTTTTGCGGCATGTTGAAGCGAGCACTTGGAGCGAGGGAACAAGCCTCCATGGCAGCTACAGCAACGGCAGGAGCAGGTATAGACAGGAGGATGAGAAAGGAGTGATGGCGAGGATCCCCCCAGGCTGGCCACCTGCGACCAGACACGCGATCGGAAGACAGATGTAATGACGACGGCATAGTTTGATACGAATGGCCGAAGCGCTGAGGAGAGACACATCGAAACAAAAGTCCTCTTACCAACGGAAAGATCAAAGTGAAATGTTAAGATCAAGCACATGTGACTTGAGTGAGATAAACGATTGAATTTCAACACCCTCATACGAGGTTCCCGACTTTAGATAGATCCAGTGTGCCACTGGCCCAAACGCCAACATGCACCACCACCCACCCACCGCCTAATATCTCACAACAATGCTCGCAATACAACTTGATAAAGTCCAAACAAAATCAATAAACAAAAGTCTAATAGATGAGAACATCTGGTTCTCAAAGCTGACCGCTCAAGATGGCCTCGGTGGCGCTACCAATGTACTGCCTCTTGCCGTCCATGGGGACACCGAAGCGCCTTTCGAGCTCGGCCTTGATGCTCTTCTTGGTGACGGTCATCAGGTCAGCGGTGCGGAGGATTTCCCTGATCTCGGCGAGAATGGCATCGTCAGAGGGCAGGTCGTGACCAGCGCCGCCAGCAAAGTCCA
>Ga0265780_10006819_pt1 | contig 14116 bp, 10 predicted proteins | sample P1T30metagenome_FD_192432 | JGI IMG/M metagenome (GOLD analysis project Ga0265780, IMG submission 192432) | Plant litter microbial communities from East Loma Ridge, Irvine, California - P1 T30 | ecosystem: Environmental > Terrestrial > Plant litter > Unclassified | place: USA: California... | reverse complement strand
GTCCCATCCGGCCTGCGCGACCTGAAGCTCGACCTCGTCGCCGTTACCTCATGAAGACCTTGTTATGACAACCAGCGCACCATCCCTTATCCCCGGCGGCCAGCCATCGTTCTCACCCAACGTCGCAGCCGGCCCCGGTACCGAACACACGCTGATGGATCTGATGTACGACGGGTTCTACGCACTGTTCATGCTCAAGAACGGCCATGGCCCGCAGTCGGATGCCGACTTCCGCAACAAGCTCACGCAGTTCCTCGACGACTTCACGCGCGGCGCCAAGAAACAAAACGCCACGCCAGACGACATCGACAACGCCAAGTACGCTTTCTGCGCCGCGGTCGATGAAATCATCCTGCGTTCCCCATTCGCCATCCGTGACGACTGGGCCCGCCGCCCATTGCAACTGGTGCTGTTCGGTGACCAGCTGGCCGGCGAGAATTTCTTCATCCGCCTCGAAGGCCTGCGCGCCCGCGGCAGCGCCCACCTGCAGGCGCTCGAGGTATTCCACATGTGCCTGCTGCTGGGGTTCCAGGGCCGCTACATGATCGAGGGCGAAGAAAAGCTCAATTACCTGACTTCGCGCCTGGGCGACGAGATCGCCCATATGAAAGGCCGCACGGGCGGCTTCGCGCCGCGTGCCGAGCGCCCCGACCAGATCATCCACAAGCTGCGCAATGATGTGCCGCTGTGGGTGCTGTGCTCGGTGTTCGCACTGATCTGCGCGCTGGGCTACATGGCCCTGCGCGGCACACTGGGCAGCACGACCGAAACGACCTTGAGCGCCTACAACGACGTTGTCAAACTGGCGCCCAAGCAGGCCAACCTGACCATCACGCTGCCGTGAACTCCCCGTCCGACCTGGCAGGCGCATCGCTGATCGATGCGCTGTTTGGCGTCAAGCTGAGCCAGCATGCACGCCTGATCACGATCGCGTCGTCACAGGATTCCGCGTTACCGCAGGCGCTGGTGGCCGAGCGGTTCACGGGACGCGAAGCGGTCAATGAGCTGTTCAGTTTTGATGTCGATGCGTTATCGACGTCGACCGATCTCGACCTGGCAAGCTTCATCGGTGAAGAACTGACGATCACCTTGCTGCAACCGGACGGCAGCCGCCGCGCCTGGCACGGCCTGTGCACCGACGCCGCCTGGCTCGGCGCCGATGGTGGGCTGGCGCGCTATCGACTGCATCTGCAACCGGCGCTGGCGTTGCTCGGGCTGCGGCGCGACAGCTATATTTTCCAGGACAAGGATGCGCGCGACCTGATTGGCGAACTGCTGGTCGACTATCCACAGGTGCGCTGTTCGTTCGATGTGGCGCAGGCCCTGGCCGTGCGGCCGATCTGGACCCAGTACCGCGAAAGCGACCTGGAATTTCTGCAGCGCGTACTGGCGGCCGAGGGGCTCAGCTGGCGTTTCGAGCATGATCAGGAAGGCGACGAACCGGCCGAGGGCGGCGCGGCGCAAGCGCGGCACCGCATCGTGTTCTTCGACAGCCAGGCCGCCCTGCCCGCTACGCCCGGCGGCGACACGCTGCGTTTTCATGGCGTGCGCGCCAGCGATACCGACGACGCGATCGACCGGTTCGCCGCGCAGCGACGCGTGGCGGCCAACGCCGTTTCGATCAGCAGCTGGGATCCGGCGCAGCTGATGGCGCCCGCAGCCGAGCAGTTGTCCAGCCTGGACATCGGCGAGATGCCGTCGCTGTCCATTTATGACGGCAGCGCTGAGCGCCGCCATGACAACAAAGCCGGGGCCGATGCACATAGCCGCGTGATGCTGCAGGCGCTGGAGCTGGACAACAAACAGTTCGAAGGCGCCGGCGCCGTACGCCGCCTGGCAGCCGGACACGGGTTTACATTGACCCAGCACGACGGCTATGCCGACGGCGACAACAGCTTCAAGACACTGTGGGTCGAGCACGAGGCGCGCAACAATCTCGAGCCGGCACTGGGTGAGGCCCTGTCGCGCCTGATCGGGCTGGCCGAAGCCGGCGCGGCAACCCTGCTGCAGATTTCCGATGAAGCGCTCGAACCCGGCACCTACCGTAATCGCTTTGGGTGCGTGCGCGAAGCCGTTGCGATCGTGCCGCGCGCGGCGGTTGCACGCTTTGCCGGGGCGTCGCTCGGACCGCAGACGGCCATTGTGGTCGGGTTGCCCGAGACGATCAATACAACCACGCGCGAGCATCAAGTGCGCATCCAGTTTGCCTGGCAGCGCGGGATCGGCGCAATTTCGGGCGGGTTGACGCACGACACCGACGAAAAAGGCAATGCGCCGGGCAACGATGCATCCGGTACCTGGGTGCGCGTGGCGGAGGCACTTGCCGGACCGAACTGGGGCTCGCAGTTCACGCCGCGCATTGGTACCGAAGTGCTGGTCGATTTCATTGAAGGCGACATGGACCGGCCGCTGGTTGTCGCGCAGTTGTATACCGGATCGGATACGCCGCCCTTCTCGGCTGGCGTCGACACCGAGATCAATCATGCCGGTGTGATTTCCGGCATGCACAGCAATAACTTCGACGGCGGCGGGTTCAATCAATGGGTGCTCGATGACTCGGGTGGGCAATTGCGCACGCGGTTGGCGACCAGCAGCGCGGGCACGCAGCTCAATCTCGGGTATCTGGTGCAGCAGGCGGCCGGCTCGGCGCAGCGCGGCGCGTATCGCGGGACCGGGTTTGAATTGCGCACTGATGCGTGGGCGGTTGTTCGTGGCGGCGAAGGTGTGCTGATGTCGGCGACAGCGCGCGCGCAGCAAGGCAGCAGTGTGACGTCGACGCAGCTGGATAGTAGTGAGGCGATCGGCTTGCTGCGCGGTGCGGGCGAGCTCGGAACGACCCTGCTCAATGCGGCGGCTGGACAAAAAGCCTTGTCGAGCAAAGAAGCGCTGCAGGCGCAGGTTGAGATGATCGAGCAGGTCGATCCGAAGCAGAAAGGCAAGTTTGCCGGCGGCGTCGGTGGGCAGAATGCGCTGAAGGCGGCGGCTGGTTCGCGTGATGCGGATGCGGATGCGGCCGTCGAAAAATTTGGTGCTCCTCTTGTGCTGATGGAAGCGCCGAGCAGCATCAATTGGGCGACGCCGGCATCGACCGTGGTGTTCGCGGGTGGACAGTTGCTGTGGACGACGCAGGCAGATTTGCATATGGTGGCGGCGTACACGGTCGCCTCAGTGTCGGCGAATGCGACCGGATTGTTTACGCATGATGGCGGGATTCAGGCGGTGGCGGCGAATGGGCCGGTGTCGCTGCAGGCGCATACAGATCAGCTGGAAATTCTGGCGGACAAGGCTGTCACCATTGTGTCGGTCAATGATGTTATTGAGATCAAGGGCAGTGAGAAGATTGTGCTGCAGGCGGGGCAGTCGTCGGTGACGCTGGAGGGCGGGAATATTACGTTTGCTTGTCCGGGGAATTTTTCGGTGAAGGGTGGACAGCATCTGTTTAATGGCGGCGCCAGTACGCCAGCGGGACTGCCTACGTTGCCTGAGGGAGCTCTGACACCCAATACCCTATATCTTGATCATCGCTATCATGACGACCAGCCCCTCGCTGGTGCGGAATACAATGTAAAACTAATCGATGGAACAGAGCGCAAAGGTAAGCTTGACGGGCAAGGCCGTGCGGTCATCAAGGATATTCCAGGCGGCTCCGCCGAAGTGACCTTTGGCCCAATGCCGGGCATTTTTGAACGTGTCGATAAGACGCCAACGCCGAATTATGACCCAGAACCATCCCCTGCGAAGATCGACCACCTATTTTCGAAATATTTCATATTAACTCCGGCATCGACAGCCAATGTGACGCCGAGCGATAAGGAACCAAGTTGATGAGTAACGTTCAGGAAGCTCCAGCAGGGTGGACGTTCAGCAGATTCAAGGCCGTCTGCGCTGATGTGGGTAGCTGGACTTGGGGAGCCGTACAAGGTGCTTTCAATGAGAAAGCGAGCCTCTCACAGATTATTGTTGATGCAGTGATTGGCATGATTCCTCTCGTAGGGGATGCTACAGCGGTACGTGACCTAATTGCCGTAATCATCGGTTTGTCTGGAAGTGAAGAGAAACGCAACTCAAAGTGGGAGTGGGTGCTGCTCGTAGTGTTGTTGTTCGCACTTATTCCAGTTATCGGCGGCGTAATAAAAGGGGTTGGTAGGATTACAGTAAAAGTAGCAAAATCTGCAGCTAGGCTCTCAGGCCCTGCAAAAGTTGCACACATGCGAGCAGGTGCGAAAGAGGTTGTTGAGTTCCTCAACCGGATTGGTGTCAAAAACGCTGAAAAGTGGCTTTTGTCTCTGAGAATCAGTGATCATACCGCCGAAGTGATGAGCAAACTGAAGATTTTGACTACAACACTTGATGGTATTCTTCAACAGGCAGGAACACGACTTGCGTCATTTCCCGATTTAAATGCACGAGTAAGCGCACTACGTCGCGGAATTCGGATCGTACGGAATAAGGCCGATGAGATGATCCCGATCGCAATCAAAGAACTAGATCAGCAACTGCGTGACATTCAAGTATTTATCACGAATGGCGGCAAATATACTAGCAGAGTCGCATTGCACAAAATCTCATCGGGAGAGAAAGTAGTAACGCGTGTTGAAGAGAGACGGTTAATTGAGGAAGGAGCATTACCGATAAGGACGTCACGTGGTGGCTTTAAACAAAATCCAGCGCATATGTTAGATAAAACAAAAATCGCCAAAATTTATCAACATGAAAACGGGTATCCAGACCTTTTAAAATATCCTGATCCGCAAGGCATGATCAATGATATAGCAGCATTTTCGGGGAAGATGACCAATCGTGCGTTACGAAATGGGGAGCAGATTTTTAGATTCTTCGGTCCTGAATGTGTAACCCATGGCATAAAAGTAGGCGAAACTTCTGCTAGCGGAGCTTGGTGGGGATTAGGTCCCGCACCAACCACTGCGAAAGAATGGAGAGAGTTGGCGGCTGTACTTGATGGATTCAACGGCGATGGTTTTTTCGTCACTGCAAGGGTCGTGGAAAATAAAGGCCCGAATGCGGTGATCGGTACAGTATCCGAACAATACGGTGTAAAAATTCCTGGGCAGCATCTGCCCGGGGGCGCAACGCAGGCAGTTATCCATTTCGATGATGCGTTAAAAGACGCAATTAAAGAAGCTGGGCAAAAAATGATTGCAAACGAGAAGGTTAATAAAATAATCGATACGAATTCCGGTCTTGAATTCACCTTCCATAAGTCAGAATGGACGGATGCCAACGGCATCTGGGGATATTTGAACCCACCTGGCACGACAACTGTGCAGACTGCACGTGTCGGTAGTCGCGAGCAGGCAACTAAAGAAAATCGACAAGTAACAATACTCCCATGAAAAACCAAACCAATACATCCGAAGTTCTATTACCTTCGGAACTTGAGCGACGCCAAATATATTTTTGGTTAAAAAAAACCAGTTCACTAACCGCATGGCGAAGAATATTTAAATTTTATCAATCATGGGCTGAAATCATGGAGCAAAGTATACGCGAAGCTGATAAACGCGGTTTGGCAGAGAAGACGTCCCTGCCAGAAAGCGAATATATCCTAATTCTTCGAGGTCTAGCCCACTGTGAAGAAGGAGTGATTCAATTGGGGATGGGCGATAAGCGCGTGTTCAAATTCGATGCAAACGGTGAGTTTGAAATGGCTTCACGTATTCTAAAATATTGGGCGGAGATCTATCATCGGGTCGAAACGGGAGATAACGTCATTAATGAAGAATACACCCCATTTTGGGGAGAATTTTGTCAGAGAATGCTGATTCTTTCCGCCGCATGGAGAGAATGCTCTATGCCAATCCTGGAAACCCGATATTTTGAGGATCCGGCGCCAACGACTTATAATTCTTGGCTTCTAGATGAAATAGCAGACCTTTCTTTCGCGAATAAATTAGAAGTTGTTCCGGATCCAGCTGATTCTATTTTCGTTAAAACCAATCACATCACCCCTTGCTCAGGAATTTGGGAACCTATAGACGTAGAACTAAAAAAAACTTCTCTTCTAACGTTATTCGTTAAAAACAACAAACCTCAGCCGCCGTTCACAATCAATGGAACAATGAATTATTTGCATGGTGGATCAAAAGCGCCACAGATGACAGTCGCAATAGAAGGCGATAGTATCGACTCAAATACGACATGGCGACTGATCTGGCGAGACGATCGATACGGCGATGGCAATATTCCACAAGAGGAGCAGAACTATTTATTTAAAAGCCCTGAGAATATCTCCGGTCAAGCTGAGCCTGCCGAATCGGCCAGTGAGATTATTTGGGCAGAGAGTGGAAGCAAAGCTCCTATCGCTGGCCAATGGTTAGTGGATTTCGATCTGACTGCCAAAATCACTGTAGCAAAAGATGATGTACTACCGTTATATCAAGGTAGAGAGGTAAGGTGGATACTTGCTTTTAAACTTTAGAAATAAAATCTGTCTAAAATTTTTCTCGATGTGGTATCTATCCGATACATATGAGCTTGCAACTGAATATTTTACTCATAGTAAATACTCAAAAAAATAAGCTTTTCCAGACATAACTTTGTAGACTATTGCCAAGGCAATCCAGTCTCGCATAGTACTGGCCCAAAGTATTTTCGTGAAATACTAGAAAAATACAAGTGTAAAAATTAGAGAAAAATTAGTTTTATGAAATTTTTATATTTAAAATAAATAAATTTTTCCTATTATGAATCGAATAGCGAGTCTATCAAGCTCTGAAAATTTTTTCCATCGCACCTTGAGAGAATATTGATTCGAAGTTGAATTTAAATGATGAGCCAACTTGTTTTCATACCAGGTTCCAGCTCGATTGAGTCTGTACACAAGTTCCTTCCATCCAACTATATAAAGTGCGCGAAGCGTTGTAGCCAACGCCGTTTCGATCAGCAGCTGGGATCCGGCGCAGTTGATGGCACCCGCGGCCGAGCAGCTGACCAGTCTGGATATCGGCGAGATGCCGTCGCTGCCCATTTATGACGACAGCGCCGAGCGCCGTCATGACAACAAACCGCCGCCGACGCCCACAGCCGCGTCATGCTGCAGGCGCTGGAGCTGGACAACAAACAGTTCGAAGGCGCCGTCGCCGTACGCCGCATGGCAGCCGGACACGGTTCTACCTTGACCCAGCACGACAGCTATGCCGACGGCGACAACAGCTTCAAGACACTGTGGGCTACGTTTGCCTGTTCGGGATTTCAGCGTCAATAAGGCGGCGGCGTATACGGTAGCTTCAGTGTCGGCGAATGCAACCGGGTTGTTTGCGCTTGATGGCGGGATTCAGGCGGTGGCGGCGAATGGGGCGGTGTCGCTGCAGGCGTATACGGATCAACTGGAAATTCTGGCGGACAAGGCTGTCACCATTGTGTCGGTCAATGATGTTATTGAGATCAAGGCCAATGAGAATATTGTGCTGCAGGCGGGGCAGTCGTCGGTGACGCTCGAGGGAGCGAGCATTACGTTTGTTTGCATAGGGAATTTTTTGGTCAAGTGAAAAATACAATAAATAGCATAACAATTATGTTGCCAAATGATTCAGAGCGAGCACAGATTTTCTTTTGGCTGAAGAAAGTGAGCTCAGTTACTGCGTGGCGTCGAATTATTAAGTTCTATACAGAATGGGCTGGTGCGACAGAAACTAGCTTACGTGTGGCCGATGAAAATGGATGGGCAGATCGAACAGCAATCCCGACCTCGGATTATGCATTGATATTAAAGGGCTTAGCTCACTGCGAGGAAGGGGTTATCCGGTTGAGCAAAGGCGATAAACGAGTTTTCAAATTTGATGCAAATGGAGAATTTGCTATGGCACGCCGCATTCTCTTTCATTGGGCAGAAATGACAACTCGAATAGAACAAGGTGAAAATATTATTGACGAAAGTCATACGCCGCTCTGGACAGAGTTTTGTGAGACTTTGACTTCCGCATGTAAAGCATGGCAAGAGTGCGCCATGCATGTTTTAGAGCCACGCTATCTAGATGACCCTGGCCTCACCCTGTACGGTGACTGGCTAAGAAACGAGCTGACTTTGCTGGAGTTCCCGGACTATCTGCCTTGCCCCCCTGATCCGTTACATAATGTATTCATTCGAACAGGTGACGTTATTCCATCCAGTGGAATTTGGGAACCAATCGATGAAAAAAAATCATCACTGATCAGCCTTTTCAAGAGAGTTGCTCCACCCATCCCTCCTTTCCACCCAGTTGGCGCCATGAATTATCTACACGGTGGATCAAAGGCGCCAAAAATTACTGTGGAAACAGAAGATGACAACATTGACTTTGATACAACGTGGCGACTTTTATGGAAAGACGAAAGGTATTTAGATGGAAATATTCCAGCAGAAGAAAAATATTATAAATTTAATGAACCTGAAAATTCTAGCCTAGCAATTAGGATAAACCCTGCTCCGGAACAATGCGTCTGGTCTGAAAGTGGGGAAATTGCCAAAGCCAGTGGCACATGGCTGGTTGAATCTGATCTTAATACGAGTATTTTTATCGAAAAAGGTGCCGAACTACCACTCCACTGCGGCCGCCAAGTGAGGTGGGTGCTGTCGTTTAAATAGCATGCATTTAGGTCAATGATTGGGTACGGATGAGGAAAATATTTCAAGATGGTCGAAGACACAACGAAAGCTTTCATGCGGTTTCAGCACATGAAAAATGCCGTAATGATATTTACGACTGGATCTACCAACGATTGATAGTTTCGTGGCAGTAAAATTTTCAGTTTAGTATAAAAAGTATTATGCAGGCTTGAATGCAAAATTCAGAAATTACTGGCCGGTTGGGTTTATCGATTAAATTATTTCCCTCGATAATTTTTCCGAATTTTCTATTCTTTAAGTTTAGCTGCAAGTATTAGATTAATCTTGTATCAAGTGTGCATTAGGTTCGGCGAATTCTTCCATAAATGCCACTAGGCTTATTATCGAAGAAAGTGAAATGGCCTCAGTCGATAGCGTGAACAAGAGACTCATCAAGTTTCAAGATCATGCAATACAATTGCAGATCTACGCTAACGACTTCCGCTGCATACGTGACATACGGCTGTGCCGTCCGGATTGCTGACACAGCGCGAAGCCGGAGACAGCCGGCGGTCAGGTTAGCAGAGGCGGACGAGACGAGCACGCTGCGCACCAAGTTTGCATTCAGTTTGCGGAAGGCCTGATAGACTACGTGGCAATTGAAAAAACAGGGCTGCAAGCTCGGATCGGCTAGAGTCCCTATAGGATCGAAGAAATTCCACCTTTCGTTTGCCGGCTAGACGATTAACTTTGCACGTATCTTCAACCGGTTTTCTAAACAACGGGGATATGTCAATTCGAGAATATGAACGTTGAGCCAAACCGGCCTCCCCTGCCAGGACAACGAGCGCTTTGGCACAAGCAAGGATTCAGTATGCAATCTGCTCCATTCGAGTTAAGTCAGTCTCAAAAAACTCAAGTCACACTGCTCTATCATTATGCGTCGCTCGATTACCTGAAAGAACTACGCCTCAAGTTGCAAGCGCTGATGATCGCAGTCAATCCGACACTCGATCTCGCGAAAATGCAACGCCGCAATTCATTGATCACCGCTTCCCAGCGTGGCGCACGTGAGATGTCCGAAAATTGGCGCAATGATGCCTGCTCCATTCTTATGCATTTCGAACGTTCAGTCGAAAGACAGATGACCGAACGTGCCAGCGATTCGTTTTCAATCACTATTGCGAACGACTGCGAGCGCAGCTTGAGAGAAATATCGCTGGCCTGGATGACGCCTGATGAGCAGGATAATTTCGACAATCAATTTCAAGCAATTTCATGGCACGCCGGTCAGCTCGACAACACGGTCAGTCAGCATGAACAGGCGGGGCGCTGGGATGATTTCAGTCTGATGCTCGCTGCGTCCGGGCGCAAGCACGACATCGACCGAGCGGATCCACTTCGGCTACGCCCAGATATCCTTGGTGTGAGTGGTACAACGCCGGCTCGTACAGGGGTGTATCTTCCTTTCGACGATCCCTACGGTACGCCTCAGTTCTGCTGGATCGGTAATCCACAAGGCGTTCTTCTCGACTGTAATACCTTCAATGAGCTTGGGCTGAAAGCACTGGCTTCCATCGGACGGGATGATTTATGGATCAACAAAAGCCGCATGCTCGAATTTGCCCGACGTCACGCGAACGATCCAAGATTAACGCAAGACCCATTTTTTGACGACAGCATCTCTGATGAAGATATTGCTCCAAGTCTTGTGGCGCGAAACGCATTTACCACTCGGCCCTGCCGCTGGATGTACGTCGAAAAGATCCATGGTGCGCTGAAAAACTGAGCTGAAGTAAAAAGCTGAAGGAATCTCAGCCATGGTGCAAATACTGGTCTGTATAGTTCTCGGCTTAAAATATTTGACCCATCAAACGAAAAACGCTGTTACATGACAAAATTCTTCACTGGCTTTCTCTGCTCAACGCTTTCACTTGGCTGCCTTGCAACCGAGTTTCCTGCTGTGGGCTTGCTTGAACAAATTCCCGTGATGGGAGCAGACTACAAGGTGATAGCACGGCCCATCTATATCTTTACAAACAAGAAGTTAAGTTCCCCTACCGTTTTTACTGGCATGGCCGGAACGGAACCGCCTTATATTCCAGTATGTTGCTATCAAGTCAGAAACATCTCCCCTCTTGATCTCCCGCGCGAAGTCAAGAAGTATCATAAGGATGAAGAGTTTGGTTCGCATATGAGGGGTATTCGAGGATATGCCTACCTATACGCAGCCGAACCTGTCAGCGACAAGTCCAAATGGACTTCAATGATGTCTGCTCTGATAGAGAAATCCTCGAACCCTGACGATGGGTCGCCGTTCAGTGCGCCGGTGTTAGCTGGAATGATCACTGCAGAAACAAGTCCGCCAAAGATGGGAACACCTCCCAATCAAACGACGCTTCACACGCGATATGACGAGAAATCTGATCGCCTGGTCTTTACCTTTCAGCAGGGAAAGCAAAAAATCGAGTTTTCGGAACCGACGTTTGCGCACTAGCTACCTGAAACAGGTTGCTTGGGATTTCACGACTGTGATGTAAACATCGTGGAAATCGCACTGATGGTTCTCCCAACGTGGAAGGCCGGCGGTCCTCACTCCCCCGTGATCTTCGCATCCTTCACAAACTTGCCCCACGTCTGATATTCCTTGCTCGTATGCGCTGCCAATTCCTGCGGCGTCATGTAGACCGCGTACGCACCCTGCTCCTGCGCCTTGCGCTTGAATGCGTCGGTTGCCATGATTTTCTTGATCTCGCCAGTCAGCTTGTCCACGATCGGCTTGGGCGTGTTGGCGGGCGCGTACACGGCAAACCACGAGCTCACGTCCAGCTTCTCGTACCCTTTGATCGTCGCCGTGGTCGGCACGTTGGGCAGACTCGGCAGCGCAACGTTGCCGGTCACCGCAATGGCGCGCAGCTTGCCGGACCGGATGTGAGCCAGCAACGGCGGCGCTGTCGTAAAGGTCATTTCGACGTTACCGCCCAGCAGATCGGTAATCGCCGGGCCCGTGCCTTTGTACGGCACGTGGGCGATATTCGTGCCGCTCATCTGATTGAGCATTTCGCCCGTCACGTGCTGCAACGAGCCATTCCCGGACGATGCGTAATTGAGCTTGCCGGGGTGTGCCTTGGCGTAGCTGACCAGCTCGGGCAGCGTCTTGATCGGCAGATCGGGCCGCACGACAAACACTTGCGGCGCCACGATCAGGTTCGCAACCGGGGTGAAGTCCTTGATCGGATCGAATCCGGCCTTGACCACGTGCGGCGTGATGACGTGAAAGCCCGAGTACTGCACCAGCAAGGTATAGCCGTCCGGCTTGGCCCGCTTGACGGCCGAGGCAGCGATCGCGCCCGCCCCACCCGGCCGGTTCTCGACGACGACCGGTTTGCCCAATGCCTTGGACAGCGGATCGGAAATCATGCGCGCAGCCAGGTCGGTTGTGCCGCCCGGCGCGGCCGAGACCATCAGCGTGATGGCGCGCGCAGGATAATTGTCCTGCGCGAGCGCGCCGGTGCTGACAAGTGCAGCGCCGACGGCGAGCATACTGGCGCGCATGCGCAGCGAGTGGATTGATTTCATGGTGTCTCCTGAATTATTAAAATAGTTGTTTGCATTCCGGCGATGGCCCGGGTTCAAACCGGGCGCGCTTCGGCGCGCTCCCTGATCGCTTCAAAATCCCCGGGTGGCCGGTGCAGATCGAGCCGCCGGCCCGCCTTGACGATCTGGCTTGGCGTCTCGTGCCCGATCAGCGCCGGCAGCCGTGTCGAAGCGTCCAGCAAGCGGCCCAGATCGACACCCGTGTCATAACCCATCAATTGCAGCGCGTGCACCACCTCTTCAGTGCAGACATTGCCCGAGGCGCCGGGTGCATACGGACAGCCACCAATGCCGCCAAGCGACGCGTCGAAGCGGTCAGCGCCCGCATCGATCCCGGCCAGCACGTTGGCCAGCCCCATGCCGCGGGTATTGTGAAAGTGCAGGCTCAGTTCGGTATCCGGCCAGGCTGCGCGAAAACGCGCCGTCAGCGAGGCGACCTGGCTCGGGTAGGCCATGCCGGTCGTGTCGCACAGGGTGATGCCGCCGGCGCCCGCTTCGTCGATGAAGCGCGCGCACCAGGCCAGCACCGTGTCTTCCGGCACGTCGCCTTCCATCGGACAGCCGAACGAACACGACAACGAGATATTCACGGTCAGCGACGCTTGTCGCGCCAGTGCCGCCACCTCGCACAAGCCCTGGAACGATTGCGCCTGCGTCATACGCAGATTGGCCAGATTGTGCGTTTCGCTGGCCGACATCACCAGGTTCAGTTCGTCGGTGCGGCTCTCGATCGCGCGCTCGGCGCCGCGCACGTTCGGCACCAGCGCGCTGTAGATCACGCCCGGAATCCGCTCGATGCCGAGCATGACTTGCTGCGCATCGGCCAGCGCCGGAATCGCTTTGGGCGAAACAAAGGCGGTCACTTCGATCTTGGCCATCCCGGCCCGCGACAGGCTGTTGACCAGGGCGATCTTGTCGGCGGTCGGTACGAACACCGACTCGGCCTGCAAGCCGTCGCGCGTGCCGACTTCCTGCATGTGCATGCGGCGACCAGCGCCGTTCCACCGGTTCATGCCACCACTCCCTTGGTGCGCAAGGCGGCGATGTCCGGCTCACTCAAGCCCAGTTCGCGCAGCACGCCATCGGTATCGTCACCCAGGCCCGGGGCAGAGCTGCGTACGGTGCCCGGGGTGCCCAGCAACTTGGGAACGACGCCGGGCACCTCGAGGTCGTAGCCGTCGCGCGTGGACTGGGCCAGGATCATGTCGCGCGCCCGGTAATGGGGATCCTCCGCGATGTCTTTGGCCGTATAGACCTTGCCGGCCGGCACACGCGCGCCGCCCAGCAACTCGAGGACCTCGGTGATCGGGCGGGTTGCCGTCCAGACGCTGATGGCGGCGTCGATCTCGGCCACGCGCACGACGCGGCCGGCATTGTCGGCCAGCGCCGGGTCGTGCGCCAGGTCGTCGCGCCCGATCACGGCCATCAGGCGCTTGAAGATGCTGTCGCCGTTACCGGCGATGAGCACGTAGCCATCGCTGCAGCGGTAGGCGTTCGACGGCGCGATGCCAGGCAGCGCGCTGCCGGCGGCTTCGCGCACGGCACCGAACGCGCTGTATTCGGGCAGCAGGCTTTCCATGACGTTGAACACGGCCTCGTGCAGGGCGACATCGATCACCTGGCCCTTGCCGCCATTGACCTTGCGGTGGTACAGCGCCGTCAGTACGCCGATCGTGCCGTGCAGTGCGGCCAGCGTATCGCCGATCGACACGCCGCAGCGCACCGGCACGCGGTCCGGTTCGCCCGTCAGGTGGCGCAGGCCGCCCATCGCCTCGCCGATGGCACCAAAGCCTGGCAGGTCGCGGTATGGACCGGTCTGGCCGTAGCCCGAGATGCGCAGCATCACAAGGCCCGGATTGAGAGCGGACAGCGCATCCCAACCCATGCCCCAGCCTTCCAGGGTGCCGGGGCGGAAGTTCTCGATCAGCACATCGGCTTCGGCGATCAGCTTGCGGGCGATGTCCTGGCCTTCGG
>Ga0265780_10006818_pt1 | contig 14119 bp, 12 predicted proteins | sample P1T30metagenome_FD_192432 | JGI IMG/M metagenome (GOLD analysis project Ga0265780, IMG submission 192432) | Plant litter microbial communities from East Loma Ridge, Irvine, California - P1 T30 | ecosystem: Environmental > Terrestrial > Plant litter > Unclassified | place: USA: California... | reverse complement strand
CCTTTCAGCTCGGTAAAGTCCTTCATGCCCGCCATGGTTTTTGCTACAGCCTGCTTATTTCGGATCGTCTTCCAGCGCTTCCAGGTAGCGCTGGGCGTCGAGCGCGGCCATGCAGCCGGTGCCCGAGCTGGTGATTGCCTGACGGTACACGTGATCCTGGACGTCGCCGGCGGCGAACACGCCCGGCACGCTGGTCGCGGTCGCCATGCCTTCCAGGCCGGACTTGGTCACCAGGTAGCCGCCGCTGTGCATTTCCAGCTGGCCTTCGAAGATGCCGGTGTTCGGCTTGTGGCCGATCGCCACGAACAGGCCGTGCACGGACAGGTCCTTGGTCTCGCCCGAGGTGGCCGACTTCAGGCGCAGCGCGGTCACGCCGCTCTGGTCGCCCAGCACTTCGTCCAGGGTCTGGTTCAGTTCCAGCACAATCTTGCCTTCGGAGACTTTGTGCATCAGGCGGTCGACCAGGATCGGCTCGGCGCGGAATTTGTCGCGGCGGTGGATCAGGGTGACTTTTGAGGCGATGCCGGCCAGGTACAGTGCTTCCTCGACCGCGGTATTGCCGCCGCCGATGACCGCGACTTCCTGGTTACGGTAGAAGAAGCCGTCGCAGGTGGCGCAGGCCGACACGCCGCGGCCCATGAATGCCTGTTCCGACGGCAGGCCGAGGTACTGGGCCGAGGCGCCGGTGGCGATGATCAGGGCGTCGCAGGTGTATTCGGCGCTGTCGCCGACCAGGCGAATCGGCTTTTCGTTCAGGTGCGTCGTGTGGATGTGGTCGAACACGATGTCGGTATTGAAGCGCTCGGCGTGCTGGAGCAGGCGCTGCATCAGTTCCGGGCCCTGCACGCCCAGCGGGTCGCCGGGCCAGTTCTCGACATCGGTGGTGGTCATCAACTGGCCGCCTTGCTCGACACCGGTCACCAGCATCGGCTTCAGGTTGGCGCGCGCGGCGTACACGGCGGCGCTGTAGCCGGCAGGACCGGAACCGAGGATGAGGACTTTGGCGTGTTTGGTAGTAGTCATGGCGGCTGTCAATGATTCAGTATTGATTGTTATGGATGCAAGGCAATTGGGGGCGGACTGATTGGAATCAAGTCCCGCCGGGCGCATGAATGGTATGCAAAACCTTGATCTAGAGGCGAACGATTATAGTCGATGATAAGGATGAGCATGAATCGTGGGGGCAGCGCGTCCATATATCGCTTAGAATGGAAGGATTCCCGATAGTGCCTACTACAGCTGTACCCCGCAATGAGCAAGAATAGCCAAGCCGCCTCCCCCGGATATACCCGCCCCAAGGGCGCGCCCGCGCGCCAGCCGCTGCCGGGACGCCTGACGCGTCTGCTGTCCGAGGCGCGCTGGATCGCCGGCGCCGTCGCTTTCCTGTACTTCGTGCTGATCCTGCTCAGCTATAACAAGGCCGACCCGGGCTGGTCGCATGCCAATGTCGTGCCGCGCATCGCCAATTTGGGCGGCAACGCCGGCGCCTGGCTGTCCGACCTGCTGCTGTTCATCTTCGGCTTCTCGGCCTGGTGGTTCGGCGTGATTTTCCTGCGCCAGGTCTGGCGCGGCTGGCGCCGCCTCACGGACAAGCTCGGAACGCGCGACAGCGAACCCGAACACCACAGCGAACTGTATGTGCGCTGGACCGGTTTCGCCCTGATGTTCGCCGGCAGTGTCGGGCTGGAATACCTGCGCCTGTGGGCCTGGGATGTCGAACTGCCGCGCGCCCCGGGCGGCGTGCTGGGTCAGCTCATCGGTCATGCGGCCCACGTCACGTTCGGCGCGACCGGCGCGATCCTGCTCATGCTGCTGCTGTTCGGGCTGGGCTTCTCGCTGTTCTTCCAGGTGTCGTGGCTGGCCGTGGCGGAACGCATCGGCGAAACGGTCGAAAGCGTGCTGGACTGGTTCCGCCTGCGCATGGAAGACATCGAAGACCGCAAGCAGGGTGAAGTGGCGGCCGTCAAGCGCGACGAAGTGGTCGTCAACGAGCGCGCCAAGTTCGCCGAGAAGCATCCGGGCGCCCCGAGCGCCATCGTCAAGACCGAGCCGGGCTTCGACGACGCGCCGATGCCGGTGCCGGCAGCGAAACCGGCCGCGACGCCGGCGCCGGCTTCCGCGCCGCGTCCCGATGCGGCGCCGGCCATGCCGTCGGCCCAGGCGCCTGTGCCCAGCATCAAGATCGAGCCGCAGATGGTCAGCGTGCCCAAGTCCGAGCGCGCCGAGAAAGAGCGCCAGACGCCGCTGTTCAAGGACCATGGCGCCGACAACGGCCTGCCGCCGCTGGCGCTGCTGGACGACGCGCCGCCCACGCAAGAAACGGTGTCGGTCGAGACGCTCGAATTCACCAGCCGCCTCATCGAAAAGAAATTGTCCGACTTTGGCGTGGAAGCCAAGGTCGTGGCGGCGTACCCGGGCCCGGTCGTTACCCGCTACGAGATCGAGCCGGCCACCGGCGTCAAGGGCAGCCAGATCGTCAACCTGGCGCGCGACCTGGCGCGTTCGCTATCGCTGACGTCGATCCGCGTGGTCGAAACGATCCCGGGCAAGAACTACATGGCGCTCGAGCTGCCCAATCCGAAGCGCCAGATCGTGCGCCTGACGGAAATTGTCGGCTCCAAGGTGTATGGCGACAGCCCGTCGAGCCTGACCGTGGCGCTGGGCAAGGACATCGCCGGCAAGCCGGTGGTGGCCGACCTGGCCAAGATGCCGCACCTGCTGGTCGCGGGTACCACCGGTTCGGGTAAATCGGTCGGCATCAACGCGACCATCCTGTCGCTGCTGTACAAGTCCGATCCAGCCGACGTGCGCCTGATCCTGATCGACCCGAAGATGCTGGAAATGTCGGTGTACGAAGGCATTCCGCACCTGCTGGCGCCGGTGGTCACCGACATGCGCCAGGCCGGCCACGCGCTGAACTGGGCGGTCAACGAGATGGAGCGCCGTTACAAGCTCATGAGTAAGCTCGGCGTGCGCAACCTGGCCGGCTACAACGGCAAGATCGCTGAGGCGGCCAAGCGCGAGGAGCACATCCCGAACCCGTTCTCGATCATGCCGGACAATCCGGAACCGCTGGAAAAGCTGCCGACCATCGTCATCATCATCGACGAGCTGGCCGACCTGATGATGGTCGTGGGCAAGAAGGTGGAAGAACTGATCGCGCGTATCGCCCAGAAGGCGCGCGCCGCGGGCATCCACCTGATCCTGGCGACCCAGCGCCCGTCGGTCGACGTGATTACCGGCCTGATCAAGGCGAACATCCCGACCCGCATCGCCTTCCAGGTGTCGTCCAAGATCGACTCGCGCACGATTCTCGACCAGATGGGCGCCGAGACGCTGCTGGGCATGGGCGACATGCTGTACATGCCGCCGGGCACCGGCCTGCCGGTGCGCGTGCACGGCGCCTTCGTCTCGGACGACGAAGTGCATCGAGTTGTAAAACATCTGCAGTCGCTGGGTGAACCGAATTATATTGAGGGCATCCTCGAAGGCGGCACGCTCGAGGAAGGCGGCGGCGCCGACGGGGCCGTGGCGGGCGAGGGCGGCGGCGAATCCGACGCTCTGTACGACCAGGCGGTACAGGTCGTGCTCAAGAACCGCAAGGCCTCGATCTCGCTGGTCCAGCGCCACCTGCGCATCGGCTACAACCGCGCCGCGCGCCTCATCGAGCAGATGGAGCAGAATGGCATGGTGTCGCCGATGCAATCGAACGGCAACCGGGATATCCTGGTGCCGGCGACCAGCGCCGAATAATCGCGTCGCGCGCCGTGGCGTGGGCGGCCCCGCCCACTTGCCCCAGCCGTCCCATCGGCGCCGACAGCCCACGGTATCGATATAGGGCTGGCGCGGCCGGCGGGGCGGCTGCGCCGCCGGCGCATTCAACCTGCCGACGCAGGCCCAAGAACAATAAAAGACCATCAAAGGACCCCGCATGCAAGCTAGCAAATTTACCGTCGCAGCATTCCTGGCCACGAGCGCCTTCGCTTTTTCAGGCGCCGCCCAGGCCGCCGCCCTCGACCAGTTCAAATCGTTTGTTGCCAGCACCAAGTCGGCCAAGGGTGAATTCACCCAGCAACAACTGGGCAAATCCAAGAGCGGCAAGGCGGCCGCGGCGTCGAGCGGCACCTTCGTGTTCGCCCGCCCTGGCAAGTTCATCTGGACCTACCAGAAGCCCTACGAACAGATCCTGCAGGCCGATGGCGACCAGCTCTACATCTACGACAAGGACCTGAACCAGGTCACCACGCGCAAGCTCGGCAACGCGCTCGGCAGCTCGCCCGCGGCGATCCTGTTCGGCAGCAATAACCTGGAGCAGAACTTCACGCTGAGCGAAGCCGGTGAACGCGATGGCATGGAATGGCTCACCGCCACGCCGAAGACGAAGGACACGTCGTTCGAGCAGATCAGCATCGGCCTGAAGGGCGGCGTGCCGCTGGCGATGGAGCTGAAGGACACCTTCGGCCAGACCTCGCGCCTGACCTTCACCAATTTCCAGCGCAACCCGCAGCTGGGCGCGCAGCAGTTCACCTTCGTGACGCCGCAGGGCGCCGACGTCGTCAAGCAGTAAGCGCCTAGCCCCGCCATGGATGACTTGTTCAAGACCGAACCAGCCGCGCCCCTGGCCGAGGCCCTGCGTCCACGCACCATCGACGAGGTGGTGGGACAGAGCCATTTGCTGGCGCCCGGCAAGCCGTTGAACCTGGTCTTCAAGTCCGGCAAGCCACATTCAATGATCCTGTGGGGTCCGCCGGGCGTGGGCAAGACCACGCTGGCGCGCCTGACCGCCTACGCCTTCGACTGCGAGTTCATCGCCTTGTCGGCCGTGCTGTCGGGCGTGAAGGATATCCGCGCCGCGATCGAGCAGGCCGAGCAATACCTGGCGCGCGGCAAGCACACGATCCTGTTCATCGACGAGATCCACCGTTTCAACAAATCGCAGCAGGACGCCCTGCTGCCGTTCGTCGAGAGCGGCCTGGTGACGCTGATCGGCGCCACCACCGAGAATCCGTCGTTCGAGGTCAACTCGGCGCTGCTGTCGCGCTCGCAGGTGTATGTGCTCAAGGCCTTGAGCGATGTCGAGCTGCGCCAGTTGCTGGCGCGCGCGAAAGAGCGCGTGCTGCAGCACCTCGAATTCGACGACGTCGCCATCGATACGCTGGTCGGCTACGCCGACGGCGATGCGCGCCGCTTCCTCAACCTGCTCGAGCAGACGAAGACCTCGGCCGACACGGCCGGCGTCACCCGCATCACCGCCGAGTTCGTCGAGAACGCCCTGACCCTGAACGTGCGCCGGTTCGACAAGGGCGGCGACAATTTCTACGACCAGATCTCGGCCCTGCACAAATCGGTGCGCGGCTCGCATCCGGACGCCGCCCTGTACTGGTTCTGCCGCATGCTCGACGGCGGCGCCGACGCCAAGTACCTGTCGCGCCGCATCGTGCGCATGGCCTGGGAAGACGTCGGCATCGCCGACCCGCGCGCGATCCAGATCGCGAACGACGCGGCCGCCACCTATGAGCGGCTCGGCTCGCCGGAAGGCGAGCTGGCGCTCGGCCAGGCCGTGATCTATCTCGCCATCGCCGCCAAGAGCAATGCCGGCTACAACGCCTTCAATGCGGCGATGGCCTTCGTGCGTAAGGACAAATCGCGCGAGGTGCCGGTCCACCTGCGCAATGCGCCGACCAAGCTCATGAAAGAGCTCGGCTACGGCCACGAATACCGTTACGCGCACGACGAGCCGCATGCGTATGCGGCGGGCGAGACCTATCTGCCGGATGGCATGCCCGAACCCGGCTGGTACCAGCCGGTGCCGCGCGGGATCGAGACCAAGATCGCGGAAAAGCTGGCCTGGCTGCGCAGCCTGGATGACCAGGCGCGCGGCTGAGAGGCCGGACAGGTTTTATTTGCCTTCAGCCGCCTTGAGCATCAGGCCGGAAAGTTCATCGAAATAGGCCAGGGCGGCCGGGGTAAGGTCAACCTGCTTGCGCCGGCTATCGTTGGTACTGGCCAGCAGCAGCCAACCCTTCTTGCGCATTGCCGTCACTCGGGCATGAATGGTCGCAGGTGCTCCCAGCTGGTCCTGCGCCATCAGGTCGCGTACGCTCAGGCGGACCTGCGTTTGCCGGCTACGGGCCACGACGGCCAGCACACGTTCCTCCAGCGGATCGAGCGGGCCGAGAGTGGGCAAGGTGCGTAGCGCATCCATCAGGTTGAGGAAACGCAGGTACATGTCGGCGGGACGTGTCGGCTTCAAATCATCCATCGATACCCCTCATTCATCGTGGGTAATGTTGTTGCTTTAACGATACTCACATGAAATACTTGTACATAAAGTAACATGCGTTGCTTTACACTTCGGCATGGATTTTCCGACATTGTAACCTTCGCCTTGCTTCATGCCAGATTCGCAGCTCAAGCTCACCATGGCGGCGGGCACGGCGATGTTGTTCATCGCTACCATCATCCTCAACGAATATCTGTTCACCCGGCTTGAATTCGCACCCGGCATCAACTGGGTCTATCTGCCCGCGGGCGTGCGTCTGCTGTGCGTGCTGTTGTTCGCGGAAGCCGGTGCGATCGGGCTACTGGCGGCTTCGTGGCTGGTGTGCTTCTTCCACTTCTTCCCCGACGATCCATTACGCGCCCTTGTCGGCGGCATCCTGGGCGCGTTGGCACCGTATCTGGCCTATCGGTCGCTGCTGGCGTCCGGTATGGCGGCCTCACTGCGCGGCATGAATGGCAAGCAGTTGCTGCGCTGCGCAGTGCTGTTCGCGGTTGCGAGTCCCGCCATGCATCACGCCTGGTTTGCCCTGCAGGGGCAGCGTGATGGTTTGCTGAACGGCTTCCTGGCTATGGCGAGCGGCGACCTGGCCGGCACTTTGATCGTCCTGTATGGGGTCCGGTTCGCACTCCGGGCATTTGCACCACACTCATCTATTCGGCAATAGCAATTTCTTTACAGAAATAAACAAACTGTGTAGGATTTGTTCTCGTTTTTAGAACGTTCTAGTTTTTATAGCGATAAGGGATGAGTCATGCGAATCAGATCGAGCTTGCGGCTGTCGTTGATGCTGGCAGTGTGCGTGGCGCTGCCGCAGTTGGCGGGATGTGACGGAACACGCCGGAGCGTGGCCGAGGCCATCCGTCCGGCCAGTGCGGACGAGGTGGCCGGAGCGCTGCGCGAACGCATCGCGAAGGGTGAATTCAGCCATGCCAGCAGCGAAGGCGTCACCTGGCTGGCAAGCAACACGGACGCGCACGGCGCAGTCGCCTGGGAAACCGCCAAGGCGAGTGCCCAGGCCGGCAAGGTCGATGAGGCGATCCGTTTTGCGGCCATGGCGCTCCAGGGTGGCGTAGTGGATTCAACGCGCCTGATGAGCGAGCCGCTGCTCGAACCGGTACGCACCGATTCCCAGCTGGTGGCGCTTGCGGCGGGCATGGCGCCCGTCGCGGCAGCCCCGGCAGCGGCCGCCACGGCACCGACCGCCGCAGCGCCAGCACACGCGTCGGCAGGCGCCAGTATCGACGCCGGGGGCATCAAGGCCAGCGCTGGCGACGTCTCGGTTGTACTTCCCGATTAATCCTCTTCCGCATTTTCACTCATGATCAAGAAACGTTTTCTGCTCCCGGCGTTGCTCGCGCTCGGCTTTGCTGGCCCCGTCACCGCCGAAACCTTCCAGGCCAATGGTTCGAAGGAACTGAGCATCAAGGCCAATGGCGACCTGGCCAACGCACGCCGCGTGGCGCGCGAACAAGCCGAGAAGGACGCGGTCGCCAGCGTCCTGAAGATCAAGCTTAGTGCCGACCTGAACGACCCCAAGGTCAAAAACGCGCTGCCCGACCTGCACAAGCAGTTGGCCGACAGGTTGCGCACCACGTTCAATGCCGAAGGCGACATCCTGACCGCGCGCAGCGTGCTGCAGGTCGAGTCGAGCGAATTCCTCGATCTGGCGCGCTCGCTCGGCGTCGGTTCGCGTGGCGCCGTCGCCAGTGCGAAAGTGCTGTTCCTGATCGACGAATACTATGGCGTCGGCACCAGGCTCGATCCGTCGTTGCCGCTGGTGACCGAGATCGACTACTCGCACGACAAGAGCGCCATGTCCGACCAGAGTTCATCGAGTTCCTCCGCGCGCAGCGCGTCGAGCTCGTCGGCAAGCGCCGCCAAGGGCAGCTTTGCCGCCGCCGCGTCGGACAAGTCGGCCTACGCCGCCAGTTCGTCGGCTTCGGTGGCCGCCCGCGACCGCCAGGCATACAGCGGTTCGGACAGCGCCGCGCTTGCCGTGCGCGACGGCTATGGAAATGCCGGCGCCGCCTCGCGCACCTCCCAGGCGGCCGGCGCGCGCGACACCCAGTTCGCCGGAGCCCAGAAGTCAGCCGTGGCCGGCAGCTCTTCTTCGCAGGCGGCGGTCAGCGCCAGCTATGCGAACGCCAGCGCCGCGAAGTCGGCCAGCGCGTCGAGCCATACAGAAAAGCAGAACGACATCCGGCGCCAGAACGATGTGGTCAACCTCAAGGTGAAGCAGGTATTTCCTGGCATCGACAACGGCAAACCGGTCGACCCCAGCAGCGCCCTGATCTCCCAGAAACTGCAGCAGGTGGCCGGCGACTTTGGCCTTGCTTATACCGACGAGCGCGATTTTCGTGTGGAGGGCGGCCAGCGTTTGACCGTGACCGATATCGAGCGCCTGCAGAAATTCGACAGCTACCTGCACAAGGCGAGTTCCGGCAATTTCCGCGCGAAGTTCGTGGTGTATGGCCGCGCTCTGATGCAGTCCGAAGGATCGAGTTCGAGCGGCAATACCGAGTGTTCCGGTCAGCTCCAGCTGACGTCCTCGAACGTCGACACGGGCGCCGGTTTCGTGGCCGGCACCATCGTCAAGCGCGCGGTCGGGACCAGCGACCAGAATTGCCGCGGCAACCTGGCCGAGTCAATGGCGCGTGCGCTGGCCGACACCATCGGCACCAAGGCCCAGCGCGACCTGCAGCAGGCGGCAGTGCAGGGCACCCCGTATTTTGTTTCGGTGTACAGCGCACTGCGGGTGCCGGGCAAGGTGCGGCGCGACTTCTCGCGCCGCATGAAGGAAATCGACGGCGTGGTCGAGATCGGCGACGGCGACAATGCCACCGAAGAGATGCGTACCTGGAATGTGGTTGCCAAAGGCAATTTCAGCGAGCGTGTCGAAGACCTGGTCGACGAGTTCAAGGAATCCGGCGACGCCGCCTACAAGGATGCGCGCTTCGAGCGGCGCGGTGACCGCATGCTGTTCTGCATCGAAGGCAAATGCCCGGAGCGTATCTGATGCGTCGCAGCGCCTTTGCAGCACGCCTGGCGGCCGGCCTGCTGGCCGCCGCTGCCGCCTTGCCGGCGGCAGCGGCCTCGTTCTACCTGTTTCCAGTCCAGGAGATCGAGGGCATGTCGCCAGAGGGGAGCAGGGCCCGCGCCCTGCTCGACAAGAAAGTCATGACACGCCTGTTCGGCGACCAGGCCGGGCAGCAGGCACAGGCGGCGCTGCTGGAACGCTTCGTCGGCCAGCTGCACCAGGCGTATCCGCAATCGCTGATCCACGCGCGCCAGGTGGCCGACAACAATATCGGCAGCGGCCACCGCTTCGTCAACGACGGCAGCCTGCAATGCCGTGCAGCGCCGTCGTACAAGGTGGCCGACACCTACGCCGTGGTGCTGGGAATTACCCGCGCCTCGCTGTACGAAGTCACGCGCGGCGACAACGTCGAAGTGCTGGTGCCGATCACGCTGAGCCTGCAGTTCGTGCGTCCGAGCCTGGCCAAGGTGGTCTACACGATGAGCGAGACGGTGTACACGCCGTTTCGTTTCAGCCGCGCCGAATATGCATCGGGCGCGATGGACGCGACCATGCGCGCCGAGGTACTGAAGAATATCGGCGAGCAGGTCGATACGCTGGTCGCGAGCGCGCGCGCCGCCTTCGATCCGAAGTCGACCGCCATCAAGCTGGTTGACCGCGACGGCAAATTCCTGATTGCCGGACGCGGCGTGGAAGCCGGTTTCGTCAAGGGCGAGCAGGTGGAAGCCCAGGGTGCCGGCGGCCAGACGTCGATCTTCGACGTGCTGTACGCCGACAGCGGCTACGCCGTGCTGCGCAGCGCCATGGGCTCGGCCAGCGTGGGCGACACCCTGCAGTTCACGTTCGAGAGCACCGGCGACGACAGCCGCAAGCCGCGCCTGATGCCGGTCGCGGCCGCGAACGACCAGGTCGCCAGCGCGGTAGGCGATATCTTCGGGCGCGCGATCGGCTTCAAGGCCTCGTTCCAGCTCAGTCCCGTGGATGTGCACTTCGACCAGACCAAGGTGTTGATTACCCGTGCCGCCAACTGCGTCGACTGGACCAAGTTGCCGAGCATGGCGCAGGCGTCCGGCGAGCGCACCGATCCGCCCGATTTCTTCCTGCGCTTCGCTCACGTGGCGACGCCCTCGGTCACCCTGAGCGGCGTGCGCGGCGCCAAGAGCGAGGAGCGCTTCCACGCCCTGGTCAGCGCCCAGGTCGTGGACCGTTTTGGCAAGGTGGTGTTTTCCGAGTTGGGCGACAACGACTACGCGATCGAGCGCGTCAACGGCAATGGACTCGGCCTGGCCCAGGCGCATGAGGTTGCGCTGAAAAATGCGACGGCCAAGCTGGCCGAGAACTTCCTGGTCAATGTGCGCTTTGCGCCGCGCGAACTGCGCGTGGCCAAGGTCGATGCCGAGCGCATCTGGGTCGAGGGCATGGGCGCGGTGCCAGATGAGAAGCCGAGCTTCACGGTGCTGCATCCGCTGTCGGCGAAGGTGGCCGGCAAGCCGGCACTGCTGGAGCTGGATGTCGGCGCGGGCAGCGCCGATCCGTCCGCTGACGGCGACTTGGTGGGCCTGTCGTACTCGGCCACGAATCCAGCTCTGCCGCAACCGCGGCGCGGCGACATCGTGCGTCTGTATGGCGAGCAGCTGGCCGGCGTGACGCGTGTGATCGATTGCCGGGAGCCTGATTACGTAGGCCAGAACAACGTGGCAGAGGCCGCGTACGCGGGACCGCTGGTGCGCCACGCGCTGTACCGTTCGCGCAAATATGCCGGCCATATCGGGGATCCGGCCTTCTACGACAGCGCCAACGCGCTGCTGCGTAGCGGCTTGTTCGACCTGCAGCTGCAGGCGCCCGCGATCGGTGTTTGCGTGCAGCCGGGCTACGTGATCCGCGAGGAAGCAGCGCAGTGCGAGGGTGCGGCCTGCCGCGCCACCGTGATGCTGGGCCTGCAGGCACGCTTCAAGGCGGGCAGCGAAGTCCAGAAGACCGTGGCTTCGGGCCTGCGGACCGAATTCAGTGGAGTGCCCGCGCAGGACAAGGCGGCATTCTACGGATACAAGGAACTGGGTAACGGGCTGTCGATGCAACCCGAACTGCTCAAGAAGTTCGATAACTGATCTACAAAACTAATAAGGGAGTACGGAAGATGAGCAAGATTGCACAAGCAGTGATGGTGGCGGCATGCCTGATGGGCGCGGGTGCGGCACACGCACAGCTGGGTGGCCTCGGCGGCCTGATGGGCGGCGGCGCCAAGAACACTGGCGGCGACATCGGCGCCGACGTGAATACCTTCATGGGTCAGAGCGTTGCCCTGAGCACGCTGGCGAGCCGATCGCTGGTGGCGATCAACTCGGCCTTCCTGAGCGCCGAAGAGAGCGCCGTGATCAAGGCCGAGCAGGACGCCATCAATAAACTGACCGATACCAACGAAAAGCAGGCGCGCACCGCCAAGCTGTACGAGTCGCAGTCGGCGGCTACCAAGCGCCTGGTCGATTCGGGCGACATGAAGGCGCGCATGGCCTCGCTCGACAGCGAAGGCCGCAAGCAGATCGGCAATGCGCTGTTCAACTTCGGCATCGGCGGCCTGCAGGCGGTCGAGCTGAGCAAGACCGGCCAGTCGCTGGTGAGCAAGGCTGGCGCCAATCCGATGGCCCTGCCAAAAGTCATGCCGGTGAAGGATGCGCTGCCGCTGCTGGGCAAGGTCGTGAGCGATTCGGGCGGCGTGATGGTGGGCGTGGCCAAGCTGGCGCAAGGCGCAAAGATCGATGTGCCAAAAGTGAGCGCCAGCTCGAAGCCTGTCGAGATCGGCGCCTTCTAAGCTGTTCCGCCGTGCGCGATGGCCACTTGCCCAGGCATGAGATGCCCGCGGCGCGGCCAGTCGCGCATTCCTGCAGTCTGCGCCGCATTTCGTGCGCTTCGTCGCAAGTCGATGGCGATTCACCTGGCTGGTGGCTAAAGTACCACCATCGCAACACAGTTTGCGACACCACCAACCACCTGAAGGAGCCATTATGAACATCCGTAAAAACTTCGAAGCCCTGTTCCTCGCCGCCGCCGCCCTGGGCCTGGTCGCCAGCTTCGCCACCGCCAACGAACGTCCGATCGCCATCGCCGCGTCGACCGCCCCGGCGATCGACCTGGCCAGCATCCAGACCGTGATCGTCAGTGCACCGCGCCTGGCCGCCCGTTAAGCCGGCGCAGGCCGGTTTTAGCGGCAAACCGAAACGGGGGCAGGCGGGAGCCCGGCGAAAGACTGCCAAATCTCGCAAGGAACGCCGGTCGGCTTGGTACAATTGTGTTTTCGATACACAGCCCAGTCCAACCCGACATGATTGACATCCAACTTCTCCGCAAAGACATCGACACCGTTGCCGCCCGCCTGGCGGCCCGCAAGTACCAGCTCGATGTGGCCAGTTTCAATGCGCTGGAAGCCGAACGCAAGGCGAACCAGACGCGTACCGAAGAACTGCAGGGCAAGCGCAATGCGCTGTCGAAGCAGATCGGCATGCTCAAGGGCAAAGGCGAAGACACGACGGCCGTGATGGCCGAGGTTGCCGGATTGGGCGACGAGCTCAAGGCCAACGAAGTGGCGCTGAGCGACGTGCAGGCCAAGCTGGCCGACTTCATGGCTGCGCTGCCGAACCTGCCGCACGAAAGCACCCCGGAAGGCAAGGACGAAAGCGGCAACGTCGAAGTGCGCAAGGTCGGCACGCCGCCCGCATTCGACTTCGCGGTGCGCGACCACGTCGACATCGGCGAACGCCTGGGACTGGACTTCGACACCGCGACCAAGCTCACCGGTTCGCGCTTCTCGATGATGAAGGGCGGCATGGCGCGCCTGCACCGCGCGCTGGCGCAGTTCATGCTCGACACCCACACCGGCCAGCACGGCTACACCGAGTGCTACACCCCGTACATGGTCAACGCCGATTCGCTGCGCGGCACCGGCCAGCTGCCGAAGTTCGAGGCCGACCTGTTCTCGGTCAAGAAGGGCGGCGCGGAAGGCGAGGGCGAGACCTTCTACCTGATCCCGACCTCGGAAGTCTCGCTGACCAACGTGGTGCGCGACGAGATCGTGGCGCTGGATGAACTGCCGCTCAAGATGACCGCGCACACCCCGTGCTTCCGCTCGGAAGCCGGCAGCTACGGCCGCGACACGCGCGGCATGATCCGCCAGCACCAGTTCGACAAGGTCGAACTGGTGCAAGTGGTGCATCCGGAGCAGTCGTATGGGGCACTGGAAGAGATGGTCGGCCACGCCGAGTTCATCCTCAACGCGCTCGGCCTGCCATACCGCGTGATGCAGCTGTGCACCGGCGATATGGGCTTCTCCGCCGCCAAGACCTATGACCTCGAGGTATGGCTGCCGGCACAGAACACCTACCGCGAGATCTCGTCGCTGTCGAACTGCGAGGCATTCCAGGCGCGTCGCATGCAGGCCCGCTTCCGCAATGCGGCAGGCAAGCCCGAACTGGCGCACACCCTGAACGGCTCGGGCCTGGCCGTGGGCCGTACCCTGGTGGCGGTGCTGGAGAACTACCAGCAGGCCGATGGCAGCGTGATCGTGCCGGAAGTGCTGCGTCCGTACATGGGCGGCCTGGAGCGCCTGGTGCCGGCGGCCTGAGTTGCTCGATGAGGGGGATTCGTGCTTGTACGCACATTTTCCCCTTCCATTTTTCTCGAATGCGTCTATAATGGCGGTCTCTTGCAGCTCACTGCAAGGATCGACCAAAGCCGGAGAGGTGGCAGAGTGGTCGAATGTACCTGACTCGAAATCAGGCGTACGGGCGACCGTACCGTGGGTTCGA
>Ga0265780_10006817_pt1 | contig 14120 bp, 11 predicted proteins | sample P1T30metagenome_FD_192432 | JGI IMG/M metagenome (GOLD analysis project Ga0265780, IMG submission 192432) | Plant litter microbial communities from East Loma Ridge, Irvine, California - P1 T30 | ecosystem: Environmental > Terrestrial > Plant litter > Unclassified | place: USA: California... | reverse complement strand
CGATACCGCGTATGCGCGCGGCCAGGTGCGCACGCTGTGCCAGCTGCTCAAGGGACACCCGGGCCAGGCCTGGGCGTTGCGCCGCTACCTCGTCACCCTGCTCGAGACGCGCCGCCATACCAGCCTGTATTCCGACGTCGGCATCCTGTCCAACGACGGCTTCTTCACCGAGCTGAAAAAGCGCATCGCCTACCGCCTGCTGCCGCCCGCGCTCGACGAACTGTACTTGTCCGACACCCTCGACCGCCTGCTGTGCCGCGAAGACGACTACGTCTGGATCCGCGGCGTGCCGAGCGCCGACTGGCTCGCACTGTTCGACGTCATCGCCAACGCCGGGCCGCCCGGCGGCCGCGCCGACAACGCGCCGCAGCGCGCGCGCCAGGTCATGCAGCGCGGCCTGCTCGATGCGATCCGCACCCTGTCCTGCCGCGTGTGCGCGCTGGGCCTGGAGCCGCGCCTGATCCATGCGCAGGGCGCACTCGAGGAAGTCGAGTCGCCCTTCCTGATGCAGAACATCGAGGCCAACGCCTACCTCGATGCCTATGCGCGCCTGCTGGCCGGCGAGATCGCGCAGATGGAAGACGCGCGCCACCTGCTGGTGATGCTCGACCAGTGCGAGGACGTGGTGCAGAAGATCCGCCGCGGCGCCCTGTCCTCGGGCACCAGCGTGGCCCTGACCTATCTGCTGGTGGCGCTCACGCAAAGCATCGACCGCCTGCGCAAGCTGCTGTTCCTGGTCGACGTCAGCGGCACCCTGCCGTCCGCGCCCGGCATCGAACTCGAGACGCCGACCGAGGACGGCACGGTGCTGACGGTCACGCCGCGCCGCGCCGCCGCCCTCGCCCTGGCGCACGAACTGGCCGAGGCTCATAACACCAAGTACGAGGTGCGCGGCCTGTTGCGCGACAACGTCGACCTGTTGGCGCGCAACGTGACGGAAAACGCCAGCCGCACCGGCGAGCACTACATCGCCGAACGGCGCACCGACCTGCGCGCGATGTTCAATTCGGCGGCCGGCGCCGGCATGATCGTCGGCTGCATGGCGATCATGAAGATCCTGCTGTCCTATTTGCACCGCGCACCCCTGATCGAAGCCCTGCTCTACAGCGCCAACTACGCGCTCGGCTTCATGCTGGTGCACGTGCTGCACTTCACCATCGCCACCAAGCAGCCGGCGATGACGGCGGCGCGCATCGCCGCCGCCCTGCACGCCGGCACCCAGGGCGGCTCGCGGCGCCAGGTCGACGTCGACAGCATGGCCGCCCTGATCAACAAGGTGTTCCGCACCCAGATCGTGGCGGTGCTGGGCAACCTGGCGACCACGATCCCGGTGGCCTTCTTCCTGGCGCTCGCCTGGCACTGGCTGTTCGGTTCGCACCTGGTGAACGTGTTCAAGGCGCGCCACCTGATCGAGGACAGCCACCCCTGGCATTCGCTGGCGCTGCTGCATGCGGCGATCGCCGGCGTGTGGCTGTTCGTGTCGGGCCTGGTGTCCGGCTATTACGACAATAAAGCCTTGTACACGCGCATGGCGCTGCGGGTCCAGCAGCTGCGCTGGCTGCGCCGCCTGCTCGGCAAGGAGAGGCTGGCGCGCTTCGCCCGCTACCTCGAGGACAACCTGGGCGGCCTGATGGGCAACGTGGTGTTCGGCGTGCTGATGGGCGTGACCGCCACCGTCGGCTTCCTGCTCGGCCTTCCGCTCGATATCCGCCACGTGACCTTCTCCTCGGCCAATTTCGCGATCGGCTTCGTCGGCCTCGAATACAAGGTCGACCTGGAGACGATCGGCATCACCGCGCTCGGCATTACCCTGATCGGCATGGTCAACCTGCTGGTCAGCTTCGGCCTGGCGCTGTGGGTCGCCCTGCGCGCGCGCAAGATCCGCCTGCGCCAGGGCTTCCACCTCGTACGCGCCCTCGGACGGCGCCTGCGCGCGGCGCCACTCGATTTCTTCGTCGGACCGCGCGACCTGGAAGCGCTGGCGCCGGACCCGATCCACCAGAGAGGACTCAAATGAGACCCGCATCCCTGCTGCAGTCGCTGAACAAATACCGCATCGTCGCCTGCATCGTGGCGCTGGTCGCATGCGGCGGCGTCGTATCGTGCAAGTCGCTGCCGGACGTGGAGCCGGAAGCGCCCGCGAAGGCGGTGCCGACCATCGCCACCGCCAACGGCACCCTGCCCGCCAGGAAGGCCTCGGCCCTGGTGTCGCGGCGCTGGGCCAGCGCCAGCGGCGACCTGAAGGCGCTGGCGGCGATAGAGGAACAGGCCACCGGCGTGCCCCTCATCGCCGGCAACAAGGTCACCCTGCTGTTCGACGGCCCGGCCACGATGCGCGAGATGCTGGCGGCGGCGCGCGCGGCCACCAGCTCGATCAACCTGGAAACCTATATCTTCGACCAGGACCACATCGGCAGCGAATTCGCCGAACTGCTGATCGAGAAGCAGCGCCAGGGCGTGCAGGTGAATGTGATGGTCGACGCCGTCGGCGCCCTGGCCACGCCCTCGGCCTTCTTCGGGCGCATGCGCGAGGCCGGCATCCGCGTGGTGGTGTTCAACCCGGTCAACCCGGCCAAGGCCAAGGGCAAGTGGGAAGTCAACAACCGCGACCACCGCAAGCTGATGATCGTCGACGGCCGCACCGCCTTCACCGGCGGCATCAACATCAGCAGCACCTACGCCAACAGCTCGCTGTTCCGCTCCAAGAACAAGCCGCGCCAGATCAATGGCGACAAGGTCGGCTGGCGCGACACCCACATCAAGATCGAAGGCCCGGCGGTGGCGCCGCTGCAGTGGTCCTTCGTCGATTTGTGGGTGCAGCAGGAAGGCGGCGAGCTGCCGCAGGCCGACTACTTCCCGGCGCTGGCACCGGTCGGCGACAAGTTCCTGCGCATCCTCGCCACCACCCCCGAGCGCGATTCCGAGATCTATAAATCGCTGGTGACGGCGATGAGCGAAGCCAAGACCTCGATCCACCTGACCGCCGCCTATTTCGTGCCGGACCAGCAGATCGTCGACGCCCTGGTGGCGGCCGCGAAGCGCGGCGTGGATGTGAAACTGGTGCTGCCGGGCGTGTCCGACCACAGCCTGATCCGCTACGCCGGCCAGAACTTCTACGAGCCGCTGCTGGCCGGCGGGGTGCGCATCTTCGAACTGCAGATCGCGGTCCTGCACGCCAAGACGGCGGTGATCGACGGCGCCTGGTCGACCATCGGCTCGGCGAATATCGACCGCCGCAGCTTCATCCACAACTACGAGCTGAACGTGGTGGTGATCGACCCGGCCTTCGGGCGCGACATGGAGGCGGCGTTCAACGAGGACATGCGCGATTCGAAGGAAGTCACGGTACAGCAGTGGCGCAAGCGGCCGTGGGCGGACCGGATCAAGGAGATGGTGGCGCGCCTGGGAGAGTACTGGATCTGACGATCCGTCACCCCTGCGAAGGCAGGGGTCCAAGTTGCACGCGTCATCGCAATGCAGGCAGCACTTGGGTCCCTGCCTGCGCAGGGACGACGTGCCGGGGTGGACACCCGGTGCCCCACCTTCGCCGCAAGTACTGGATCCGACGACCCGTCGCCCCTGCGAAGGCAGGGGCCCAAGTTGCACGCGTCATCGCGACGCAGGAAGCACTTGGGTCCCTGCCTGCGCAGGGACGACGTGCCGGGGTAGACATCGGTGCCCACCTTCGCCGCAAGTACTGGACCCGTCGCCCCTGCGAAGGCAGGGGCCCAAGTTGCACGCGTCATCGCAATGCAGGCAGCACTTGGGTCCCTGCCTGCGCAGGGACGACGTGCCAGGGTGGACACCCGGTGCCCCACCTTCGCCGCAAGTACTGGATCCGACGATCCGTCGCCTCTGCGAAGGCAGGGGCCCAAGTTGCACGCGTCATCGCGACGCAGGCAGCACTTGGGTCCCTGCCTTCGCAGGGACGACGTGCCAGGGCGCCCATCTCCGCCCGCGCTTCAAATACCGGCCGCGTACAAGCCTTCCGCGTGCTCCGTCCACACATTCCCGCTGCGCATGAACTTCTCGGTCGCCAGCACCTCGAACCGTTCATGCACCATGTCCCAGCCATAGCGGTCGACCTCGATGCGCTCGCCCTCGATGCGGATCACGTTAAAACTGTTCACCTCCCCGCGACCGCGCGTGGAAGTCGCCGTGCCGGCCTGCACCACCAGCGCCGCGTACTCGCTGATCTTGTAGCGCGCCTGGGTGTTGCCGGCATGGCTCATGTGCAGGTGGCCGGCCATCAGCAGGTCGATGCCCAGGCCGGCGAACACGTCCATCGCCATCGAGGCGCGGTCCACCAGGTCGCGCTCCTCGGCGCCCTTCGGCAGATCGAAGGGGTGGTGGGTGACCACCACGCGCGTGACGTTCTTGTCGAGCCCGTCCAGGGTCGCGCGGATCTTGTCCACCTGCTCCTTGTTCACGCGCCCGTCCTTGAAGGTCAGCGAACGCGCCGTGTTCACGCCCAGGACCGCGATCTCGTCGTCGATGTAGACAGGGTCGAGGTCGTCGGTGATGTAGCGCTTATAGCGGTCCAGCGGCAGCACGAAGCGGCGGAACACGTTATACAGCGAGATGTCGTGGTTGCCCGGCACGATGATCTGCGGGCCCGGCAAGGTGTCGAGCCAGGCCCGCGCCTGTTCGAATTCCTCGCTCTTGGCGCGCTGGGTCAGGTCGCCCGATACCACGACGACGTTCGGCGCGACGCGGTGCACGAGCTCGCGCAATGGATCGAGCAAAGCCTGGTCGACCCGCCCGAAGTGCAGGTCGGAAAGGTGTACGAGTGTACGCATGAGGTTTTCCCTTTTCTGGTGTGATACCCGTTGTCAGCTTGGTCTGGGTATTCTTCCCTCTGGAACGATTACCGTCAGTGCGCCAGGTCGCACCCGATAGCGAAGCGGCGGCGTCATCTGCCTGACTTCGCCGTCGAAGGCCACGCGCAGGCGCCGGCGCCGCGTCTCGATCTCCAGTTCGGGCGCGTGCAGCACGTCGAAGTCGGCACGGTCGCCCAGCTTGCCGCGCAGCGCGTCGAAGGCGAAGCGCAGCAGGCCCAGGCGGGTCGGACGCTCGGCCACGTACAGGCTCAGCAGGCCGTCGTCGATGCGCTCGCGCTCGCCGATCGCCAGGCCTTCCATGGTGTAGCGGTTGTTGCCGATGAAGACGAAGGGCGTGCGCCGCGCCAGCCGCGTGCCGTTCACCTGCAGGTGCATGGCGAGGAAGGGATAGCGGCGCAGCGCCGATAGCGTCGCCCACAGGGCCGCCGGCCATTTGCCGCGCCCCAGGCGGTGCTGCTGCAGCTCGCGGTCGCGCACGATGTCCGGATACAGGCCGAGGCTGGAATTGTTGAGGAAGATGCGGCCATTCACTTCACCCACGTCGACCCGCTTGGGCTTGCCCTGCGCCAGGTTGCGCACCGCCTCCTCCAGCGCCAGCGGGATGCCGAGGTCCTTGGCGAAATGGTTCAGGGTACCGAGCGGCAGCACGCCGAAGTGCACGTCCGTGCCGGCAATGACGGAGGCTACCGCGTTCATGGTGCCGTCGCCGCCGCCGGCCGCCACCAGGCGCACGCCCTCTTCCACGGCGCGGCGCGCCGTTGCGATCATCTCCTCGCCGCCGGCGGCCAGCACCAGCTCGGCATCCAGGCCCGCCCCGTCCAGCAGGGCGCGCAGGCGCGCGGCGGCTTCGTCGTCATGGCCGTTGCCCGCGCCGCCATTGACGATCACCACCGCCGGCTTCATGCGCCACCCCCAAGCCGGGCCTGGCGCCGCGCGCGTTCGCTCCACGAGGGCTTGCCGCGCGCCAGGCGGCGCCGGTGCAGCGTCGAGGCCGCGGTGATGCAGACCGCCAGCCAGGCCGTGCCTTCGATGCTGGCGGCCAGTACGTCGGACAGGTAGTGGGCACCCAGGTACATGCGCGACAGCGCCACCAGGCCCACCATCAGCACCGCCCCGGCCAGCGCCACTGCGCGCCGGCGCCAGCTGCGCGTGCGCCGCACCAGGTAGCAGGCCAGCAGGCCGTAGAACACCGTGGCCGCCGCCGTGTGGCCGCTCGGGAAGCTGTAGGTGGTGAGCGTGAGCAGGGGCTCGTCGAAGCTCGGGCGGGCGCGCTGGAAGATGTGCTTGAGTCCGACATTCAGCAGCATGCCGCCCGGGATCGCGGTGATGGCGACGATGAACCAGTAATGCGCGCGGCGGCGCCAGAACCAGGCCGCCAGCAGCACGCCCATGACGCTGGCTCCGGCGATGCCGTTCCAGTGCGTGATGAAGAACATCAGGCGCGTGAAGACCGGATGGGCGCGCTCGTGGAACCACTGCGCGAGCTGGACGTCGATGACGGTGATGGTGTCGCCGTCGACCACGTCCTCGGCGATTTCCCCGAACACGAAGCCGGCCAAAAGGATCAGCAGCAGGCCGACGGTGAGGTGCAGGCCCAGCTCGCCTTCGGGCGAGAAGCGGGCGGAGATAAAACGGCGCAAGCGCTGCATACGGGTCCAGGAAAAAGTCGACATCCGCTCAGATTGGGGCGTGCTGGCAAAAAAACTACAATTTCTTTTTTGGACTGTTTTTTTATACAGTAACTGTGGATTTATACAGTAGTTATGCTATTCTTGATTCACCTGATCAACACATTTCAACAACTTACTCGATTAAGGGATCGCCATGACAACTCTGAACAGCAACTTCGGCCTCGAATACGCACCGACGCCTTTCCTGCTGCGCCTTGGTCGCCGCGAAGTGCTGGTAACGCGCGACTTCCGCAAGCGTTTCTATGCGGTCAATCCGATCATCGAGTGCGATACCGGCGTCGAGCCGGGCCACGTGGAAGTGCTGCTGTTCCGCCGCTGGCTGCTGATCCTGTCGAAAGCGCACTGATCTCCTGAAATCAGAATCCGCATAAGGATGGTCGTTTAAATTCGTTTTCTTGTACTGAGCAGTGGCCTACCCTGTGTTTTCTCACCGGGATGTCCCGAACAGCCTCTAGAAAACGAAAGAAAACGATGTTCAATAACAAGATCGCTTCCAAGCTGGCGGCTGCGCTGGCAGTCACCGTGGCGGCCACCGCGCTGCTGGCCCCCGCCGCCGCTGTTGCCGCCGACTATACCCTGCTCAACGTGTCCTACGACCCGACGCGCGAGCTGTACCAGGATTTCAACCAGGCTTTCGCGCGCCAGTACAAGGCCAGGACCGGCGACAACGTCACCATCAAGCAGTCGCACGGCGGCTCGGGCAAGCAGGCGCGCTCGGTCATCGACGGCCTGCAGGCGGATGTCGTCACGCTGGCGCTGGCCTATGACATCGATGCTATCAGCGAGCGCGGCCTGATCGCGCACAACTGGCAGCAGCGCCTGGCCAACCGCAGCACGCCCTACGCCTCGACCATCGTATTCCTGGTCCGCAAGGGCAACCCGAAAGGCATCAAGGACTGGGGCGACCTGGTCAAGCCGGGCATCTCCGTGATCACCCCGAACCCGAAGACCTCGGGCGGCGCGCGCTGGAACCACCTGGCGGCATGGGGCTATGCCCTGCGCCAGCCGGGCGGCAGCGAAGCCAGCGCACGCGACTATATCGGCAAGCTGTACAAGAACGTGCCGGTGCTCGACTCGGGCGCCCGCGGCGCCACCACCACCTTCGTCGAACGCGGCATCGGCGATGTGCTGCTGGCCTGGGAAAACGAAGCCCTGCTGGCCGTGAAGGAACTGGGTCCGGACAAATTCGAGATCGTCGCACCGTCGGTGTCGATCCTGGCCGAACCGCCGGTATCGGTGGTCGACAAGGTGGTCGACAAGCGCGGCACCCGCGCCGTCGCCGAAGCCTACCTGCAATACCTGTACAGCGCCGAAGGCCAGAAGATCGCCGCCAAGCATTACTACCGCCCGCTGGTCGAGCCCTATGCCAAGCAATATGCCGGGCACTTCCCGGCAGTCAAGCTGTTCAAGATCGATGAGATCGCCGGCGACTGGACCCGCGCGCAAAAGGCGCACTTTGCCGACGGCGGCATCTTCGACCAGATTTACCAGCCGGGCCGCAAGTAAGCCGGTTGGCCGGGCGTGGCGGGCTTGCTCAAAGCCTCGCCCGGGCGCGCACATCGTTACTGCGCTGACACGCCGCTACTGCGCCGACACGCCGCTACTGCGCCGACATGCCGCTAGTGCCCCGACACGTCGCGCTAACACGTCGCCCCTGCGCTAACACGTCGCCCCTGCGCTAGCACGTCGCCCCTGCGAAGGCAGGGGTCCAATTTGCCTGCGTTTCGTTAGCGCACATAAAATTGGGCCCCTGCCTGCGCAGGGGCGACGGTTTTGCGGCCGCGAACTTCGTTCTTCACCGCTTCATGCTTCCCCCTCCCTGCGTTGCGAACCCTGCCCAAATACCATCTCGTAAAATTCGCCCCTGCCTGCACAGGGGCGACGGTTTTGCGGGCGCGGACTTCATTCGTCCCCGCTTCATGGTTCCCCCTCCCTGCCTTGCAAACCCTTTCCAATATCATCTTGTAAAACTGGTTCCTGCCTGCGCAGGAGCGGCGGTTTTGCGGCCGCGAACTTCGTTCTTCACCGTTTCATGCTTCCCCCTCCCTGCCTTGCGAACCTTGCCCAAATACCATCTCGTAAAATTCGCCCCTGCCTGCGCAGGGGCGACGGTTTTGCGGGCGCGGACTTCGTTCGTCACCGCCTCATTCTTCTCCCCTCCCCGTCTTGCAAACCCTTGCCCCAAACACCATCTTGTAAAAAATGACTTGAAATCCGCGGATGGGCCACGATTGTTCTGACAAGCCTGGCCGCACGGATACGCACGCCGCGTGCCGCGCAGGCCGTTCTCCCATCGAAAAAAGGAGCAAGTCATGGCATTGCAATTACGTAAGCTCGACGAACAGGTACTCGTCATCACCGGCGCCACCAGCGGCATCGGCCTGACAACGGCGCGCATGGCGGCCGAAGGCGGCGCCAAGCTGGTGCTGGCGGCGCGCAGCGCCGATGCGCTGGACCAATTGGCCAGCGAACTGCGCCTGAAAGGCACCCAGGTCGCCACGGTCGCCGCCGACGTCGGCAGTGCGAGCGACGTCGAGCGCATCGGCCAGGCCGCGATGCAGCGCTTCGGGCGCATCGATACCTGGATCAACAATGCCGGCGTCTCGATCTTCGGCCGCAACGAAGACATTTCCCTCGAAGACATGCAGCGCCTGTTCCAGACCAATTACTGGGGCGTGGTGCATGGCTCCCTCGAAGCCGTCAAGCACATGAAGACGCGCGGCGGCGGCGCCATCGTCAACCTGGGCAGCGAGCTGTCCGACCACTCGATCCCGCTGCAGGGCATCTATGCCGCGTCCAAGCATGCAGTGAAGGCCTTCACGGATTCGCTGCGCATGGAGCTGGAAAAGGACAATGCGCCGATTTCCGTCACGCTGGTCAAACCCGCCGGCATCGAGACCATGTTCGTGCCGCACGCCAAGAACTACATGGACAAGGAACCGGCCCTGCCGAAGCCGGTCTACGCGCCCGAACTGGCGGCCAGGTCGATCCTGCACGCGGCCCAGCACCCACGGCGCGACCTGTTCGTCGGCGGCGCCGCCAAGGCCCTGTCGGCCAGCAATGCGGCGATGCCGGGCCTGCTCGAACGCTATTTGCGCGCGACCATGTTCAAGCAGCAGCAATCGAAATCCTCGAGTTCGCCGACCCGCCGCGACGCCCTGTACGAACCGAACCCGCGCCACGAGTTGCGCCAGCGCCAGGACCAGTCGAAGCCGGTCGTCGAAAGCTGCGCCTACACCGCGGCATCCCTGCATTCGAGCAAGCTGTTGCCGCTGCTGGTGGGTGGCGCGGCCCTGTTCGGCGCCTGGAAACTGGCGCGCCGTCCGGGCGGCCTGCGTGCGGCCTTCTGATGCCGTCAATCCATCATCTCGACGAATCGACTCAAGGGTAAAGGAAGCATTATGTCCACCAAACTCAAGAAACTGAACCAGCAGGTGATCGTACTGACCGGCGCCACCAGCGGCATCGGCCTCGCCACCGCCCGCATGGCGGCCGAGGGCGGCGCCCGCCTGGTGCTGGCGGCGCGCGACGGCGACGCGCTCGACACGCTGGCCCACGAGATGCGCCAGCGCGGCGTGGAAGTCGTGACGGTGACGGCCGACGTCGGCAACCCGGCCGACGTCGAGCGCATCGGCAAGGCCGCGATCGCGCGCTGGGGCCAGGTCGATACCTGGATCAACAACGCCGGCATCAGCGTGTACGGCACCAACGAGCAGGTGTCGCTGGACGACATGCAGCGGGTGATGCAGACCAACCTGTGGGGCTGCGTGAACGGCTCGCTGGAAGCCGTCAAGCTGATGAAGACGCGCGGAGGCGGCGCCATCATCAACATCGGCAGCGAGGTGTCGGACCGCTCGATCCCGCTGCAGGGCACCTATGCCGCATCCAAGCACGCGATCAAGGCTTTCACGGAATCGCTGCGCATGGAGCTGGACAAGGAGAACGCGCCGATCTCGCTGACGCTGGTCAAGCCGTCCGCGATCGCCACGCCCTTCGCCCAGCACGCCAAGAACTATATGGACCACGAACCGGCGCTGCCGCCGCCGAACTACGCGCCCGAGATCGTGGCCGAGGCGATCCTGCACGCCGCCGAAACGCCCGAGCGCGAACTCTTCGTCGGCGGCCACGCCAAGACCGCCTCGGTGCTCGGCCGCCTGATGCCGCGCGGGATGGACCGCTTCATGAACGCGACCATGTTCAAGCAGCAGCAATCGGACCGGCCGAGCCGGGCGGGCCGCAGCGATGCCTTGCACGCGCCAGATGCTTCGCAGGAACTGCGTGCCCGCAACCGATCGGGGGCGCATGTGAGCGAGAGCAGTCCGTACACGAAGTTCGAGATGCGCTCGGGGCCGGTGAAGACGATGTTGCTGGGTGGGGCCTTGCTGGCGGCGTGGGCCCTGGCGGGCAGGCCGGGGATGCGCAGGACCTGGAAGGCGTAAGCGGATTGCGTCATGTAGGGTGGACAGCGAGCTGTCCACCCTTCGCAGGCGCGCCTTGTCGCTGAGGCTCGAAAAAAAAGGCCGGACCGCGCATGCGGTCCGGCCTTCTTGCGTTAACGCTCCGGCTTACTTGCCCGGCGCTGGACCCTTTGGCGCTTCGCTGCCGAGGAAATCGACGTCCTCGTCGGTCAGGGGCAGGTCGGGGATCGATTCGATGTGGTCGGTATCGATGTCCTGGCCGTCGCGGGCCAGGATGTCGCGGCCGGCGGCGGCGCGTTCGCCGGTGCCGCCGTAGTCGCTGTCGGATTCGAAATTCGGATCGCCGACATCTGCGCCCGCGCTGTCGTGGGCGTAGCCGGCCTCGTTATCCGAGGTGGTGCCGGTGTCCAGGTCGAGTTTCTGGTCGTCGTCCAGGTTGGCTGCGAAGCCGGGGCCGCCGACGACGTCGCTGCCGGTATCGGAAATATCGCTCGGGCCGAGCGAATCGACACCGTGGCCTTTGCCCAGGCTGCGGTCTGGTGCTTCCGGGAAGTTATCCGGATCTAGGGTGCTCATGCCAGTCATAATTTCTCCAATCTGGTGCTTGATGAATACAGGGACAGGCTACCTGCTTTCTGGTTTTCACGGCGCAGCGCTGCCCCCCGCTCAGAAGGCGCGGCGCATGCCGACGTTGACGGCGGAACTGCCGCTGGGACGGGCCGCCCCGCCAATGAGAATGCCGGCGCTGTTGGTGTTCACGGTATGCGAGAACGCGGCATAGAAATCGGTCTTGCGCGAGACCACATAGCTGGCGCCGAAGGCGAACTGGTTGGCGTCGCGGTTGGCGCGGTCGCGGTCGTTCTTGTGGATGAAGGAGGCCAGGAAAGTGATCTGGCGCGTCATCGGCATCGCCACGCCGGCCAGGGTGTCGCGGCTGTCGGTCGACGAGGTGCTGGCCACGCCCGCGCTGTAGGGGTTGTCCGGGTTGTACAGCGGCGAGCTGCCCCAGCCGCGGTTGGCGGCAAAGGCGGCGTAGGCGGTGCCCCAGCGCGTGCGGAAATTCGCCGCGATGATCGAATTCTTGGCGTCCATCGAATTGCCGACCAGGTTGTAGAGCTGGACGTGGGCCACGTGGCGGTTCTGGTGCGCCGCGCGCAGCGACAGCGGACCGATGTCGTAGCCGACCGTCATGCCCCAGGCGCGGTTGGCCATGGAGCTGCCGCCGAGGGTGTCGACGGTCCAGGAGGCGTCGGTCGAGACGCCGTTCATGCGGCTGCTGTAGTAGCGCACGTCCGCATTGGCCGGGCGCCCGTTCGGGGCGACCAGGTTGCTGGCGCTGCCCGCCATACCGGTATGAAAGAGGTCGCCGACGTCGGCCTGGGTCAGGTATTCGAGGTTGTACTGGCGCCCCAGCGTGAAGCTGCCGATGCCGTCGCCCGGCCCGAATCCGCCGAGGCGGCCGTAGACGCGGCGCGGCGGCGTGCCCCAGTCCGCGCTCTGGGGATTGGTGGGGATGCCGGTGAACACGGCGATATCGTGGCCGCCAGGCTGCTCGCCCACGAATTGCAATTGCCCGGCATGGCAGTCCGCGCATGGAGCTGCGTGCTGCTGCGCCTGGGCGGCGGGCATGGTGGCCGTATCTTGTGCAACAGCGAAGCCCGTGCAGCCACCCAGCACGACGCCCGCAACGAAAGCCTTGTTCATGGCGCGATCCTCTCTAGGCTTACGTTATCCTCTCGTTAGGCGATCTTATCTGTCCAATATCGCACAAATCGTACGTATGTTTACCCTGTCTTTTTGTCAGCGTAGTCTGACGCTACCTTGTGCGTGCACGCGCGAGTGGGATCCTGACCAATCGGGCCAGGCGAATATTTCTGCGGTGGAAGCCGATTTTCAGCCCCTGTAGCTACACTACACCGCTGTTTTTCCGCGTGTCGCGGGATAGTCGCTGCAGCGAAGTACTGCATGCCTATGCAAGCGTAAGTCCATTACAGATTGGCCAATGCCTGGCGTAATCATGCGTGAACAGGGGGTGGTCCAGAAGGCAGAAGCTGCGCTGGCAAGCCGATTGATGGCCTCGGGACAAGGGCGATGAAGTCATTCGGCCCCGGCGGACCCGACAGACATCAGCGCCGCAGCGCCGTGAAGCCGGCCGGTTCCCATTCGCGCAGCGCCAGCAGCAGGCCGCTGCCACGCCGCTTGGGCAGGGGCGAGGCCAGGCTTTCCTCGTGCAGCTCGGCAAAGCGCAGGCGCAACTGGCGCAGCTCGGCCTGCATGCGCGCGATGGCGCTCTCGGTCAGCATCGCGTGGGTGAAGGCCAGCACCTCGTCGGCGCGCGCGAAGCGGCTGTCGAGGAAATCGTCGAGGCCCTCGGTGCGGAAGTACTGGCGGATCGGCCCGTCCGGCAGCCAGTCGAAATCGCGCGCCACGTTCAGGCGGATGCGGTTGCCGGGCATGAGCGCGATCAGGTGCAGGCGGTCGAGGTGCAACAGCTTGTGCAGGCACTCGGCCTCGCTGAGCTGGTACACGGCCAGGATGTCGGCCATGGTCCACTGGTTCAGCGCGCATACGGCCACGACCATCAGCTTGGTATCCGACACCAGCTCCCTCTCCTGCTCGGGCGTGAGGGTGCGCAGCCGGCTCTCCGTCACCGCTGCCTCCTGGGCCAGTTCGGCCAGCGTGAAGCCGAGCATATTGCTGACCTGGACCAGGCGGTCGACGCCCAGCGTATCGGAGGTCAGCAGGCGCTTGACGCTGGCCTCGGACAGGCCCAGCGTGGCGGCCACGTCGCGGTAGGTCTTGCCCTGCAATTTGAGCTGGCGCTTGATCGTGACGAGCAGTTGCGAGACTTCGGACATGGGACCTCGGTAGCGGGACAGCCGGTAGCGGACGGCGATACGCGCCGCGGCATGCGGCGCCTTTACCGATGGGATCGTAGCATGAGCAGCCATGCCGCCCATACTCCAGTTTGCCAAGATGATCCGGCGCTACAACACCGGCCGGCAAGGGTCCTGCCCGACTACGCCTGCCGCTCGCCGCAATCCGTGCAGAACTTCGTCCCCGGCTCGAGCATGGTCGGACAGGCCCGGCACTGTACCTTCTGCCCCATCTTGAAGCCGCACTCAGGGCAGAATTTGGCGCCATGGGTCTCGGTGCGGCACTGCGGGCAC
>Ga0265780_10006816_pt1 | contig 14121 bp, 15 predicted proteins | sample P1T30metagenome_FD_192432 | JGI IMG/M metagenome (GOLD analysis project Ga0265780, IMG submission 192432) | Plant litter microbial communities from East Loma Ridge, Irvine, California - P1 T30 | ecosystem: Environmental > Terrestrial > Plant litter > Unclassified | place: USA: California... | reverse complement strand
CAAATTATATTCACCTGAAATCTCACCATAAAAAACAAAACGAGCCTCAAATGAGGCTCGTTTCATATATTATTTGGAGGCGAGGATCGGAGTCGAACCGACCTACACGGCTTTGCAGGCCGTATTCGCTCTAATAGAATCAAAGACTTAGCGGAGAACCGCACATTTCGCCGCTTGAGATCGCTCAATCAGTGCTCTGACCTTGTACAAACCCACACTAAATGCATTGTCAAGAATTGTCGGCGGAGCGCGAGAGCGCTACTTGATATATTGGCGCAGCAACAACATTATCCACACGCGCTGGCCGCCACGAAAGCCCGCGCCATTCAGCCGCCATACTATTCAGTACTTCCTCTGCGCCCCGATCAGCTGTTTTTTTGGCACACGACCTCAACATTAACACCATCGGGGTCAAGCACGTACGCAGCATAGTAGTTCGCATGGTAGTGCTGGCGGATACCTGGCGGACCATTGTCGCGTCCTCCTGCTGCCAATGCTGCTTGATAAAAGGCATCGACAAGAGAACGGTCTTCTGCTGCGAACGCAATATGAGTTCCTTTTCCGTGCAACTCTCCGTCATGCAACCATAGACAGGGGTAACCGTCCGTACCCAGGCCATGGCGGCTGCCCCCCGTCCGGGTGCGCTCTGGTCGAACGGTTATTATCAGCTCAAATCCAAGCGGCGCGAGCGCCCGCTCGTAGAAGAGCCGCGAGACCTCTGCATCTCGAACTGCGAATTCAATGTGGTCGATCAAGCTCACGTTTACCTCCCCCCTTTGATAACAAAAGCGCCTCGAATGATTGGGCGGCAAGTGTCGCAGCCGCCAGCAAGCGTGGGCGAGAAAGCCCAATCCGCGCTGTCGCCGAAAGGCCCCTTAGAGTGATGACAACATAATCTGCAAAAACTTTCGCATGCTTCGGATCGTGTTGCGAAATGAAGTGCTCAATAAAAGCTGCAGCCGCATCACCATGCGTTTTAGCCAACATCCGGGCTTCCTGATCATCCGCCCGCATGCCTTCGGTGACCATGCAGCCACGTTTGGTCTTGGATTTGCAGTAGATGCCGGTTGCGCGCATGATGAGCTCGCTAACCCCTTCAATCAGAGGCCGACCAGGCACCAATATCCCGGCGCTCGACAAACTTGTTTCATCGACGTATATGGCAAGACAACGCTCGAACAATCCTGCCTTGCTTCCGTATGCTGCATACAGACTGGGTGGATTGATATCAAGTGCGCGGGTGAGTTCGGCTACACCCACGGCATCGTACCCGTACTGATGAAACAGCTCCTTGGCGATTGCAACTCCCGCCTCGCGATCGAATGCGCGACGTGACGACTTGCTCTTCGCCTTACCGGCAGCTTCAAGCTCCTTTGCCGGTTCTTTTTTTCTGACCATGGCAATCCTGATGACGTATCGGACTGGAATTATACGACAGTCTGTAGTAATCACTAAAGCCGCGCTGCCCAGGGCTTTTCAACTCGCCGCAGGTCAATCACTGCAAGTGATCCACCGCCTCCAGGATCACTGCTGCCACTTCCTTCGGATGGGACAGCAGCTCGGTATGTCCACCATCGATCGTGGTGACCCTGGCATTGATACGTGCCGCCTCGCCCTGCTGGAGGGCGGCCGGGATCATCAGGTCCTTGCTGCTCAGGGCCCAGTACGAAGCCTTGGTCTTCCACGCCGCGTTGGTTACCTTGTCCTGTAGCACGCTGCCAAAAAGCGGCCCCTGGGACGACGCCAGCACGGCAGCTTCGGCCTTCGGCAGGTCACTGGCGAAGTAGGTGGCGTAGGTGTCGGGGTCGAGCCGCAAGTATCCGGCAGAGTCGGCGACCAGGCCGGCCTGCCAGGCCCCGGGCGGGTATGGACTGATCAGGTCGCTGATCGACTCGCCGTCGCCCGGCGCAAATGCGGCGACGTACACCAATGCGCCGACCTTGCCGTCGCCGCCCGCCTCGGTGATTACCGAGCCACCGTAGGAGTGGCCGACCAGGACAACCTTGCCGGTCTGGGCCTCGATGGCGCGCCGCACGATGAGCGCGTCTTCACGCAGGCTACTGCGGTTTAGCTGGACGGCCATCACCTTGACCCCTCTGCTTTGCAGCAATGGCGTAATACGAGACCAGCTGGAGCCATCCGCCCAAGCGCCATGCACCAGGATGGTGGTCACGTCGGCGACCGGCGCGGCGGCATGGACATCACCGGAGCCGCAACCGCTTATCGACAGCAGCGGCAAGACAAAAGCGGCGGCGGCAGCCAAGCGAGTCAGACAAGGTTGAAGAGGCATGTTTTTCCTTATTGAAGACCTACCAACCGATGGTAGGTCGATGGATAAAAATATTGCTGCGATCAGGCCTCAGGCACGTGCTGATGGACCGATCCACCCGAATAAGGGTGCACGGACAAGCAGGAACCGCTGCGACAGATCCCGTCGACCGTCCAGCCTGAGCGAGCACCAATCAGGTTTGCGACGCGCCACCGTCGGCAAAAAGTTCTACGCCGTTGATATAGCTCGCGGCGTCGCTGGCCAGGAACGCGACGGCCGAAGCGATTTCGTCCGGTTCGCCTATGCGTCCCAGCGGGCTTTTATTACGCAGGAAGGCCAGGCCTTCCTCGGCATGCTCGCCAAATGCTGTTCGTAGAGATTCGGTATTCGTCGGGCCGGGGCTGAGCAGATTGATACGAATACCCGAGCCCTTCAATTCCGTGACCCAGCTACGTACCATGTTACGGATAGCAGCTTTTGTCCCGCCGTAGATGCTCATGGTCGGACCGGGGTCCATCGAAGCGCTCGAACCAACGATCACCACGCTCGAACCGGCGCCAAGCAGCGGCAACGCCTCTTGAACCGTCAACACGACGCCTTTGACGTTTGTGGAAAACTGCTGATCCATCTGGTCTTCGGTGATCTGTCCCAATGGGGCATGGACTCCACCGCCGGCATTCGCAATCAAGACATCAATGCGACCGAACCGCTCGCGCACTTGCGCGTAGAGCGCCTTGAGACTGGCCGCCTGTCCCACGTCGGCCGCGAACCCTACCGTGGGGCCGCCGATCGCGGCCACCGCCTTGTCCAGGGCATCCTGACGCCTGGCGGTAACGACGACGACGGCGCCTTCGGCGGCCAATTGCTTGGCGATCGCGAACCCGATCCCGCTGCTGCCGCCAGTGACGACCGCGATTTTCTGCTTGAGGTGGAGATCCATACGCTTTTTCCTTGGTTGTTTGTAGTGAGCGCTATAATACATGTTTTAGCGATCGCTACATATAGACCGTTAAAAATTAGTAATCGCTACAAATAGTTGCCGCTACTCGGCTCGGCATTTACCACCACTTGATCTCGATAGGAATCGACACATGACCGATGCTTCCAAGCACTTGCCCTCTCTCGTCTCCGAGTCCGGGCAGTCCCTCGCGCCCGGCGCGCCCCTGCATGCCGGATCCGAGCCTCCCTTATCTCCTCTTTACGACGCGGCGACTCGCGATGACGACGAATTCAATCGGCGGTTCAGCCACGGCTTTCATACGGTGGACGGCCTGCAGATGCACTATGTCATTGGTGGACAAGGTCCTCGCACCCTGCTCTTCTTCCACGGCTTCCCGCAAAGCTGGTACGAATTCAAGGCGATCCTGCCCCACTTTCGCTCCGATCACACGGTGATCGCGATCGACCTGCCGGGCCTCGGCGACACGACCGGCGAGATCCGCAGTTTCGAAAAATTCGAACTGGCGCGTTACGTGCGTGGCCTGCTGGAGCATCTTGGGCGGGTTCGTGCGCTGCGTCTGGTCGCGCATGACTTTGGCTCGAGCCTGGCCTTTGCGTTTGCCGCCAGATACAGGGACGCCGTCGAAGGACTGTTTTTCATTGATTTTCCCGTCGTGGGAGGAACACTGAGTTTCGCGAAGCTCAAGCCGCTTTCCTTCCACTTCTCGTTTTTTCAGCAAAAGCCGCTGGCGGAGATTCTGGTCGAAGGCAGGGAGAGGCAGTTTCTTCAGTATTTTTTCGACGCCTTGACGCCTAACCCTGGAGCGATCTCGCTACAAGAGCTCGATGAGTATGCGCGCGTCTATTCGCGCCCCGGCATCTGGCGCAACGGCATGGAATGGTATCGGGCATGGCCAGCAGATGAGTTGGCAAACCGGAAGGCGATGGAGGACACACTGGCGATTCCAGTCCGGATCGTGACACAGTCTGCCTTGTTCGATGTCTTACTGGCCGCCGTCCGCGACGCCGCGCCGCTGGCCACCGGCATCGACGCCCCTGGCGCCGGGCACTGGCTGGTCGAAGAACGTGCAGGGCTTATCGTCGAGGAAGTCAAGAAATTCTACGGCGGCCCGGACTCCCGCTGACCAATACCCCTGGCACTATGGTCAGGGGCAGGCCTGTGGGCATAAGCTGCGCATCCATCTAACCTGGCTGCGGTGTCATGCGCTGAGGTTACTATTCGAGATCCGCATCGATGCGCTCGATCAGGCCCGCACCGTTGATCCTGATGCGGAGAGACCCGATCTCGTGTCCGAAGTCACCAGTGAAATCCATTCGCGCGATGGCCGAGAAATCGCCCTCCCGTTCAAGCGAGAGTAACTTGCTCATGGTTTTATAGCCGACAAAAAACTCCTGCAGATAACGACGGACGCCTTCGATCCCTACAAAGGCTTCCCCGACCGAAGCGTCCTCGATCACAGCCTTCGAACCGAACAGTGCCAACGTTCCTTCGACGTCGAAGGCGTTGGTGGTCTTGATGAATGTATCGACAATCTTGTCCATGACTACCCTTGAACGTCGACGATGGTCGTATCCGCAATGGTCTCGGCAAAACCATTGCCGAACAGTAGCGCAGGCGTCTGGAAGCCAGGGCGGTCCTCGCCCATCAGGACGCGGCGGCCTGCCTCTGCGGCCGCAATGGCTGTGAAGGTGTAGCCGTTGACCGTATCGAGGATCGAGCGCACGATATTGCCGTCTGAATCGGTAGCCTCGACAACCGCCTGATAGCGGTTTGCCTTGCGTTCCTGGTCACTTGGTCCATCCGGAAGCGTCGCAAGGTCACCCTGCGGAAATCCGGCCCCTGTCAGGTGGACGAACGCCTCGATGTCAGGAACGCCCGTGGCGCGCCAGATCGTGATGAGATCGGGAAGCGTTACCTGGAAGCAGTCGACTGGCCCCTTGCCGAAGTCGAGTTTCCTGACCGCCCCGGCGCTTCGCGCAACAAGCGCGCCGCCGACGCGCGCAAGGGTTTCGGCAGTCACGCTGCCCATCGCGCTGACGGCCGAGCCGCGCGACAGGCCGCCCGCGATGTGCATGCCCAAGCTGATGCTGGATGGGTCGTTCGTTCTTGCAACGACGTGGCCGGCAAGACAACCGAGCATCGCGACGCTACCGCCGCTGCCCGGCAGGAGCATCACGCCCGCAGCTCTGGCCTGCTCGTCCAGCTGTTCGGCCAGGCGATAGCTGTCGAGTTCTGCTGCAACATCGAGATAATGCGCGCCATTGCGAATGCTGGCTCTCATGAGGACATCGGCAGTCTTTGAAAAAGGTCCCGCGCAGTTGAGCAGGACACCGACGCCGCTGAACGATCGATCGACCGCAGCGATGTCTTCCAGGGAAAAGTCCCTGTATTCCATGTCGAGACTTGCAGCGAGTGTTGCGAGCGCCGTTTCATTGCGCCCTGCCACGATCAGCGGTGTGCCCGCCGCCGATGCATGTTCGGCCGCCATGCGCCCGGTGTAGCCGGTCGCACCATAGATCATCAGTTTTTTCATATCAGTGCTGCCATTCCTTGTAGACGAATTCGAGGCTGTAGCCGTCGGGGTCGCGAACCTGGGCCGCGTAATAGCGCGGGTCGTAGTGCAGTTGCGGGCCGGGCGGGTGGATCTCGGTGGCAGCCGCAGCGAGTGCCGCCGCGAAGGCCGCGTCGACCGCATCCCGGCCATCGGCGATGAAGCCGATGTGCGCGGCGCGCCCTTCCACCGTGCCAACGCGGAGCCAGAAGAACACGCGGCCGTTCGCCCCGAAACCCTTGAGATCGGGATGGCCGGCCGGGCCCTGCCGGCCGTCGTAGTCGATCACGTGCGCGATGCCGAGGGGAGCGAGTGCCTTCTCATAGAAGGCGACAGAGCGACCGATATCGCTGACGGACAGAAAAACGTGGTCAAGCATGATGTCTTCTCCTCAATTCAGATCATGTATCCGCCAGCCACTTCGATGTTCTGGGCATTGATCCAGCGGTTCTCGTCGGACAGCAAACCGGCGACGACACCGCCGATCTCTTCCGGCTCGCCAACCCGGCCAAGCGCAGTCTGATCCGCAAGCAATGCCTCAAACGCATCGCTCAACCCGCCGCCAAGCTCAGTGCGGATCGCGCCCGGAGCGATCGAGTTCGCCCGTATCCCGCGCGCGCCGAATTCCTTGGCCATGTAGCGCGTGAGAACTTCCAAGCCGCCCTTGAACGCGGCGTAAGGCGCAACGCCTGCAGTGGCGACGCGGCTCGTCGCGCTGGTGATGTTGACCACGTGGCCGCCGGCTTGCATGAGCGGCAGGAGCGTCTGCGTCAGGAAAAAGGGGCCTTTGAGGTGGACGTTGAACAATCCGTCGAACTGCTCCTCGGTGACCTCGGGGATCGGGGCATACAAGCCATAGCCGGCGTTATTGACCAGAACGTCGAATGTCTCCCTGTGCCAGACCGCCTTGAGCTGTGCCGACACAGCATTACGGAAATCCGGAAACGATCGGCTGTCGCCGACGTCGAGCTTCAGAACGACGGCCTTGCCGCCGAAGGCGGCAATGGCCTCTGCCACCTCGCTCGCCTTTTCCGGACTGCCGTTATAGGTGACGATTACACCCATCCCGCGCCTGGCGCATTCGAGTGCTGTGCTGGCCCCGATGCCGCGGCTGCTTCCCGTTACGATCACAATCTTCATGAATTTCTCCGGTGTATGTGGTGAATCGATGATAGGACTGCCGACCAGCGGGTGCCGGTCATTTTCTGCCCGATGCTTGCCTATTTCTGCTTTTCGATTGCACGCCAGAATGGCCGATGTTAGTGTGGGACCATGGAACAGCAATTGCAGGAACTAAGAGTGCTCGCCGCACGGGCCGAGAATCGCCGTACTGAGACCGGCATACCCCGTGTCGCCATGGTCCAGGGAGAAATTCCTGAGCACGCCCTTGCGGCTGTCTACGCCCCCATGGTCAACTTGATCCTCACCGGATCAAAAACGATGACGGTAGGCGAACGCACCCTCCACTATGACCCGGCAACTTACTTCGTCATGTCCGTGGATCTCCCGGCCATCGGGTCCGTTCATCCTGCAGCGACGGGCGAGCCCTACCTCGCCGTCAGCCTGACGCTCGATCCGGCCATCGCCGCCGCCCTCATCCAGGACGCGGCCCCGCAGACAGGCGGCATGCAGCCGGGTTCCGGCTTCTCGGTCGCGCCGGTTAACCGGGAACTGCTCGACGCCTGGGTCCGGATGCTGCGCCTGATTGACCGGCCCGACGAAATACCGGTGCTCGCTCCGGCCTATGAGCGGGAGATACTGTTCCGCGTACTTCAGGGACCGCTCGGATGGATGTTGCGGGACATCGCTTCTCCAGACACGGCGCTGTCACGTATTTCCGTCGCAATTAACTGGATACGTCGCAATTTTTCTCAGCCGATGAGAGTAGAGGCGCTGGCCGAAATGGCGGCATTGAGCGTGTCGGCGTTTCATCGCCACTTCAAGTCCGTGACGGCCCTGAGCCCGTTGCAATACCAAAAGCGCATCCGTTTGTTACATGCACGATCACAATTGATCTCGGGGCAAGGCAGCGCGACATCGATCGCCTTCGGCGTCGGTTACGAAAGCCCAAACCAATTCAGCCGCGAGTATGCCCTCCTGTTCGGCCTTCCTCCCTCCAAGGACCTGGCGCAAGCAGCCCAGCTACTCCGGGGCACTTAGCAGGGCCACGCACGTGCAACGGGCATCTGCCAGGCAAACCGAGAATCAACGAAGATCGGCAAGACATGCGCCGTCGTTGTCGCTCGGGCATATGATGCAGGCACATCCTCACTAATAGCGAACGCTATATATCACTTGCATCCTCCCTGGTCATCGCCTATAGTGATCCAGTTATAGCGATCGCTATAATAAATCATAATCAGGGATATGCATGTCTACTCAAACAACGCCAACCGGCATCGACCGTCTCGTCATCGAAAGCGCAATCCGTCGTCTGCTCGCACAATATGCGCTCAACCTCGACGATGGCAACGTCGATGCAAACGCGGAACTTCTGGCGCACACCCGGCTCAAGGTCATCGACGCCTATGTCAGCGGCGCCGACAGCATCGCGCACTTCCTGCGCACGAACCTCCAGTACCACGCCGACAACACGCCACGGACGTGGCATTCGGTGTCGAATGTCCTGATCGAGATCGACAGCGACACCAGCGCCAGGTCCGTCAGCTACTTCACCGTCCACCAGGAAGCGCCGGGGCTGCCGCTGCAACCGATCGTCACCGGCCGTTATGTCGATACCTTCGAGCTGCACGACGGCGCCTGGCGTTTCGCATCGCGCGAAATCGATCCCCGTCTGTTCGGCGACGTCAGCCACCATGTCGCCCCTGCCGCTGGCGCGCCCAATTGAGAGGCCTACGATGACCCACAAGCGGCAGGCATTGGTCACCGGCGCCAACAAGGGCATCGGCCTGGCCATCGCCCGAGGATTGGCACAGGCCGGCATGTCGGTCTGGATGGGTGCGCGCGACCGCGTGCGGGGCGAACAAGCGGTACGCTGCCTGCAGGCGGAAGGCCTGGACGTTCGCCTGCTCGAGATCGATGTGGCCGACGACGCCAGCGTGCGACGTGCAGCCGGGATCGTCGGCGATCAAACCGGTGCACTCGATGTGCTGGTCAACAACGCGGGCATCATCGTCGCCCCGACCACGCCACCGAGCGAACTGCGGATCGAGGACGCCAAGGCGACGTTTGAAGTCAATCTGTTCGGCCCGATCCGGGTCACGCAAGCATTCACTCCCCTGCTCAAGGCAGCGCGGCAGGCGCGCGTGGTCATGATGAGCAGCGGCGTCGGCTCGCTGGCGCTGGTCACCGACCCGACCTCGATTTATTCGAGCGTCAACCTGCTGGCCTACACGGCCTCGAAGGTCGCCCTCAATGCCGCGACCGTGTCCTTCGCCAAGGAACTCGAACCGTTCGGCGTCAAGGTCAATGCGGTCGAACCGGGTAATGTGCAGACCGACCTGAACGGCAACTCCGGCGTTCTCACGACCGAAGAAGGCGCCGCGACCGCGATCCGCATGGCGCTGATCGGCCAGGACGGGCCGACCGCCGGATTCTTCGGCAGTCACGGCAGGCAGCCCTGGTAGTCCGGCCGTAACTACGCCGTTATCACCACACCCTCCCCGCCATGCGGCCTGTCTGCATCTCGGGATGCAGCCGGAACAGGTCGACAATCCAGTCGACGAACAGCCGGACCTTGGCCGTCATGTGCGGGTTGTGCGGATACATCGCGTGCACCGGCAAGGGATCGCTGCGCCAGTCTTCGAACAACAGTTCCATGGGATCGGTGACCGCTGCATTGATCAGGAAGGCCGGCAACTGGACGATGCCCAGACCGGCGAGGCCGGCGCTGAGATACGAGCCAGCATCATTGACGGACACCGGCCCCGGCGGCTGCAGGTCGACCCGTTCGCCGCCTCGGACGAAAGTCCACGGGAAGGCGCGTGCCTTGCTTGACGAGAAATACGCCACGCAGCGGTGATGAATAAGCTGATTCGGATGCACCGGCCGGCCGTGCTTCGATAAATAGGCCGGCGTGGCCGCGGTGACAAAGCCGAGCAGGCCGATGCGGCGCGCAATCAGGCCCGAGTCAGGCAATTCGCCGAAGCGGATCGCACAATCGACGCCCTCCTCGATCAGGTCGGCCTCGCGGTCCCCGCATGCCAGTTCCACCGAGATGTCGGGGTAGCGATCGAGGAACTCCGGCAATGCCGGGATGATCACGCTCTGCGCCAGGCTGCTGGCGATATCGACTCGCAAGCGCCCGCCCGAGCGCATGCGGTTGAACGACAGCGACTCCTCGACCGCGCTGACGTCGGCCAGGATGCGCACGCACTGCTCGTAATACGCTGCGCCTTCGGCTGTGACGCTGGTATGACGGGTCGTACGGTGCAGCAGCTTGACCGCCAGATCGGTCTCCAGTTGCTGGACCAGCGACGATACCGTCGCCTTCGGGATCTGCATGATGTCGGCCGCGCGCTTGAAGCCGCTGGCCTGCACCACGTGGACGAAAACGCTCATCGCGTGCAGTTTGTTCATTGCGTTCTACCATCGTACAGATTCATGGATTTTCCATCCAGCCGTGACGGGTTTATCCCGTTTTCCATCCTGCATATCATCGTCAGCTTGATGCAACGGTTCATTTGAGGTGACAGGAGATATGGATGACGCCTGATGCGATTATTGAGAATGCGAAAGCCGATCCGGCACAAGTAGTTGTGCGCCCACTCACGGTCCAGGGCGAGCGCGGGCCGCTGGCTGCGCGCCTGTATCGTGCCGCACGGGCCGGTGCGCGCCGGCCCGGCCTGATCGTATATTTTCACGGCGGCTGTTTCATCGGCGGCAACCTGGACGACGCCGACGCCTTCCTGCGCCAGCTCGCCGCATGCAATCCCGAGCAGGCGATCCTGTCGGCCCGCTACACCCTGGCGACCGAACGGCCGTTTCCCGCCGCATTGGAAGACGCCTATGCCGTCTTGCAGTGGGCAGACAAGAACAAGATCAGACTGGGCTGGGATGGCGCCCGGCTGATGGTGGCCGGCATTGATGCCGGCGCCAATCTTGCGGCGGCATCGGCCCGGATCTGCCTCGATCGCAGAGGACCGGCACTGGCCGGCCAGATCCTGCTCATGCCGATGCTCGACGGCGCCCTGGGCACGCGCTCGATGCGCCAGAACGCCCTCAGCGGCCCCCTGGCCGGTGCGGCCGGATTGTGCGCCGCCGGCTACCGCTGTTATGTGCCGTACCCCGGCGAGCGCTGCCATCCTTATGCGTCGCCGCTGCATTCGAGCCGACTCGAGAACTTGCCGCCCGCCCTGATCCTGTCGTCGCAGGACGATCCCCTGCGTGACGAGGGGGAGCAATACGGCATGAACCTGATCGCACGCGGCGTGCGCACGACGGTCAGGCGCGTACCCACCGCAGATGGCGGCCCGCGGTGCTTTCGCCAGAACAGCATCTGCGCCAGCGCGGTCGATGCCGAAATTGCCGCCTTCATCGACAGCGGCGCCAAGGCCGCCATCACGGCGCACGCAGGGCACGGATGACGGCAGCGCCGCGGCCTGCGCACCCCAATGCCACACATGCAGCCAGGACGGCGATGGCGGCAGCACCAAGATAGGCTTGCGGCATGCCTGCAATGACCTGCCCCGGCCGCGCGCCGACAGCCTGGATGGCGGCGACGATCGCGATGCCCAGCGCTCCGCCGATTTGCTGGTCCATCTGCAAAAGACCCGAGGCCGAGCCGGCATCCTGTTCCGGCACCGCATGCATGATGGCCATCGTACCGGGAGCAAACACCAGCGCGATGCCGGCCGCGTGAACCAGCAGCGGCAGCAGCACGCCATGCATATAGCGGCTGTTTTCGTCCAGGGTGGCGAACAGCGCCAGGCTTGCCCCGACCACGAGACTGCCGGCCACCAGCAGGACGCGCGTGCCGAAGCGCGCCACCAGGGACGGCACGAAATGCGCGATCACAAACACCGTGGCCGTGAGCGGCACATACGCAAGGCCTGCCATCAGCGGGCTAAGGCCAAGCACGCGCTGCAGATACTGCGCCAGCATGAAGAGCATCGAAAAGTGCATCCCGACGACCAGGGCCATCACTATCAGGCCGGCGAGCCGGTGGCGGTTGCGCAGCAGATCCAGCTTGAGCAAGGGCTCCGGGTGCCGGTTCTCGATCTTGATGAAGGCGGCAAACAGCACAGTCGCCACCACGAACGACGACAATGTGGGCAAGGTCGCCCAACCCGCTTCTGCGGCATGGATGAAGCCGAACACCGCTGCGACCGAGCCAAAGGTGGCGCTGAGGGCGCCGCCGATATCGAGCCGCGCTGGTTTGACCGCAGTCTCGGCGACGAGGTGTTTGATCAGCAGCACGACGACAATGCCGACCGGGACGTTGATCAAGAGCGACCAGCGCCATGACAGGAACTCCGTGAGCATGCCGCCCAGTATCAGGCCGGCCGACGCCCCGACCGACGATACGGCAATGAACAGAGACATGCCGCGCGCACGTTCGGCCTCGTCGCGCGCCATGAGCATGACCAGCGCTAACACGCTCGGCGCCGCGAGCGCCGCACCAACGCCCTGGAGCACCCGGGCCAGGATCAGGATGGAGGGCGTTTGCGCGAGGCCGCCGAACAGCGAGGCGACAACGAACACGCTCAGGCCGACGCGAAAGGCGCGCACCTGGCCGATCATGTCGCCCAGCCGGCCGCCAAGCAGCAACAGACCGCCGAACGCCAGCGCGAACCCGTTCGGCACCCAGGACAGCGCGGCCGGCGAAAAACCCAGGTCGTACTGCATACGCGGCAGCGCCACGATGACGATCAGAAAATCCATCGTCAACATCAGCTGGGCGGCCAGCACCACCCATAGCGCGCCTGTGCGTCGTTGTGGGGTCCCGGCCGGGCTCAGTGTTTCGCTGTTCGCACTCATATAGCATCCTTCGTCCGAAATTTATGTATCGACCACTATATAGTGCGTACAGTCAGCTGGCAAACAAAATATAGCAGTCGCTATAAATCTTGCGCGGACGACGGGCGGCGGGTATCATGCAGCGAGACGAGGAGAACACAGAATGAAGGCAGTACGCCAGCGCCGACCGGCGTTCGATCGGGAACGCGGTGTCGAAATCGCGGAAGTGCTGTTCCATGCGCGTGGGTATGACGCCGTGAGCGTGGCCGACCTGACGCAGGCACTGGGGATCGTGCCGCCAAGCCTGTACGCCGCCTATGGCAGCAAGCTGGAACTGTTCGAGCGGACCTTGCTGCACTATGTCCAGCACAATTCCCTACCGTTCGAGCAACTGCTCGCCGAACCAGGCGCGCCCGCCGATGTCCTCACCGGCCTGTTTGTTGCCTCGGCACGGCATTGCACCGCCGATCCTCAGCGGCCCGGCTGCATGGTGACCGAGGCAATGCGCGCCGACGACGAACAGGCGGCCGCCATCGCCTTGACGCTGGCCGAATACGGCACCGGTCTCTTGCGTGCCTATGTGGCCGCCCACGCACCCGCTTCCGAGGTCGAGCGCATCCTCGACTACCTGCTGCTGACCCTGCGCGGCATTTCCTCCTATGCCTGCCTTGGCTACTCGCAGGAGAAACTGGTCAACTGCGCCAGGATCGCGGGAGGCGCGCTGAATACAAAGTTCGCCAGCATGGATCCAGCCGCAACCATGCCTGCCTGAACGCCACCGAGTGGCTCTCATGTATCGAATATAGTGATCGCTATAAAAATTTGCCCACTGGGCAAATTTATGTAATGATCGCTATAAAGCGTCGCCGACGCTTTCGCACAGGAGAAAACACATGTCATTTCAGGGCAAGATTGCCGTCGTTACCGGCGGGTCGTCGGGCATCGGTTTCGCGATCGCGAAGCATCTGGTCACCCAGGGCGCCACGGTCGTCATTACGGGTCGCCGCCAGCAGCAACTGGACGACGCAGTCGCGTCCATCGGCGGCAGAGTAACCGCCATCAGGGCCGATACCGGCAATCTCAATGAACTGGCCAAGATGTACCGCGACATTGAAGCAGCCCACGGCCGCATCGACGTCCTGGTGGCCAATGCCGGCACCGGCGACATCGCGGTGCTCGGAGAGCTGACCGAGGAGCATTTCGACCGCATCTTCGATACCAACGTCAAAGGGGTCACATTCTCCATCCAGGGCGCACTGCCGCTGATGCCGCAGGGTGCTTCGGTAGTGATCATCGGCTCCACCGCATCGGTGGACCCGGGCCCGGGCCTGAGCGTCTATGGCGCATCGAAGGCCGCGCTGCGTAATCTGGTGCGTAGCTGGATCCAGGAAATCAAGCCTTATGGCGTCCGCATCAATATCG
>Ga0265780_10006815_pt1 | contig 14124 bp, 11 predicted proteins | sample P1T30metagenome_FD_192432 | JGI IMG/M metagenome (GOLD analysis project Ga0265780, IMG submission 192432) | Plant litter microbial communities from East Loma Ridge, Irvine, California - P1 T30 | ecosystem: Environmental > Terrestrial > Plant litter > Unclassified | place: USA: California... | reverse complement strand
TTGAACCCTTTCTTTTTCTCCAACATCGCCTTCCCACGAGCGATCAACGCCGTCTCATCGCGCTGGGAAATACCAGCCTGAATGGCTAGTTTCCTGCAAGCCAGACGCACCACTTCGTTGTAGTCGTATGAGTGCATTCGCGGGAGCCTGGGGTCTTTAGGGTTGGGCCTCGACTCGAATGCAAGACATTCAAGGTCGTTCTTGTTCAAGCAGAAGTACTTCTCGGATTTGGATACATTGATACACGTTGTCTGGGATGCGTTCAGCGTTTCGGGATTTCGCCGTTTGTTACGATAGATCCAGTTCTTCCAATTCCGCTTCCTCTGCGTAGGCGTATCCATTGGTTCCAGCAATGCTGCTCTTAATGTCGCGTCATGGTCAGCGTCTTGTCTGGCTCTTTTCGCGGTGGCTTCGCGTTCCGCGGGAGTTGGAGTCGGCGTTTTGGGTTCTGTTTTGACTGGTATACTGGCAGGTTTGCCCCATTGTTCCTCCATCACTGCTTTAATTGCCGCTTCATGATGAGCTTGTTCTCTGGCTCCCCATGGGGTGAGGGTCGGCGTCGGCGTTTTGGGCTCTACTTTGACTGGTATACTAGCACATCCAACTTCCTTCTTCGATGACACGGGGGTTGTCGGGGGCTTAGGCGCTATCTTGACCGGTACAACGGCAGCGTTGAATTCCCTGCGCGATGGCACGGGGTTGGTCGGCTCGTCGTCACTATCATCGGGTGTGGCTGGGCGTTTGCGTTTGGACGCTTTCGCTACTGTAGGAGAAGCTTCTACCTCGCTCTTCAATGCAAAAGGCTCGGACTTGATGTTGATGGCTGAAGAAGGTGGGGTGAGTAGCTGGGGTGCTAGGGTAGGCGAGGTGGGTTCCTCCTTGATGAGGGGTTGTGACGTTTCCTTCACCATTTTGGAATCGCGGCGATGGAGTGGCATGTTGAGTGGGTGCAAAAGAGCGTTACTTAAAGAAGAAGCAGTAAGACACTTGCACGATGTCTTTGGGAGAAATTCAAGACATGTAAGACAATGCGATAAAGCTACTCTAGGAATAAAGACATTGGCAACTGTGCCTCTTATCAGCTTGCCTTCCGAACAAGGGATGGATTTGCTGCACAATGAGGGGTAAAGTACCAAAACAGTTATCTTGGATGCCACGTCAAGACGCATTGAGATATTGGTAAACTACTCCAACTAGCAATATCGAGATCCTTCGGCATGATGGTGGTGCACTAGTACGACACGAGTCTGGTAGTATTCCCGTCAAAGTCCCGATAACACCCTTACCTAGGTACTCACGGAACCGGATTCGCTGCATGAAACTTGGGGTCAAGATTGGGAAACTTGATTTAACGACAGTCTAGTAGCCACTCCAGTTATGCTGAAAATTTGGGTCATCCCCATACTTCTCCCACATCAGCCTATCCTCCTCATCCTCGCGCATCCGCCTGAGTTCGTCTGGTCGCATCGATTCTTTGTAGCGTGCAAAGACGTCTCCCATACCCCCACCTTTGCATACCTCGAGGTTGTCGTAATTACTAGAGAGTGTTAGATTATTGCAGCTGCTATGTGTATCGGTCGCTTACCCTCTGGCGTGTTTATCGGCAAACAGCTTCTTCCCTTTGGCGAAGAATTCCTCCTCATTCTCCTGCGATATACCAGCGAGCATAGCTTCTTTCCGAAAGGCCAGCTTTCCGCAATCATCCCATTTGTATTGGCGCTGGGGCATCTGGTTGTAACTGTTCACGCTAGGGCGATGTGGGATGCACTTGAGCTCATCTGGCTTCAGGTCGAAGAATGACTTCGCGTTTTTGACGTTTACAGTCTTTCCTAGCTCGCCGGAAGTAAGTGTCTCGTCCGTCTGGTTGTTGGATACCCAATCTTTCCAGTCCTTCTTGCATTGCGCGACCAACTTCTTCTTCTCTTTCTCGGCTTTCTTCGCGTCGGCAGCTTCTTTCCTCTTCGCAGCGTTTGCGGCTTTGACTGCGGCCTCTTCCTCTTTCTTCTTAGCAGACGCGAGCTTTTTCGCAAGCGCTTCTTCGGACTCTGCTGCTTTCTTGGGTGTTCTCGGTTCACGGGAGGCTTGGCCTTTCCTCGCTACCTTTGCGGGCGTCTTCGTTTCGGCGTCATCGTCGTCCTGTGCCGGTCGCTTGAGGTTGGGCGTTTGTGTTTGTTCAGCTGGTTTCGGCGGCTCGACCGACGTCTCTTCGATACCCGTTACTTTGGGCCCGTGCTCATCGGATTCCGGAGGGGGAGTATGAAGTTGCTGACGGCTCTCCATTGATGACGCCATCGCTGTATCGGAGGTCATGATAACATTCGAGAGGTTTAAAAGCGGCTTTGGAATAAATAGAGTAAGGTTTCGATGGGCCTGAGCGGAAGGCCTACGGGGCTAACCAGATAGAAAGTGTCAACTTGGTGAGGATACAATCGAAATTGGAAGCTAAAATTACAGGTACCAGATGTGGCATTTGAAAACATATATACCGCGCACTGCGTTCCGATCAAGAGACACTGCAGCTGTGTCAACCTTATCGCATGGGGCTACAGGTGGGGTGGTGCCCGTGCCGGAGCCGTTTCCGTGGCTACGTCACCCCCACCCCATTACCCCTGATGTCCCCACCATGTACCCTCCTCGTCACCAACCCTGAAACCGCTGGCACCTACCTCGATGATCTGAAACACCATTTATGCAACCGTACTTGCATCAACGATTTGTGCACCTCCAAAGCCTCCGGCGGATTAAAATGTTGCCAGCACTACCTAGGTATGCTAGCTAGTGTAAAGATGATGTCGCGCAGTGTTACCAAGGTATATTCATTTTTCCGCTGATCTTGTAGCGACGTCAGCGCAAGTGTGCCCGCTTCCAGTATGCATTCCATGATGAAGAATCTGTTGCAACGAAAGTAAAGATCGCGATTGAGAAGCTATAGCGACAGCTCGATGAGTACTACTATACAACTAGGCAGGTCTAAACGGGTATACAAGCAACAGACGGCAGAAAAGAACGAGAAACCATGAGTATCGCATCAGCGCATCACCTCATCACCTCCCACCCATCAACTCAACTCCCTCAAGCTCTCCTCAACATTCTCCCAAGCCTTCGGCGACATAATCAAGCTCAACCAATACCCCCCTGCATGATCCCTCCCCAGAATATGCACCAACAGCCTATTCGCCACATTCGGTTTCCTACTCGAGCAATGATGAAACGCAGGCATACCAGGCGGATTACTTCTCCCCTCCCTCGTATCCCCAGCCCTCACAACCGCAGGCCCAAAGTCGACAGTAGAAAAGAACTTGGCTTTCGACCAATCGGTAAAAGGCACCAACATCGCATCTGCGTCGCTGTAGAGAAGCGTAGATGGGTCGCCGGAGATGCGCTGCTCGCGGATGCTGGCGAGGACTTGGCCTTCGGTTGCTTGGGCGAGGAGGCTTTGTCTGTTGTGCAGGGCGGTGGGACCGAGGGGCCCGATGGACATGTCTGGGGTGACGAAGATGAAGCCTGGGACGAGCATGTTTTGCATGTACATACCTTTTGCGTTGATGAGGTCGGGGAGGCGGAAGCGCGCGTTCATGGCGTGGAGGGCGGTTAGGGGGCGGGGTGATGGGAGGGATGATGCGATGCAGCGGAGAGTCCATGCTGTGAGGATGTCGCCATCGCTTATGAACGGTTTCTCGTCTAGGCCACTGTCGTTCTTTTGCGTGGGGAGATCTTTCTCGGCCGCCGCCCGCAGTTTTGCTACGACGTCCTTGGGCAGGTAGATCGTCTGTGACTTTGGAGCAGGGCCGGTAAGCATATCCCACGCGAACCTCGCCCCAAATTTGACCATACTCAGCCCTTTGAGCTGTTTGGCCTTGAGTATGTACTCCTCTGCCGGCTGAGTCGCGTTGTCAGTCAGTGCACGTAGCGCATCTTCCTGCGCACCCAATACAGGCGGTACTTCGGACTCTTTCCCGGCTAATACCAGAGACCAGGCGCGCAGGAGGTTTTGGTTGCCGATTACGTCCATCAGCGTATGGGGCCAGGAGAGCCCCACGAGCGTCGCATCAGTAAAAGAGGTGATATGAACTGAGATCTGTGGCGTATCTCCAGAGGTAAGGTCATCCAACGTCATGGGCGCGTCGGAGCGAGCAGCCAGGTCGTTGAACTCCGTGGGCCCTGGACATGTCACAACGGCTCCGTTGGCTTTGGGAAGCTTCTTGCCCAGTTCGTGTTCTTCGATGGAAGTGTTGATGGTGACATGGCTGTACGAGAAGGCGGGTCGCGCAGATGTGAACTGGCGTGGCACGTGGATCTCTAATGCGCCCTTGTCCTATCGTCCAACTTGTTAGCCGTCCTACTTCTACTAAGAGAAGAGCCATGGGATGCTACTCACGTTGAGTCTCAAGCGGCCTCCGAGCTTCCTCCAGTCCCCGGTCTCCAGGAGCTTTGCTAGAGAGGACTGGAGCTTGTCTGCATCAAGAACGTCGTTGAAGCATAGTGTCCACGCAATTATGATGCTACGAAAGGTCTTGGTGTCATCTAGTCCATGCACTGGGTAGACGTCGTCGTCTGCATATGGGTCTGGTGTATCATTGGACGGTGGGGAAGACTGTTTCGTGAATCGCTTGAGGAAATCCATTGCCGAGACGCTAAGTTTGGGAACTGGGGAAAATGGGCGACAATGATCGTTATTCGTGATGCTATCTACTTCGCTCCTCTGCTTTTATTACAGTCAGAGAATGCTTGGCCAAACACGTGTTCGGAAGACGGATTCATTGGTAGCCGGAGAATATGTTGTTATCGTGGTATCAAAATAGGGGCTCGCTAGATCGGCGCCTCATCTCCAGATTCTCTGTCTCAGGTAAAACTAGCCGCACGTGCCAACACTACAGGCGATCGGATGACGGACACTAGCGATCCGCCTACGTTCCAAACCACGCATCGACCTCGTCGCCTGTGGCAAGCTCGTCGTCGTCGTCGTCGTGGATGGCTTCAACTCTGCCATGCCTGCGCCTGAACCGCCTCCCTCTCACCCGCGTCGTAGACTCATTCCGCTTCCGCAATGCCAGTCGCTTCGCAACCTCATTTGCCTCGACCAGACTGACCAGCTTCCTCTTCTGCCCTTGATTCTTCTCGGCAAACTCCTTGCAGACTTCCCACACCTTTGTCGTAGCATCGCGAGTATCTCGGGACTTTTCGACGAAGGATTCTGGACGTCGTGAAAGCACGTTAGTATTCACGTTCCCGATACCAAGATGTCTGTGGCGACGATTTTGCCCTGCGTCGCTGGGAGGCGGAGGGTTGCTGAAGACCTCTTGAGCCAGATATGTATCTTCTGCCATCTCAAACGGCGTACGTCCTGATGCGTTCTCACGGAAGAGAAGGTCAGGACGGCATTGGAGCATGACGCGCAAGACTTGATCAGTACCACGCCGTACGGCAAGATGGACAGGCGTGTCGCCCTCGCCATTGACGATACTGAGGTCGTCGCCTTTGTTGAGCTCGAAAAGAAGTTTGAGAATATTTTCGTGGCTCTCCGAGTTATAACTTGTTGAGTTGTGGGGAAGAGCGACGTGAAGCCAGCGTGCAAGAGGTGTAGCTGCGCCAGGAGCCGCCGTTGTGCGTTCGGTGAACAGGCTAGAGAGAAGGCGAGTGTCGATGAGCGCCAAAAGCTCGCGGAGCTTTTCTATGTCTAGCTGGTAGTTCAAATGTTTGTGCAGGATTGAGTGGATAATGTTCGCTCCGGTGTTGTCGCGTGTGGTTTGATCGGCACCAGCTTCCAGAAGAACCTTCACCATTTCGACACGGTGCTGAGAGAAAGCAAGCTGCAGGGGCGTCATGCCATTCGCAGAACGATGTCCAATCGCCTTGGGATGAGTTTTGCATAGATGTCGAAGCAGGCTCACCGACTCTTCACCCTCCTTGCCCAGAACCACCGAATGGAGCAGTAGATGCGAGCGTAGGTCGAGCCACTTTGTGATAGACGACTGTAGGCCGCCTTGGGTCTTCGCCAGGTTCTGGATGCGAATATCGTCTCGATGACTGTCCGCAAACTCCATATAACAGCGCAAAGCGGTGTCACTAGCGAACCACTCGACGCTCTCCAAACTTGTGTAACGAGCGGCATGAAGTAAAGGCGGATGCTTCGCCCCAACTGCTTTCGTCTGGGTCTCTCTCCCTTCATTCGCCCAGTCCGCTCGCTTCCTGCCGTGCACCGATAGCCCTTGGTAGTACTTTGGCTTCACGGGTATCTCGATGCCGCTCTTCTTCACAAGATCGTCCAAAGGAATGCCAGCCCCAGTGTTCTTGATGATGATTCCTAGCAGGCGGGTACGACTCAAGCGGATCGCGTACCAGAACTCGGCTTCGTCGAAACGGAAGAACCTCGGTGCAGTCTCATCGTCGAGTTCGGTGTTGTGTTGCGTGTACTCCTGAGCTCTGGCGATCAGGAATTGTAGTAGATCGGCATCGTCTAGATAGACTGCCAATTGGAACAGACTATGCGGCCGCACATCCTCGGGGATCTTGACGGGTACCGGGTTACCACTAGACGAGTCCAAAGGCGGTTGACCACGGAGGCTGCTTGAGAGCTCTGGGTGTGGAAGCCAGGGTGAGACCGATGCAGCATCGTGTTCGAGAAAACGGAACGCCGGGCACGTCCACGACATCATCTTGAGTGGCGTCACATTGCTTTTGACTTGACTCTGCACCTCTCCAATGTTCTCAATAGTGAAGCAATCATCCACAATCTCAGCGTAGATCTCGAAATCATCCTCACCATCGTCACTGCTACCGTCGTCATCATCTCGGGGCTGGAGACTGTGTTTGACCAATGGCTTCTCTTCGGGCACATATTGCGCATGTGCAATCTCCAAGACAGCACGAGCGATTCCATAGTGCTTCCGCAGAATGGCGATAGAGAACGGCGAGTAATCCTGCGAGTTCTGAACAGCGATTTGCAGGGGAGTCTGATTATCTCCCCACATCGACAAGGTAAGCTCTTTGATCGTCGGAAGATCGCCATCCCAGCAGGCTTGGAACAACTTGAGGTAAGCTTCCCGTCGTTCGTCGGTCAGGTCAGAAAGCCGGAAGGTGAGCAACGGATTCCACGGCTTTGGAGGGTCAGGTCCATAGCTACCATAATTGTACTGTTGTGGTGGGGGTATCCTGATTTCGGTATCTGGATGCAGCTCTTTGAAGGTCTTCGCCTGTCGTCTGAGCAGCTCTGACTCCAATGCTTCGAACTCTTTCAATAGCGCCTGGACAGCCGACTTCTTCTCACTCGTACCCTCGGGTTCTTTCTGAGACTGTTTCCACTTCTCGTGGCTCTCCAAGTCTTGTTCGTAGATCCGTTTGGCGCTGTCGATCTGATCACTCACCATCCAATGAGCGTAGGTACCCGGTTCGAGTCCTCCAAGATATTCAGTATCTTCCTTGAGCGGTACTGGGGCGAATTGCTCGGACCGCCGGTAGTTATCAATGCGGTCCACCCAACCTTCGGAGCACAACCACCCATCTTGGCCATCAACTTTGCCCTTCTCGATAAAGGTCTGTAGTTTTCGCACATTGTACCGAACAATATCCAAAAGGGTGCCCGTATCGTTGTCGTGTGTGTTGTTGCTTTTGTCCAGCGCGCACCAAGCTTTGGGAGTAAGACTGTTGATGTCTGCTCCAGCATCCAGAAGCTTCAAGACTATCGACAATGCCTCATAACGAAGTGCAGTAAATACAGGCTGCTCGACGTTTTCTCTGAACGCTTTCTGGTTGCTCTCGGCAGTGCTGTATGCCGAATGAAACCCCTTATTTTTAGCAACGGTAGAGTAGGTAGCGAAGTCAAGCTCAGGCTTCGCGCCCAGCTCTAGAAGTGTTTCAACTCCAGCGGTATCACCATGTTCAATGGCTGTCTTCAGAGGACTGTTCACGTTGGGTCTGAACGAATAGCCACTCAGCGATAAGTGATCGGCGGCTTGTTGCGCCGCAGGCCTGTTTGCGGATATCAAAGTGGTGAGCAGATCGGCACCATGCGCAGCAAAGTAGTGCAACGCCGTGATGTGGCTGGTGTCGCCCTGTGCCGGCGATGCACCTAGGCTGACGAGTAATCTAGTCATGTCCTTGGCCTTTTCAGGCGAGAGCTGTAAAGCGAGAACGGTTGGCAGGATCGCCGCGCGCGGGGACTTGTTGTAATCATTGACAAGCTTGACCGGCAGTAGTACATCGGCTCCAAACTCCTGAACGAGAGTCTTTACGACGTCGGTGTGACCATTTGCAATGGCCAGGTGGAGCGCAGATACCGGTGCGTCCCAAGCGACTACGTTGACGTCGTATACATCGGGCTCGTCGTCATTTGCATCATCTGGGAGGTTATCGTGGTCTTCTGACTTTTTGGGGTCTATCTTGATGACAGAGCCTTCAGTAGTCGCATCGGCATTATCGGACTCATCATCAAGTAAATCGACGTCGTCATCCTCATCGTCGTCGTTCTCGCTGTCGTCATCGGAAGCATGTTCCTCGGTGTCGTTGGTACTGGTAGCATCTGGTGTTTCCGGGAGGATCTGGTTCTTCTTCTTAAGAGCTTCTTTCTCTGCCTCTTCTTCTTCGTTGGCCTCACTCTTGATGAGGAGAGCTCTGACCATCTCTACCTCACCGCGCATGGCAGCAAGATGGAGCGCGGTCTTACCATCGAAGATGCGAGCGACGATACGGGCTCCAGCATCGACGAGAGCTTGAACGACCTGCGGAGTTGAGGTCATGACCGCCAAATGAAGTGGAGTACGCCCAGTGTAGTCCCTTCGGTTGGGATCAGCACCCTCTTGACTGAGCCAATCCCGGACATGCTCGAGATCTCCGTCCACTATAGCCTGACACAGTCGCGCTGTATTGCCGACATATGCCATCTCGGTCCAATCATCATCAGTAAGAGGGTTAAATGAGCCGATTGATTGCCGTCCAGGGTTGTCTTTGATGAAAGACAATGTGCCAGACACATAGATCTTGCTTTCCTCAGCTGCAATCTCCTGATCTTCTGGTGTGGTGGGCTCGGGACAGAACCCGCAACAGTCCCCAATTACATCGATTGCGTTACCAAAGAAGGAAGGGTGTCGATGTAGTGTGGTCTGTCGATCCTTAGGTCGATTCCATTCGGCGTTGAGTAGCAAGTCCTTCGCAAAGAGCAACCTCTCAATCTTCCGAGCATGGAACTTCGGCCCGTATGGGATGGTGAAGGTATGGTAATCGCTGACCTCATCAGTCTCTACCCACTCGGCAACATCTTCGTCATGCTGTTGCTTGATGTCGCCTTTGAGCTTCTGCGTGGCCCAACGATTGATGGCTGGTCTGCCACGTTCAGCACGACGCTGATCAACGTAAGCGTCACGGTCAGTGCTTTTCGGCAATTTCTCAAGTACTAGCAACCTGGCCAGTCCGAGAGTGCGACCGAAGGAGCGTTCGAACAGCGTGGGATCAATACGCGACCGATCAAGGAGCGGCCAGTAGACTTCGAAGCCGCGGCGTGCATACTTGGACAATCGGTTTTCGTATGACGGGGAGCGACGTGTCAGGTCGATGGTGTTGATCTGCGTCATGTATGCAGCGATCGCACGAGGACTGGCGTAGACTTGCTTGCCATCGTATGCCGCACAGGAACAATCAACATCGAAGCCTGTGAGAATCTCGGAAATAGATCTGTAGATTCGCAGGACAATCTGAACGTGACGAGTGGGATACTGGGAAGCGATGGTAATGGCGTTCTTGGTACGGACGGTGGTTGTCTCTGTCAAGATGGAGTCTCTGATGCGTTGTTCAATCTGCTTGATCTTCTCAATGGCTTGCTCTTCGGTAAGGTCGTAGAGGAAAAGATCGACATCCGAAGCCGGGGCCAGTTTCTGATGATAGTATTCGCGTAGGGCGCGCTTGGAGCCACTATGTTCCTCTGGAACCGGCAGCAACGAAGTTACAACAGCGCTACCTGCGACCACCACATTGGACCAGTCCATGTCAACAAGCGATGACTCGGAAAAGAGCTGGAAGTTGGTCTGGAACTCATTGAGTGATTGCACAACCGCCGGAGAGCCAGTCGGCTTGCGGTCCTCCTCGTCGAGAGGCATGAGATAGCGCTCACGCTCAGCCTCGGATTCATCCTCGGGGTTGCGAGCGCGGATCTTGAGTTCACTTTCGCGGCCTGCGAATATGGGAAGGATGTTGGGCTCGGCAATAGCGGGGTGTTCTGGTTGCTGAGCGAACACCTCGCGCAGCTTGGAGTCATATTCCTTGTAGGGTTCGAGCAAGGTGTGCAGTGATGTCTCTGGATGGGCTGCGACATGAGTAATCCAGTCGGTATGACGAACTGGGACTTGAGGAAGGTCAATCATTGTCGATACCTGCTTTTGGGTTGTGGTTGAAATGGCGTTGTGAGAAGTGGTAGAAAGCGCGTGTGTTGGGATATAATTGAGATTGTTGAACGAAATGACTGCTGAAGACGGAAAAATGACGGATTATATATCTCCTTCAGCATTGGGATCTCGTTCGTGCTTGATGATGGCAGCCTGTATCATGATGGAGTTGGATGCTGCAGCGGTGTGGCGTGTTGAGGCAAAAGAGGGTCGAGCTAGGCAACGACGCGCCGTGGCCCATTTTAGCGACGGGAAGACGTGTTTAGGGACCACAGCAGCCTGACGAGACAGGCAGCAGCGAATCATGGTTAGCAGCGTGTATTGAGTCCAACGCGAGCTGCACACGAGTTCATGTGATGCATGACGCGACGGAAGTGGCAAGTGAGGGTAGATCTCAATGAGGTGCTCGAGGTTTGCCACGAACACGCTTGTGCAAAAGAAGGATAGCGCAGCCAGCGGCTTGGCACCTCTCGCTGGCAGCAGCTTCGAGCTCGCCATCTTCGGCATTAGCATCTTCCACACGTTCTCGATACCAGCACCGCTCCTACGTTCAATCGTACATGGCTCTGTCACGCCTTCGAACGAATCACACAGCTTCTACTCCCTGATCGGCGAGTAGAGCGAAATCTGCCCAACGAAGAACATGATAATCGTTAGAGCCGCAACAGCCGTGAAAACAATGGCGACCTATCATCAAATCAGCGTTGAAACCTCCCAGAATCGACTTGCCTGAGATCATACCTTGTCCCCATCGTCTAATCCTCCAGAATTACCCAAATTCGACGTTGCACTCCACACGAGCAGAAACATACCCACAACCATGCAGATAGTCGCGGATATGAGAAACATGACCGGCATCTGCCAAGTCAAGACCTGGACAAGGTTTGGCGCACGACGACCCGTTCGTTTCCAGCGACTTCCTTTACCAAGTAGCTTGTGAAGATTGGCGATGCCATCGCGGTGCGACGAAAGCCGGTGTAAACGCACGGTCTGGTCGGCTGCGCTGATGATGGAGAGCATTGTGATGATGATGCCACAGTACCACGATGTCCGGACATACCACGGAGTGGGCCTGCCGGTGGTGAGGATATTTGGCCAGCTACCTGTCGAGGTAAGGACACCCGCAAGTAGGGCGGACTTGACCATCGTCAGCGGTGCGGCATCATCAATGGATGCAGTACTTACTACGACACCAACAAAGTTCAGCTCGCTTAGCTTGTTGTCTCTCCATTTTTCGACAAGCTCATCTCTCTCGCTTTGGTCATGCGTGTTGAGCAAGATTTCTAAAGGGTCATACGTTGAGGGGTCCGGTAAGAAGATGCCACCGCCGAACATCTGCGGTGCGCAAAAACAACTGCTTTGCCGCTTGCGTTTGTTGTTCGACGTCTCTGGATGTAGGGGTGGCTGGGTAACACCATTCGATCCTCGGTCTGCTGCTCTCCATTCGACATCGTCCGGCTCCCGGGAAGAAGAGGTACGGAACATGGTTTACTCGGTATCTGGAGGATCGAAGAGGTTGTGGATATGGGCAACAGTGGCCTCCATTGACTTTATCAAAGGTTTGCCAGAAGCAAACAATGCTGCGGTGTTCGAGAGGTGTTCGCCGATTATGACGCACATCGCGCCGCTAGCTGTAGCGCAAGTCTTCAAAGCTCAGTCAATCACAGCCTCTGCATCGTTCAGTCGCAATGCAGCCAAGTCTACCTACGCTGCGAACATCAACAGCCATGCAGGACGCTTAATGTCAAAAACGCAAGCGTTCAAATAAAGTCTCGATTGTAATTACGGACCTCGGCTACACATCCACTGCGTTCCAGCACCCTACAACCAGCTCAATGCATGACCACAGCGACATGATCGTCCATGTACTTGGAAATATCACCCAAAAAGCATGCCGCGATGATACTGACTCCGCCAAACGCTATGCTGACGTAGTACACGTACTTGTACGCCTCTGCGTAAGCGAGCTGGCCAGCGTACACGACCAACTCATACGCACCCGGCACGTCCTTGATACCCGGAAGCTCATGAAGAAGCGGGAGAAGCGATCCGCCGGTAATGGCGATTGCCTCTCCGATGATCTCAGGCGATGTGATGTTAAGCTTGGTCACCATTGCGCCGCCGATGTAGTGGGTTGCGGCGGGAACAAATTTGGAGATGAAGACGTTGTAGTACACGCAGTATCCGATCGAACCACCAATGACGCGGATGGCAAGGGTAAGAGCAGCGATTGTTGCGATGAGGTCGTCTGGGCAGATGATGGTGGCTGGTAAGGTTAGCAAACTGTCCATCGATCAACGCGACATGATACTCACAGATAATGGATGCGGGCACAACGATACCACCAATACCGAGACCAGCGAGAACCAACAGTCCCCACAGCTGGTACAAGTTGTCCACACGGCCGATAGAAAGAGCACCGCAGCCTGCAGTCATCATGATCGACGAGACGATCAAAAGCTCCTTGTTGTGACCGCGGAGCAATGAAAGCAACCACAGCACAATACAAGCCCCAGCCAGAATCGAGAACCCAACAGGAATACCCCTGATACCAACACCAACAGGATCATGACCATAAACGTTGAACGCCTGCGTCGGCCAGAACATGAGGATCGAGAAGAAGTTGGCTCCAGAGATAAACGTAATGACGAGTGTCAGCCCAAGAATCCGGGGCTCTTGACGAAGTCTCTTGGGGAACATGGGATGTTTGGCTCCGTAAGCTTCCCAGAAGACAAAGGCGACGAGGAAAGCGACACCCAGGATCAAGGGCGTGAGCACGTGCGCGCTGGACCACTTGTACTGGTAGCCACCCCACTGCATACCCATCATGAATAAGATCATACCAGCAACAGACAGGAAACCGCCGATGTAGTCGATCTGCGCGAGAACCTCTCTGCGGCTCATACCCACGCTGTTGACGCGGGGAGGAGGGTGGTAGAACACGAAGGTCAAGACGAGACCGATGAAAGCCCAGAGACCTAAATTGTCAGTTCCCGTCTCATGCGTTGTTTAAATGACGGTGAAAAGTTCTTACCACACCACATCCCAATCCACCTCCACGCCCCCGGACTCTGACTAGCAATAAGCTGCGCCCAAAGCACACTCGGACAAAACGGCAAAATCGTAAAAACCAAAATAGCAACATACTTGCCCCTCTGACTCGTCGGCGCAAGCTCACTCGTCACCGCCAACGCCGTAAGCTCGTTGATCCCCGCGCCCACACCGCTAAACACCATTCCTGCAATGAAGATATTCATGGAATGTGCGGTTGAGCAGATAATCATGCCGAGGATCAGGAAGCACGCGCCGATCATGGCGACCCACCGGCGGCCTACGATGTCGGAGATGGAACCGACGAAGGGGCACACGGCGGCGAGGGAGAGGAGGTTTGCCAGGATAAACCAGATCCAGCGGTCGGTGCCGCCTATGTCGGCGTAGATGTAGGGGGGGACGCCGCCGAAGAGGTAGACGGGGATTTGGCTGCCTGTCCATACTATTCTTGATGTTAGCGAGGGAACTCCGTTGTGTATCAGTCGTCTGGGAAGGGCTATACGCACGGAAAGCCATAGCGACCAACGCCATAAGTCTCTTAAAGTTCATAGGTTGCTCGGCATCGTGGTCCTCGCCGTCGCCGGCTGTCCGCAAGCCATCTTTTTCGTAGTAGTTGGTGTGTCCGGGGACTTGCTCGTTGGTGTGGATTTGCTCGATGTGGTTGAACGCTGGTTTGGAGGCTGAGGGGGAGTGGTCTGAG
>Ga0265780_10006814_pt1 | contig 14124 bp, 9 predicted proteins | sample P1T30metagenome_FD_192432 | JGI IMG/M metagenome (GOLD analysis project Ga0265780, IMG submission 192432) | Plant litter microbial communities from East Loma Ridge, Irvine, California - P1 T30 | ecosystem: Environmental > Terrestrial > Plant litter > Unclassified | place: USA: California... | reverse complement strand
CTGCTGCGGCGCGTTCACGGCGAGCAGGTTGATCACGCGCAGGCTGGCCTGGCCGGCGGCGCCCTGGGCCGTGCCCGGTCCGGACTGGCCATCTTCCTTGTCGGGCACCGGCAGGGAGCGCAGCGGACGGCGCACGTAGGCGGTGGCCAGGTCGACCGCGCGCAGGGCGGCGGCGGCATCGCTCACCGTGCCGCTCAGTACCAGGCTGTCGGCCGCCGCCAGCACCCGGATGTCGCGCTCTTCCGGCATCACCGCGGCCAGCGTCGCCTGCAGGGCCGCCGGATCCATCGCGACGGTGATGTCGATCACGCTGCACAAGCCGCTGCGGCCCTGCACGATCATATTGGTGGTGCCGACGTCGACGCCGGCGATGTACAGCGTGTCGGGCGCGACCAGCAGCGCCTGCACCACCGCCGGGTTGCCGACGCTGCGGTGCAGCACCGGCTCGGGCAGCCGCATCAGGCTCGACTTGCCGGCCTGCAGGGCCAGCTGCGCCGGCCTGGCGGCCTCGCCCTGGCAGTATGGACCGATGCCGCCGGCGGCGGGAACGGCCTTGATTTCCTGGGCGCGCTTGGCGGCCGCGCAGGCGGGACCGGCACTCGCCAGCGCCAGGCCGGCGGCGAGCAGGCAGCGCAGCATCGTCGCGCGCGTCGGGCTTTCGTTCATGGCATCACCTCGGAGGTTCAGAAGCATTCCTGCGTCATGCGCAGGCCATTGAGCACGCCGACGCACTCGCGTTTCACCGGCGCCGCCGTCTTGACGATCACCGGTGCGCGGCGCGGTGGCGCCACCGGCGGGCGCACCTGCTTCGACGGAATCGGCGGCGCGCTATCGGGCAGCAGGGTCACCTTGGTGGCGCCGCTGGTACTGGCCGGTTGCGGATCGATCTGGTTACGCAGGGCCAGCGACAGCGTGCCGACGCTGCGCGCCAGGTCGAGCTTCTCGGCCTGCTCGGGCGTGACTTCCAGCGTGACGGCGTTGACCACCTTGGGCTTGGTCTCGTCGCGGTTGACTTCCTGCGCCACCGCCAGCACCAGGATCCGTTCCAGCACGATCTTCGAGATGTTCTGCTCGCGCGTGCCCATCGCAGCGCCGGCCGGCACGTCCTGCTGGGTGCTGACGATGATGTCGACGTAGTTGCCGGGCAACGCGAAGCCGGCCACGCCGATCACGTCGTTGACGCGCACCGTGATCGCGCGCTTGCCCTCGGTGATCAAAGCCGACAAGCCGCCCAGCGTGCCGACCGGCGCCAGCTTGGCTTCGCTGACCGGTTCGCCCATCAGCAGGTTGGTCTTGAGCACGCGGCCGGCGAGCTTTTCCGGATCGGCGAACGCGCCTTTCGGCACGCTGTCGGCCGGCCATTCGACCAGCTTGAACATGGCGGGCGTCAGGCGCTGGCCGAGACTGACGTCGGACATGGCCACGGCGATGCGGCCGCTGGCCGCGCCGGGCTGGTTCAGCAGCCAGCGCGACGCGAATACCACCGCCGCCAGGCCGAACAGGATGGCGACCGCCATCACGACGAATGCACGCCGGTTCTTCATTCAAGCCTCCATGCCGTCGGCGATGAACATGCTGTGCCAGGCCTGTTCGACGGTATCCGCCGTCAGGCTAGGGGCGGTCCCGGCGAAGCCGGCGAAATCGGCGATGCGCTCGAGCAGCTCGCCCGGATAGCAGGCCAGCAGCGCACGCTCGGCGCGCGGGTGCAGGCGCCCGACCAGGTGTTCGGCCGCGCCCTCGTCGTACTCGATGCGGCGCATGCGGCACTGGCGCCGCAGCAGTGCGCGGTAGGCGGCGCCGGACAACGCGCCGATCTCCGCCTTGTAGCCGATGCGGCGCAGCGCCGCGTCGTCGAGCACGGAGGCCGGCGCCAGGTTGGTGACGAACACCACGGCGGCGTCGAACGGCAGGGTCTCGGCCTGGCCGCCCTGCAGCGTGAGCTGGTCGGCGCCGGCATCGAGCGGTGCGATGAAGCGGTTGAGCAGCTCGGCGGCCGGAATGCGCTGGCGGCCAACGTCGTCGAGCACCAGCATGCCGTTATTCGCCCGCAGGTGCGGCGGCGCATGATAGACGCCTTCCTCGGCGTCGAAGCGCAGCTCGAGCATGTCGCGCCCCAGTTCGGCCCCGACGTGGACCAGCGGGCGTTGGCACAACAGCCAGCGCGCATCGCAGCTGCGCCGCTCTTCCTGCTGGCGCGCCAGTCCGGCCGGCGGCAGGTGCAGCGCCGGATCGTACAGGCGGATCACGTGGCGCCCGGCCATCAGCGCATACGGCACCGCGACCGGTCCCGGGAGCAGGCGCGCTAGCTTCTTCGCCAGTTGCGTCTTGCCGCTGCCGGAAGGACCGTGCAGCAGCAGCGAACGGCGCGCATGCAGCGCGGCGCCCAGCACCGCGCGCGCGGCCGGGGCCAGCCCGTCGTCGCCGAGGACTGCCGCCAGTTGCGACGGCGTCACGCGCTCGGTATCGGCATGGCGCAGCGCCTGGCGTTCGACCACGGCGCGGTAGGCGGCCAGCGTCACCGGCGCCGGGCCGAGGTAGCGGCAGCGCGCCAGCGCTTCGGCCGCGGTGCGCTGGCCGGCCGGGGTCAGGTGGTATTGCATGTCGATGTCGGATTCGCCGCACCAGGCCGCTTCGACCTGCTGTTCGGCGATCAGCGGATTCAAAACCTCGCGCAGCACGCTGACCGACAGCCGCAGCTTGCCGGCCAGGACCGCCAGCGGCGCCTTGCCGCCGGCCTGGATCGCCTTGAGCAGCAGGTCGGAAAGAAAGCGCGGTTCGAGACCGGTGTCGCGCACCGTGCGCGCCTGGCGCGGCAGGATCGGAACGATGTCCGGTCCGCCCGGCGGCGCCGTCTGCGCGGCGGCGGACGCCGCTGCGATACTGCCTGTCGATAGCGTGTCGATCATGTCGTCGTCCTAACTTGCACGTGCTCTCTTGTTTTCTGAAAAGGGCAAGAATCGATTCTAGCCATGGCACTCCGTTCGGCCCTTGCGTTGAACCAAGCCGAACTCAGCCGTATTGGCGCACCAGCACGACGATGGTGCCGATCGCGATGGCCACGCCGTAGGGAATGGATCCGGCGCTGCCCTGCCCTTGCGCGGCGCCAGGTGCTACGCCGGGCGTCAGCGCGGCGCGCGTCATGTTGATGAGATTGCTCATGGCCAGGCCCAGGCGGCGGCGCCACAGCATCACCAGCAAGGCCATCACGCCGCCGCTGCACCATGCCAGCACGGCGATCGCGAAGACCTGCTGCGGACCAGCAAAAGCACCCACCACGGCCATCAGCTTGACGTCGCCGGCAGCCATGCCGCGCAGCAGGTAGAAGGGCAGGAACAAGGCCAGGCCCAGGGCCAGTCCGGCGAGTGCGGCAAGCAAGGCTGCGCCGGGTTGGGCAGACAGCAGGTGCAACAGCAAGGCGCAGCCGAGGCCGGCCAGCAGCAAACGGTTCGGGATGCGGCGCGTCGCCAGGTCATTGATGGCGGCGGCGCTCACCAGCAATAGCAAAGCGGCTTGCAAATACTGTTCGGTTGGCATGGCATGCTCCAGACAAAAAAACCCTCCAGGCGACTGCCTGGAGGGTTTCTCGACGACGATTACGTGCCGCCGCCGACGGCACCGGTCAGACGGCTGCCGATCTCCGTGAACACGTCCTCGAGGTTGCCGGCCAGGACGCCGGCCGCGGTTGCGAGCGCCAGGCCGACGACGGCCGCCAGCAGGCCGTACTCGATGGCGGTCACACCGTTCTCGTCAGCGACAAAGGCTTTGACTGCGGACATGAACTTGCTCATGACTAACTCCCATATGGTAGGTTAAATAAAAACAACCCTGGCACGGGGGCGCTTGTTACTGCGCTTTGTGCGGCTGGCTACTCCGTAGTTCGTGCCAGTGAGTTCACTATAGGAGTTCATTCCCCACGACAAGTTGACTGACGACAACTTTGCCGTCTGGAACTATTCTTGGCTTGAGCAATCTTGAAGACGTACGGGAGCGACATGACCGGGCAATGAACCGCGAATATTCCCTGAGCTCACAAAAAATTGCATTTGCATAATTGATTAGAATGCAAAAAGCCTATATGCTGTTTCGCTTGCTCTTTGTGAAATACCAGATACCTGCGAACGCGACGGCGGCTGCTTCGGGCCCGCAGGTCGGTTGATTACATTGCCGAGAACGACATGGATTCGCTCCTGAAACACATGGTGGACATGACTGGCCACCGCGATCACACGATGCTCGACATTTCCGTGATCTCGGCTGTGCAAGAACTGGCCGGCGTGGCGCAGACGCGCATCGTAAGCATCGCGACCGTCGCGGGACGGCAGTACCTGCGCACCCGGGCCAGCATCGCCGCCGGCGCCAGCGCGCGGCTCGAGGATGCTCCCGAAGGCTTGCCGGGCGACCCCTTGACGGCCCACCCTGCGCTGGAACGCTGCATGGCGGAGCATGGCAGCAGCATCGAGACGGTCGCTCCCGGCGGCATGCGCTCCCTGTGGCTGCCGCTCTGGTTCGGCGACCAGGCCACCACCTGCCTGGAACTGCGCGACCACAAGCCCTTCTGCAGCGACACCATCCACAACGTCGCCGGCATCGTCGCCGTGTACCGCAATTTCCAGAACCTGCTCGACTACAGCGAGCGCGATTCGCTCACCGGCCTACTCAACCGCAAGACCTTCGACGACCAGCTCGCGCGCATGCTGCACGGCGCCCACGAACACGAGGCCTGCCTGCCGGGGCTGCGCGAACGGCGCCAGCCGCATGCCGAGGAAAAGCAGTGGCTGGCAGTGGTCGACGTCGACCACTTCAAGGCCGTCAACGACAGGTTCGGCCACCTGTACGGCGACGAAGTCCTGATCCTGATCGCCAACCTGCTGCAATCCTCGTTCCGCACCCAGGACCGCGTGTTCCGCTTCGGCGGCGAGGAATTCGTCGTGCTGCTGCGCTCGACCACGCTGGACAACGCCTGGAAGATCATCGAACGCTTCCGTGCCAACGTCGAACGCCACGACTTCCCGCAGGTCGGCCGGGTGACCGTCAGCGTCGGCTTCGTCGGCATCAGCGCCTACGAGTCGCCGGTGGTGATCCTGGGCCATGCGGACCAGGCGCTGTACCACGCCAAGAGCAGCGGCCGCAACCGCGTCTGCCACTACGACGACCTGGTCTCGCACGGCATGCTGCAGGCAGTCGCCTCGAACGACACCGCCGAATTCTTCTGACGCCGTCCCGTCATGTGTCGCCGCCATGCACGGCGGCGTCGATGGCATCCTCGAGACGGTCGTCGCCCCAGAACATCTCGCTTCCCACCAAAAAGGTCGGCGCGCCGAAGATGCCCAGGCTGCGTGCAAGCTCGGTCTGGCGGCGCAGCGCCAGCTTGTTGTCTTCACTCCGGGCGGCGTCGAGCAGCGCCCGCGGATCGGCGACCAACCCCTCCAGCGCGGCCAGCACGGCCTCGGGCGAGGCGATCTCGCGGTCGTCGGACCAGTTGCGCAGCATGATGCGGCGGCAGAACGCCGCCATCCACGGCTGCCCGGCGCCGAGCAGCGCGACGCGCATCGGCAGCAGCGCCTGGCGCGGAAATTCCGTCGGCCGGCAAAACGGCAAGCCATACTTGCGGGCGCGCCGCTCCATGTCGCGCCACACGTAGGCGCCTTTTTCCGGCTGCAGCACGAAGGGCGAAGTCTCCCAGCCCAGCGCGCGCAAGACCGGGCCGAGCAAAAAGGGCTTCCAGGCGACCGTCACCCCGGCGCGCGCGGCCAGCGCTTCGATGCGCATCAGCGACAAATAACTGTAGTTGCTGCCGAACTCGAACCAGAATGCGATCTGCGCCGCCATGCCGTGCTCCCCGCCGCCTGAACCGGATGCAGCCAGTATAGGGGCGCTGTGTTACTCTCGCCGCCTTGCAGGATCCGTCCCGTACAACCCAAGCGAGCCACCATGGAACTTCGCCAGCTGCGCTACTTCGTCGCCATCGTCGACCATGGCTCGCTGTCGCGCGCGGCGCTGGTGCTGCACGTCGCGCAGCCGGCGCTGACCCAGCAGCTGCGCCAGCTCGAGGACGAGCTGGGCGTGCAGCTGCTGCACCGCTCGGCCCAGGGCGTGCTCAGCACCGACGCCGGCAAGCTGTTCTACGAGCATGCGCAGGCGATCCTGAAGCAGGTCTCGGACGCCCAGGCCGCCGTGGTGCAGTCGGCCGAGCGGCCCTCGGGCAGCGTCACCCTCGGCCTGCCGCACAGTATCTCGAATGCGCTGGCGCTGCCGCTGCTGGTCGCGATCCGCCAGCGCTATCCCGAAATCACCCTGCAACTGACCGAGGAACTCACCGGTAACCTGGCCGAGCAGCTGCGCGCGGGCCGCGTCAACCTGGCGGTGCTGCTCGACGACGGCCAGCTCGGCGGCTTCGTCGCCACCCCGCTGGTCGAGGAAGCCCTGTACTTCATCTGCCGCGCCGACGCCGTCCCGCCGCGGCGCACCACCCTGGGCCTGCGCGAGGCGCTCGACACCACCCTGATCCTGCCCGGCCTGCAGCACGGCGTGCGCCCGCGCATCGAAAGCGTGGCGCGCGCCGCCGGCCTGGTGGCGCGCGACGTCATCGAGATCAATTCGATCGCGATCCTGAAATCGGCGATCCTCGCCGGCATGGGTGCGACCCTGCTGCCGGTGGCGCCGGTGCAGGCCGAGGTCGAACGCGGCGCCATGCGCGCGCTGGCGATCCGCGATCCGGCCATTTCGCGCCGCGTGGTGCTGTGCGCCTCGCGCAACATCCCGCTCACCAACGCCGCCGCCGCGGTCGGCCGCCTGGTGGTGCAGGTGGCGCGCGAGCTGTGCGCGGCCAAGGCATGGATCGGCGCCCATCCCATCACCGACTGAGCCATCATTTTTTCTTATGGCCCCATCCCCAAACCGTATTTCCGTATACGGCAACTTGTCTCTACACTGCGGGCATAAACCGTAAAAGCGGTACCGCGGCCTGTTCCAGCCGGCGCCTACCCGGCGCCGTCCCTGGAGCGGACCGATTCAAAAGAACATTTTGGAGACACCATGCCTGACACCGTCCTGGGCCAGGGCGCACCCGCGCCCGCATCCGCTTCCCCCTCGCCTGCCGAACCCGTCGCGTTGAAAGACGTCAGCCTCGACGACAAGTACACCGCCACCTCCGGCAAGATCTTCCTGTCCGGGATCCAGGCGCTGGTGCGCCTGCCGATGATGCAGCGCCTGCGCGACGAACAGGCGGGCCTGAACACCGCCGGCTTCGTCTCGGGCTACCGCGGCTCGCCCCTGGGCGGTCTGGACGAAAACCTGTGGAAGGCCAAGGGTCACCTGGAAGCGAATCGCATCCAGTTCGTGCCGGGCGTGAACGAGGACCTGGCCGCGACCGCCGTCTGGGGCACCCAGACCGTCGACCTGATCGGCCCGGCCAGGTACGACGGCGTGTTCGCCATGTGGTACGCGAAAGGCCCGGGCGTGGACCGCTGCGGCGACGTCTTCAAGCACATGAACCATGCCGGCACCGCGAAACACGGCGGCGTGCTGCTGGTGGCCGGCGACGACCACGGCGCTTATTCCTCGACCCTGCCGCACCAGTCCGACCACATCTTCGCCGCCTGCATGATCCCGGTGCTGTATCCCTCGAATGTCCAGGAATACCTGGACCTGGGCGTGCACGGCTGGGCGATGTCACGCTTTTCCGGCCTGGCGGTGGCCTTCAAGGCGCTGGCCGACACGGTCGAATCGAGCGCCTCGGTGGACGCCGACCCGTTCCGCGTCGAGGTCAAGCTGCCGCAGGACTTCGCCGTTCCCGAAGGCGGCCTGAATACGCGCCTGTCCTCGGTCCCGCTGGGCCAGCAGGCCCGCAACCAGGAAGCGCTGATGCAGGACTATAAGATCTACGCGGCCCTGGCCTATGCGCGCGAAAACAAGCTCAATCGCACCACCATCGACAGCCCGGATGCGAAGCTGGGCATCATCGCCTCGGGCAAGTCCTATGTCGACGTGCTGGAAGCGCTGGAAGAACTCGGCATCGACGAGGCGATGGCGGCCCAGGTTGGCCTGCGCTTGTTCAAGGTCGCGATGATCTGGCCGCTGGAACCGGAAGGCGTGCGCGAATTCGCCCAGGGTCTGGACGAGATCCTGGTGGTCGAAGAAAAGCGCCAGGTGGTCGAGTACCAATTGAAGGAACAGCTGTACAACTGGCGCGACGACGTCCGTCCGCACATCGTCGGCAAGTTCGACGACAAGGGAGAATGGGTCGCGCCGCGCGGCGAATGGCTGCTGCCGCCCAAGGCCGACTTCTCGGTGGCGCAGGTGGCGCGCGTGATCGCGAGCCGCATCAGCCGCCTGAACCTGGACCAGCGCACGCGCGACCTGATCAAGGCGCGCCTGGCCTTCCTGGAAGCCAAGGATGCGGTGCTGATGAAAGCCGTGACCACGCCCTTCCGCCCGGCCTTCTACTGCTCCGGCTGCCCGCACAATACCTCGACCAAGGTGCCGGACGGCTCCTTCGCGCTGGCCGGCATCGGCTGCCACGTGATGGCGACCTCGATCTACCCGGAGATGAACAAGCTGACCACCCACATGGGCGGCGAAGGCACGCCCTGGATCGGCCAGGCGGCGTTCTCCAAGGTGCCGCACGTGTTCCAGAACCTGGGCGACGGCACCTATTTCCACTCCGGCTACCTGGCCATCCGCGCGGCGATCGCGGCCAAGGTCAACATCACCTACAAGATCCTGTACAACGACGCGGTCGCGATGACGGGCGGCCAGCCGGTCGACGGCATCACCTCGGTGCCGCTGATCGCGCGCCAGATGGCGGCCGAAGGCGTGCAGCGCATCGCCCTCGTCACCGAGGACCTGGCGCGCTACGATGATAAAAGCGGGCTGCCGGAAGGGATCACCATCCACGACCGCAAGCACATGGACGAGGTCCAGCGCGAGCTGCGCGAAGTCCAGGGCGTGACGGTCCTGATCTACGACCAGACCTGCGCCGCCGAGAAGCGCCGCCGTCGCAAGAAGGGAGAATTCCCGGACCTGAACAAGCGCATGGTCATCAACGAAGCCGTGTGCGAAGGCTGCGGCGATTGCGGCGTGCAGTCGAACTGCGTGGCGATCCTGCCGAAGGAAACGGAGTTCGGCCGCAAGCGCGCGATCGACCAGTCGGCCTGCAACAAGGATTATTCCTGCACCAAGGGCTTCTGCCCGAGCTTCGTCACCGTCGAAGGCGGCACGCTCAAGAAGAACAAGGCCGGCGTGGCCAAGGACAAGAACGACGACGGCTGGGGTCCGCTGCCGCAGCCGGTGCTGCCCTCGATCGCCGCGCCCTACAACATCCTGGTCAACGGCATCGGCGGCACCGGCGTGATCACCGTCGGCGCGCTGATGGGCATGGCCGCCCACCTCGAAGGCAAGGGCGCCTCGGTGCTCGACATGACCGGCATGAGCCAGAAGAACGGCTCCGTCACCTCGCACGTGAAGATCGCCGAGACCCCGGAACGCCTGCGCGCCCAGCGCATCGCCACCGGCGAGGCCGACCTGGTGCTGGGCTGCGACATGCTGACCGCCGGCGCCGCCGACGCCATTTCGAAGATGCGTCCGGGCCGCACCATGGTGGTGGTCAACCTGCACGAGCAGCCGACCGGCACCTTCGCCCAGCAGCGCGACTGGGAATTCCCGGCCGGCCAGGTGCGCGCGCTGATCGAAGAGGCCGTGGGCGGTACGCGCGGCGTCGATTTCCTCGATGCGACCAGGCTGGCCACCGCCCTGATGGGCGATTCGATCGCCGCCAACTTGTTCATGATGGGCTACGCCTGGCAGAAGGGATTGATCCCGCTGTCGGAAGCCGCGCTGCTGCGCGCGATCGCACTGAATGGCGTGGCGGTCGGCGCCAACCAGCGCAGCTTCCTGTGGGGCCGCCGCGCCGCCGTCGACCTGGCGCGCGTGGAGCGCACCGCGGTGCCGGCGCAACCGGTCGTGCTGCAGATGCCGCAGGGCCTCGAGAGCATCGTCAAGAAGCGCGTCGACTTCCTGACCGGCTACCAGGACAGCGCCTACGCCGAAGCCTATGCCGACATGGTGGCGCGCGTGCGCGAGCGCGAGGCGGCGCTCGGCCTGGGCAACAAGCTGTCGATCGCGGTGGCGAAATCGCTGTTCAAGCTGATGGCCTACAAGGACGAGTACGAAGTCGCGCGCCTGTACACCGACGGCCGCTTCGTCGAACAACTGAAAACCCAGTTCGAAGGCAATTTCAGCCTGAAATTCAACCTGGCGCCGCCGTTGTTCGCCAAAAAGGACGCCAAGGGCCATATGGTGAAGGCCGAGTTCGGCTCCTGGATGTGGAGCGCGTTCAAGCTGCTGGCCAAGTGCAAGGGCTTGCGCGGCGGGGCGTTCGACGTATTCGGCTACACGGCCGAGCGCAAGATGGAACGCGCGCTGATCGCCGAGTATCGCGACACCGTGCATGCCCTGGTGGATGGGCTGGATGCGGACAACCACGCCACGGCGGTCGAGCTGGCGGCGCTGCCGGAGCAGATCCGCGGCTTCGGGCATGTCAAGGAACAGGCGGTGGCGGAATATCGCCTGCGCAAGGACGAGCTGCTGTCAGGAAACGTCAAGAAACGCGCCGCCTGATCAGCCCCGCGTCGTTCCTGCGAAGGCAGGGACGACGTAGCTAAACGCATCCATATCTCATTCTTGACGTTTACGTTAACGTCATATACCGTACCAGAACGCGAGTTCATTTCCGACACCACAGGAACCCCATGAACGACATCACCCCCGCCGCCAAGCTCGAGCTCCCCGAGCAGGCCAGGCTGTCCAACAAAGTCCGCTTCGTCACCGCCGCCTCGCTGTTCGACGGCCACGACGCCTCGATCAACATCATGCGCCGCATCCTGCAGTCGAACGGCGCCGAGGTGGTCCACCTGGGCCACAACCGCTCGGTCGACGAGGTCGTCACCGCGGCGCTGGCCGAGGACGTGCAGGGCATCGCCATTTCCAGCTACCAGGGCGGCCACGTCGAATACTTCAAGTACATGATCGACCTGCTGCGCCAGCGCGGCGGCGCCCACATCAAGGTGTTCGGCGGCGGCGGCGGCGTGATCGTGCCGAGCGAGATCGAGGAGCTGCACGCGTACGGCGTGACGCGCATCTTCAGCCCGGAAGACGGCCAGCGCATGGGCCTGGTCGGCATGATCCGCTCGATGCTGGAAACCTGCGACGTCGACCTGTCGCCCTATGCGCCGACCAGCATCGAGCCGCTGCAGTCCGGCGCCATCGAGGCGCGCCACCGTCCGCTGGCCCAGCTGATCACCGCGCTGGAAAACGGCAAGGTGGCCGAGGCGCTGCGCAAGACCGTCATGGACCAGGCCGAGGGCCTGCACGTGCCCGTGCTGGGCATTACCGGCACCGGCGGCGCGGGTAAATCCTCGCTGACCGACGAACTGATTCGCCGCATCCGCCTGGACCAGAACGACCGCATCAACATCGCCGTCATCTCCATCGATCCCTCGCGCCGCAAATCCGGCGGCGCGCTGCTGGGCGACCGCATCCGCATGAACGCGATCAACCCGTGGGCCGGCCAGGCACGCGTGTTCATGCGCTCGCTCGCCACGCGCGAAGCCGGCTCGGAAATCTCGCAGGCGCTGCCCGACGTGATCGCCGCCTGCAAGGTGGCCGGCTTCGACCTCGTCATCGTCGAGACCTCGGGCATCGGCCAGGGCGACGCCGCCATCGTCCCGCACGTCGACCTGTCGATGTACGTGATGACGCCGGAATTCGGCGCCGCCTCGCAGCTGGAAAAGATCGACATGCTCGATTTCGCCGACTTCATCGCCATCAACAAGTTCGACCGCAAGGGCGCCCAGGATGCGCTGCGCGACGTCGCCAAGCAGTACCAGCGCAACCGCGAACTGTGGAGCATGGATCCGGAGCAGATGCCGGTCTACGGCACCCAGGCCTCGCGCTTCAACGACGACGGCGTCACCGCCCTCTACCACGGCCTGCTGCCGGCGCTGGCGCAACGCGGCCTGCGCGTCGAGGCGTCCCGTCTGGAACAGCCGGCGCAGCAGCATTCGAGCGGCAAGAACGTCATCGTCCCGCCAGCGCGCGCGCGCTACCTGGCCGAGATCGCCGACACCGTGCGCGGCTACCACCGCAACACCGGCCGGCAGGTGAAACTGGCGCGCGAGCGCCAGCAGCTGAGCGAGACCAAGCGCATGCTGGCGGCCGTGAACCGCGAAGTGGTGCTGGACGACCTGATCCTCGAGCGCGACAATGCCATGGACGGCGAAGCCAAGTCGCTGCTGGCCTCCTGGCCGCAGCTGCAGCAGACCTACGCCGGCGACGAGCATGTGGTGAAGATCCGCGACAAGGAAATCCGCACGAAGCTGATCCAGACCACGCTGTCCGGCACCCGGGTGCGCAAGGTGGCGCTGCCGAAGTACGAGGACCACGGCGAGATCCTGCGCTTCCTGATGCTCGAAAACGTCCCGGGCGCCTTCCCCTACACGGCCGGCGTGTTCCCGTTCAAGCGCGAGGGCGAAGACCCGACCCGCATGTTCGCCGGCGAGGGCGACGCCTTCCGCACCAACCGCCGCTTCAAGCTCGTTTCCACCGGCATGGACGCCAAGCGCCTGTCCACCGCCTTCGATTCGGTCACGCTGTACGGCGCCGACCCGGCCCTGCGTCCCGATATCTACGGCAAGGTCGGCAACTCGGGCGTCTCGATCGCGACGCTGGACGACATGAAGGTGCTGTACGACGGCTTCGACCTGTGCAGCCCGTCCACCAGCGTCTCGATGACCATCAACGGCCCGGCGCCGACCATCCTGGCGATGTTCATGAACACCGCGATCGACCAGCAGATGGAGCGCTTCGCGCAGGAGAAGGGCCGCGCGCCCGGCGACGAGGAAGCCGCGCAGATCCGCGCCTGGGTGCTGGCCAATGTGCGCGGCACCGTGCAGGCCGACATCCTGAAGGAAGACCAGGGCCAGAACACCTGCATCTTCTCGACCGAGTTCTCGCTGAAGGTGATGGGTGACATCCAGGAATACTTCGTGCGGCACCAGGTGCGCAATTTTTATTCGGTGTCGATCTCGGGCTACCACATCGCCGAAGCCGGCGCGAACCCGATCTCGCAGCTGGCGTTCACGCTGTCGAACGGTTTCACCTTCGTGGAAGCCTACCTGGCGCGCGGCATGCACATCGACGATTTCGCGCCCAACCTGTCGTTCTTCTTCTCGAACGGCATGGACCCGGAATACACGGTGCTGGGACGCGTGGCGCGCCGCATCTGGGCGGTATCGATGCGCGACAAGTACGGCGCCAACGACCGCAGCCAGAAGCTGAAGTACCACGTGCAGACCTCGGGCCGCTCGCTGCACGCGCAGGAGATCGACTTCAACGACATCCGTACCACGCTGCAGGCGCTGATCGCGATCTACGACAATTGCAATTCGCTGCACACCAACGCCTACGACGAAGCGATCACCACGCCGACCGACGAATCGGTGCGGCGCGCCCTGGCGATCCAGCTGATCATCAACCGCGAATGGGGCTTGGCCAAGAACGAAAACCCGAACCAGGGCGCCTTCATCATCGACGAGCTGACCGACCTGGTCGAAGAAGCGGTGCTGCAGGAGTTCGAGCGCATCGCCGAGCGCGGCGGCGTGCTGGGCGCGATGGAGACCGGCTACCAGCGCGGCAAGATCCAGGAAGAGTCGATGCTCTACGAGCACAAGAAGCACGACGGCTCGCTGCCCATCATCGGCGTCAACACCTTCCGCAACCCGAAGGGCGCGGGCGCGCCGGCCACGATCGAGCTGGCCCGTTCGACCGACGACGAAAAGCAATCGCAGTTGCAGCGCCTGAACGCCTTCCACCAGCGCCACGCCGACGCCGCCCCGGCCGCACTGGCAGCGCTGCAGCAGGCCGCGATCGACAACGACAACGTGTTCACGCGCCTGATGGACGCGGTGCGCGTGTGCTCGCTGGGCCAGATCACGACGGCACTGTTCGAGGTGGGGGGGCAGTACCGCCGCAATATGTAAACCGCAAGCGGCGCCCATGCGCCGCTTAATTTCCATCAAATCGGGGTCAGAGCCCTTATTTTGCAAACGAAGCTGACAATCGTTGCAA